>Ga0307510_10001822_pt1 | contig 23841 bp, 22 predicted proteins | sample 12_EM_MG_FD_207224 | JGI IMG/M metagenome (GOLD analysis project Ga0307510, IMG submission 207224) | Populus trichocarpa ectomycorrhiza microbial communities from riparian zone in the Pacific Northwest, United States - 12_EM | ecosystem: Host-associated > Plants > Roots > Unclassified | place...
GCTGTTGACATTATTGCATATATTTGCACGGTCCTATGCTACGGAATACCTGGGAGAAGTGGAAAGATCGTTAAAACAAAAGGCGAGCGACGACAAAAAGTGGACTTACAAAAATCGCGTCTACTACAAGGTGTGAATCTGGCCAAACCAGATCGCATCATGCCACAGAGACCCAACGCGTGGACATATGCGCCGGAAACGGGGTCGGACTTCATCGATAAGGCCGGGATTTGATCTGGTGTAATGCGATTCGATTTCGTTCGGAAATGGTCAAATGAGATCAATCAATTGGGAAAATGTTCAATATTATTTAATCTCATTCGATATTATTTGACCTCGTGATACGCATTTCTCGCTGGGATTGAGCCTTTGACTTCCTTTTGTCTACCGCTGAAGAACCCTTCACGATAGAGGTCGCTCAGGTCGTCATAGCGCTTCATGGTGTTAACGCAAAGGTCGTGACGGGGTGCTATGCAGGAGCAAACCTTGAACACAGCATATAATGTGCCGAGATAAAGACGGAACACCAAGAAAGAATATGGCCCATAGTCCACCGTGCTAGGCTTGAAAACCGGTTTCACCGTACGTACTGTGTAATCTATCGTGCCCAACGCGGACAACCAAATCACACCAACAAAGACAAATCGATTGATGGATAAAGTATAAACAAGGCCACCCATGCCAAAGAAGAAGAGGGAAAGTGGTAGGACGAAGTCCGTAATGCTACTTCCCGGCATAGGTCTTCGATTATCAGCGAAAAATATTGCACGGATCCGCGCTCGCTGATGTGGTGTATGAGATGGGTTTTGAGTGGCTATGGTGTATCGTGTTGCCCAATCCTGATCGAAGAATGCAATTATTGCGGCCACTATACTCAAAGAAAGACCTAGGAGGAGGAGCGAGTTTGCGCAGATGACATATCCTGATGGGGTGAACGCTGGCGGTTTAATCAAAGCAGGTGGAATCGATGTAGGAGAATTAGAATCCAGAGTGGCGAGAAGTTGATAAATATTCTCGAGATAGAACACAGCGACAACCTGCGGATCTGGTTTCAGATCTTGGAACGAGATGCTCATTGCTGTGGCGGTGGTCGCTAAGAATAGACCGGCCTATGTTTCTCAAGTTGTTGTGCGCAGCTACACGAAATACAAATGAGGACTCACGAAAATCATGATCCTCTCGCCGTTTTTTTGACAGCGTTCGGTGATCTTGTCGTCTTCTTCCAGCGCAAACTTGGAGTACATGGAATAGAGTGGCCATGAGCTATCACAGAAGTGGTGGGGTTCTTCCCGACGTGGCTGCGATAACTGTGCCTGTGCTAGTACCTCAGGCTGACTGCGGTGACTACCGCGACTTTCTATCACAATAAACCATAATACACGTCGGTGAATTTCGTGAGGAAAATACTAAAAAAGCGAATAAGATACCTGTATGTCCACCCTCGATATCTTGGTGACCAACTTGAGACATTGATGAGGCGTTGCGGGATACTAGAATGGTGTAGAGATAGATGTTGACACTGATGCAAACGGAAGGTTGGAAGTGTGTGTGTGTGTGAACGCGCGTGGGACTGCGGCCTGTGCAAAGGACGCAAAAACCAAGTACTCAGTTTCACGCGCGAGAGAAGCACGAACTGAGGGGAGCCGCGAGTGGTAAACTACGGGTGTATAAATGAACGAGCGGGAGCTATGGAATCGAAAATAGGCGAGGGCAGAAGAGGGTACTGGAAAAAAGCAAAACGAGGGGTGGGACGGAGCTGTCGTACTAGTCCATGTTTGGGTAAAGTGTTTGTCTTATGTGTACAGTAATTGTAAATTCCTCGTAGCACGAGGCCCAAGCTAGCACCATCCGCGACAGGTACGAGCTGGACAGACATATCGCGAAGGTTGTAGTGGCCGCACGGAAAACACGAGGGCAGCCAATTCACACCACTCCGCGGAATGAGGAAGGACATATTCTCGGCATGAGTAACGGAGGTCTGTATGTGCGTGAATGACGGGTTCTTTGCGGTAACTTCCAAGAACGAAACGACAATGATTACGACAATGATTCCCAGAACAACAAACAACGATCCACGTGCTGTAAATGCTGGGAATGCCGGCTGCCGGCCCGATGTGCAAACGGCTGAGGGAGAGTCGGGCGGCTCAATCATACACGCCCAAACATCGGTGGACGCTCCAAACGCGGCCCTACGCCGCCATACTTCACTTTGCGCTACTACTGTAGTCTTGTCCTTTACGATGTGATTATAGCTGTGGCACTCATGGTGATGGGACCCCTTCACTACGACTTGTAGGACCATGAACATACGTCATATCTATGGCCATCGCGGTCCCTGACCAACATCGCCCCGCTCGGATTAGGGCCCTCGCCGCTTCGTTGCGCAGTTTGGGAGGTGAGTCACCTCTGCATGCCATTTCGTAGGCCAGCTTCCGAGTCGTAGCTTGTACCAACTCGACAACTTTTGTTCCATGCTACCTTAGTCATTGACCGACTCGTTCTGGTAATGGACGAGCACAATGCTATCGTAGGGGATTTAATCGAAGCTTCTTTCATATATAAGGATCGGTACACCACTGGCTAAGCCAAAATAAAAGGACACACCGGTCTCAAACAGACTAAGAAGGTATCACGTGACACAAAATATGTATGGCTGGTCCGGCAAAAGAAACACCATTCTCTTCGGTTAAATATCCTGAAAAAGTGAACGCAAAATACCCCTCATCCTCTTGACCATGTTTTCGCCCCAGATGGCAATGTGGTTGGTAACTCTACCAGATGGTCATGGCTCCCTGTACGTGAAGTTAAAACCGCCTATGACAATGCTGAAAGCTCATGGAAACTAACCCTAGGAGTCTAGGACACGTTAGTAGTCCTGGCGTCGCGGGGTATTTGTACCATGATGTCAGTGGCTGATCCCGCTGACCGTCTTACCATCGTATGACGGAAGTCGTCCAAGTGAATGGGTGGACTCTGGTGATAGGAGTCGTCATGTGTATTGGCGGTTCCAATAGTTCGGGCAGTATGTTGATCCAAAACCCTAGAAGCTATGGGGAAGGGGACAGCGTCAGGGGCCGAGGCCGACGTAGGTGTGGGCCCGAGCACGTGTTGTATGTGACCAATCCGCGATACTGCGGGATCAATGGAAAGATGAAGAGGCGCTGCGGAAATTATGCCCTCACTGACGACCGACATTGGAACGGGTATCGATGGGGCGTCAAGCACCATAGGAGGGGAGATTGTTTCTGTTCTGTTGGCCCCCTGAAGAGTGGGGACGTTGCTAGAGGTTGAAGAAGGGATGGGGTCGGTCAGGCCAGAGACGGCAGTGATGTCGACGTTGCTTTGAGGTGTACCAGCGGAAGCTACGACCCCCGGTGATGTGACAAGACCTTGGACTTCGAGAAGATTATGACGAGATGAAGTAGAGATGGGGGTATCTCTGAATGTGGGCTCAGCTGCTGGGAGTACGCAAGTATGACTCGGACCTTGATTTAGCGCGGGAAATGAAGATTTCGAGTAGGGCCCACGGTCTACAGAGCCCCACAACGGCACGAAAGGAATGACGTCAACATTGGTGATAGGATTAGAATATGCCACTGAGGCAGCATCGGTGCCTTGATGCAAAGCGATATAGAAATGGTGAATCTCCCTGAGGACCAAACTGGGATTCCTCCCATCCCCGCGCTTCCGCGATTCTTGAACGATGTAAACCCACAAGGCGCAGAAGTCTTGCTGTAGTCCAGGGAGGGTATTGCGAATGTCAAAAGACGGAAGTTGCCGGAGGACCTCTAAGCCCCAGGATGGGAAATCGGAGCGACAGAGTTGGTGAGTGATGTGAATCAAGATGGCAAGTGACGCGCTGTCTTCATCGTAATCATCGCGGACGTTATCGAAGGATCGCAGCGGGCCACGCGGCGGCCCATACCAGCGCGCGCTGAAGATATTGTCCAAGACCCTCGAAACTTGATCCAAACCCAGTGCTGCTCGGCCGGCATTGAGACATATGAGAACTCGACGGCTTCTCGCTGATTCAGGAATAGAATCGGATGAGAAAGCGCGGTCCAAGAATCCATGCAACGCGTGACAGAACTCGGTCCAAAACGCATCTGGTAATTCTTCTTTGAGATTCTTGACCACCTTCGAATCGAAGAAGCCAGGGATGGCCTCAAAAAACCCTTCTAGATCATCGTCTTTACCCAGACATGAGTGAAATGTCGACTCCAGAATATCGGTATCAAGCTCTGTCGCCCGCTTTGGAATTGCGTCTTCGGCTTCCTTTTGTTTACCGCTGAATAACCCTTCACGATAGAGGTCGCTCAGGTAGTGATAGCGCTTCATCTTGTTAACGCAAAGGCCACGGAGGGGTGCTATGCAGGAGCAAACCTTGAACACAGCGTATAATGTGCCGAGATAAAGACGGAACGCCGAGAAAGAAAATAGCCCATAGTACACCGTATGAGGCTTGGAAATCGGTTCCACCGTACGTCGTGCATACTCTACAAAGCCCAACGCGCACATACAAATCGCACCAATAAAGACAAATATGTTGATGTAGAAAAGATAAACGAGGCCACCAGCGAGGAAGAAGAAGAGGGAGAGGTGTAGGCAGAAGGCCGTCATGCCACTTCCCGGTATACTGTCAGGTCCTCGAGTATCAGCAAAAAATATCGCACGGATCCGCGCTCGCTGGTGTGGTGTATGAGATGGCTTTTGAGTGGCCATGATGTACCGTTTTGCCCAATCCTGATCGAATATTGCAATCATGGCGGCCATTATACTGAAACCAAGACTTAGGAAGAGGAGCGAGTTTGCCCAGATGACATATCCTGATGGGGTGAATGCTGGCGGTTTAGCCAAAGTGGGTGGAATCAATGTAGGGGAATTAGAATCCAGAGTGGCGAGAAGCTTATAAATATTCTCGAGATAGAACACAGCGACATCCTGCGGATCCGGTTTCAGATCTTGGAATGAGACGCTAATTGATGTGGCGGTGGTCGCTAAGAATAGACCGGCCTATGTTTCCCAAGTTGTTGTGCGCAGCTACACGAAAATACTCATGAGGACTCACGAAAATCACGGTGATATCGCCATTTCTTTGACAGCGTTCGGTGATCTTGTCGTCTTCTTCCTGCGCAAACTTGGAGTACATGGAATAGAGTGGCCATGAGCTATCACAGAAGTGGTGGGGTTCTTCCTGACGTGGCTGCGACTCGGATAACAGTGCCTGTGCTACCTCAGGCTGACTGCCGTGACTTCCTATCACTATACACCATAATACAGGTTGGTGAATTTGGTGAGGCAAAGGATCGAAAAGCGCATAAGATACCTGTATGTCTACCCTCGATATCTTGGTGACCAACTTGAGGCATTGATGAGGTGTTTCGAGATGCTAGAATGGTGTAGAGAATAGATGTTGACACGGCCTGGAAAGACAGCTTTAAGACACCTCGAGGGGGTAGTAGTGACCGCACGGAGAACATGAGGCAGACAATTCACACTCCGCGGAATGAGGAAGCACATGTTTGATATATTCTCGGCAGGAGTAACGGAGGTCTTTATGTGCGTGAATGACGAGGCTTTCGCGGTTCAAGAACGAAACGATAATGATCGATCCACGTGCTGTACATAACGGGAATGCAGGCTGGCGGCCCGATTTTCAAACGGCAGAGAGTGTGAGAGCTGTGAGTGAGGTGATCTGTGGGGGGGGGGGGGGGTAGTCGTCCATGAGTTGATCGAAGGAGCCTCGCCTCCGGGGCCACGCTCAGAACAGGGGCAGACCGTGTTGTCTCCGGCCGTGGGTCGGAAACGTTGGAGTATGTCCCACAGAAGCAATGGGTGGAGTGGACTTGGAGGCAGACGCTGAATGCTCGGCGTTGTTTAAGCAGGAGGGCGTCTTTCACAAGGGGGGAAGGGGAGGGTGCATCTTTTGGAACGAGGATTGGGGTGCCCGTCCATACTCCGTCCATTTGCAAGTAGGGGGTGTGGCGGAGTTACGCCACAGTTGGAAAGCCAGGTGTTTGTGAACGAGGGGAGGGGGAGGTGAGAGATTAGAGTTCTGTGCGAGGCTTCGGAGGTCCATTAATACTCCGTTTTTCCCTGGGGGGGCATCGATGGGAGAAGACGCGAGGGTCTTCTCGGGATTTTTTACTTGGGAGTTTGGCTTCAAAGGGGTAGATGTCAACGGTAAGGGAGGCGCCTCTGGAGAGGAGGGACAAGGCGATTGTGAATAGGGACGCTCAGGGAGGACAGGGGTGTTTGTAGAGGGAGAAGAGGGATTTGTGAAGGCGGCGGTTCGGAAGGAAGATAAGCGTGGGGAGAGGCGGATGAGGTGCGGCGGCTTGGAGACCGGCGACTGCTGCATCTGATGCGGCGCGCATCCTGTCGGCGTTGGCTCAGAACCCTGTTTCCAAGAGATCTTGGCCTTGATAGAGGAGGAAGCTGGCGAAAAAGTGATAAGGATGGGGAATGGGATAGATGGGGATGGACATGTGATTGGCGGGGGGTGATTGGCACGGGATGTTGTGGATGTTGTAAATGCGAGAGGCGGAAGGGTCGCGAGATGGCAAAGTGCGGAGTTTGTGGAATGAGGGGAGTGTGGAGAGTCGTTTCTGAAACACCAGACGGAGTTTATCCAGGGTGAATTTGATCGGGGGTATGGCAAGGGCGTGGTGGAGTGGCACGCTACTATCCTTGCTTCGGTCGCATCAGCGTCATAATTCATAATTACCATGTGCTATTTTCTTCGGCTCCATGAACCAAAAATAACTTCATAATCCGATGAAATTCTCTCCTTGATGCTCGCTGGGACGGAGTGAACCCCAAAAAGTCCTGGGCATTCACATTCGCACCGTGCTCAACGAGCACCCGAGCGATTTCCACATGTCCGCCCCTCGATGCGAGGTGCAACGGAGTCGACCTGTAATCGTTCTGGGAATTCACATCGGCGCCATGCTCAACAAGCACCCGGGCCAACTCCAGGTGTCCGCCCTGAGATGCGAGATGTAACGGCGTCGACTTGTAATGGTCCTTGGCGTTCACATCCGCGCCATGCTCGATGAGAACCTGGGAAAATCCCACATGTCCGCCATCCAGCGCAAGATGCAACGGAGTCGACCGGCGTCCGTCCTGGGCGTTCACAAATGCGTCATGCTCGATGAGTACCTGAGCGAATTCCACATGCCCACCCTCCAACGCGAAATGCAACGGAGTCGACTTGTTATAGTCCTGGACATTCACATCCGCGCCACGCTCGATGAGCATCCGAGCAAATTCTACATGTCCGCCATCCAACGCGATGTGCAACGGAGTCGACTTGAAATCGTTCTGAGCAGTTACATCCGCACCGCGTTCGACGAGCACCAGCGCGAATTCCACATGTCTGCCCTTCAACGCTTGATGCAACGGAGCCCACTCGTAGCTGTCCTTTGCATTCACATCGGCACCAAGCTCGACGAGTACCCGAGCGAGGTCCACGTGCCCGCACTTCAGAGCGAGATGCAACGGAGTACACTGGATATCGTCTTGACTATCCACATCCGCGCCATGCTCAACGAGCAGCCAAGCAAAATCCACGTGTCCTCTTTGAGATGCGAGATGCAACGGAGTTGACTTGTACTGACCCTGGGCATTCACGTCCGCGCCATGTCCGACAAGCACCCGAGCGAATTCCACATGTCCAGCTCTTGATGCCACATGTAACGGAGTCCACTGGTGGTTCGAGTCCATGGCATCCACGTCCTGTGAACATTCGACCACAAGGAACGCTATCAATTGGTGGAAGCCAAAAAGAGCAGCATAATACAAGCAACTTTCTCTGGGTTGCGGTGGGTGGGTAGATCGCTGATGTCGACACCAGGGGGCATCGGGGTCGAATATCCAAAGCCAAACTGAAATATGTCGCTTTCTTGGATCAAAGAGATGCTTCATGCCAACTTGCGTGTTTGCCGATACCTTCTCGAATCGCGCGTGATCCACCCAGTACTCGGCAGCATAGTCAGTGAGAGGAAAGTCCTCCAGGCTGTCACTGGTGATGTTCTCATCTAGATGAAGCAATGTGCCGAGACACGCTTGTGCGACAAGGGTATGAGCGGGTGTCGTGGAAACATGATAGTGCGAAATAGGGTCTTTCGTTTCAGCAAGGCGAGTCGATACGAGGAATTCTTTCACAGAAAAGTGAGAGAATTGTATGACTTCCAAATCCGCGAGTTTGACAACGGCAAGCAGACTAGAGCATGTAGACAGTATTGAGTTCAGTGGATCTTCTGGGCGCCAATCTGCGCGGAATGCCGGAGTCGGTCCTGCATCGAAATCAAAAGCGAGGAACTCTCCAAGCTCCTTGACACAAAGCGGACGAGATGCGACTGCGACACATTGGAAGATACGGTGCGCATATTTCCAGTTTGCTTTATCGATGTCTTGTAAGATGCGTGCGTAGGTCCCATCGAGGCTCTCTGGTAGTTCTTCTAGGGATTGTCGGATACAAGCGGGCAGGCAAAGCCGGAGGAATTCCAACTGACAGAAAACCCAACAAAACCTGCAGTACAGATATGAGTAAGCGAGGTGGGATATGCTGGTATTAATATCTTACATTCCGTCGGCTTTTCTCGTCAGAAATTCAATGACCAGTTCCTTGTCCGCTGCCCTCCATTTTTTCATCTTCGGATCTGTGTAGACGACAGAGTTGACATAGTTGACGATGTCCTGCTTTTGCCCACTCTCGTCGTGTAGGGAAACTTGACGGAAGGGCAAACAATTAAGGGTAGCTGTGATGTCGGCCTCGGATCGGCTTGAAACACAGATGTGAAGATTTGGAAGGTGTAAATCAACGAGCTCCTCGATGAACACAAGCACCTTTTCGCGGGGAGAGGGTATACCACATGTGTTTGGACATTCGTCCAGTCCATCGATAATCAAGTATATCGGTGCTTGCCCCGGGTATTTCAGTATGCTCTTCAGACATCCGATAACTGCGCGGTCACTAGGGTGTCGTGAACCGCCATCGTATGTCGAATAGAAATCGGAAAGAATGGTGAAGTAAGAGTCGGATTGATAACAAAGCTGGACTAGCAAGGATGACACCAATCCACGAAGGTTCTTTTTGTCATCATCTCGGAAGTCACAATAGAAAAGGCCCAACGAGGCCAGTCCACATTTGCGCATGTCATCGATGTGGTCAATGATCGTGGAGCTGGTCAGCGGTGTTAGATCTCGTAGCAGAAACGCAGATAAATGAAGGTACCAAATGACGCTCTTCCCTGCACCTGCTACGTGGCCGCTCTCAGCAAAAATGGAAGGCGATGAGACTTAGACACCCACGTATTCCTTGAATCCATAAATGCGAATTTGGAGCGGATGCCTTCCATTTTGCACAAGTTTCACCTTGGATGAACCATCTCGACGTTCCTCTGTAGTGCGATTCGCGGGCAGAGTCATGATTCTTCCAGGGGTCTGGGGGTGAAAGCCACTTTCGAGCCTGACCCTGCAATTTTGTGCCTTCCATACACAATCTCGATGTTACCGATTAACGACGGGGTTAAAAAGAAATAGCCCACGTTGTGATCCGTTCATTTTGTTCAAGATGTCCTGCATAATTTCTATCATGTCGTCAAGCGGGCTGGTAACCTATCCCCGCCAAATAAACGTACTTAGAGCATCCCAGATACTGTCTGCAGATTCCTTGCCGTCTAGCAAGCAGGATGTTCAACAGAAAATAGGTGTCAGGCTGGATAGAGTTGCCTCACCATCCATGACCGTCCTCATATTCCGAACGAGCCCGTGTACAACGTCAAGGGTTTGTGTTGCAGTGGTACGAGCCTCATCCAGGGTAAGTCGATCGAGTCTCTGTAGGACAGACTTGACCTCATTCTCTCCCAGAATCTTCTTTACCAATTTCACTGCGCCGCGGTCAGTCGAGCGACGAATGGGTAGGGACGCACTCACATGGTCGCCTCTGTTTGATCTGCTTGGTAACGAGGGCGATCGTAGAAAGTATTTCTACCATTATGTTTACGATGATTTTTCCCATGGCCGCCGTAGGGGGTAGTTCGGTATAGACCCCGAGACGGCTCAGGAAGTGTTCGATAGTCTCAAGCAGGTCGACAAGCGCATCGTAGCCTCCCCTGATATCCTTGATTGCCTAATAAATATCAACGTCAGAGAGATACGCGATTCGGGAATGGGCATCACTGACAGCGAGGAGGATGCCGAATGCTGCGAATATTGATTTTGCAGGAGGGAATGGCTATAGAACAAGCGTGAGGGACTGACAATCCGTATGAACGGCATCCAACGTACCAGACCAATACCCTCGCCAAGAATTGTACTTGCTGAAAGCGCGTGAAGGACATGAACTGCCCGTTTGAGCGATTTCATGGCTTTGCCGTCATCCCCTCGAAATTCGGTCAAGGCACGAGCTTGCTGCTGGAGAATGTCCATAACAGAGTTGACAGAATGGCAATTTTCGAGTTGCCTCGTGAGAGGGTGATCGATTAATTTCATCCCAGTCTGCTTCTCATAGCTCTGCAGGGCAGCATCGAAGAGCAACTGAAGCTTGGTGGTGCCGGAAGAGTTCATCTTATGGGTGGATGAAACGTGAATAGGAGAAGATATGGTGTATCTGTGTCGTGTGGGAGTGTGTGAACAGCGGATGTGGTGGAGAAGGTCGACCAATGGGCGATGCGCGCACAACCCATGCCGTACATATCATGATGATGATAAAGTGATAGCCCTGAGGAAGGGTGTCTAATTGAGGTTGAGCTGAGTTGAATCGGCTGTTTGGGTCTGGGGCCTCCGGGCTGTGGCTCGGGCTCTGAGTCATTCTCAATTTCCCACGTGTCTAACCAAAATTATTATTATAATAAAACTAACTTAAAAACCAACACGGGGAATAATTGGGGCTCAATAGGACCCGTTGCCAATGTGGGCGAGTTGTGTTCTTCTAGGCCTTCTTCTTTCCTCTTCGCTTCTGCTACACATTTCAACCGCGCATTTATCCTTCGTTTGTAGTATGCGCCCACGGTCTGGCATGAGCCTCAGTCCGGGGAAGGGGGTAACAAGCCATTTTACTTCGCCGTTCAGACCGTCACCATCTCCGACTCGATGCTTGAACTCGCACCGGAGCCAGGCCCCCACTCGTACCATCTCACACCGCGCGCTCGTCCGGAAATTCCCCTAGAAATTTCATACATTCGTTCTCCATGATTGAATCTGCGGCAAAATTGTGCTTGCTGTCCGCCGCGTCTCAGCGATGCACCAGCCAGTATTTCTCCACGATCGACGTTGTAAGGCCTGAAATCAGTGCAAAGCGGGAGGATGAAGTTGGGACGGTTATTAGATATGCGGATTAATGATTCGCTGTTAGGCATCGTTGACCAAGTCATTCGGAGGAAAGTCAAACGGCATGGCATATGCAGTTGACCACTGGGTCACTCGGTGACTTGGCGACGGTGGGGGGGGGTGACGACCCTTACCTCCGATCTATCGTGTCTGTATGTCTAAGCCTCTCCTTTCAAAAACTCGTCGGTCCCAACGTTGCAGCTATTGAAATTGGTTTTGCTGACAACTCCCACTGATGCACCTCCCAACTTCGACCGTTTTCAGTTCTTGCGGATCTTCCAACAGCCCAGTCGCCTCTACATCAGTTATTACTGTTCCCGCAGCACATGGGACCCTTCCGACGTACCTTTCCCTCCGGCATGATTTGTAGCAATCAACACGGGGTTGAAAGTGTGCAGCAACGCGCGAGCGCGAGTGAGTGAGTGGCGGACTGTGCAGACAATGATCTCAGTTGGGCACAAAGAGACCACAAACTATGTATATTCACCTGTGCAGACAATGATCTGCATGCTGTAAGTACGGTAATAAACGCGAAGGTAAAGTAAGGAAGGCTCACCTCAGTTGGGCACAAAGAGACCACAAACTGAGGGGCGGCGAGTGTAAACTACGACGGTATAAAAGAGACAGAATGTCTCTGGGGCTCGGGTATGAAAATGGGGTGCTGGACGGAAGCAAAACTAAGGGTATGTACTATAATCGACCGTTCCAGCTGTCTACGAGTGACACTAGCGCATCTCGCGCTGTACTTCTATGCGATGACCATGTGGCCTGACCGCCACTTCCACGACATGATTCGTGTAGCGATGACAGTTGTAGTGATGGGATCCTCGACGTTTGCCAATCCGAGTACCTACATTCTGCGGAAGCAAAAGGTTTCAACACACGGTTGTAGTAGCTTGCGTATCGCCTCGCCATGCCAGTGACAATGCCATTATATCAGCTCCATCATTACAATATGCCATGATCCACGATTCCGTGCTCCAAAAGTAAATATACTATCCCATCAAATTTTCCCATCCGTGCTCGCTGGAGCGGAGTCAACCCAAAAATGTCTCGGGAATTCGCGTCGGCGCCGTGCTCGAGAAGGACTCGAGCCACTTCCAAATGTCCATCCTTCACTGCCAAATGAAGTGGAGTCGATTTGTGACCGTCTTGCACCTCAACGTCTGCGCCGTGCTCGAGGAGCAGCCGAGTGAATTCTGCATGTCCACAAATAGACACAAGATGCAGCGGGGTCGTGTTGTTATTGTCCTTGACGTTCACCTCTGCACCGTGCTCGAGGAGCACCAGAGCGAATTCCAAGTTTCTGCCCTTCAACGCGAGATGCAACGGTGTTGAGTTGCAATGGTCTCGGAAATTCACATCAGCACCGTGCTCAAGGAGCAGCTGAGCGAGATCCACATGTCCGCCGTCGGCCGCGAGATGCAACGGAGTCAACTTGTAACGGTCGTGAGCGTTCACTTCTGCGCCATGCTCGACGAGCACCCGAGCGAATTCTACATTTCTCCTCTTCGATGCGATATGCAACGGGGTCCACTTGTGATTGTTCCAGGTATTCACATCCGCGCCGTGCTCGACGAGCATCCGACCCAATTCCACATGTCCGCCCTTCGACGCGCAATGCAACGGAGTCCATTTGTAACTGTCCAGCGGATTCACATTCCGGCCATGCTCGATGAGCAGCTGGGCGACTTCTACATGTCCGCCCATCGATGCAAGATGCAGCGGAGTCGACTTCCGGTAGTCCTGGGCATTTACATCCCCGAGGCCCTCGATGAGTAGCCGAGTGACGTCCCCATGTCCACACTTCGACGCAAGGTGCAACGGAATCGACAGGTGATAGTTCTGGGCATTTACATCTGCGCCATGCTCGATGAGTAGCCGAGTTAATGCTGTGCGTCCCCCCTGAGACGCGATGTGCAACGGAGTCGACATGTCATCGCTGTCCCGAGAATCCACGTCCGCGCCATGCTCGACGAGAACCCAAGCGAATTCCATGTGTCCGCCTTTCAACGCGAGATGCAACAGACTCGACTTGTGATTGACCCGGGTATTAGCAACTGCGCCATGCTCGACGAGCATCTGAGCCAGTTCCACGTGTCCTCCATCCCATGCAAGATGCAACGGGGTCTTCCAGTGTTCCCGGAAGTTCACATCCGCACCATGCTCGATGAGCACCCGAGCAAATTCCACATGTCCCCCCCTCAATGCGAGGTGCAACAGAGCCGACTTGTCACCATCCTGGGCATTTACATCTGCTCCATGCTCGACGAGCACCAGAGCGAGTTCCACATGTCCGCCCCTCCATGCGAGGTGTAACGGAGTCGACTTGTCATGGTCCTGGGCATTCACATTTGCGCCATGCCCGACGAGTGCCCGAGCGAATTCCACATGTCCACTCTTCGAAGTGAGATGTAATGGGGTCCACTGGTGATCGTCCTGGGCGTTCACATCTGCGCCATGCTCGAAGAGCACCCGAACTAATTCAACGTGTCCATCCTTTGACGCGAAATGCAACGGAGTCCTCTTGTCTTCGTTCTGTGCATTTACATCCGCACCATGCTCGACGAGCACCTGTGCTAATTCCACATGTCCACCCTTCAACGCGAGATGCAACGGGGTCCACTGCTCATCGTTGCGAACATTCACGTCCACGCCATGCCCAACGAGCATTCGAGAGAATTTCACGTGTCCGCCCTCCGATGCGAAATGTAGCGGTGCCCACTTGTCATCGTCCTGGGCACTCACATCCGCGCCATGCTCGACGAGTAGCCAGGCAAATTCCACGTGGCCTCCTCTCAATGTCGTAAGCAATGGTGTTCGGCCGTCATCCGAACTTGTGGTATTAACGTCCTCTGCGCGTTCGATTACAAGGAACGCAATCAAGTTATGGAAGCCAAAGAGAGCAGCATAATGTAAGCTACTTTCCCTGGGCCGCGATGGGTGTGTGGGTTGGTTGTCACGATCCCAGGGGGAATCTGGGTCATATATCCAAACCCAGACCGCAAGATGTCGCATTCTCGGGTCAAAGAGACGCTTCATTCCATCTTGCGTCTTTGTTGACACATCCTCGAATTGTGCATGATCCATCCAGTGCTCGGCAGCATATTCAGCGAGAGGGAAGTTCTTCAGACTACTTCTCGAGATGGATCTATCGAGATGCAGTAGAAGGCCTAGGCAAGCTTGTGCGACAAGGGTGTGGGCAGGAGTCATAGAAACATGGTAGCGCGAAATAGCGGCCGTTGCTTCGGCAAGGCGTGTAGATGTTAGGAATTCTTTCACCGAAAAGTGCGAAAATTGCACAACTTCGGAACCCCTAACTTTGACAACGGTAAGTAAACTGGAGCATGTGGATAGTATGGCGTCCACTGGATCTTCAGGGCGCCAACCTGCTTGATATGTCGGAGTTAGTCCCGCGTCAAAATCAAACGCGAGGAATTCTGCGAGCTCCTTGACCCGAAGAGGACGAGATGCGATGGTGACACATTGGAAGATGCGATGTGCAAATTTCCAATTTTCCGTATCGATGTCTCGCAATGAACGTTCGTACGTCCCATCAAGGCTTTCAGGTAATTCCTCCAAAGCTTGTCGGATTCGCGCAGGCAGGCAACGCCGGAGGAATTGCAACTGGCAAAAGACCCATCTAAACCTGTATTGCAAATATGAGCAAACCTGGGACATCCTCATATCATTGTCTCACATTCCGTCGGCCTTTCTCTTGAGCACATCAATGACTAGATCCTTGTCCTCCGCTCTCCATTTATTCATCTTCGGATCTGCGTAGACGACCGAGTTGAGGTAATTGACGATGTCCTGCTTTTGCCCAATCTCATCATGTAAGGAAATGGTTTGGAAAGGTAAAGAATTGAGGGCCATTGTGATGTCAACCTCGGGTCGGCTCGTAATGCATATGTGCACATTTTGGAGGCGCAATGTGACGAGTTCCTTCAAGAAATCCAAAACCTTTTCGCGGGGGGAAGGCATGCCAAATGTGTTTGGACATTCATCCAGTCCATCTATAATTATATAAACTGGCGCTTGCTTCTGGAGCTTCAGTATGTCTTCAAGGCATCCGATAAGTTCGTCGTCACTAGCTTGTCGCAATCCACCACCGTGTTCCGAGTAGAACTCGGAAAGGATGGCAGAGTAACAGTCGGAATGATCACAAAGCTGGACTAGCAGAGATGTCACCAATCCCCTAAGATTCTTCTTGTCATCATCCCGGAAGTCGCAGTAGAAAAATCCTAACGAGGCCAGTCCCCGTTTTCGCATGTCATCCATGTCCTCAATGACGGTGGATCTAGTGAATTTTGAATAAGTTCTCCCTGAAAAAACGCAGAAAGATAAACGTACGAGATAACACTCTTCCCTGAACCAGCTGCGAATGCAAAGGTATCATTCTCGGCGACAACGCAAAGGTGTGAGACCCAGAAACTCACGTTTACCCTGAATCCATAAAAATGAATCTGGAACAGATGATTTCCATTTTGCGAAAGTACCACCTTGGACAAACCATTCCGATGTTCCTCTGTAGTGTGATTCGCGGGCAGCGTTGTGGTTTTTCCAAGGGTCTGGAGGAGCGAGCCACTTTCGGGATTTTTGCTGCAATTTCTCACCTGAGGCCGTCTTAGTATATTCGCGAAGTGGCGAAAAGGAATAATTCACGTTGTGATTTGTTAATGGTATTCAAAATCTCTTGCATCATTTCTATCACGCGGTCAGGTCCACTAATACGTTAATCTTTATCAAGGAAACCTACTTAGAGCATCCCAAATAGCATCTGCCGATGCCTTGCCGTCTGGAGGGTGCAATGTTCAACAATAGATGAGTAGCAGGCTAGATAGAGTTGCCTCACCATCCATGACCGTCCTCATATTCTGAACGAGGCCATGCACAACATCAAGGGTCTGCGTTGCAGTCGCATGAGCCTCATCTAGGGTGAGTCTGCCGAGCCTTTGTAACACAGACTCGACATCATTCTCCCCCAGAATCTTCTTTACCAATTTCACTGCATCGTGTTCAGTAAAGGGACGGATAGGAGGAACGCACTCACATGGTCGGCTCTGTTTGATGCACTTGGTTACGAGGGCAATCGTAGAAAGCAGCTCTACCATTATTTTCACAATTATTTTTCCCATTGCCTCCGTAGGCGGTAATTTAATATAGATCTCGAGTCGGCTTAGGAAGTGCTCGATGGTCTCAAGTAGGTCGATCAGAGCGTCGTAACTTGAGCTAGCGTCCTTGATGGCCTGATAAACCTGGACATCAGGAGCATATAGAGCGAGAACTGGGAAAGACAGACGGCAAATAGGATAGCAAAAGCTGCAAATATTGCCCTTCCAGGGGGGAATGGCTACACAATAAGCGTCAGGAACTGGAACAACCCAACTTGAAAAAACCCACTCCGACGTACCATGACAATGCCCTCGTTAAGAGTCGTACTTGTGGAGAGCGCATAGAGGATATGGACAACCCGCTTGAGGGATTTCATAACCTTGCCATTGTCTCCTCGAAATTCAGTCAACGTCCGAGCGTGCTCCTGGAGAAGTTTCATAACAGAGTTGACAGAACGGCATTCTTGGAATTTCACGGCGAGAGGATGGTCAGCCAAAGTCGTCCCTGTCTGGTTTGCATAGCTCTGCAGGGCAGCATCGAAGAGTAAATCCAGTCTAGATCCAGAAGGGTCAGTCGTTACACGTGTACGGATGAAAGACATGTGTGATAGCAGTAGGCTAAGTAGATTGGTAGAAGAATATGTGTTTTGTGGGGGGTGGGAAAGACAACAGCCGTGGCGAGAAAGAGCCAGGGAACGCGCCACCCATGGGCGCCACCATCAGCAAATCGTCCAAATTCTGATGAGGCAGTGTGGCACTCGTGACTAGGGTCCGGGCCGGTAAGGGGTCGTGCCCCCAAACGACCATTGCGCGTCGTTACGACTTGGTTACAAGTTTCCACTATACTCGCCACTTAATACAGCCTTGTTTGAGACTCATGCTGGATTGTGATCCATAACTCAGGTCATATAATAATCATATATCGTCGTGAGTAACTGTCGCGAATATGGTGATCGGCCCCCCGAGATCTCACACACAGTACATAGAGCACAGTGCACATGGTGCTAGCGCGAGCCGTAGACAGCTTGCATGGACTAGTTTAGTTACCCTACCCTCATTTTGCTTCCGTTGAGTACCCCTTTTGTGCTCTCAGACAATCGTTTTATACTCAGTAGTTACCGCTGCCACTCCCTCAGTCTTGTGCACCCGTTTGTGCCATTACTGAGGTGAGCACTTAGTTACATTCCCTTCGCGTTCGTTACCAGTACTTACCCTGCACAGTCCTTTGTGTGCAGGTGAATAATACAGTCTTGTGCACCCGTTTGTGCCATTACTGAGTCCTTTGTGTGCAGCTTCCATTAACGCTCCTTTCTTCTCGCGCTCGTTCCCTCTCGCACCGGCTGCGCATTCCTTTCAACCCCCTTTTGCTGCGACAGTAACATGTCTAGTCGTACTCTCCTTCTGAGGCACCTATGAGCTTGCACTATTCTTGTCGGATCAGTTCAAGCTCGTTCCCCACTCATTTGGAGGAGTGCGTCATGTCCCGGGCCATGCAAGATTTGTATGTCAATGTGAGGCTAATTTTGTGTCATGCCCCAACTTGTCACCATGCCGCGCCGTGCCTCGCTGCCCCTGCCCTCCACAGTCCACCTCATATCGTCCTTCCGTTGACACCATGGGACTATGGCAATATAATGCCACATCTGTATATTTGAGGAGATTGCCCAGCTGAGGCGTTCCATTTATCGTACTGAAATTCTCCTTTGACACGGGTATCTCGGCATCCATAATATAACAAGCTAACCCTTCATTTTCATGGCTAGTAAACGTGTCCCCTTTAATTCTCGAAGTGCACGAATTCCTCTGTGAGAATAGACACCGCCTCCAGGAAGCAAGAGTGATTACACAATCGTATGGCGCAGAGCGACTGCATGCTAGGGTATCACAGGGCCAAACCACTGCCAAGACGAAGACGAATACTCACACAACTAGTCCCGCATCCATGAGCGTGTCCACATCCAGTGGTGCCTCATCCCCATTTTCACCCCGCGCTCGCTCGACATTTGTGTTGATGAAGAGGGCATTAGCAGCCAATTCCTTGCCCACGCAGATGCGCCGCCCAAATCCAAACGTGGCATGTCCTGCCTGGTTCATTTCTGCGGGGCCGGTCAACGGTCAACACTACTCTTTGCTCATCCAGGTGTCGCTCTGGCCGAAATTCATCTGCGTCGTCGCCAAATATCGCGCGGCCGTGGTTGCAGTGCCAGGCGTTTGGTATACATACAGTGCACCTCGGAATGAACATGCCCTATACCAGTCGTCTTCAATCGTCATGTGAGGTAACCCAAGTGGCACGGAAGGACGCCAGCAAAGAACTTCTTTGATGACTGCAGACACGTATGGGAGACAAGGAGTATCCGCAACGTTGGAAGTCGATCGCGACCGACCACGATGTCCAGTTCGGCTTGTGCTTGACGTTGCACCTCTGGGAAGGCTATCATAGCAACTGTCCACCTAGAAAGGTATATCGCAGACGGAGAGTCCGCGCGAGAGTTCGAAAGTGAAAGTATGAAGGTATGAAAATGGGGGTGGCAGATTGGCGGTTGTTAATCGCGCGACCACCGGTGGAGAGAGAGAGAGAGAGAGAGAGAGAGAGAGAGAGAGAGAGAGAGAGTGTGTGTGTGTGTGTGTGAGGGGGGGAGGGAGGGAGGGAGAGGGAGAGGAGGGACGTGACGGCGCAGACTGCAATGGGCACGCGTTGCTCCAACGGCGTAGCTGGGGGTTCGTAATGGTGTGAGGCTTGAGGCGACGGGCACGCGAACGGAAAGGGAACGAGAGTGGGCTATATTTCTCGGCGCCAGCTCTTGGCCAGGCAGTGAGGGTTATATACAAGTACGCTAGGCGCGGGGCAATGTATTAGGATAAAAGAGGAATTAACGAACGTACGAAGGAGCCCTAAATAATTCTATTCCCGGTAAGTGTGTCTCCGGCGAGGGTATAATCCCGACAGGGACCCGAACTGCGAGCTGTCGTGCACGTCGTGTGTGACATCGGAATGACGGCTGGCGAAGCGGCACGTGCTTGTGGCGCTGCCAGCGAGGGGCGGGCGGTTCATGTTGTGTTGATAGCAGGCAACGTGTGGCAAAGACAGCTTGAGGGTGAAAGGTGGGGCGAGCAAGGCGAGGTGGAGCGGAGTCGACTTGTCCTGGGTACTATGGGTAGTCATGTCAGCACCTCACTTGATCATGATGAGGAACCATGCAGGAAACTCATTACCACCAAGCGATGCCTGGTGTGGCGGAGTCGAGATGAGGGCGGAGGTGATGACGCATGCCTGGTTGCAGTGGGGGGGAAGATGGACCCAGAGGTATCGGCGGTGGAGGGTCACTCCAAGCCTGAGCGACATAGCTCTGTCTGACAGGGGACCAATGGCATGAGATTACCTCCAATGGGACCAGAGGGAGACAACCATTCTGACTCTTGTAAGGATTTTCTGCTGCTAATGACCCATAATGAAGAAGGGACTCACAATATCATCCAACTGCCAACTTGAACTGCATGACTTCCAACTCAAGTCAAGTCGTGGTCCGGGAGAGTGCCGGCCCGGGTGTCTCCATGAGTGGGATTGGGATCCAGACTGTTCTGTTACTGTCCTGAGTTATGAACGCGCAAAATCAACCAAAAAAATTTCAATGTTGATAAAAGACTCGGACATGGCTCCCGTCAAAAGTTGCCTGCTCCATCCCTCTCTCCGATCCCCCCTTCCTTCGTCTCCTCATGGCACAAACAACCAATTCATTGTCTTTCGTCCGCCCTCCTTTGATGGCTTTCACCCCCAAGTGCACACAGGCAGAGCATCCTCGACCAGCAGTATCGCATGTAGATGGTTGACCGAAGACGGGCAAACTTCAGTCATGTGTCCCTGTGGTATCCGTTCACCGATTACATCGCCGTGCGGGACTATCGCCGGCTACATTCTTTTATTTTCTTTACTCACAAATTATTTGTAGCGTACTTGTTCTTATCACTCCAGCCCTGATGTATAAAAACCATTGCCCGACCTCACTGAAAGGCAGGCAATTGCGGCCCATCTTCCCCATTTCTCTTGTGTGCCCCTCTCCTTTCTTTCTTTCCGTTTGACCGACTCCAAACTGGCAACATTGCTGTCGCCATCGAAGTCATTTGTGAATCCATATGTTTCCTCCTTTCATCGACATCTAACATCCCTTCTAAATCATTCCACAAACAAGTGTACTCATCGGTGGTCGCATGACTAACAACCGTCTATCCGCCACCCCCTTTCCACTCCATCACGCGTCCCCACTTCGGGCACGACGCTGGTTCTATCTCCCCCATCCCTCCTTCCTTGAACTCACAGGCGTGGACTCACTGTCAGCATCACAGCCCACAACGGGATTGTGAGTTTTTTTCCCCTTGTGTTCACACTGTATATGTGATGATTGTCTTTATTTCAGGATAGGTCTATGTGTTTACATATCAGAATAGCAAACAAGTTGTGTTTCTCGCCTGTATACACGTGTTGCAATCTAATTTGAGCATTATGACTTGATAACATTCTTGTGGGGAGAGATGCTCTGGTTTTAGATTATGAGTGCCATACCAGACCGACAATAAATATTGCATGAGTTCATTATGAGATTGACAGAATGCATACACCGAGTGACAGACAGCAATGGTCTCACAAGTATGATGAGCTCATATTGGACTTGTAGATCTAATATCAGATGATAGTGGTCTTGTGCTTGAGATGTGCTGTGATCGACGACTCATGACATGCATGACACACTTATCAGGTGGCACCGGCTCATGCATCAACAACAGATCGCATGAGTCCTAACAGTGCCTCCTGGGGCATTGCAAGCCCAATACAGGCTGGTAGTTGACTTGTACCGTTCGTAGCAACTCACAACACGTGTATTAACTCACAAGGCCTTATCAGAATTTGGACGATTTGCTGATGTCATGTATCGGATATCGATAGACGCCGAGCAGGGAGTTTCTATTTGAAGGTTCACTACGTTCACTAGTTTACTACTCATCGCCACTGGCAACTGACACGATGCCTCACAACTTACAAGAACTTTGCCGATGCCGAATTGAATTGGTGATGTATTCTCACGTGCTGAAGGAAAGTACTGGCCTTCAAGTTGCTGGCACTCGGGAATCGAGTTTTAAGACTTTAAGGCCTATATGCCTCTTTCCCTTCCTCGTCCTACCCCTGTGCATCTCATCGGCGCAAGAAACCCTATCCTTGGCTGTCGATACATGTCTATGGCTTAACACAAGTTTCCGTCCAGAGGATGTGAGCAGGGTATTCTATTTCTCGTCGAGCCATCGCCGAGCTTGCTCCAGAGATCCGCATAATATACGGTATAGTACTAGTATTCCCATCGACCCACCTTATCCCCATATTCCCTGTTGTAGAAACGTGCTTTTCACGGGCATGCCGTTTAGAATGACATCATGGCTGCTGCCCCCAAGTGAGCGATACCTTCATTCACCGGCATTCCGTCACGGTTAACGCCGTGAGGTCAGCACTGCGGTGGCGGCCATTTAGCAGACATGCGGAACTATGCAGGTGTCGATCAATGTGTTCGGGCAACGAATCGGCAGAGTAGTGAGGCAGCTCGTTGGGACAAGACACAGTGAGGTCTTCTATAGTGTATGAGCCTTCAAGACAAATATCATGTTTTGTCGATTTGAATTGGCACAGTTAATCCCCATGTCAACGTGGGTATCGATATACGTTTAGGAGAGCTTGATTGGGTATCATCAATTACAGTCATCCCTCAGCTCCCCAGCAGGAGATAACGAATAATAAGTGAAAGGCTAACATGCACCCGTGGTTCGGTCCAGGTAAGATGAATGTATCAGTCATGAAAGGCATTTCTTATACTTCAACTGCGGCCAAAGGTAAAAAGATCGTAGTGGGAAGACAGCGGTGATGGAAGGATGGCGAACAATGCTGAAATAGGGAACGAGGGGTAACTGGAGAGGCCAGAAAGACCAATATAACGCTGGTACCATGTAGAATTTTGGATATCATGTAGACAAGTAGCATCAGACGAAATCGGATAAAGGTACGACAGCATAAGCCTAAGGCTCCTCTTCCTGAACTTCCTCCTCGTACTCGCCTTCTTCCTCGGCGCTACAAACAAAATGTGAATCGCAATCTAAACTGGAGAGATGACGACACTTACGTGGCATCCTGATACTGCTGGTACTCAGCCACTAGATCTTGCATGTTTGACTCAGCCTCTGTGAACTGTGATACGTGTCAGCGGTGGGTAAAATTAAGATTAGAGGAGAAAGGCCAGTATCATACCTCCATCTCGTCCATGCCCTCCTGCGTGTACCAATGCAAGAACGCCTTCCTCTTGAACATGGCGGTGAATTGCTCGCTGACGCGGCGGAACAACTCTTGGATGGCAGTTGAGTTCCCAAGGAATGTAACGGCCATCTTAAGGCCACGCGGTGGGATGTCGCACTGTGCTGTGAGCACATTGTTCGGGATCCATTCAACGAAGTAGGCAGAATTCTTGTTTTGGACGTTCTGCATTTGCTCTTCGACTTCCTTCATTGACACCTTACCGCGGAAGACGGCGGCAACTGTGAGGTAGCGGCCGTGGCGAGGATCGCAAGCAGCCATCATGTTCTTGGCATCGAACATTTGCTGCGTCAGTTCAGGTACTGTAACAGCGCGGTACTGTTGACTGCCACGGGCCGTGAGGGGTGCAAAACCAGTCAAGAAGAAATGTAGACGTGGGAAGGGCACTGTGATGACATTGAGCGACGGAACACCAGCGATTGAAAGATGTAGCACAAACCCATGTTGACGGCGAGTTTCCGGAGATCAGAGTTGAGCTGACCAGGGAAACGTAAACACGTTGTGATACCGGACATGACAACTGAGACGAGATGGTTAAGATCGCCGTAAGTTGGGGTAGCAAGCTTTAAGGTGCGGAAGTGAATGTCGTAAAGCGCCTCGTTATCAATGCAGAATGTCTCATCAGAATTTTCCACAAGTTGGTGAACGGAAAGCGTAGCATTATAAGGCTGGAAACATTATTTTTAAAAGAGGCTCGGCTAAAGTATGAACATCACGCACCTCAACGACGGTGTCGGAGACCTTGGGACTCGGAACGACGGAGTATGTGCACATCATCCGATCGGGATACTCCTCACGGATTTTTGAGATGAGGAGGGTTCCCATACCGGCACCAGTGCCACCGCCGAGGGAGTGTGTAATTTGGAAACCTACAAGACGGCGACGGCGTCAAAAATGGAACCAAACACGTGACACGCGAGTCAATCGCGTCAGCGACGCGTATCAACTTACCTTGAAGAGCATCGGTGCCCTCAGCCTCCTTCCGAACGACATCGAGGACGGCATCGACGAGTTCGGCACCCTCCGTGTAGTCTGTAGGTGCGT
>Ga0307510_10001823_pt1 | contig 23839 bp, 30 predicted proteins | sample 12_EM_MG_FD_207224 | JGI IMG/M metagenome (GOLD analysis project Ga0307510, IMG submission 207224) | Populus trichocarpa ectomycorrhiza microbial communities from riparian zone in the Pacific Northwest, United States - 12_EM | ecosystem: Host-associated > Plants > Roots > Unclassified | place...
CGCTTCACATAGCAGTCCTGAGGTAATGGCTCAGGCGCTCGTCCGAATTGTGTTGGGAATGGCGGCCAGATTTGCGAAACTGGAATCAGGACAAGGTCGAGTTCATGTAGGTCGACTTTGGAAAAAATGTGATGACGACGAGTAGAAATTGCATAGTAATATTGGTCGCCTTCCTTGAGTATAATCTTGGTGTGCAAATATGAATAATCTCCATCATTTCTGACGGAGTGGAAAATCTCGTTTTGTTCGCAAACCTCCATATTCTGTTCCTGTTAGGAAATGGGGGGGGTAATGGTCAAAATGAGCAAGTGCACCTACCGATGGAAGAGACCAGGAACGAAGGTTGTAGGAAAACTGAAGTGTGTTCGCTATTCGATGCGTATAGTGACGATCGTTGTCATACAGAGAGAAGAGAACGCAGCTGAGACTAAATACAGTTTATGGTATCCTCCAGCACAGTGGGCTCTCTATCGCACAAACACCAGTCGCCCTCGACATGGTGAGAGTCCCACTTGCCTGCTAACTAATATGCCCTCACATGGCATCCCACAATGGGGTTACTCCATCACAGGGGCCGTGCTAAGAATTTCGCTCTGAAGAACCAGATATCCCTTGGGCGGTGTTAGGGTTGGTGGTTGTAAACTTACTGGTCTGTATCTCACTGTATTTTACCGTAGGATACAGTATTTTATTCCACCATACCGTATTCTATTCTCAAACATGAGAAAGAAACAATCAAATTCTCAGCACTTGCTCGCTCATCAGCCTCTACCAATCTATTTCCCTTTCCCTTTCCCTTGCTTGCTCCATCTCAAGTGCGTCGTGCACTTGTGTATCTTTATTTCGTTCCATGGTCGATGGTCTGTTGTACTTACCTACTGTAAAAACTCAAATAGAAGAAAGATGTGCTAGGACGTTGTAGTTGCCTCTCCTAGTAAGGTGTGGCGTACATCCCTTTTGATTTGTCTCAACTGAAGGCTGAGTTTGCTGTGTTTTCCCCACGCACAGCAGAGAAGGGAAATTCCAACGTCCTAGCACATTTTTCTTCTATTTGAGTTTCCACCTTCCTACTCCTAGCACTAAGCTTATCACGTGCTCGTGCTCGTTATGTTTGGTGTAAAATACGGTCAGAAAATATAAATTATGTATTTTACGAATCCCTAGGGAGTGGTGTGAAATAGTAAAATTGGGACCACTGAGACAACTTAAAATCTCTCAAGGGATTAGTGTTGCTGTTTTAGCCTATTGTAGCCAACGTTCATGTGACTTGGAAACTGAGCCTCTCTATGGCGGTGGCAACCATCTCGGGCTGGCCGCTCACAACGGCCATATTCTTACCATGATTGAGCCTCCTGCATCGTGTAGTTTTGAGCATACATGCTTTTGATATCACTCGAATGCCAAGGCCTAGCTGCTGGGCTAATGCACCAGAGAGATTTTACAAGGTCTCAGTAGACCAAGGGATTATCCGGTGAAAGTCTGATTGACGCTTACCATAACTCTTTAAACACTTGCCCCATCTGGTATTGAGCTTATATATATATAGTCCTGGCACTAACGTATAGTGGATGAAATGAAAGCCAGGCGCCAACCAACCCCGGGCCCTAACCTATAGTGGATGATTGACTGTTGGGTGAGTAGGCAGCCTATATTAGACCACAATGATATTCCTCCCCGGCGGCGGGTACCTGTAACAACCATCAAAGAAACAGCCAACGGCAAATCCACTGGACAAGAAAAGAACATAGTACATACTTTAGGCTCGGCAAAATCTGGCTCGCCGCGTAGACCAATCCTCTTTTACTTGCCCTACGAGTTGAGTTAGTATGTTCTCAGATATTTGTGGCCTTGACGCAGGTACAGATTATTATTTTTGTTTTTTTTCTCCCCTCTGAATATAAAGAGAGAGAAGGTTGCACTTCCCTTGCTGCCGCCGCCGTCGTTGGCTGTATTGTATTGTGCCATATTTTCCTCAGAGGGCGAGAGCCTTCACAGAATCCGGGGGAGCCAATTCTTACCCGCAGAAAAACTCCTTTCCCTTTCGTTTCCTACAAGTTTCACTGAGGTATTACTGTGGAGAAATAAGCGAGTGCTTGTTTTTTTTTCCCCTCTCACCATTATCTCAGCACTTATAAGTCGCGTTCAACTACCGGTACATCTCCCCTTTATTCTTTTTTATCCTTAGGAGCTTCCTTCTTTTTATTTATTTTTTCTTTCCCCCCCCCCCCCCCCGGTCAGACAAAGAGAAGGGCGCAGTCTGGGGGGTGCGTCGCGGACTGGGGCAAGACAACTGAAGCTTTGGGCCCAGGGCTTCAGAATTGCGGGACAAGGTGCTCCTTTCAGCCAGCACTGCTTAATCCACTCTTGCTGGGAATTGGAATTTGGTGAAGCATTAGTCCGAGAACGGCTGGTCCGGGTGCGCAAGAGCAGGCTCATTTCTCTTTTCCAGAATCCTCACCCTTGTGATTCGCTCTTGCCATTATTACAGTTATTATTTTTATAATACTCCTGGCAGTATTTACTTTCTGGTTGACACTCTTTTCCGTCGCACAAGTATCTTTTCTCTTCTCTTCTCTTCTTTTCTTTTTCTTTCTCTCTATCGCTCAGGGTTTTTTATCTACTCTTTTTTTTTTTCTTTCTTCGACTTCAATCACTTTTAGGATCTCTTCCATCCCCTAAGAATAGAGAAGGAGGATCAAGAGAGGGAAAAGGGCTACCACGCGAACATCCTTCTGCCCCCTTGTTGGCTGGGAGATAGACTGGAATAACAATTCAGCCACCAGCACAACCATCATCCTTCGCGGTAATAGCCATAATTGCCATTGGCAACAAACAGTAAGATTTCTTGGGAAGGTCTACGATTATCCACAAGCTCCACCCCGCTCCCTTTTCCAATTTTTCTGCACGAGCACAACGGGCACGCATACAATCTTTCATCTCCAAGTTACTGTACGATACTGTGGTGCACGTTCTGTCATCCACCGCCTCATCTCCAACCTGCCAGTCTAATAAGTTTGCAGGGAAGCAAAGGATCCACGAATCACAATATCGGTGCATACGGTGCTGTGTTGCACCGTATTGTAGGAAGGGCACATCATCGGTCTTTTCCACTTTCTTTCCCTTTTGTCAAACAGTAATTTGTCCACAAGAATTGCCTGCGAGCTCTTCATTCTACCCTTGATCAGCCATCTCCATTCGCTCACCCACTCACACTTTTGCACACGCACACACACACACACCCCTTTTGCCCTCTCTCCAAAACCTCCTTTCACTCGCTCCGTTCGTGTTCTACGGTACTCAATACTTGGTACATACGTCCTCACCCAAGAAAAATTAACCACACTTCTTCCCCCCACCCCTCGACCTAGAGTGCAAACCTTCAGTGACCAACACCTTGACTGCCTAGAAGTGTCAAGCTGGGGGAGACGGAGGTCACTTACGGTGGTCGCAGGAGCGTGAATCGCTGCCCATCGTGAAACTAGCCCCTGCCGCATCTGCGTTCCGTCCTTTATACCTACCGCGCGCTCTGCACACCCTCTGTCCACACACCCATCCCCCCATCGTCATTTTAGCACCGTTCGAGACCCCAAAGCCCCATCTCCAACAAACACCTTCTACCCTGCCTACTCCAATTCTCCTTCCGCTGTCCTAGGCCACGCTTCCCTCCTTCTCTCCTCACCTTTTCTTTTTTCTTTTTTCGTTCCTCCTTCGCTTTCCTTTTATCTGTCACAACCGACTCACTCTTTCGTCTCCGGCTCGCCGACTTCCTCGCTCTCCTTTCCCTTTCTCCTTCGTGGGATTTTCATGCAATCCTACGCTTCCCTTCATTCGCCATCCGTAGGAAAAATGCAAGGGCAGGATCCATCAATGTCGCGGGGCAGGCCCTATGGCACTTCCTCATCCAGACTCGATTTCGGAAACATTATTGGTGATCCATTCGCCCTATCTACGATCTCGATAGCTATAGTAAGCATCACCGTCTCTTGTGTCTTGTTCGTTTTTTGTTTGTTGGTTCTCCGGACGATGATCGCAGGCCCGGAATCCACTATTCGGAGAAAGGGGAGAAATGGGGAGAAATGTTTATCGGTGGCTAACTTTCTTTTAGATAGGATGGCTAGTGGGATTTGTATCCCAAGCGATTGCTGATGCTGACAAAGGGGTTGCTTTTCCTAAGTTCGCCTGGTGGTCTATTGTATACGTATTGTTCTGCATAATAGGCGTCACAATCGTTATATTAATGGACTCTGTTCACAAATATCAGCTCGCGGTAGGGGATGTTCGGTCCAAACTACGGTAGATATTTACTGATTGTTTATTTGGTGGTTTAGCTTGTGGGTTATCTCTCAGCCGGGATGGTATTTACATGTTCCGCAGCGAACACTCTCGTTTACATAGATAGAGGCACCATGCAGGCGGCAGGTGCTGGGCATATTATTTTGTCCATTGTTCAGGTCAGTATATCTAGTTGCACCGCTTGTGCTTGGTACTTACTTTAGACCACAGATTATCTGGATATTCTATTTCGGATCAACCCCTGATGCCTCATCTCATGCGTATGTAGACTCGTTCGCTCTTCACAAAGATCAAAAGCGCTCGCAGAGTACACGCCCCTTATCGCCTGCCTACCATGGAGGGGATAGACCCCATACCAGCACCAGCAGTCACCATGCTCCTCAGATGTATACCAGTGCACAACTCAACGGTTTCGAAACCAGCTCTCCAGTACCTGGACAGGCTGGCCCAGATTACAGACAGTCGGCAAACAAGTATGCATCTCCTTCGGTTTCGACTCTAGCACCCGGGCCGTCCGCTACACCCCAACCACAGAGCCAAGGTGGGCCACCGGATTCAGAAGTTTCGGCGCCCACAGAGTATCCATACAGAGCGAAAGCTATCTACTCCTACGACGCGAATCCGGAGGATGCGAACGAGATCTCCTTCGCGAAGCATGAGATTCTGGAGGTGTCTGATGTTTCAGGGCGATGGTGGCAGGCGAGGAAGCAGAATGGGGAAACGGGTATCGCACCATCAAATTACTTGATCCTCTTGTAAAGTGGAAAGATGAAAGGAGCGGAGTTTTTTTTGTCACATTCTACCCGTCATGTTTTTTTTCTTTCTTTTCTCTTTGTTTTGCTTCCGGCGCTGGCGAGGTACGATGGGTATGTGCGTGCGCGTACAATGGGAAAGCGGAATTTCTGTCTCGAACTCTGGAAGGGAATGGAAGGGTTATGGGTGGAAAGGCAGGGGCGGATGGAACATAACGAGAGAAAAGGGGATCAACATTTTATCGACTTCTGGAGGCAATTCTTTTTTTGGAGGATGCCCTTCACTTTTAACACTCACTTTTTTTTTACTTCTGAATTTTCCCGTTTCCCGTCTTCTGCACAAGGCCCGATATCCAGGGTTGCTTGAATTTGGAGGGGTTTTTTTTTCTTTCTTCAAGAAAACAAAAATACCCCTCTACCCATTTTTGCTCTCTGGTTTGTTTGTTATTGTCAATTTCGTCTGTCGGACCTCCCCCAACCAATCAGCAAAACGACGGATGGGATGGACTTTGCGGCTTTTTTCTTCGTCCCATTCACTTACCCGGCGACATATCCGACCGTTTTCCTACTGTGCCGTACTACGCCCGCCGCACGGTTTCATGCCGGGACCTGCAGCACCGAACTCGCATACAACCAACTACTATCATGGCCGTCTATCCAAGAGTATCAGGACAGCATACTTTGTGAATGAATGAATGGATGTGCCATGGTAGGAATTGGTCTGCGCATGAACAAATGGACAAAGATGAAACAGAATAATAATTATACACATGCTAGATATCTCAGTATCTGGTTGGTTGGCTGGCGACAGGGGAGGAATTGATGGACAGACGCACTCGACAAAAAGAGGAAAGGGGACTCAAGACTAGAGACTCGAGGTGGATATGGGAATATCCAGATGAATACTGCAAACGGAGCCTGGGCGTCAATATTTTCTTTTCTCTTATCATACTTTTGCTTTTTTCCTTTTCTTTCTCTTTCTATAGTTTACTTCTTCTCATCCCCCACCTCACCCATGAAGTCCAATCTTCAATCTTCCATTCGTACATCCGCTTCCAACCACCACCTTACTATACCCATTCCCTTCGACCCAACAATCATCATTCTAATGGCCACCCTTCATCATGATTGACGAAGTACTTCTCTTCTTTTTGCAAATTGAAACAAACGAGTGGTATCATACCATATTTGCGCCAACTTGTTTATGTAAAGCTAAAGTCCGATTGGACTAGCTGGCGTTATAGAGATTATAATTCGAGCAGGTCCGATGTCTCTGCTTTCATATTCCTCCTATTCCTCCTATTCTTCTGCTTCTACTGTTTTGTTTTGGTTCAGTCTGGTTTGGTCAGTTGGTGGCAGTCATCATATACCGTATCATAAGTGTATAAAACGTGGGCTCGGCTTGGTTGAATTAATTCCTTACATTATCATGAGCACGTCTAGAAAGATATGAGAGAACTTTGTCATAATCCGTGAATTGAGTACTGTGTGGACTACTATATGCTGAGCTAGGTAGGTACGCTAGGTAAAGTGAGAGTACTATACTGCCAACGCAAAAGGAAAAAAAGGGGAAGAAAGAAAAAAGATACCAAAAAGAAACCCCACCGGAACGCAAAAGGAGAAAAAAGCGGTAGACATTGATGGAAAAGGGAGAAAGCAAGCGAATAAAAGGGAGCAAGTCTAACCAAGGGAGTAATGGAGGAAAGGAAGGAAATTAATATGAGGTATCCTTGTTGATCTGAAAAAAACGAGGTGGAAGATGAAATGATGTGAAAAAGGCATTGATTCCCATGAAAACCCCCCCATTTAATTAAGGCGAAAACTTTTTTGTGGTTGGACGGCCAAGTGTAGGAACAAAAGACAATAGACATGAAAGCAAGCAAGCACTGGTAAGTGGGATTGATGAGCGTAGGTAGGCCCCTCCCACGGCGACGAGGACAAAAACGCAAAGCAGAAGTATTAAACAAAACTTGGGAAGAAAGGGACGGAACACGGCAGTTGGTCAGTGGAAGAGAGGAGCAATGATGCGGCCTTGGGATGAGAAGGGTGTATAATAAATAAAAAGAAGCAAAGAAAGTCCGCCTTCCAATACGAGTACAGAGACAACAGTGGGTTGGAATTAAACTCGTTCACTCCCCAAGCTCACTCGCACTTTTACATCCGCATTCCAAAACCGCAAAGACAATCCCTAATGAAGAGCAAAAGAAGAGAAGGAAAAACAAGAAAGCAAATAATTTGACTAAACTCCCATCCTTTTTGTTTGTATTCCCTATCAATTTTATCCACCACCTAGCGGCTGTGAAGAAAGATGCCGGTGAGAACCCCCATTCATGATAACGGACGGAAATGAAGCTGTCGACATAGCTGTGCCATTCATCTGAACAGCTTCCACAGCCTTAGGGTTTGGACCTTCAAATTCAATATCCTCATCCTCCTCCTCCTCCTCCTCATCATCATCGCCCTCATCATCACTCCTGGTGTCGTCTGCTCCTCCTCCCTTGATAACCTTCCAAGCCACGCGCAGAATCATATAAAACCACATGAGCGTGAGCACTTGCAGCGCAAGTAGAAGAACAACGAATGTTCCGAGAATCTCTTTCGTGAAAACAACAGTTCCCATAGGCTTTAGAAACTGACCGACTAGGAAGCTTGTGCCCGGGCGTGGTTTCTCCGAGTATTGAATCGGCTCTGTCGCATTAGGAGCATACCACCCTTCACGGATATGGGCGAGAGCATCTACCCATGAGGAGTGAACAATGCGCATGTAGCAGACATGTCTGCCGATGAACCAAGTAATGAGGAAGACTCCAAAGGCACAATCACAAATGGCATTGTAGCCCAAGTACTTGAGCATCTTAGCAAGCTATAAAGGTTTAACTAAGATTCAAGTGAGGCCACGCAGGAGCTATAAGGGGAAACTGACCGGAAGTAGAATATCAACTACGTCCATAACACAAAGGATGACGTTGCCAACTCTGGTCATGTGGTATGTGTAACTTGCAAATATCAACATGCAAGTCACAATATGATGCGCAAACATCTGGTGATAGTCCTTTCTTCGCTCCTCGATATTTAAGACGAAAATTTGCTGCAACCAGAATGCATATTGGACCAAGTAATACCATTTGAAGGTACCACCAAGCTCGCGCACAGGCCAATCAACCCACATCTGAGCAAGATCCATCCAATAAGGACTATTGTACATTAAGTACTGCACAAGATTACCCAACATTAGCAGGTTGAACGAGCGCAATGCCCCGGTTGGCAAGTCTCCCAATATTGAAGACATCAAGAGAACATACCATTCCTAGTGTCCAGAAGATGGAGTAATAGACAAGAAGCCAAGCTTGCTCCGCAAATCTGACGAGATCCTTCTTGGCTGATATCCCACCACGTCTTGCGAACGGCATGAAGATATAATCTACGGCTGTTGCACGCAAAAAGGTAAACATCACTATCCAGTAAAACACCAGGTATATGTCGTCTGGGCCCTTTCCATAGTTCCCTGTGGCGGGGTTGTAGTAGCAGACTTCTAATAGCTTCCGGGTTGTAGGCCGAAGCTGTGGGGCGAGATAATGACAGCCATGCATAAATGCTAGGATAATTGCGGAAAACCCTACAGTAGCCAGCTCCATCAGTACTCTGTGCCACAAACTTGAAAGGAGCTCTTCCCCCCCTTCCCTTCTCGACTCTCGTCCGCAATTGCTCAGGGCATCAATAAGGAGGGAAAAAATATATTCGTTTCATGGAAATTGTCATACTTATTTGGTTCTCAACAAAAAAGGCCGCAGTGCGATCAACCATGCCGAGATCCTTCTTGGTACCCCATGATGGGGGGCTCTTCTTTCGCTTCAATACCGGCCCCCGAGCACTTGCAACAGATGACTTCCGCCGGAGGGCAGATCCCTTTTCTCCCTTTTTGCTAGCATCTGTTCCCGATCTGCCTCTGCTGGCACCTTTGGATGAGTGATGGCGACCACTGGGTCGATCATCATCGGATGGAGGTGCATACATTGAATGAGCTTGTTGTCTTGTTGTGCTTGGGTTTGGTGATGTCTTAAAAAGGGATTAGGAATTGGGGGTTGTTGTGCAGGCCAGGCCGGCAAGGGAAAATGAGAAGAGGGGGCGGTCGGAATGGGTGAGTGGAGCAATTAGCACGTAGCAGCGAGCAATGGACCAATTGGCTGGATGGTTGTAAGGTGTCCTTGTCAGCACTGATGGTGGTAAGTACCCTCTTCCTAATACACTTCACAGCAAGAACTCTGGTGAGAGGAGGGTAGAGGGTTGGCGACAATGGATGCCCCCTTCTTGTTTCGTTGGGAATAGAATAGGAGGGATTGGTGGTGTGAAGGAGAAGATGGACGGGGCGGAAGGGACAAAGGAAGAGAAAAGAAAAGAAAGAAAGAAAGGGAAAAGAGGGAGAGGACGAGGGAGGAAGGGCAAGAGAGAGAGAGAGGAGAGATAGCCAAGGGACGGGGGGGGTGGTGGTGAAGAGAGAGGGTGGAGAGTGCTTGCTGCAGCGGGAGACCTCCGTCAGCAGCAGTCGTCCGAGCAGAGAGGATTAAAAAAAGAGCGGCCAAAGGAAACAGCAAAAGGACTCGCAGCAAGCAAGCAGGGCTATCAGCCAAAGAAGTCTTCCCAAATGGTCAGGAGGAAGGAAAACATGCGGAGTGTTGTCTATAACTTGCATAACTTATGCCATGACCTTGAGCCGCCTAAGTCAAGTAATCTATCCAGGGGCAACAGTAAATCATTTACCTTGAAGGTGAATAACTCATAACAGGCGGCGTCACTGACTCAGGGACTGCCGCACTGGTTACTGTACCTTTTACAAAACAGAAAACCTGCTTCCAGATTAATAGCTTCCTTCTCTGCAATAACCGATATTAGGAAAAAAACCCTATTTCTATTTTTACCTCTCTCCGTTATGCACAGCTATAGAAGAACCAATGCATCCGAAATGTGTACCTCACCACCAGAGGCATAATCGAAGACCTGTCTCCACTGCTTAACAGGCCCCTTGTTGGGAGACCGAACCTTTTTGCTGGGCGATCCCCAATTTCATCCAAGCCGCACCACCGTTTCTTTGGGTTTGATCTGGAGGTCCCTGCATCCCAGCGAGTTCTTCTCTCTGCCTTCTTCCCTACCTTCTTCCTATTTTCCTCCTTCGACCTGAGAAAAAAAGAAAAGAAAAGAAAAAGAGGGACGTTATAATTATTATTATCACCACTGTCATATCAACCTCTTCCCCCACCGCGCCCCACATTCGGGAAAAGGAAAAAAAGAAAGAAGAAAAAAAAAGGTGAGAATGCAAAAATACCAAACAAACTCTGTCAGTCCATCTATCCATCTTGCCTTCCCTTCCCCCTCCTCCCTCACTACTATCACACCTACTGCTGCTACCACTTATCGTACCCAACCCCCCTACAATTTACCGCAAAAAAAACCCCCCCCCCGAACCCCGAATTAACAAGAAAAAGGGAAGAGAGGAAAGAATGGCCAACACCCTCGACAAAGTAGCAGAAGAAACAGTCCGCTCGCTAGAAATTCGCTTACGCCGAATCGAGTTCGTCCTTTCTGGCACAAGCGAAGACCCCATTAGCGACCTCTTCGCCCTCCGAACCGCCGGACGAGAGAACTCTGTGCACGCCCGGCTGGCAGCGCTCGAATATGACCTAGCCAAATTATGCAGGAAGTCAACCACCGTGAAGGAAATGATCAATCTATGTCAGTCACCCCCCTATCCCACACCACCCATAATTGATAAACGGGGATAGACAAAAACTATCCCGAAATCTTCAAAAGCGCACAAACTCACCCCCACGCAACCTTCTCACCGTCAACCCTGACCCCCTCCGAGAGGCTGTCCACACTCCTCACTGCCGCCCCATCCATACACGCTACCTCCTCGCAATTGACTTCGATCCGCGACACCCCGATCCCCGACCCCAATGTGTCCGCCGACCTCATCGCTCTCATTCCTCGCATCAGCCGTGCAGAGGTGGTGCAACAGACGCAGGCGCGGGAGATCGCCGAGTTGAGGAGACGCAGTGCGGCCCTGCTGGAGAGGTGGTACCTCCTTGGGGTCGAGGGGGTTAATGAGTGCTTTGCCGAGTGGGATGAACGGACGCTGGAGGTTGATAAGTTGCTCTCTAGAAAGTTGAAGATGGCGGAGGAGGAATGAGTGGTTGATTGGTTTGGAGCTCGATTTTTATTCCCTTTTTTTTAATCTTATTTCTTCGGGATTTCCCCATAATATGGACCTCTCCTTTTTCCCTTCTCCATTGATGTTTGGCTGGTTTGTTGGTTAGCTGGGTGATGCGGGGGCGGATGGATGGACGAATGGTTGATTGGCTGGCGGTGGGGTAGTGGAGCACGAATCATCCTTTGGTCCCCCAATACTCGAGCACTCCTATGCAAACGCCCCATGGGGTTCAAATCCACACATTTTATCCTAACAGCACCAACCCAGCATATCGGAGGGATGGATCAATCATTTCACAGCATTCCAACTGCCAGCAGCACTTTAAGCCAGTGCCAGGGATGGACAAAGTTTGATCGATTGGATAGGTGGATGTAACAGACCTGCTGCAGCCCGGCCACAAAGACTGTAAGTTACGTTAGCTAACTCAGGCACCGTCTGATCATGTTCACCGGTAATCACTCGGTATATCAAGCGTTGACACGCTAAGAGTTACAGAATCAGGTGACTCAACCGAGGACGTCAATGCCATTCGCTGCAATTGAATTTCTGCACTAATCCAGCTTTATTATACCCAGACACTGAGGCGGAGGGAAAGAAAAAGAAACAATCAGACAAAAAAACCAAGAGCATATACTATTAGGAAAAAAACGCCATCCATCAAACCGCCCCGAGATATGTGTACAATGGAAAGGGGGAAGGGATAGTAGTTGGGAGAAAAGTTTGTACAAGTGAAAAAGTAAAACAACGCCTTTTGAAACAAACAAGTGCAAATATGTTGATCCTTTTTTCTCTCTCCCCAACCCTACCAAGTGACCCGAATAAATATTGTAAATGAATGCGCTGCCAAGAGCCCAATACTCGGCACCTACTGTAGAGATCACTCCAAATGGGTATCTCAAGCAAAATCTTAATCTTCGCCCGGAAGACAGCTCCTCGACCGCTAAAGTGAATGATGAAAAACTGTAAAAGGAAAATTAAACAAGGAATAACCCTTCCATCCGCTGTCTATATGCTATCATGCTAATTTTTCTCCCGTTGACTCCACTCCGCTTTCTTTTCTGGGGGAAATAGCGGGTCAACTCTGTCCCAAAGTTTTCGTAGAAATCGTAAGATTGGCTGTTCCAATCGTCTTTCGGACGAACCGTAAAGATTAATAATTTACCGCCGGCCTGCTTGCTCTTATGCATCCTCTGCCGGAACTATGACACGTTCAGATTCCGGTTTCCACGAACCTAGGACAATCGGGTTAGCTCCGAAGTCACACAAGGGGCTATGCTGTGGGAGAAGGGATACCCTCAAACTCATGTTTAACGAAGGCCATAGGGTGGTCTTCGTCCTTCGCTCCGCTATGGCCAATTCCCGGAGAGAAACTCGTGATCGGTAATACGACAACATCTCCAACCTTCTTAGGTTCTTCCATTCCAGTAAAATTCTGCCACGAAATCTCACCCTTGGAGGAGCTCATATCAAAATATTTCGGGTTATTGAAGTACTCGAAGATGGTATCAGTCCAAACCGCAGGCCCCGTCCATTCTATAACGCTATCGTGGGTCCCCTGGAGTTTTCCAGCCTTCTTCCTCCGCAATGTCTCCATGGTGATGTTGGCTATTATCTCTCTCAGCACTGGATGCCCAGGCTTTGACTGAATTGTCCATTGGCAAAACTGTATCCTACGGGAATACCAAGCCGCCCAGTCGGGTCTATCTGGATCAGCTTCAATCCCAACGACAAGTCCGATTTGATTAAGTTTGAAGTTCGATGAGATCCAATCCGGTGCAGGCTGCAAGGCCAGGGTGTCGATATCAGAATATATCCCACCGCGAGCAAGGAGTATAAGATAACGGAAAAAGTCAGCTTTGAGGATGGGAAGCGGGAGAACTCGGTAAGCCTCAAGGACATCAGGGACTGCAGAGTACAGGTGCTCGATGAGATGTTTCGCAACAAGGTCGGTGATAACCTGCAGGATGTACGGGTTAGCAGAACCCACTGAACAAACTATTGTGTCGACGTTTACCTCGTGGACAAATGTCGGATGCCTTTCCGTCCAACTTGCTTCTGTGATACGGAACTTCTCCTCAAAATCCGGACTCGCGGGTGTAAACTTCCATGTCTGCCAGATATACGCGGGGAATTTTGAGGACACCTGGTAGGGAAACTGATAGGCAAGTTGCTCCGCTACAGGGAGGTTCCTGATCTCGGCTAACGACAATTGCTGTTGCTGCTTGGCTTCCTTAGGAATGTATGGCCTTGATGGCTTCCTTCCGTTTGACCCCCGGCCCGCTCCTTTATCTCCAGAAGTCTGGTGCCCGGGTGTGGGTTCCGGTTCGTGAGGAGATCGAGGGTTTCGTGGGTACAGGTAGAAGATACAAAATAACAGGAGAATGGACAACATAATTGCCCTCCTAAAGCTCAACATCTCAGCACTGATAATTGAGGGCTTGAACCCCGATATTCTGATAACTCCAAGGAGCTATTCCGAACAGAAAGGAGAAATTAAAACAACAAAAATAACGAGATGAAAAATAAAAATAAAAATAATGGAGGTGAAAGAATGATCCCTGGAGACGAGTGGTCTTCGTACTGTATAATTGCCCGCCAGTATATAGGGATAAGAAGTGAAGAAGGCTGGAAGAAGAGGCCAGAAGCCCCGCAGCGGCAAGAGAGGCTTGTTGACTGAGAGAATGACGGTGGACGAGAGACCAAGAAAGACAATTGGAGAACGACTGCCGGAACGGCTGAGAGAGACCTGAGGCGTCGAGTTGCGGAAGGTTAAGCAAGCTCTTTAGGGTGTACAAGGGGGGGGGGCTGGGTGCAACAAGGCTTGTTTGACCTATTTCGGGGCCGAACTAAGCAAGAACACGGCTAAGGTCAAGGTCTACTGGATGGTACTTGTAGGGTACACACAGAGCGTTTAGGAAATAAAAAAATAAAGGATAGGTATGACTTTCTCGAAACCCGACAGCTCGTGTGTGAGAATGAAGTGGAAAAGAAAAGAAAAGAGGACGGTAAGGACAGGATCAGAGGAGCAAGAAGAAGAATTATGTATGAACAAATGAATGGAATAGAGAAAGGAAAAGGGAAAGGGGAAAAAGGGTGGGTTGGACAAGCGGGGGAGGAAGGTTGGAAACGAGAGAGAAATGTCGAAAAAATAAAATAAAAATGCGTAGGGACAGAAAGCGAAGTTTCAAAAGGAAGCTGCGAGAGAGGCGTCAAATGGATAGACTAGTAAGCCTGGTTGTCTTTCTATGCTGAGCCCAAGTTGGGTTTGGCTTGCGCGGCTTCCCTCATCAACTATGATAAAAAGCTCTTTTATTTTCTTTTTCTTTTTCTTTTTCCTTTCCTTTTATTTTCTTTTTCCTCCCTACGCCCCAGAGGGGAAAACACTAACTTGAAGATCTCGACAAGAGACCCAAAAGAATCTTTCCGACAGAAACTCATTCCTCTCGTGTCAAATAAATAATTATCCATGCTGTGTCGGAGAATAATTGCCTCTGATGCTCCCTCCCTTCCTCATGTTCCCTTGATGGAATGAATGATAGGAATAAATTACCTGATGGTCAAAGATTCGCACTAGAAGCACAGAACCTAGTTTCCGGGGCGATGCACTCACAAACACCTACGAGTATGGTAGGGCGCGGGAAGGGCTCGTGCCAATAGAAATTTTTTGAAAGTGTTCTTCTATCGTCGGCCTATGTCTCGGGCCAGAACAAGTCAAATATTTCTTCTTTTTCCCTGATTAGTCATTAGCTTTCTTCTACCTTTTGGGAAAAAGTGCTCATTTTTTTTAGGTGGTGCGCCCTAACAGAATGAACAGAATGTTGCACTATTCACCACTCTCTATAATACCTAATATTATGTTATATTTCCACATTGAATAATATAATAACAGTTTTTTAGTTGGTGTTGGAACGGTCATGCTTAATGATCGGTTGCGAGATGAAATCAACACGAGATGGCCCTGACCCCAAGTTCGTTTTTCCCCCAATTTTTTCCATTGGGACAAATCTTTCGTGTTCATTGTCTGCCTGTCTGCTGCCGTAGACATATCTCCTTCTGCTCTTTTTCTTTTCTTTTCTTTTCTTTTCTTCCCTTTCCCTTTCCCTTTCCCCATGTATGATACTCTACTGATTGTGGGGGGAAAACATAGCAAAAACGAACAAAACGGTATCCTGCCTGCAGTGTAGCATTGCTCATAAACTACCGGTATGATACCTAAATCATGGCCTAGCTTTTTGCCGTTTTCAATCCCTTCACCTTTTCAAACCTCCAAGGAACTTTTTACCATCTGCGGCATCATCCATCCAACCAACTTTCAGGGAAAAATGGTAACCGATTCCGCGGCATGGCGAGCCATATGCGGATCCGAGCAACCCAATAGGCTGAGCTTCAGCTAAGATTGTGATGGTGGCTAGTAATTATTTGGGTGTAGGGCTCGCTGTGCAGGGTTAACTTAATATATTTACCCTAGATACGCCGATGGAATAGGTTAGAGGAAGAAAAAGAAGTGAGATGGCTCTGTGCTATCAATAGTTCATGCTATAAATTAGTCCCCTCCTCGCACCACCGAACGATTGTGAAAGATGATTGAAATTTTCAATTATCATACTTATGCTATTGCTATCATAAAATGCGCACCCCCAGCATAACAACAAATCCCCACTCCCGCAACTACCAATGCAAAGCAATATAAAGAGGTGGGGTTTCGGATAGATCGGATGTTTGTCAAAAATACCCGCGAAATGGCAAGGTTCTCTATTCGGTCCGAGATGACAATAACATTGGGGCAGTATCAATCAATCACCTGGGCAAAGAGTCCCGCATCTTCCGGCCAAAATCCTTAGGCCAATGGAGGCTACGGTGCAGACAGGATGTGATCTAATGTGATGTTGTGGGAGGAGGAGGAGGAGGAGGAGGAGGAGGAGGAGGAGGAGGAGGGAGGAGAGGGAATCGTAACTGGGTAGGTGGACTGCCCCATCGTCCTGCCAAAGGTTTAGAAGTTGTCGTAAGCTTGAAGCGAAAGTGGGGAGTATCATGATTAGTAGTTGGCAGTCAGTGGTGGCTCGCTCAGTGAGAAATGGAATTGAAATATTCCGCTCCTGCTCGTGCTGCATAGCTCTATTTAGCTCTATTTCCGGTAATTATGGGATTCGATAGAGATCTGCATCATGGAGTGGTGCATTACGGCATCCAGGTCAGACGACGGGTTTATGTTTTTGCAGCTGTGCCCAGCAGCAGCTTGCCGTATGGCGCTACTCCTCACGCAGACGTGGCTCGTGTCCAGCTGCTTGTGCGTTGGTTCCCTCTCCCTCTTTCTTCTGTCGTGTTGATGAACTCTATAGTAGGAGCACCGGTATCACAGTTGATGTCTTAGACTGGAGCTGGGCTGCGATTCGGTACTACTTTCCACGGCGCTCTACACTTACTATCGAGACATTGCACTTGTACCATGCTGCGCTGTACGCCATGTATTTGGAAAGGAGGCTGGTCAAAGAGTCAAAGAACACAGAATATCACGCAGGTCAGAGTTGCATAAACACCCTGGCGTGTGTGCGACACCGCGTGTTCTAACTGGCTAACCGTCGCTTAGTACTGTACTCAAATACTTGAGTACGTGCGATTGCAGCTGGAGCATCGTACAGTACTTGTACCAGTAATGTAGAGTACGGTACGGTAACAGCATCCGAGGATCCACGCAACGTATTCGTCTGATATAAATAGAAATGTATGAAGGAAAAACTGGAGACCGTTAGTCTTGCCATACTAGGCACAGGGCTTCTGCGGAGTGGTTTTTCGTATTGTCACTCGAGCTTTGTGGTACCTCTCGGCCTGACCCAGGTGGAGTTATTAATAGTGTTGTTGGAGGTTTGTCACTCGCATCCCAAGACCCGCGAAACCCCCGACAAATGTGGAGCTTCTTAAACTGGGTCCTTTCGGGAGGCGATACAATGTCCAATTCTCAAGCACCTTGAAATAATTATTGTTAAAATTGTATCATACTTGAGTAGCAAAATGATATTATACGATAATAATACCTTCATGAGTGTATAAAAGTGTGGTGGAAGTTGGAATCTAGCCCTTAGTTCTAAGTGCGATTTCATGGTTTTCACACCTTGACCTGGTTGGAGCAAGGAACCAGGTATCATAGCCAAGCTTTGTCATTAGCTTACGTCAGCACCACCTAAGTCCTTCTGCGCAAACACTCTAAGTTAATCCGGATCGGGTGTCGAAAGTCAGCACGGCATGAGAGACGTTCCGTGGCAGGGCCAGGAAGTGGGCGCATCGTACAAGTAGATCAGGGAGTGTGCGACAAGATGTAACAAAGCCTTTTTTTTGTCAGCTTCCTAATTATCTTAGGTGTGTTGGAGGTGATTGATATTAGAAATTCCTAGGTGCACTCTGACGATGCGGGCATGCTTCCCAAGGGATGGCGTCATTCCGGGTTTTCTTTTGTACTCGAGTCGACTATGGCCACAAAGGAAAATCGGAAATCGGATGTGCCACTATACCAGGTGTAAAATTCTCCCACCGTCCTGAGCCCTCTCCTTTCCATCCCCGCCTTCACCCCGCAATCCCACCCGCCTACCCTATCCATCCCTAAACTTCATCAGTGATACGACAAGGAGCCCAAGCATCCGCCGAATCGTATCGCGTTCGTAGGGACACGGACTAAAAAAAATTCCGAGACAAGATCCACCTTCATCCTGACACACCCTTATCGCAGATACGAGGAAGCACCCTGTTGAATCTCGTAATCTCTAACAAACATGCGATCTCAATTCTCGAAATTGCTTTGCTATGCGGTGCGGCCTTGCTGTACGAACATGCCTTCCATTACCAATGCGGCGAAGCTACGAAAGTGTCCCCCGTCGTTATTAACAGACCCATGGCGGCCACTCCGGAACTTTAGCGCTTCCCCATCCAAGCCTTCCGAGTCCGTAGCGTCAAACCCACAAATGTCCTTCCCATGCCTGGACGCCGTGGAGTCGAGGACCCAGGAGATCGTGTCCCGGTCCGCGACTAGTGGTCCTGAACCTTCTTACACGACCGGTGTCCATAAAGAGTTCACATCGAAGGACCCGCTGCTGCTGGACTATGGTGGTATACTGAAGGAATTCACCATAGCCTACGAAACCTGGGGCAAGATGAGCGTGGACAAGTCCAACGTGGTCCTCCTCCACACTGGCCTCTCCGCATCCTCCCATGCAAAGTCCAACGGGGACAATCCACGCTCTGGCTGGTGGGAGAAGTTCATAGGTCCTGGGTTGGCGCTCGACACGGACCGTTTCTATGTGATATGTACGAATGTGCTTGGGGGCTGTTACGGATCTACAGGACCGGCCAGCATTGATCCTGCCGACGGGAAGCGATACGCCACGCGGTTCCCCATCCTGACTATGAGTGACATGGTCAGGGCTCAGTTTCGCTTGCTCGACGCACTGGGCGTAGGCAAGCTCATGGCAAGTGTCGGAGCTAGTATGGGCGGCATGCAGAGTCTCGCGGCGGGGGTGTTACACCCCGATAGGATCGGTAGGATCGTGAGCATAAGCGGTTGTGCCCGAAGCCACCCCTACAGCATTGCATTGAGGCATTCTCAGAGACAAGGTATGTAAGAGGCAAACCCATAAAATTTCACCCATCTTGGAAGACTCACCGTTCCAAAAAATAATTCCAAAAAATAAAGTCCTGATGGCCGACACAAACTGGAACCGCGGCTTCTACTACGGCGGGGTCCCACCCCACCTAGGAATGAAGCTGGCCCGGCAAATTGCCACAGTGACCTACCGCTCAGGTCCCGAATGGGAACAACGCTTCGGCCGGCAGCGCGCAGACCCCTCCCGCCCTCCCGCTTTATGTCCGGACTTTCTAATAGAAACCTACCTTGACCACGCGGGCGAGAAGTTCTGCCTGGAATACGACGCCAATAGTCTCCTGTACGTGTCGAAGGCAATGGATCTCTTCGACCTGGGCATCGCAAACCAGGACAGCCTCCGCAAGTTGCGCCTGAGGAACAAGCACAAGCTCCTCAAGGCCTACTCCAGCGACAGCGAGCACGGCGGCAGTGAGAGCGAGGCCTGCTCCTTGTCCTTGCCCACAGTGCCGTACACCGAGCAGCAGCCGAGCAAAGGTTCCTCCCAGACGGAGTCTGGCGGCGACGATGCAGTCGCATCCGACGATCTGGTACTGGGCTTATCCCCAATGAGGAATATTCCAACGTTGGTTCTCGGAGTGGAGAGCGATATCCTCTTCCCCGCCTGGCAACAGCGTGAAGTTGCGGATACCCTGCGCAAGGCTGGGAATACTAACGTCAGGCATGTCGAACTCGGCCAGGACGTTAGTCTCTTTGGTCACGATAGTTTCCTGCTAGACGTCAAGAACATTGGCGGCAGCGTCAAGTCTTTCCTGGAGGAATAAGTTGGCTTCAATTTCAAGTTTTAGTATCTAGTTGATTTGGTCGTCTAGCCTTATCCTTTTCGTTTTCTTCTATGACACTTCCCCTTTAACAATTTCATTTTATTTCATTTACAACCGGAGTTCGGTGGCCATAGGGATAAAAAACAAAACAAATTTAGTGCCGTATAATATATAGGCAGGTGGTTTGCGCTCTCGCTCTTTATAATATACAATTTCATTACCAAACAATAGTAGCAGTGGCAGTTTCACAGGTGCTCTGGGGATATTTGCTGTGCATAGCACTTTGTTTGCTACTGGCGCTATATTCCTCTGCTATTGCACACATCCCGGGGTTTGCCAATTGTATACTGGTATGGTATTGAAATTTGTTAATTAGTGCTGTCCTGGAACACTGGATGACACCCTGCCCATATTTTCCCTTTTGCTTTCCCCTCTCTTATATTGCATTCCCTGCTCGGCGGCACATAGATAACTTACATGTCTGCTGCTCTGCTCTATTTAATCAATCGAAATAGCCCCCCTTTCCCCTAAACCCTGGATGGGTCATGGTGGGATTCCTCCCTCCGACCAGGGGCGATTAAAAGAAAAGAAAGAGAAGGAGAAGGAGAGTAAATGGGAAACCAATAATAATTATTTGAGTGCCACATGTAGAAGACTGAGGGAGTACCAGGACGGAAAGAACCCAAAGTGGTACATTAGGGTGTTAAAGGTAGAATAATACAAGTAGTGATATATTATGGTTTGACTACAGTTGTCCAACTAGGATCCAGGTGAGGTTCCCTTGGTTGCCCCCTTCCTCATCAGCGAGGAGAAGAATGCAGATAATACCTCATTTTGGCTCTTCCCTTCGCCTGTCGGATTCGGCGGCACTGGTTCCCGTTCGGAAGCCCTGGTTTGGTCTCGTTCCTTTATTGAGAGAAATTAGCTACGGAACAGTCCAGGACCCAAGCCGAAACTCCTGATGGGTGTTGGATGAAGGAGCGTAGGGTTAGGATACTTACTTTTAACCTTTCAAGCATATTCTCGGCATCGACTTGTATCCCACCAACATTAAACTGCACCGGCCCTACGTGTTCCATAACCTCCTCCCCACTTGCTGTATTGTACCTGTCTTCTTTCCCACCTCTTGTAGCCTTCTCTTCTGCAGCTTTGTCCTCCAGGAATTTCAATTGGCCAGCAAGGAATACCTGAGTATCGACAGCGGACACTTCAATCCCACCACTGCTCCCACTTTTGTTGAGTAAATTGAGTCCCTCGGGATCACCGCGTTTAGGGTCCTTGATGACTTCCTCATAAATCTCCACAGCCCCATCCTCCACACCAGACTGATCGGTTGGGCCCGGGGAAATATCAATGCTCCAACCGGAACCTATCCCTTCAACGTCAAAGCCTTCACGTAGGACACGAATTTTCCCCCAGGAATCCCAATGTGGAGGCACAAGGACCTTATCACGATCAATCACGTTATGTTTCAAGGGTTGTTGCTATACTCCGGTATCAGTGATGTTCTTCACCAGAGGTGTGGCCGCATACCCGTGAAGATGATTGTATTGATAGCAAGGATAATATTAACGGCCTTATCGGGGATGGCGTAGAGGGAGTCGTGTAAATTAACGAAGCTCCGTCTTTGAAATGTTAGCCACGTTTTCCTTTCGCGGGAACAAACGTGCTTTCGTGTGCGATACTTACGTTTTAGCAACACCGTCCTTAGAAATTGGAGAACGAAATCAAATGCCTCTTCCTTCCAACCTCGCTCCCTCTCTAACATCTCAATCTTGTCCGCCTGTATACCACGTTGAAAAATAAGAATCAAAGAGTTATAGATATAGGGAAGAAGGAATAGGTCATACGTTATAACAGACAACACAAAGAGGCAATCCAAGGGGCTCATCAAATTCTCCCGGACCCAGTGGAATGGTTACTTCTCCACCCCCAGCATCCGTATATGTACTGCGTCTAGTTTCCCACGCATGTGTAACCTCATCCAATGTCCTTCGGCAGTCATCATCCAAGCTAGTGAATATCCCCCGGAGTAACCGAACCCACGTCTTAATAGATCTCATCCAATCCCAGGGTTTTGACCAATCTAGGAGTATAACAACCAAAGTCTCGGGGAGCGTTGCGGGAGTGAAAAGAGGCTGGAGAAGCGGTATGAAAGACGGGGTAGGTTCGGAAATTAGATACACCCCCAGGCGAGCAAGAACATCTACACGGATGGGATGATTAGAGAATGTAGGGAATGGTTTGGTAAAAAAGAGCAACCTTCGTGGTCGGCATCCAGAACATCAAGGTAGGTATAGCCCAAAGCAAACTCATTAGCTATCGGGGGCCTCTTCTCCCCTTTGCGGCTCCCACCGCCAGTGCTACTCCCTGCTCCCCCCCCCCCCAAGGATTCCACAAACTCCTTCTGCCCCTCCGCCGATCCGCCTAAGGTGTTTCCAACAATACATTAGCCTCCTACTGCTCCAGAGCTCCAATCCATGGAATCGTTGAGGATAAAGATGCTATGTACCTAAGACTAGGATGGACTTATGTGGCAGCCTCTTGGAAGAAGCAACAGAAGACAGCATTGACGACCACATGTCTTCCTTCTCAGATTCGGTCGATGATGTATTGGACATGGCCGAGCCAGGCCTCTCGCCGAAGCCTCCGATGCGGTCCATTTTGCCGTCGAAAGTCTCCTAGAAGGCTACTATGGCCGAACGGTCTGTTTGTATTATCTTGTAGCTCAATCGGATCTGAAATGGTGAGGCGGTTGAGTTTGTTGAAACGGCACGAAACCGTTGTAGAAGGTATTGTTCGGGCTGATGTGCCTGGGACGAGGTACGGGGGTGCACTGAGCAGTGGTTATGGTTGAGGAAGAGATGAGATGGATCGGGGTTGAGGGGGTGTCAGTAGGGTATCAAGGCGGATGGACGCAGTTGCAGGATTCGAATCGAATCGCAGTCAGGAGGCAATGAGGAGAAGCCGGAGCAAAGCAGCAGCAACGGCAAATTAGGAGCAGAAGCAAGCAGTGTGCAGCAGACTGCTGTCGATCCTCCTTCCCGTGTCACCGCCCGGGTGAAGGTCCCTGAAATCTGGGTGCTGGTGATACGGGGATAGACAGAACGCAGGTGCGTGCGTTATCGTACGCGGGGGATCGAGCGGTAAAGCCACTGGGCCTGATTTGTCCCTCGCGACGCCAACGCGTGGCGAACCTTGGACACCCGCAAGAGCCAGCAAGCAGCCTCATCATCCAGTGCTGGCGTGGACTGGTACCGCTTCTTTCCTTTAAAGCTTGTTCGGGAGTACAGTGTTTTCTCTGCAGCTCACCCGTGCCCTAATCATCACCACTATTCCCGAGTCTCGAGCTTATATCTGGCGCGATAGTATCACCCGTCGTCATACAGAGCCTCTTATACAGTAGTGGTTCTCATAGAATTACGATATTGGACCTCTCCTCCCCTCCCTTCCTCCTACCTACGCTCCCTCACCCTCACCATTTCTTCTCTCACACTTTGCTATACTTAACGGACCGGCACTATTCATCTTCTGTGATACTACTTGTTATTGCTCATATTCTTGGGTTCATTCCTTGCTAATTCACTACCCTTCCCCCACTTTCTGCTCTATCTTTCCCCTTGCTCCCTCCTTCGCAATGAACACCCGACCACAGATAGCGACTACCGGCCGTCCGCAAGCACTCTCTGCTACCTTGAACCAAGATAACTCTTGCTTCTCTATTGGCCTTGATAGTGGGTTTTGTGGTATGCTCTTCCTTCCAATCCCTCCGCACCTGATCAAGGAGCTTATTTATGTCGTAATATCTCAGTCTACAATACAGATCCATGCGACCTTCAGATATCTCGAAGTATGTTCTCCCAGCTCTCCAATGCCAGATATATGGTTTTACTCAGGACTGACATATCCTACTTTTATAGGTCTTGGTGCTGGTATTGGTGTAGCATGTATGTTGGGCAGAGCTAATTACCTTGCTCTTGTTGGCGGGGGTCGCTCTCCGAAATTCCCTCCAAACAAAGTCATAATATGGGATGATATCAAGGAAAAGGCCGTGATAACTCTTGAGTTCCGCTCCGAGGTTCACGCTGTGCGTCTGTCACGGCAGCGGATAATAGTTGTCTTGATTGGCACGGTTCATATCTATGCCTTCTCGTCGCCCCCTACTCGATTACACGTC
>Ga0307510_10001824_pt1 | contig 23836 bp, 25 predicted proteins | sample 12_EM_MG_FD_207224 | JGI IMG/M metagenome (GOLD analysis project Ga0307510, IMG submission 207224) | Populus trichocarpa ectomycorrhiza microbial communities from riparian zone in the Pacific Northwest, United States - 12_EM | ecosystem: Host-associated > Plants > Roots > Unclassified | place...
AATCAAGGCTAGTTCCTTCCCTGCGGCCAGCATCACAGACAGAATCGGTGACACGACTCGCGTTGTCAGTGCAATCAGAACTTGAGAATCCACATGCTCCACGCGACGAGCACGACCGGCACAACACTTATCATCTCTCCCAGAGCCGCGTATTCCGGGGCAATGCGTACCTTGACAAAGGCCCCGGCCGCTAACAGTACTGCGGAAAGGTTGTAAACGACGGACCATACGAGATTGAGGTACACCCGAAAGGCGGCGCCACGCGACAGACGAAACAGTGCTGCCAACGCACGCGCGAGGTCGGGTGCGAGGAAAACGACGTCCGCCGCACTTCGAGCGATATCCGTCCCGCTGCTCATCGCAACACTGATGTCCGCGGCGGCAAGAGCTGGGGTGTCATTTGTCCCATCTCCAATGAACATGACGCGTGCGCCAGTTGCTTGCAGAAGACGAATATAAGCGACCTTCTCCGCTGGTAGGCAACCGCCGACGGCGCGCTCGTCCGGAATGCCCAATTGGTTTGCGAGGGCGCCAACTACGGGTCGCGCGTCTCCCGAGACAAGGTGGACCTGGATCCCCTGCTGCTCGAGAATCTCAACGGCGGCCGCGGCACTTGGGCGTGGGCTGTCGGCCAGTCCGAAAAACGCAACCACCTTCGAGTCTATGGTCACGGCGAACATGGTCAGGGCCTTCTGCATCATGAGCAAGTAATGGGGGTCTGTCTGTAAACCGAGCCAGATTGGGTTCCCACCACGGACAAGCTCGTCGTTGACCGTCATTTCGAGGCCTTTGCCAGGGATCGATAGCGCTTGACCCGCGAGTGACACCGCAGATATGTTTGGGTAAGTCGCGCGTAGGTACTTGGATACCGCATGGGCGACAGGGTGTGAGTCTTGTGATACAAGTGCCAAAATTGTGCCTATGACGTCCTCACGCATGACGTATGCTTCAGCGACGCCCATGTGTCCAAGCGTCAATGTGCCAGTCTTGTCAAACACGACGTCTGTGGCGTTTTTGGCGTCCTGAACAGCAATTGCAGTCTCCAGACCATATTAGAAACACAGTGAAATGGGTACATTCATGTGGGAGCTTACCTTGAACAACACACCCTCCCTAATCGCAACAGCACCAGTAATAATGATAACCATCGGGACGCACAGCACGACAGCGCACGGGCACGATACGATAAGCACAGATATCGAGTATCGCAGCGCTGCCAAGCCCGCTTTGTCGAGGTTCTCCCCACGAACGTGTAACCCGACGACCATCCATATGACAAAGGTGATTACTGCCAAGGAAAGGATGACCGGGGCAAGGAATGAGGCTGCGCGATCCGCGATGTCTTGTACGGGTAGGCGGGCTTCTTGCAGGCGCGTCACGAGTGAGGCGAACTCAGCGAGGGTATTCTCTGCGGGTGCTCGGGAGACCTCCATATCGATGGAGTGGGTCATGTTCCGGGTGCCAGCTGTGAGAGAAGACCCAGGTGCCTTCTCGACGGGTAGACTCTCACCAGTGAGAGCGGACTCGTCAACCTGAGTCAACCCCCGTAGCACAATGCCATCCGTAGGGATAAGCGTGTCTAAAGAAACACGTAGGACGTCGCGGGGTTGTACGAGGTCCACGTGAGTGACCACGATCGTGGTGCCATCCGCCGAGACCATTTGTACGAAGTCTGGCTGCAGCGAACCTAAACCATCAAGGACCGATGTTGCGCGTCGGCGTGAGTATGCCGAAATGAGATTTCCGAGAGTGATTAGCGTCAACAATAGCGTCGGGGTCTCGAAGAATGGCGTGCTGAATTCGTGTCCCGCTACTTGCGTGATGTATGCGACGAGGGAGAAGACATACGCAACCGTAGAGGAGAAAGCGACGAGAACATCCATGTCGATGTCGTGTTGCATGATAAGAGTGTAGAACGCAGAAGAATACAAGGGTGCTGCGACGTAAACTTGGATACATGTCGCGAGAAAGAGGGAGATCGCGCCGTATATGACCGGATGAGGTTTCAGTGGCGCCCAGGAAAAGACAATCACGGGGATGCTGAGAACGGCAGAAATAATGGTTCGGCGAAGGAGTGAAGTGATATCCTGGGCAACTTGCGAAGTAGTGGTTAGCCTTGGAGGAGGAAGGAAAGAACCACCCAAAGGGACGAAAATGTCCAAGACGGAGCGGGGCTGTATTAGGGCAGCATCGTACTCGACATCAAAAACGATAGTGGATTCTGTGCGCAATGTCCTGAGGATCACTACGCCCAGAGGCAGGGCAGGGTACTCGGGTCCGGTATTGGTCTGGAACTTGATGCGAAGTACTCTATATTTTCCTTCCAGTTGAGATTCATCATCCACCTCGCAGGTAAATCCGGTAAGTCTTGTGGCTCGTTTTGTTATCTTGGAAGGAGAGATAATATCCTTTCTGTATTTCAGAGAGGCTCGACCGGTGAAGATATTAACTTTGACGCCTTGAACCGACGGAAGTGATAGAAGGGCCTTTGTGAGCTTTAGTGCACACGAAGGGCAGTCCATTCCGTCAACTGTCAAGAGCAGAGTCAGGATGTCATTATCAACCTGTTTGGCGGCATCTTCGGTGGCAATTTGTCGACGGTCTTTCTCGGGCGTAGGGTAGCAACGGCATGAAGACCGTGTTCTTATTTTGTTTTGCGTCTTTGCGTCTGGATGAGGGTTGCTCGAGTGGGAACGGGAATATGTGGCCTCGAAGAAGCGTCCGGGGATACTTTCTGATCGATGACAATCGCCAGGGCCGCTACCTGTTCGTACTGGGTAAGTTACGCAACAACATAAAAAGATGACATTTTAGTGTACGCACCATCAGTTCCAGCTGAGGCAACTACATTGTGTTCAGTTTTGGCAGTTAGTCCGGGAGTAGCGACGGGACATGCTTGACAACATTTTGATCGGTTTCTCGGGACATAGCCGGAGCGGTAATTGTCTTTGTCTTTGGTGGCTGATGAATGGGCATCCGAGACATTTTGCCCACATACGGGACGGCTTCTCGGGGCACATTCAGAGTAGCAATCGTCTTGTATGCCAGGGGAATGGGCATGTGAGTCATTTTGGTACCTGGATGTTGACACAACAGACGCGCCACGTACCTTGGTATTCGACACTCAGGACGGCAAGAGTGCTAGATGAATTGGGTCCTGGACAACACCCATCTTCGCAATTGGGCTTGTGTGTGTCACGATCATCCTGACAACAAGGTTCTAAAAGACGGGACACGCGATGATAAGGGGAACACTGAAAGCAACGAGGATCTGAAGCAGTGTACCTTGCGCTCGGTCGAGACAAGTGGGGCTGCAACAGCTGGAAGGTGATTCAGGCGTTGACCTCTGGCATCCGCCTTGACTGTTTGAGACACCATCGCCAACAGTACCCCGTGTGGAGCAATGTTGAAGCTCGGATTCCGGCAAGATTTGACGGCATGAGTCCCCCTGGCACAGTGCATCACAAATGGACTCGGCAGCACAAGAGACCCTCGCGCAAAGGGCGGCATCCGAAGACGATCCTTTAGTGTATGCGTGTTCTGGCATGTTCAGAGACTATAGTAGTGGGATCATGGAACACATGGGAACCAAGTAGAGTACCGTGGGGTTTAAGAATGCGACATTGTCCTAGTCAACGGAGTATCGATGGCAGGTGAACAAGGTTATACCGAGGTCAAGGACGAGTCCGTGCAGTTATACTAAGATTATGGTGGTGTACGCCAGTGAAAAGAATCCACGAGCTATGATGAAGTCAAAGACAAATAAGGTATAGCCAATCACGATCTCCCAATATGAATGCCAGCTCACGTGGGCGCTATGCGAAGAAGAGAGGACAAGGGTGTCATCGGTCACTGGTGTAGGTGTGAGATGCAGGTGTATGCGCACAGTGCCATGCCGTGAGCCGGATTACGGCAGAGCGAGTTCGGGAAGGGCTGAGGCCGAATCGAGGGTGATGACGTCAAGATGCGCCGAACGAGATCGGGGTGAGTAGTGCAAAAAGAAAGTGGAGCGTCCGAGTGGCGAGTGGCGAGGTGAGTGGATACTCAAACCCCCTCAAGTCCGCGACCCGGTCCTCAACGGGTCGGTCGGTAGCACGTACGGAAGCCAAGCTTAATGATCATGAGCGCGGCTTGCCATCCGCGGCATCTTTCTTTCCGTGCATGCGCGATCCCTTCTTTCTCCAGTCCTAGCTCCCCTCATGGACGCACAATCCTCCCTTGTATGCCTTCGCTCTCTCTTCCTCCCCCGCATATATTTATCGTATCCTCCCAGAATACCACCCAAACGTCGTCCTCAAGCCCTTCCTCTGCCGTCGCCCCCATTCTTTCTCCCAATCCTTCACTTCCACTCCCAGCTCATCCTCCTACCAACGAGGAGATAGACGCCGTCATCCAACAAGCCACCTCCTCCGTATCATCAGATGGTCGTCACGTTCCCCTCAAAGACACCCGTACCCAGCTCTTCGTCGGAAACGTACGTTTTCTCTCTCCTCTCCTCCCCTCTCGTCTGTGCAACTTTCCTTCTTGCCTCTTTTTACAATTCCCGCGTTTTCGTGTGCTGCGGACGTGCTTCCCCAGTGCCTTTCTCTTCTCTCAGTATTTCACTCGCGGTCGACACGGCGTTAGTGTAGGCGCCCCTTTCCCGTCCCAACCTTCAACCTTCACGTTTCACATTCTTCACCCGATTGGGCCTGCTCCGCCAAGAAACTGATTCCCGCCACAGCTTCCCTACAGGGTTCGTTGGCAGGACCTCAAAGACCTTTTTCGCAAAGCTGGTACTGTTCTCCGCGCAGATGTCTCACTAGGCCCGGACAATCGTTCTCGTGGTCACGGCACCGTCCTTCTTGCTACTGCAGAGGACGCCGGACGTGCCGTCGATCTATTCAACGGTTATTCATGGCAGTCTCGCGTTCTTGAAGTTCGCTTAGACCGCCTACCCGGCGATTTTGACAATTTTTCTAATTCTGCCTCAGGCTACCACAGCCCCGTACTTGTTAGTACCCATGCACCAGTCATTCCTCCCCTCAGACCGCTTTATCCTTTTCCAACCTCACTTCCGCCACCTATGAATCCATTCTTGTCCACTGCTTTTGTACCACAGATTCCACTGAGAGGTGCTCTAGATGAGTCCTACCCAGATCATTCCACCGTTTTTGGTCATGATCGGCCGACCACTGTGGGCTGTATCAGCCGTAACTTATTCGTCGGGAACGTGGGTCTCCTCATGGTTGTGATCCACTCCGGTTTTCTCAAGGATGTCTAGTTACCGTTCCATTGTCAATGGCAGGATCTCAAGGACCTCTTCCGCCAAGCGGGCACCATTCTGCGCGCTGACGTTGCTCTGGGCCAAGATGGTCGTTCTCGCGGATTTGGTACCGTAGTCTTTGCCACAGAGCACGATGCTGAACGAGCAGTGAATATGTTCAATGGGTAACGGTTATCCGTTTCGCGGCCCTCTATTCACCCGGTTAACGCTTTCTTTTCCAGGTACGAATACAACGGTCGACCCCTCAAAGTGCATTATGACAAGTTCATGCCCTCAGTGGGACAGTCCCTGACAGCACCCTCCTCTCCTCTGATTACATCACCATTCTCGGGAGTTAACGCAACACCCCTTACTTCAATGGCTAACGTTTCTGTCAGACCATCATCCTCCCGTAGTACACCATTGCCCCTTACCCATCATCTCGATCATACTGCATATAATGTGAATCAAGTCAAGACTAGCACGTCCCCCTCACCATTGAATGTCTTCCCTTCCCTTCTGCGTACCCAGCCTCAGGCCGGCCCGTCACACCTTGGCACAACGCCGGTACACCAACTCGCAACACATATCTCTACAGGTCCAGGGCTTTATGACCCCAAGGATATGAACCCCTCTTCACTTAGAAATGAGTCTCCTAGCGTTGGCATCGCAGACTTGCCTACTCCACCGTCGTCCAGTGCAGGTATGCCATCTGCGAAAGGGTCACGTGTATCGTCCCCCCCTCTGCACCTTTCCCAACCCTTGCTGAAGCAAGACCTCCCATCCCATCCTCTGCCACGGCCTCCTACCGTGAGCGTTTCCCTCCCATCCACTGCGTCCACTTCCTCAACATATCCCGAACCGACCCACTCGTCGCAAGTATTCGTTTCCTCTTCTCAGAGGGAGACCCAATCACGACTCGAGCAAACATCGCCCCCATCTCGACAGCGGGCGCAAACACACCCAGCTCACCCTGGGCCAATCTCCCTTCCCCCACCATCTGCTTTTGTTGTTCCGGCCGCCCATAATTTCTCACCAACGTCTCCCGTGTTTGCTCCGGGCATTCCCATGTCGCCCTTACAGCGACCGGGTATACTTCCCATGCCGTCACCACATGCCCACCCGCATTCACCTCTCAATCGCTCAAAGTTTCCACATGCACGGTCGTTACTTCAGCATCCCGCGCATACACCCCCACACCATACGACACCAAGTGGGTTACCCCCCATCACGCCAAGCATGCCTTCTTTTCAATTTGTACCTGGTCCCCCGATGCTGTCACACTTAGACCACTCGGCAGTGACACTCTCACCTGTATCGACCATGTCTCCAGGAGCTCCCTGGGGCCGACCAGGAGGGAATCCGTTAACCAACGCTGCAGTCGGTGCGCCAGTAACGAAGGATCAAAACAAAGAGGAACCCGATTATTTTTCGTGCGCAAGCGCAGATGCCAGTAAAGGAAAGAACTACTTGCTCCCTTTATCTCAAACCGGAGGTAGCCTGGCTCATGAGGTCCTCCGCGAGCCTGGGAATACGAGCGGCATCGGTGAGGGACGAGGTCCTTTGGTTCCAGTAATGCAGAACGGAATTGGTCAAGAGGTGAGCACGAGTAGTGGCTCAAGTGGGCGGAGAAGTGCGAATGAGCGGATCTCCAACTCGGGGGTAGATGGTGTTATTGAACAGTTGCACCGCAGCCTGAATACCTCGCTCCCCGAAAGTACTCCGCGCGAGGAAAAGCAAGACCATAGCAGAACCTTATCGCCTTTTCCTCACCCACCGACGCGCCGTTCAGAATCGGATCCGGTTCAGGAACAGGGACAGAGACCGAATGGAAAAGGGTTGGTGAGGAGGGCGAGTTTCACTGAAGCTGGGCACAACACAGCGTCTCAGCGCTCTGACCTATCGACCGAGCTGAGGCGTGTGAAAATGGATCTGCACTCAGGAGAATAGCTTCGTTGGAATCTTCAATTTTTGGTTTTTAATTATTATCATCCTTTACCTGGTCCTCTTTCTCTTTCTACCCTTAGGATCTTAGTCCAGATGCTATCGCTTTGAGTCGTCTTCGTCTAAAGTCACTGTATCCTGTCATCCATACGCACTTCCTGATTCTAGCCATGTTCACCGACCACCTTTATGTCGTGTGGCGATCTTTCTATGCCTCGCCTGTTAGATTTGCACAGTAGTTGTTGCTGTTTTTGCCAAAATCTCCACCTGTCGCTAACTCATTTATCGTTTGAACCCCAAATTTGACCCATGATGCGACAAGAGATTTTTGATCGATCGAGACACGTGTTTTGAGACCGACAGTTTCATTTATCAAATTGCCTCGAAGTGAGATAGCCATGATGTCGACTCACAGAAATTCGGGGGAGCACTACACTTTGCATGCTAACTTACCCAGAGCCATCATGGACCATTCCATCAGCTTGCACGGCCATCTTTACCTTTGACAGCTCCGACCCACCGGGGCCGAGGAGATCGCCGAACCACGTAGCGCCTATGCCCGCCCCAAACCCTATCGTCCGGCGGTCTGACCAGGCTGTGCTTGGCGAGTTGCATGTGGGGTTTCCGCCTACGCTCGCTCATATCATTTATCAAGTCAACAATTTGTCTACCATAACGGTATCCCTTGGCACCATTGGTGGCACATGGCTCGTTCCCACGTCATCTGATGATATTGCGACATCCCACTCCCTGCGTAGAGCACGGACGAGGTACTGTACTGTACAGGTGAACCATTCTGGCAAGAACTCTATGATAGCACAGCCACAAACATGAGGGCCTTCAGGCTTCAAGGTGCACCGTGCCAGTCCGTGCGGGGTGTTTGCATTGCAAGGAAATGACAAGTCGTCCTGTGGGCGTGTGAACACAGCTTGCTTGTGGAGGTTGAACTGATGCGCCCTGTTTGAGAAGCCTAGGAATGGTACTGGGATTACAGAGCGGAAACTAACTTAGAACCCGGATCACAGTTCGCGCGCTGTGTCATGTGGGTCCCATCAGTCATTCACTCCAAACCCATCAAATGTTGGGGATGCGCCGCCTATGAGCCCGTTCCTCACGATAGGTCAACTATCAATATGTGGCAAACCCTTTCTTGACCCAAGTGGTCTCCTTACAGACAAATTCTTACGCCGAAGATAGCAAGGAGGCTTATTCGTGGCAAGTATTGCCGATCGCAAAAAAATATTATGCCTTCGTATTTCATGCCACGATGTGCTGAGCGAACCCAAAAGCACATAAACCTATGGGCCGTCTATGACTATGACATGACAGATTGCACCGCATCGATGACTGTAGTGTGGTTATCCCGTGGAATGACTAAGATATACCGAACGCATGGCAGCCACAAAGTCCTAAAAGCCAAGCAAAAATTTGTGGGTATGGGACATACAGGGCATGATGATCGCGATCGATCAAAAAGCGGATGTTTGAGACTGATGTGATGTGGAGGCGCTCTCAATCACGACGCATTTTTACATCTATGATATGTCCGTGACAGTCAGTCGTGGGGTGCGGTGTGCGCATGAAAATACATGGGTTCGATATGCGAGCCGAAAAAATGGCGTATTGAGTATGGGTAAAGTGCGCAGGTCAGGAAAGCGAGATGTAGGCTCGGCTTAATATATTCCTCGCAGGAATTGCGTTTGTCTAATGCTGTTCAACAAGGTTGAAAGGTGCAAGTTGACCAGTGATGGCACGAAAACTCTAGTTGGGCCACATGGATCCGGTTGGAGCCGGGGTGGTCGTAATTTGAATGATTCCTTTAATTGAAATGACGGAGATTTAGGTCAGGGACGATGGCACTGACTAGGAAAGGATAGGCTAGGCTCGAGGGAAGATTTCAGGAGAAAAGGAGGTTGGATAAATACGAAGGCGAAACGAGGACCGCAACTGAGTTAGTGGGAAGGAAAAAGACGGAAACGGTTTCAAAGGAGACCCGGATTTGGACAATACAAGGACTTGGCTTCGAGGGACTGGTGACAAGAACCGGCAAAGATTGGGGAATCAACGGAACACGAGGCAAGGTAGGTAGAGGATAAGAGTGGTCGACCTCGAGAACTGTTTTATGATGCAGAGGAGACAGGGAGGAGTGGAGGGGGATGTGTGGAGGTGGATATATGCGCGGGTGCCCTAAAGAGGCGACGAGCCAGATTTGGAGAGATTTATATCTTGGGTGAACCTGTCACCGGCAATTGCTTTTCGCTCTCTTCCAGCCTCGGACCTCCCCTTTCCCGCAACCTTGATTTCAGGTGTTTTATGAGGGTCGCTCATCCCTCCGCCTGGTTCCAAAAAAGCATCAAAAAGTCTCAAACGACTCCCGAACCTGATCACTCCTTCGGGTCCCTTTCACCCCATCCCTCATCGTCGTCGTCGTTCCGTCCTACTCTTCCTCCCTCTGCGTATCTCCCCGCGCACTTCAACCCCCGCGACAGCAGCTCAGGAAGACCCTCGACGGCGTCATCTTTTCGATCCGTCCACACACCCACTCCCGACGCACATCGCTCCACGTTGACTCTTCACGCTCACGCGCAGGACTTTCCTATCCATCCCTTCGCCGCCATGGCACACGCGCCACTCCCGGTCGTATCCAGTCACGACTCTTCAGAAGAAGAAGAGGAGTGTCCCGTCTGCCTCGAGCCTCTCTCCTTCAGTTTCCGTTTACCCGGCGAGAAGCCTCATATCGTGCCAGAATGTGGTCATGCTCTCCACGAGGTGAGTGGTTTTCCCATTTTGTTGTCCTTACTGCTGGACATGGCGTTTGGGTTCGGTATCGCGTGCCCTTGGGGCCCAAGTCCTGCCCCTTCTTTGAGGTGGGCAGACTGCGATGTGCACGGACTTCCATGACGGGACTATTCCCTCTCCGTGGTTCTTGGCTTCCACTCCGACCCTCGCTCGTGGTCTTCACCCTCGATTGTGATTATTTCCCAGCGCTCCCCTGCGAGTGCCCCGTAGCATGGAAGATGTCCAGAATTCTCACAGAGCCTCCTCGGCTACTTTATTTGCAAATGTTATTAATTTCAGCACTGACTTTTCCACAGGCGTGCTTTACCGCCGTATATGGACCTGTTCCGGGGGCGGGTCGCACGACAGCAGTTCTGCGCAAGTCGAACCTGGGAGTATGTGGTGTATGTCGGCGGCCAATGAAGGTTGGTGATGGTGATAACGGAAAATCAAATAGTACGTCTGTCATTTCTTCCGCAACTTTTGATGTATGTTTTGCTCACGCGTGGCACAGAACTGGCAGCCCTTACAGGCATGGGTGACCGAAACTCACCTTCGCTGTTTCCAGGGCGTGATACACCAACCGCTGGGCGTGCATCAGCCACAGGGCGACCGTATGACCCCAAGGAGGATGACCCGATCGAACCCGTTGCATCGTCAGTCAAATCAGGTTCGCACGGCGATCACGCCGCATTTGTGGTCACACCCTCAATCCAGGTGCTTCCTGAGTTTTCCTCCCTCACTCGCACTGCGGAGCCTACCCAAGCGCTCACTTGTATTGTCGTCGTCGAGCTTCCCGGGAAGCGTGGGTCGGGTCATGTGCCTGGCCCTGTAATGGACCCATATGCCACACAGTCTGTACCTGAGTCCTCAACCATGCGGCGCTACCAACCCTCCCCGAGCGTCGTCGCTCCCACGGTCTCTTCTCACGATAATCACTCAACTCGTGACATTCCTTACTCGGCATCCCTCCATCCCCAAGACGCATCACCATTTGTGGCGATCACCGAGGACCTCAGGAACCGCATAATCGACTGGAAAGGTCATCCACTCTCAGGCCTTGGGCCTCTGCAAATGTATGACCTATTGTCAGTGCGCCGCGATGCCCTTGTGCGCGAGTTCTTTGTCTATCTCTTCAAAGAGGCAATTATATGTGTCGCCGAGGAGAAGAAGCGTAGTCTTGGACGATTCCTCTCGAGTGCATCAGGTGCAGCATCTGTCCTGACAGATGGTGCATCTATGACTAGCGGCGGAACGGGTCAGGCGAAAGGCGTGTTACGGCTGAAGGGCCGGATCTATATCAAGCATATCCGCCAGGTTACGGACACATCCGTTCAAGGGGAACTCAGTCTAACCATAGACATGGAGGACGAAAGGCTCGACTCCTTCATTTTGATTTTCAAAGATCGTTCCTCGCTTGAAACATGGAAGGCTAATGTTCAATCACTTGTTTCCCAAATACATGGACCAAGACGTGAACCAGATCACGCCCCGCTCGACATGGATGAGTTTGGTGGTAGTGCCAAGGCTATGCGAATGCTGAGCGGAAGCACAGGGACAAGTACAAGCACCGGAGCCAGCAGTTTACTCCACGGCTCTGGGAGGTCGACGTTGTCGAGCTACACATCCCAAGGTAGCTCGGTCATCCACCACGGGTTTCACAGTGCGACAGGTAAACTCCCCCCTCTTCAAGAGGACGAGACACCATCACACTATTCTTCTGGTCCGTTGTATGCACCACATATGTCTGCTGGTCCTTCAAACTCTCTTGCGCCCCTCCCTCACCCGCCCTTGGATCTCATCCTCGTCATCTCTATCCCACCTATCAACTCATTGCCAAGTACGGCTGCGCTCAAGCTTCGTGTCATAAAGGCGTCACTCGATTTCGTTATTGCTTCGCTTGGGCCACGCGACCGTCTGTCATTCGTCACTTTCGAAGTCGGAGTTGCGGGTGCGGTGCGGAAGACACCCTTTTTGTCACCTGGACGCCCGCAGAGCCGTGATCGACTCAGTAAATTTGTCGACGAGATTGGATTCCGTCCCGAGGAAAGCCAAGCGTTTGAAGATGAATTTGCTGTTCGCGGAAGCAAGGACGAGAAGACTGATGTCGTCACCGCTGTTAACCATGGTATGATCCCCTCTCACTAACGTTACACGTCCTCGACTTACGACATTCTGAAAGGGCTTGATGTCGTGCTGCAACGCAAGTCACGGAATCACGTAGCTGGCATGGTCCTTGTCAGCGATGCAGCAGATAGCACGCGACGAGCACAGATGGATCTCGTGCTTGCGCGTGCAGAAGCCGCGAACGTGCCGATCCATTCCTTCGGTTACGGGCGATCTCACGACCCCGCATCTCTTTGGCTCATGTCAAATCACACAAGTGGGACGTACACCTTCGTAAATGACTGGTACGATTTACGAGGCTGCCTCGCGGGCTGCATCGGTGGGATGATGTCCATCGGGAGCATGAACATGAAGCTCCACATGAAAGTTGTGGATGGGAATCGCTTCCGCATCCGCAAGGTGTCAGGTCAATCGATCGTCTCTTCCGACGGGCGTCACGTTGACGTCGACATTGGCGAACTGCGTTACGGTGAACGCAAGGAGATGCTTGTCGAGCTTGAGCTCGATAATTCAGATGCCCTCCGTCAGGAGAACGCACGCGGGGGCTCCCACCGGGCGATGAACGCAACGGATCGGTTCAATCAGAGCTTAGGCCTCGATACTCTCAGCATTCAGGACGTGGCCGACCTCACAGACGGTATGATGGATCGTATGATCGACGAGGTACCCGTTTTCGAGGTCGACGGTGCGTTCTACGATCCTGCTGCGGGCAAGCATGTCTCGCGCCTCGCCCATCCCGTACTCCTTACCGTCACATTACTACCTGCGGGGGGCAGCAGTCCCGCTCGACAACCGAGCGCCCGCTCGGACACGGTGATCGTACGGCGGCGGATGGAGTTACTTGCTTCGGACATGATCACCCGCGCTTTGGTGCTCGTATCACGTAAAAATTTCCCCGCAGCCCAGAAGATCATGAACGAGACGAAACGGATCCTGCACACGGTGCTGCAGCAAATCTCGCAGTCTCTTCCGCCACCGATGCTGAACGGTGCCATGGTGCGGAATCGGAAAGAGCAGCTCACGCTCACGTCTATCCGGGTGCTACAAGGGATTCTGCATGACATGCAAATTCTGTCTGACGCACTCGAAGAGAACGTGGATCTATTCGCACATGACCAACGTAATTTTGGCGCGCAGCAGGTAAATAGCATTTGTTGCATGCGGCTTTTGCCTTTTTAGGCGGTGTCCTTACTGATTTCATTTTCTCCCACCAGGCGATGATACTCCGCGATCAAAAAAGCTGGACAGGACGCAGCGCAACGGAGCGCGTATTCTGGACAACTGACAACTCGATAGAGCTCGCATCTCGCAGCAATGATTGGGTGGCTCGGGAATAATCATACCCTCCTTTTTTAGCTATTCTCAGCTTGTATCACATTCCCTCCTTTTCCCGTTATCTCCTTGGATAGAACTTTCTGGGTGGATCTCTCTCTACGCGTACCTTCCTTCATACCTAAGCTTATGTACATTTTCCCTCTCCTTCCACGCTCTGTCTGTTGATTGGCCCAACCATCTACTTTCCCAGCCCCATGTTGGCTAATATTCCCGTGTGCCACGCCGCTGCTCATTCAATCACCACGTAACGAGTTATGGCATTCCTTCCCCTTTACTTTATCTGGGTCAGGCAATATCGCCGGTAATTTATCGTACAACACAGAAACATCGACACGATCTTTTTTTTTTTCATTATTGCGGATTTAGGGACAGCCATAGAGGTTGCGGGTGATTCATCTGTAGGTGCATTACAGCGGCGTGAATGTCGTACAAGTATAGTTATATCACGGCATCAACGACAGAGGCGCTCGCAACCGGCTCGGGCTTCGGACTTCGGCGCCGTAGAACGACCGACAATTCACCCCCCCTGGCTGTCGAAAGATGGAATCTGGGGGTTTTAGCCGCCGCAACATATGTGCATATGCAGAAACAGGAAGGGAACGACGAGCCAACAAAGTGAAAAAAAAAAAACGTGGCAGTAGCACATGGCGACAACTGGGGCTTCCCGTCTCGCCCACTTTGTACTACTTGGGAATGATGATGGTTGATGTGACTACAGCAGCGCCATTCCAGGCAGGCCTAGGGAGCGAACGACTCCGCACGGATATGACCCGTGTCCGTGTCTTCTCCTTCCAAGGACACGAGGACACGAGGACAATCTGTGGACAGATAATCATGATGGAGATGGAAGAGAGGCGCCACCATCGCCCCCCATGGTCCGTCACTCTCACTCATTTTGCAATAATTGTCCAGTTCCCGACCCCTTTTCCCCCAAGTTTACGAGACTACCCCTCACATCTCTCGACCAGGTCAAAACCTTGACAAAAATTTCCAAATTCGCGTCATCCATGATCCATTTCGTGCGTCGACATGGCACTGTAATTCATGTTTATTCTTTCCTTTGGAAAAGTTCCGGGAAGACACGGACACCCCGCCCTGCTGGAACTACTACAGTAGCCGTTCTATTAGTTGCGCTTTAATTGTACCGTAGCTTTTTATCGTTCATTTTCCTGTAAAGCCGCAAATGCACCCGATGTAAAATGCAGGGACGGTCGACGACCCAGCTACTGTAGTGCTTCTCTGGCTTCTAGTGCCAGTGGGTGACGTGAAGAACCCCACATTTTTCCGGAACCTTTTGGGAGCGTCTTAAAGCGGAGTCTCTGCTCTGAGAAAGGAATGGTAATAAAGTCAAGTTCGTCGTACACATTTCCCACCATTCTTCACGGGTAACATGGTGACATCCAGCGTGTTGGCCTTTATCCTTGGCGTGTCTTTGGCTTTAATTTATGCAATTGGGGCTTGAGTTCAAAAGGACGACATATCTTGTCGTGTGACATAAGCATTTTTTTTAAACCGACACGTATGCGGGCGCTATCAATGTATTTTGTTTTTCATCGCGGGACTTGACATGGGAAAAAGTTCAAAGGTCGTCGTCGTCATCATCATCATCATCATCATCATCATCCCACGGTATGAACCTCTTTCCGGGAACTGCCGGAGCGGGAATCTGCGCACAATGGTGGCTCATATACCCAAGTATGGAAAGACGAACTCACCTTTGGGGAAATGTAAGAATTTTGTTTGTCTGAAAATGTGCAAGGGCGCGTTCAGAGTGGGGAAACTAAGATGACAGATACAGCTATACAGCACCTCTTGAGACGATGGCCAACCCAGTCGCCAGCGGGGTAACGCCACATTTGCCAGGCGTCAGGCCAGGCTGCGCAGGCCCTATCAGATGATCGCGAGACACAGTCTCATTGCCACTCTTCCCGCCGCTTGGGGCTTGTACGGCGGGGAAAGGGCCATCTCTTTGAGGGCGCTGAGCCAAGGTCGAGGTTTCCCCAGGTTTCCGCGCAAACACGTGGAGGGCGTGACCCTCCCCAACTGCGATGGGTTGGTCCTCATGCTGATAGCGCCGACCGGGCGGGTTGTTTGGCTCAGAGTGCAAGGTATCAATGCTAATCCTTCTTCTTTTCCTTGCCTCTGCCGGTGGCTCTGCGTTCTCCGAAGGCGTACCGCAGGAAGGCACAGCGGATGGGACCGATCGACCTGAACAGTAGTCGATGCACCGACACCGGCAGCCTTCGAGCATCTTCTCCAAGATGGCGCTGCGCGCGATGTCGATATGGAGTGGCACGGATTTGAGAATCGGGTGAAGCGGCGCAAGTAGCTCGAGGATTCGGCTCTGCTGGGTTTGGGCGCGGGAAAACTGTTCTTGGAGCGACTGCGACAGCTGGTTTTGTGTTTGGAGGAGCTGCACACAGAACGAACGATTCGGTGTTTCCTCCGGTGAGAAAACATGAAACTACACTCTACCGCGGTCAGCGCATCGAGCTTGCTATAGGTCCTCTCCTCCAAGGCGCGCAGTCGTTCCGTTATCACTGTGAGACTTGCCTGCATCGTAGCAGCCTCGCGTGCTTGCAATGGTTCTCCGATCGTCTTTTGGAGAGAAGCCTGGCATCGATTGACTGATATATATGCAGGTGAGCACGCGCTAGCTAGCATATACGCGCGGAAAATAAAAAGGGAAACATGCTCAATTGGGCAATAGTGTCAAGTTCCTTCTCGCGAGCACTTTCGACTTCCTCCCTGACGCGGACCATCTCTCTCTTGGAAGCTTCGACCGCAGAGAAGACCGAGTTGGCACGTTCCGAAAACTTTTCGAGACGCGCGTGCGTGTCATGCAAGAGGATCCTGGTCGACGTGCCAGCTTTGTCTTGGGGCGCCAGCTGGGCATATGAATGTGGTTGTGTGGCGTTAGCCTTGGATGGACTGCGGGGATTGAGAAGATAAGACCAAAGGGTCGAGGCGGTAGACGGAATGGGAGAAGAAGTGCCAGCTGTCGTGGTCATCGTTACTGATAACGACTCACCTCAGCTCGGTCCACGACGCCAGTCATGTGAAAATGCTCTGGCAAGTCACGTGAGTACATGAGGATTTTTGTTTGTTTGGTTTGTAGTTCTAAAGCTAGCAGCCGCAGTCTTATTAACGCTTACATTCTATCCAAGAGAGCTGATATAGATGCGCAGAGACACGGAGGCCAAAACAAAAGCTAAGATGTACGGTCGCCCCGCCCGGAAGTACTCCCCGAGCTCTCGTAGGAAGGTGCACGTGTGTAAGGCGGTGGGGGCGAGGCCCCATTAGCCAAGGACACCGGCTGGTCGCCCATCTCGACGTCGAAAAAGCCCGGCATGCTGCCACTGCTGGAACTGGGGATGCTCCCAGCGGACGAGGTGCCGCCGTCCGATCGGAGAAGGCGGCCGCGCAGACAAGAGCACAGGGTGGGGAGCTGCATGAGACCGCCGAGGAGCGCGCAGAGTACGATGGTTGCACAGAAGATGATGGCCGCGAGGGCGTGGCCTGAGATGTGCGGACCGTCGTGGCCGCGGCGCACCAGCCGGGGGGCGACGTATCTGAGGACGGCATCGCGGACGTCCGACTCCGAGTCGGCGCCGGGTCGTGCGATCGCGAAGTGTCTGTTGTGTTCGTCCGAGTAAGGAGAAGGATGGCCCGTGTCTGGCCGAGCTGCGGTTGTCCTTTGTATAGTATGGCCCGATTAGTAAAACAATGTGCATGAGTTTGGTGTCCACACGAACATAGGGTGCACAGCTGCAGCACGCAAAGGGCCGAGAAGAGAAGCGCGCAATGCAGAGAGGATCCGAGAGAACCAGAGGTTGCGCCGCGTAATCCTCGTGGTGTCACAAGGGATAGCAGAATGGTCTCCAAGTACCGGGCCAACAAAGCAGTGAGCGTTTTCCAGACCAGTCTGGAAGTCACCAACCGCGACACAGCCTGAGCTCGTGGACCAGGGCCGAGAAGGGCCGAGATTGAAACATCAGGGTCTTTCTGACAATTGGGGATGTGGCTTTCAGAGACCCATTTTTTCGCTGTGTCGTAACCCAATTCCTCAATCGAGTGTTGATGTGAGACAGAGGTTATGAGTTTGATGTGTCTGTCCAAGGGCAAGTTTGCTACTGTACTTGTTTGGACGTTTTCCGGCTCTTGGCGTTGATAAGGGGGATGCCAACTTTTACAGTCATGATAAGAAATTGATAAGGAAAATAATGTGACAAGGGACACGCTCCTGCTCCTGAAAAATGCTGGACATGACAAGGAATATAGCGGTCTTCGCACAAAAGGAATAAAGGGAGGGACCGGAACATGACACCAATGGTATAAGTGATATCGAGCCATCGGAAATGAGCAGTCGTCGAGAGGTCAGTAAGGAAAGTAGATAATTAAGTTCATCAGGTCAGAGAGTGAGAGGCGGCGAGGAGGGTGGTGGTTATACAGGAAGACGGCGCCGTCCATGCATGCGCGTTTGATACTTTTATGTGTCCATCTACCCCGCCACCCCCCTCTTCCACGCACCCCTACGCATTACAGTCATGGTACAAGCACCTGCATCCGACAATCATAGGCCAGATCTGGTCCAAACATCTCCTTCAGCCCATACTAGCGCCGTAGCCCGATTCTCTGCCAATATTACCGCCAGGATAACCGTCTAACCGCCTAATCGCAACATCGAACAGCAAAACTTAAAAAGATGGAAAGGAAGGGAATGGAGAAAGGCGGTACAAATGAGGCAAAGGAAAGGTGAAGAGGGTACCCGATGCCACGGTGATGGCGCTCCGCCACTGCCCGCCGAGCCAAGGCGATTTCAGCCCATCTTGCCATCCTTCTTCTTTTGTTTGCGCGGCGGTGTTACCGGTCGACCTGCATTCATCGCTCCGTAGGGGTACTTTGCTTTCTTCTCCGCTGGCTTTAAAATCTACGCATAGAACAGCGTAAATGACGTACAATTAAGGTAGGGCTAAGAAACGTACCTGGAAGGAACATAACAGTGTCTCATCTACACTCATCATTGCGCCTGCATTGTCGAACTCTCCGCAGTAATTTGGTGCGGAGAAAAGTGTTACAAGTTGACGCTTTGCGAAGAACTCATATCCATCCTCGACGACCTGGGTAAAAATGTCAGCCAGCGGCACGTGCACGTGAATGGCGGATGTAGTAAATGCAACAAGCGCGCTTTATAGAAGCCACGTAGGGAAGCACGTAGATAATTATGAGCCCGCACAGAGACTGCGTACGCACGTCGCCCAGCAGTTGCGGGGGGAATCACGGCTCTTTAGTGGAGACACACCTGATGTGCCCGGCAAATTAGGTCCATGTCATGCTTCTGTAAGAAGCGTGACACGACATCTGGGCCGAAAGTGAACGATACACCCCGATCGTTTTCTGACCAACCGGTGATGTCCTTGTCTGGGTCTGACCATAATAGGTCACACAGTAGGCCTACAAAACCATTCTCACTTGAGTAGAACAGGGGTGTGGGGGGTATGATACGTACCTGTATCGGGAACGTCTGTCGGTCGCATGACCCGTCTAATTTGCTCCATGGACTGAAGATCGGGGCTAAGACCACCATGCATAGTGAAAATCTTCTCATCGATGATGGCAGCAATGGGCAGGCAGTTGAAGCAATCCGTAAATGTCTTCCAGAGTTTGATGTTGTAGCGTCGTTTACCTGTATGTATTTAGCTCAAAGGGTCATGAGGCAGAGCGCAGAAGGGACGAACATTCGTCATAAAAGCCATAAATGCGGTTTATGCTGGCGCATTCGTGGTTACCGCGGAGAATAAAGAAGTTTTCAGGGTACTTGATCTTGTAAGCCAGTAAAAGGCATATCGTTTCTAGAGATTGCTTGCCACGGTCGACATAGTCACCCAAAAAGAGGTAGTTCGCTTCTGGAGGAAAGCCGCCGTACTCGAATAGTCGAAGTAGGTCATAATACTGCCCGTGTATGTCCCCTGGATTGTGTGGTAAGAAAGTTGAGGCTAGGGCATCGGAACATCTTGCGCGCACCACAGATCTTTATTGGGGCCTCTAACTCCAACAAGATAGGCTGATTAATAAAAATTTCGCGGGCTTTGGTACAAAGATATTTGATCTCGTACTCTTGAAGTTGGACAGGCTTTCCAGGTCGATTTCCTCGCACTAAACAAGGAACTGTTTAGTATGCTGTCTCATCATCAAGACGACGTTGTTTGGGATAGTGTGGAATGAAAGGGAAGCGAACTCCGAAGCACATCCAACTAAGGTGATAATAGGACCAGTAGGGCAGGGAATAGTAAGTCACTAAAGGGAGTAGCACACGCCCCGCCTGGAGCTTACATCGACCTGACAAAAGCGGCTGCCAGCGGGGCGACGGTCTCAGCCCAAGGCGGCACGGAGAACATCGTGGCTATACGGGATATAGGCCCAATCGATGACTCCCGCATTCATAGGTTATGTTCCTAGCAGCTAGGAGGAGAAACGTACCTTCGAGGAGTCGGTCAATGACCGAGTCGAGATCGATCTCAGTGGTGTTGTCTCCCATGACGAAGGCGAGGGACTGTTGTAAAAGTGTGATGGGATATGTTACTGACAAGAGCCCGAGTTGAATTGGACCCTGGGATGATGGTAATAAGAGGGAGAGTAAAGAGGGTTGCGGTGATTGCTTGAAAGCGGGAGAGTGGGTCAGGGAATTTGACTGATGCTTTTTTTTTGAGGTTTTTTTCTTGATGAGAATTAGTTGAGGGGGTCGGCTGGAAGGAAGGGGAAGCGTGGGGAAAAGAGAAGGGAAGTAAAAAGACACTGGGGCGTTAAGGACGCAGGATAAGAGGGATGAGATGATTCGTAATTGACAGGGCAACGTTGTCTCGCTCTGGCTCTGGTCGGTCGTCGGATTCCGCGCATCGCCCTGGCATCACCGTGGGAACTTTCCTTTTTTTAATCCCAAATAATATTAACCACAGGTAACAACACGTGATCGACGCGATCAATCAACAAGTCGGCTTCCCGTCAACCTCGCCTCTCCCTCAAGGAACCCCCGTTCCAAAAGAGCGTTATACCGCTCCACATGCTGGATGCACACAATGTGCCCAGTGTCTTTCCACATTATATACTCTGCCTCTGGCATGTGCTTCTTCAAATAGGCCGAATTGGATGGCCGTATCAAGTGATCCTGATCACCCGTCAAGATCGACACCTTGGGAATCGCCTTGGATATCTGAGCGAGTCGCTCGGGTTGCACGTGGTGCGTGAAAGCAGCCCACATCTGCGAGATAGCCCCTAGTGGTTTTTGAATCCGTGTCACAGCTGCACGCGCCATATATTGCTTGTAGGGTATTAGTATGATCAACCTTATTCACCGGGCCATTCACCTTGTTCTGGACTTCACGGTTTGTCCTGCCCTTGGCATCATTTTCAGCTTTCGCATCTAGCCACGATGCGGGATAACACATTTCCACGACGTGGGACACCCTTTCTTTCGGGTTTCTAATGAATTGTATCCTGCAACCTTGTTGTTAGCTTGGTCATTTCCGCACTTCCTGGTCGCGAGGTACCTTGACAAGGTCTTGAGTCCAACCCACTACTCCCATTCTGGCTCAGCCTTCTTTGGGGAAAGTCTGGACAAAACCCACCGGAGGAATGTTGCTCAAAGGGAAACCCCCGGCTGTCGTTACGTTCAGAGCCAGCGAGATGAATCGCTCAGGGGCACGATAAGCTAGCTCTATACGTAACTTGTTAACGTTGGAAGGAGAAATTTTAGAGCTTTCAGCATACCCTGCGCAATCATCCCACCGAGTGATATTCCAACGAGATGGAGTGAACGTTCCTCAGTCCAGCTAAGGTAATCGAGAAGCGCAATCACGTCTTCCGCCATGCCACTAGTCCTGGGGCCATAAATCAGCCCCAGTCCAGTGCCATTAGTATTGAGGGCACAAACGAGTAGGGCCCCGTAGGCGTGTCGCTGTTTCCAACGCCTCTGTTGTCAAATACGAGAATCGAGTACTGCGGTAGTCGACCAAAGTGCGCCACTTGGGCGACCCATGAGTTACAGCTGACCTGCAGCCTGTAGAAGGTCGCTCTTTCAGTCACAGGGTCGGAAGAAGAAACAGCGCGTTGGACTAACCCCATGATGAATACCACTTTTCTGGGTCCCGTCCCATGTTGTTCGTAGTATAGAGAATAGTTTTGGCCACTGCTATTTGTCACAGGACAGAGACCCCTGCGGGTGCAGGTGGCAGAGTCATGGATAGTAAGCCATTGTTTCCCGTCGCCCATCGTTGTGTCACGGTTGGAAGGTTAAAGTCAAGTGTGTCAACGAAAACCAAACCGGCCATCAACGCGTCAACGCGTCATCACCCGGCACGGTCCTGTAGTGATCCTGCGACCTCCGAGGCCGGATGAGGGTGTATGTGTTGTTCCTTTCAGTCCAGTTCAAAAACAATCAATGTTCTCTGGCTCTGTTCAACCGGCTATCGTTTCTCTGTTTTCCTCTACTGGTAGTGAGCCGCTATACTTGTGGTCCGCAAAATCGGATTCGTCTCTCCCAGCCGACTCAATCATCTGCCTCCTTGACGACTCAAAGTCTACCCCAACACCATCACCTCCAGCCACGCTTATCTCCCCTCACTCCGTGGGGGTGGATGCTAGTGGCAACGGCTCAGATGATGTCCCTGAAAGGATGGGATATTCCCTCACACAGACGGTGCTGCATATACAATCCCCTTCTCTCACAAAGACCTATCTGCGGTGTCCTCCCCAGAGTTGGGGTCGCACCCGTACGGGTCAGGAGGGTGACTTGGGGTTGAAACAACCCTGGGTCCACATACAAGTACGGAACATGGGCAGGCCATGGTCCTTCGAGCTTGGCTTGGTTGATCAGACCGGAAGGGAAGGTATTGTGCGATGTTCAACGTTCCAGGTATATACCATCTTTCCATCCACTAAATCTTCCACTTGAGATGGTTCAAAGATGGGCACGTAGTGCGCATGTCATTCCAAGCTTCGTTCCTTGTTTCTGTGTATGCTGGGCTCTCGCTGACCAGTAGTTCGACCACAGAATGAACCTGTACTCAAGGCCACTTCACCCCCATTGCTACACCTCCCTCTTTCCTTCCCTGCGGCATCTACGACACCTTTAACGTCGTGGTGTACAATAACCATGTATCTTCCCACTCTCCTCTCCCATTTCTCATCACGAGCGTTATATCGGAACTTGGATGACGACGAGGAAGACTCGAGGCTACACGAGATCGAGCTGCCTAGCGCCAGGTTCTCGCACGCATCCTTTGTCAAGATCTACGCAACATGTAGGTTGAAGAGGATATGGTTCAGCGAGGCGGATTCATCACAGAGACTACCTTGGGAATTTGAATTGTATTCGGAGGTCTGAAATTGCTTCTACTAATGATTCAACCAATAGCTCGCAGAATTGATATGATGATCAACTGCTTGTACTCGAGTTCAGAATTTGTTGCTCCTCATGTAAACCTGCCCTATCCGCCGCCACCCGGCGCCCACCGGATCGTGTAATGAACGTATTCCACCTCACCCTTCCCGTCTGGCAACGCCTCGCATGTGATGTTTTCTTTCTGTGTTATGCACAAGGTAGGCCCCACCTCCATCTCCCGATGCGTATCCTCGACACGAGGGAAGACACGTTCGACAGTTGCCGACTCGCGTGCGAACTTTTCACGCAGCGGTATTACAAGATGAAAGCGTCCCGTCAAGTGGAGAACACGCTTGAGGCATGCTTTGATCCACATGGCATGTTCCAACTCATACACGATGTCCGCACCAAACACCTCATCAAATGGTTCATCAAAGGGTGCTTGGAGAGCGCGTGTGGGGTCTGCGGCCTCCTCCCAGTCCAGAAAATGTCCCGAAATCGACAAATTGCGTGCAGACGGCGCAGAATCAGCACCGTCGCCTTCCTCAGGGGGAAAGTTGCGCTGGATATTCAGCCCGAGGTTCTCTAGCGCAGGCGGATAAAAATCGGACGCGACGACGACGGTCCCTGCACGGCGGGAGTCGCGCTCGCGGCTCTTCTCCAAGATCTTGCCGATAGTGAGACTGACGAGTCCCGTACCCGCCCCTAGCTCCAGGACGCGCGCGATGCCGGCCTCAACTCGGGGTCCATCACCACCGCGGTAAAAGACGGGATCGATTCCGTCGTCGCCCGTGCAGCAGCACAACCCGAATCGATCGGGCGCCTCGGCGATCATCTCGGCCAACACGCACGCACTCCCCCACGTCTGCGCGCCGACGCTCCCAAAGTCGTCGTTCCGCAGCGCGACGTCCGTTAGCTGCACCCGCACGCCGCAGAGCACGTACGTCCGCGTGCGTGTGCCGGCCGATGCGGTGCCCGCACAGACAGCCAGCAGCGCGGCCGCGGACTGCACGAGCGCTTCTTTGTCT
>Ga0307510_10001825_pt1 | contig 23833 bp, 31 predicted proteins | sample 12_EM_MG_FD_207224 | JGI IMG/M metagenome (GOLD analysis project Ga0307510, IMG submission 207224) | Populus trichocarpa ectomycorrhiza microbial communities from riparian zone in the Pacific Northwest, United States - 12_EM | ecosystem: Host-associated > Plants > Roots > Unclassified | place...
GTGTCCCCACTCCACCAGTAGTCAGTCTTCGATCTCTTCGTCCTGATAGACTATGATGGAATATGCAGTCTAAATGCCTACATACCAATAGTATCATGAATATGGAGTGATCAAGTCTGATATTCATTTATCAATGCATGATACATATGGATTAGTAAGAGTAAAGAACTGGTTCTCTAATCATCGTTCCAATCAGTTAGCCAGATCTTGAAACGTGAACTCTTTGTGGTTCCTGAGTAGTCTCCCAGATGCCTCTGGGAAGTCCTCACTCAGGAAGCTGGGGTTCGGATATATGCTCTCCCCCATGGTGGCATACTATACCTTGCGCATAATTATCTAAGCTATTCCTGCTAGGGTAATATTAGCTCCCACCAAAGCAGTTTGACCTCAAACTCTTTATAGTACATGTGTAGCGATAAACATAAATTCATTTTAGTACTCTACTAGGTAGGGTAAAAAACCTTCCGCGTTTACTTGGCCACGGCAGGAAAACCTTTCCTTGTACTACAACTTAGCCCAAATTTGGCATATCTGTATTCTCCCTATGAAATTCTTCAACCAATTCCTTACCATGTTCTAAATGCTCGGGTGGTTACCAGGTGTTTTTCATCTTCCGAACACCCTTTCCATTTTACAAAGTACCGCAGTTCTTCAAAGGTTCTGGTACTTCCACGAATTCTTCGTTCATAAGGGATTATTTCACTCTTTGCTATTTTTTCCACCTCTCACTCAAGATCTCCCTCTCTCTCTTCTGGGGTCATGGGTGGTTGTTCTCGGGCAGGGCGAGTGGAAGTTCGGTAGGGCTCGAGAAGCGACACATGGAATACTAAGTGTATTTTCCATCGATCCAATATTTCTAACTTGTAGGTGAGTTCTCCTCTTTGTTCTAGGATTTTGAAGGGGCAGTAAAGTTGTGGAGCTAACTTCTGAGAGGGGCATTGTGTACAGATATTTTTCACATTGAGGATAACCAATTCACCAACTTGAAAGTCTGGTTGTTGCTTAGCTTTCCGATCATGATATCGTCCAATGGCTTCCCTTGCCTTTTGCAGTGATTGTTGCACTTGTTGATGTATCGTTTGTATCCAGTGGGCATAAAGATTGGCTCCTGGATTTCGTGCTTCTCGTTCTTTTAACCATTCGGTTTGTGGATGATATCCCTAGTTTGGGAAGAAGGGGGTCATGTTATAAGCAGATGTAATCAAGTTATTGTAGGCATACTCGGCTAGGGGTAAGAGGTGATACAAGTCATCCTGGTCGTAGTTGACAAATATTCGAAGGTAACCTCCCAATACTTGTTTGACTCTTTCCGTTTGGCCATCGGTGTAACGGGGGCTTGGCACTGGACGTTAGTCCAAGGCACATAACGACAGGAAGGTCCTAAACGATGACAGTCGTTTAGCATGAGGGTTCGGAGATGACAATCTCAGGTCAAGGCTGATCGCGTAATGGCAGATCAGGGTCAGGGTTCGTGGATTCTTGGCGTGGATCTTGGATATCAGAATAGAAGACGTTATATTCTGAAGTACAGGAGTTGTGAAAGAAATACCAGGTTTCGTAAAGAATTAAGGAAACAAGGAGCTTTTTTTTATTTTTATTTTTATATCAAATATTCGTTGTTAAGGTACAAGAAATCGCATGGAGCGCTAGCTATGGCGAAAACAAAACCCGAAAACCAAAAGGAACTAACAAAAGGAATATCCGGAACTCTTCTCTTCAACTGGGGTCGGTACCGGTCCCAGCGCCACACACGGGCCCGAATTTTAAGCAAGTACAATAAAGGAAACCCTCCTCTGACCAGTGGATAGCATGAAAAATGAAAACATAAACCTAGCTTTCCTGAGACGACAAAAAATACCCAAAGGAAACTACCTTAGACGAACAGGAGGAGATTGATTCCGCGGAGGAGGACGGGCGAGAAAACATGCCTGGTGGGAAGGCTGTGGCCGTAGACCTAACAAATCGGGTGAGGGCGCCCAGGAGGGCGGCCGAGGACCAGACGGGGGTGTCGTGGCCCAACTCAGTGACCCCTTGAAGGTGGCGGTCCCTGGCTGGCCTCTTGGCCAAACAGTGGAGGATGGCGTGCTCTAAGGTCACGGGGGCCTCCGCACAGCTGGGACAGGTGGTCGGGGCGGGATTGTCCCAGGAGGGGTGGGCGCGGAGATAGCTCTTCCCAGACCTCATCTGGTGAAGGCGACCTGCGTCGAATTTGGAGAGGCGCATAAACGGAGGAGGCTTTAGCGAGGGGTTGTAGGCGTATCGTGCCGGGTCCGGCGCGGCCGTCTCCCACTCCTCCATGAGGAGCTTTCAGCAGAGGAGTTACAGCTGCGGGTAGGCACGGCCTGGAGGAGGCGTGGGGTAAGTCTCGCCGAGCAGGTGCTGGGAGGTAACTGGGAGGGGGGCAGACCCATCATGGCCAAGGGTGAAAAGCATCGAGTGCGGGAGGGCGTCCAGGGGAAAGTGGGTCCTGTTCTTGGCGGGGGGCCTAGTCCTGTGCCACGGGAGGGGCAATCTAGCGCCTGGATGCCCGCGGGAGAGGATTCTATGGTCGGGGATGTGGTGGTGCAGTGACGGCGTCTGAAGAGAGGCTGGAAGCCTGGCCGCGGCCGGGTTGATCTCCGCGGGGGGGGAGCATATCACCCTAAGGCAGGCCAGGGGATATTTGTACGCAAGGAGGAGATCGAGCGGGGGGAGGCACGCCTCAACGGCCAGGATGTCGGTAGGGGTGCAGGAGAAGCAGTTGGTGGTCTACCTCTGGACCTTGTGCCAAAAGGCAGAGAGCCTTCTCGCCATGTGAACAGTGGGCTTGAAAGTATCCGCGCCGTAGCTGAGGATGGGGAAGAGGAGAGAGGAGGCCAACCGGTGGCACAAGAACGGGGGAAGACCCATCCCTGGGGGGGAGAGCCTTTTGATGGCCACGAAAGCAGCCTGGGCCTTGGCCAGTCTCTGGGTAAAGTGTGGGGTCGTGGAGATTTAGGGGGTGAACCAGTAACCCAACCATCGGACCTTGTCCTTGGGGGGAAAAATTGAACCGTCTAGGTGGACCGGGGAGCGGGAGACAAGACCTCTGTCCCTGATTGTCCTCCAGTGGATGAGTACTGTTTTTGGGATAGAGAAGCTAACACCCAGCCGGGCCCCCATAGCCTTCAATATCGCGTAGTGCCTCTGTAGGGACTGGATGTTGTGTCGATAAGACGTCAAGGAAACCTTCAGACCAACGTGGTCGACGTAGGAGAGGGTGAGACCGTGGGGGATCTCGCAATGCAGGCGGGAAACTTTATTCCCGGCCATTTGGAGGGTTCTTATTTCGTGGGTCAGGGTGGTAGTTGTATCAGAGGCCGACAGGCCAGCCAGCGAACCCCATTGGTGGGGGTTGAGGAGGCCAGCTAGACGGGCCACACATGACAGTCTCGAGTTCATTATCCTCTCCAGGATCTTAGAAAAGGTTTGTAACAAAATGATGACATGGAAGGAGGAGGGCGAATCATAAGAGGGCTTCCCCGGCTTGTCAAGCACAATACTGTCAGCCATTTTGAGAGTGGGGGGGTGCAAACCATGGGCCACCAGCGGGGTGAGGAGATCGTGGATTAGGTGTGGAGCCACCCGGTGTATCCTTTTCCACACCGAATTGGGGGTGATGTCAGGGGCAGGGGCCGACGATTGCGAGGACCGGGCTAGGGCTCTGCCTACTTCGTCCACTGCTAGGGCCGGGCAGTCCCTGAACGGGAGCAGAATGGAGTCGACAGGCCTCGGTGGCTCGCCTGGAAAGAAGTGGTTGAGGAGGGCCTTGTTGAGCTCTAGCGGCGTTACAGCACCAGGGAGCTCGGGGAAGCGAGGGGACGGCCGTCCAACAGCGAACTTCTTCGCTGTCCAAACTGTCTGCAGGGTTGCTGTGGCCAGAAAAGCGGTCCAATGGTCCCTTTTGGCTTTCTTAATGGCTTTGAAGTAGGCAGTCCTGGCCGATCTTGCCGACCCAAGGAGGGCTTCATTGAACCTGTCTACCTTCGAGGAGCGGAGTGCGGAGTGATAAGCTTTGCTCAGCTGAGAGAGGAGATGCGACCACCAGGGCTTGGACGGGTAAGTAACCCGTTTCCCCGGGGTATGGAGAGCCAACTCGGCCATTATTCTGCCCAGGTTGGTTTTGAACCAGACATCCATCGACCGGGTGGTGGGGAGGGAAGGGGAACGCGAGATCGAGGCTGCTTTGAGCGAGGAGTCGAGTGCGAGCCAGTCAGTCAGGGCACAGTTTGGGGCGGGGGGTGGCGCGCGAAAAAGAGGAGCTTCGAAGCGGAGGAGGATTGGGATGTGGTCAGAGCCAGTGGAGGGGTGGGGGTCGGACCATTCCGAAAAATGCGGGGCGAGGAGGGGGCAAGCAAAGGCTAGGTCGAGGATGCCAGGGCGCCCAATGAGAGACATGGAAAACCGAGTAAAAACACACGGGACGTTCATGAGAGTAAAGCCCAAATCCGTAGCCCTGTCAAAATAAGAGGTCGAGGTGGCGAGCTCGTCTTCCTTGAAGACCCTAAGTGGGTCTGCCGTGGGGTGGTGGATGTTGAGGTCACCTAGCGTGAGTGTGGGGAGAGGGGATGCAGGAAATATAATCTCTGGTGGAACGGAGCAGGTATTGTTGAGACGGCCCTTCGTGCTGTAATAGTTGACAATTGTGAAACCAGTCGTAGAAGGGTTGAAGAAGCCATCAGGGGTGAAGAGGTCCAATGCCATGACATCACCCCTTCCAATGAAGCGAGGCAGGAGGTAAACAGTAGCCAAAAAAGAACTGTAAACATAAAAAGCAACGCGGGGCTTGCAGCTACGATTAGTGTGGGGGGAAAAAGCAGTAAACAGATTAAAGGACGGAAGCTTCCCCCTGTAGTCCGGGGGGTCTTGCAAGGCGACAATGGACGGAGGGTGGGCCAGTTGCGTGAAGACCCGAAAAGCGATAAAAACACATCCCAGCTCCGAAGACAGTTGTGTTGAATGAGTGTGAAGGGTTTTGGAGGGGGAGTGGAGGCCTGCTCCCCGCTCCCAGACGTCTGGTTGTGCTGCATTAACGGGCCAGGGCCGATGGGGATCTACTCATGGGAGAGGGGCTAACCGGCTCCCCGGGAGGGAGCGACCGACTGCCTTGGGTGGGCCCCAGAGGGGCCGGAAGTATTGTTGCGCGTCTGGCTCTTGGAGTAGACATCTCGAACGCCGACTGGAGAGAGCGGGTGGGTGAAGCGGGGGGCGAGAGGTCATTACCGTCGGTGGCCATGTCCATCTCGTCGCCAGCGGGCGGCGGGGAACAATCGTTTCGGCAACTGTGGAACTCCTGAGAGTGGGCGGTGAGGGGCGGGACTCACAATCCCTGTTAGTCGCAGTGTGGGGCCCGCCGCAGTTGGTGCAGGGCGGCCGTGAGGAAGACCAACAGCCAGGAGTAGCCTTAAGGTTGCCACCTCGAGGGCAGGTGGGATTGGGGAACCGGTGCATGCCACGGGTGTGGTTGAGGGAGCAAATGGGGCAGACGGGGTTGGAAGAGAGACACCTGGGGGCGACATGGCCCTATCCCCAGCAGTTCTTGCATTGCTTTACCTATGGGAGGAGTAGGCGCGCTCAACCGTGCGTGAGCGGGAAAAGAGACGGATGGAAGAGCCCGTTGCTGCGACGTCCCCAGGGTGGACTGAGACGATGACACAGGTGGCAAGCTTGCCCTCCCTAGATTGTGCACTCGGGTTGAGGTACCTGGCGGCGAGGATTCTAATGGTCTTGGAGTTGAGAATCGACTCGGCGAGGCAGGGGAAGAGTTCGTTTTGGTCCTCCGGAAGGAAGGCGATGGGGAGTGAGTGCATGGCGAGCTGGGCTTCATTGGGGGCGAGGCGGAAGGGCCACCAGGGGGACTCTCCCACTCGGAATGACTTGTTGAGTTGGCAGGACAGGGCATCAAAGTAAGGTGCCAGGCGGCAGCAGGGGTGGCAGGATCGGTGACGAGAAGGGTGACGGATCCGCGGTCCTTGACCTTGGTCGTGACTGCGAGGAGGAGGATACACTTCGCATCGCTAAGGACGCGGGCAGCGATGTCGGGGAAGGTGGCAGCAATCTGAGCAGCTTGTGGGTGCTCGGAGGGGGAGGAACGGGGAGCGTAGAACCTTCTTTCGGCCGTAGGGAGCGACTTCGGTGCCTGGGTAGCAGGCACACTGTTGGTCGCTGACGTGACTTTGGCGCCTGTGCGGGAGCTCCTATTCTTCTTCCCCTTAGGTGCGCCGGACAAGGCGGCCTTGGCATATGATGGCTGGGTTTTGGGGCAGTCAGGGGCGAGGTGGCCAGCGATGCAAGTGGTGGGGTCAGGGTACTTCCCCTCTCGGAACGCGTTTGCCTCCCACGAATCAGAGAACTTGTCCGCGGACGCCCGGGGGTCGCCGTAGAAGGAGCGGGTGTCAGGGTCATACCTAGGTATGTCCGGATCGAAAGAGGACGAGGAGCCCCTGTCAGGGGGGGTCACGTGGGACTTGGTCCTGGGTAGTGGCATAGGGGGAGCAGGGTGTGTGTTGGTACCAGACGGACAAACAGGAGGCCGAGCGGGGGCTGGCGTGGGCTGTGTTGTGACACTGGTCCGGGGAACTTGAGCCCGAGTGGGGGCTGGCGCTAGGGACGGGAGGGCCGAGACCCTATGTGACAGGTCACGTATGGCCGCACTGATGGGGGCGAGGGTGCCTTCGACAGCTGGCCAGGTCGGGAGGGTTGCAACACTGGCCTGGATATTGCCCAGTTGGGTTGTTATGGTGTCGCGCTAACGTGTCATGGATGCGAGCGCTTTCAGGGTGGAACAGGAGAGGGGGGCGAGGATCGTCCCGCTGTCCGAAAGGCCGGAAAGCTGGTGATCGTCGAGAATCGGGAGTTGTATGGAGGTAAAGTTAAGCCCTTGACGGGTCTCTCGAACGAAGTCGCGTATGTAGAGGTGGGACTCCGTGAGGTCCGGGGAGGATGACTGCCTTGAAGGAGCTCTGGACGAGTTCCCGAAGAGGGGAGGGGTGGGAGGTCTTCCATCTTGACGACAGGGGATCAGGGACGCGAGGCCTGAAAGGCAGGAGGAATTAGGCGGCGAGGGGGAATCGTGCACTGAACGACGTGGAGTTGTAATTTCAATGACTGGAGGTGAAGAGGGTGTGAAGCGTGTAAGGAAATAGGGGGCGGAGGCCCCTTAAATAGAAGGAAATCCTAGCACAGCCTTTGCCGCCTGACTCATACCCCAGTATGAGTTGCATATCCGCGTAACCAAGGAAACCATACAATTTGTCGTAAGCTTTACAAAGGACATCCTTCATAGCCACTGTATAACAAAAGAAAGAACACCAAAGTTATCCCAACATGTATCTCACCAAGGTAGCGTGGGAGCAGGGCTCTCCCCAGGGCCGATGTACCCTGAGGCCTATTCTGGATTCTCTGATAATGGCACAGGCTTAAGTGGGTACCGTTTGTGGAATTCATCAACCGCCCTCAGCTGGTTGATTGATTCTGCCAGTTCGCAAGTCGTTTCCTCGTAGCCCTCCCATTTCACCAGATATCGCAGCTGGTTCCTGGCAAACTTTGAATCTAAAACCTCCTTAACCTGGCACTCATCTTCTCCTTCAACTTCCACAGGCGGAGGTGGTGGGATTACCTGTCCTTCGAGTGGGTTATTGGCTGCTAGGTCCAACAGTAACACGTGGAAGACGTTATGTATCTTCATAGTATTCAGCAGAACCAGATGGTGAGCCTGTCTTCTGATCTTTTCCCTAACCTCATATGGTCCATGACGTTTGTTGTCCAATTTTCGTGAAGGTCGACCTGTACTAATGTTTTTGGCGTTCAGCCAAACCTGATAATCGACTTGGAAGGAGGGAGCTGGGAGTCTGCGTCGGTCAGCATTTTCCTGTTGCCTTTCTTGCACATAGCCCATTTCGGTTCGAAGGTGTTCATGAAATTCCGTCATAGTGACAACAAATGATCGCACCTCTTGGTCGTCAGTCGGGAGAGTTTGTTCGTCGAGAAAACCCATACGAGGATCATAGTCGTAGTTGGCAAAGAAAGGAGAGGTGCCGGTACTCTCGGATGCATGATTGTTACCCATAAATTCCACCATTGGTAACCATTGACACCAGTCATCCTGTTGGTAGTTCACATATGACCATAGGTACTGTTCCATGATACCGTTGACTCGTTCTGTTTGGCCGTCAGTTTCAGGATGGAATGCAGTAGATAGACGTTGGTCAATTTTCAGTCTGCGACAGATAGTTCTCCAGAACTCGGCAGCAAACTGTGGTCCTCTATCAGATATAATTGTCAGTGGTAACCCATCGTGTTTTCAGATGTTATCCAGGAATAGGTAGGCAAGAGAGGGGGTATCGATGGTGGTACGACAAGGGACGAGATACCGCAGCTTGGTTAGCAGATCTACTACTACCCAAATCGCATCGTTACCGTTACTCCAGGGTAGACCGGTTACAAAGTCCATTGATACTAGCAGTCCCCTCCTCGAGACCTTGAGGGTATCTGTTCCTGAGATAATATCCCATGGCTACCTTATTTAAATGAAATGAATATATAAAACAATGTCAGTGTCGCTATTACTTTGATAAGGTAATTTAAGTATTGATGTTTGAGCTCCTTGAGGAGATTTTTTATAAAATCCAACAAATCAATACTTTTAAACAATACATTCTGGATGTGCAATCCACCTTTTAAAATTTAAACTAATAGTACACCTTGACCCAACCCTTTCTCCCATGCCACTTCCCAACATCCTCTCCTTTCTGAATCACCAGCTCATACTCATACTCTATCCACTTCCGTGTCATTTCTTGAAACGTGGTACCCCTGTTTCCACCTCCACCAAACCAAACCTCGCTAATCCTTCGATTTGTGCCCGTCCCTCGCAATGCCTTTACTAACTCCTTAACTAAAGAAACTCCACGACAGGCATCAAACCGGGTCGTATTGGGTGCCAAATTCGGATCGTATATGCCCAGGATACCGTCTTGAAAATAGATGACATACATATGCCAACTAACAACTTTCTCCGCTTGCGGTTCTACAGCATTGCCTAGCGGATTGGTGAAGACGGTCATGACACCTAATTGTTGAATTAATTTTAGGAAACCGCCAATCGTCAAACATTGAGTCCAGCCCGTGATTAAGGCTGCTGCTTCGTCAGATGTCATTTTTCCCTTTTCTTCTCCATTGGCAGCCTCGGTTTTGCCGACTTGGACCCATAATCTCTGGGACACGGCACGGCGCTGTGGAACATGGTAACCTTTGAACAGATTTTGGGTGAATGCTGAAAGATGCTCGAAACTTCGTCCATTTTCTTAAGAAATTCCAACCATTGTCGAGTGGTAGTTCGAGGGTTAAACAACATGCCAGTGGTGAAATTAAATATGTTGAATAATAAGAAAAATTATTGACGGAGGGGAAATAGGACGAGTTTTGCTTGTTGAAAGAGGTAGAAGAATAAGGTAATTGGTTTGTGTAGTTGTTAAGGTTGAGTGATCAGGAATTGAAATGTATTTTATATTTATTAAATGAGTCACAAACTTAACGCTTAAATAGTATTTTACATTTATAACCCTATTCTATTATTCTAAAATAATTCTCTTAGGTTTAATCTACAATAATTCACATAGGTCTAATAACAACAATATACCTATTGATTGTAAAAATATTGTGCCTATTAAAGAGAGAATAATTAAATTAGAATAGAGTAATAAATAAATTTATTTAATGTAAATGGATATTTGATCAATATGGCAGGTAGTTAAAATAATGCAGTACAGGCTTGAGTAGTTCGAAAAAGTCAGATATTTCTAATAATTATTCTGAATCACGTGTTAAAAGTGTCATAGAATTAAATCATATAGATAGCTTCTTAGTAACCTATAAGATATACTTGAGTACAAATATTATAATAGGAATAGTATATGTAAAAATCAGTAACTATTTAACAAATAACTAAAAAGGTATTCTTTTAATAGAGACTGTTAATTTATTTTTATTTTTTAGAATTAACTATATATTGATTGACTTTAATTTAGATGCTATTATTTAGACAGAGCTAGAATAAGAATGATAGCAAGTATGAAAAATGATATGGTACATGCCTGAGGAGTTAGGGAAAGCCAGAAATTTCATATGTTATTCTTGAATACTATCTTTAAGACTGGATGGAATTAAATCTTGTGGACAGTTCTTTATTGACTTGTAAGATTGACTTGAATAAATATCTTATAATTAAAACAATATAGGTAAAAACTAAGAACTAAACTTGAGTAATTTCCAAGGAATAATTTTAAGAAGCATTTCAATTGATATCAATTTAATAGATTAAAGTAAAACTTCAGGATATACAATATTGGTTGTTCGGGTTGACTCTGTCTCAGATTGCAATACAGTAAGTCCATCAACTGAAGTAACCCGAGATAGAGTAACATATAATTGACTATGAGCAAAGGCGCCTGTCCTCAAATCGACTCCAACATGCTGAAGTGATTGGCCTTGTAATTTGTTAACTGTCATGGCAAAACAGAGTCCCAATTTTTGCAAAGTCAAGTGAATACATGAAGATAATGATATAAAGAGAAAATGAAAAAACCCTGAGAAGAAATAAAGAAATCTGAAACCCAGTATCCATCTGAACCTCTCGCACTCTTCGTTCGTAAGTCCACTGTCGGAGACGTTGGGGGAAAGTCGCTGCCCTGGTCGCTTGGGATCGTTGCCACCGATATATTCCACTCCAAGGCAGGTAGGTGAAGTGGCAGTAAAGTTGCCTGCCGTCGGGTGGCCAATGCCCTCCCCCAATTCCAGGCAGGTGAGCAAGCCATCTTACCAACGGCTTGCTCGTGCTCCGTGAAAGCGCTCTGATAGGGATATTCGTGGCTCTTGTAAGTATTCGATACAGGCCTTATATGCGTCTGATCTCCAACGTCCTAGAGTCTGAATCTGGGACTCCGAAATTCCAACTTCAGCAGCCCAGGTTGCTGCACCGCGGTGACAGCTATGACTATTCCATGTTGCTTGTCTGAGACCAGCGGTTGTCCCCAATTCTTGTAACTTCGCTACCATATGCTGTCTTGTAAATAGTAGTTGTTCTCTTCTTCCAACACAGAACAGGGGTGCTGTTTTTGGGCGGTGAGTATCCATTGCGAGAAGTTGTTTCATTGCCCTGACGGGGCATGCTTCGTCATGACTGCCTGCAATAATTAGCTGGATTCCTTGTCGAAATGGGTCAGTTTTTGATGCTGGAAGGGTAAGTTCAATATGCTCATCATGCTGGATCAGTCAAATGCTACTCTTTGTTAAGAACCAGTTGGGGAAGGCAGGTCCCATCTAGAGATCAAGTGCTCGATAAGTAAACTCTCCTATTCGGAAAAAGCCCGTAAAAGCCAGCATGAATGCCACCCTCATTACAGTGTCATTGTAGTCATGTATCCGTAGGTAATTCAGCAGGGTAAGCAGGTGTGAACGGGTAAGAGGTGTTCTGGTCAGCCGTGCAGGTTTATTATCATCGCATTTGATGCCCTGTAATGTTCTCTCTAGTTGTGGGTCGGAAAAAGCCGTGCAATTAATCCCTAGGTCCAACTGATAGCACTGAATACTGACTAGGTAAAGTTTCATAGTCTTCACCTTGATAGACTCTGCAAGGGAGCAGAGCCACTCGATTAGCCATGTGGCCTTTGCAGCCAGGCAGCCTCCATTCTGGTGATGATATCCTCACAAGGTGCAAAAAAGTGAGAAGCATGATCTTGGTATATCATAATTGCGTCTTGTTGATGAAGCTAGTCCTCGCCATAGGTAGTAGGCAGCTATTGGTGATAGTCCCGATTGTTGTATGTTAGAAACTCATGATCCCGGTGGTTGCAAGTGGGATATCTTAGCTGTGGGGCTAGGTTAGCAATTCTGTTATAGTCAAAGCGGGAGAGTGCATCGGCTAGAGCATTGTCCCCGGTGGGAATCCATCTGGCATCAATCTCTAACTCATATTCGGTAGCCAAAAGTAAGCATCTTCGTAGAACATTCATTGTTGTTCCTCTGATTGTCCGGTTCTCCTAGCCATGAAATACTGCACGATTGTCAACATGGCATATCACTCTTTTCCCTTTCCAAATTTTGCCCCAGTGGAGTAGGGCCTGCTCGACTGCTCCCATTTCCATGGTGTTAATATGTTCCTGAGTTCGTGATAGGCGAGGAGGTAGAGTTATTGAGAAGGCAGATTCGGGATTAGGCTGTGGATTCTGTTGGGGGTAACTCTCAATATAGAAAGCCCCTAGGCCCTTCGTGCCAGCAGCATTTGACCACATCGAGATTGTCTCCCTTGACTCTTTTCTAGTTGACCTTTCTGGAGCCATGGCTAGTACTTTCTGCCACCATGTGAGGTCTCTCTAGGCCTCGCTTGATATTCGTCTAGAGTAGTAGCTTCGCTGTGTCGGAAAGTAGAGTTGGATATTTTACAGGCGGCAAAGGAAGGTGCGCCCGAGTGGGACAAAGGTAGCAAGGAAGTTGGGATATTCCGTTAGCTTTTGCAGCTTGAGGATGGAAAGTGATGTTTGAGCTATTGAATTTTGCACTAGCTGCTGTGCTTTTAGTAGCTTCTTTTCTGGTAGTCAAATTACCATATTTTCTGTGTCCATCTCGATACCCCCAAAACTGGCTATCGTTCCCTCCTCGTTTTTTGATTCCTTGATGGAAAGTCCTACTTCCTGAGAGAGTTCCCTAAATCTTGTGGGATAGATCTTGAGATCTGTAGTGGTTTCTGGAGGGAGAATTATCAGAAAATCGTCCAAGTAGTGGACAATCTTAGCTAGTAGTGCCATTCTTTGTAACTCGTCCTCTAGAATCAAGTGAAATGTTTCCGCAAATAGGTTAAATATGTAGGGTGCTGTACGAAGCCCAAAGGGCAGGCATTGTGCTGCGTAGTACGTATTTTGCCGGTAAAGACCTAGTAGGGGCGTATCGAGAGGAGAAACAGGAATGTGGTGAAAGGCGCTTTCAAAGTCACACTTAACAAGGCTGCAGCTATTTCCAAAGTATTGAATTGCAGAAATTGCCTCTGTGATGCTGCTATAAGAGATGGATCCATATAGTTCTGGTATTCCACTATTAATCGAGTTTGCATCATTTGAAGGGTATGAGGGGTGGTGGATTCGCCGTGTAGTGTCATTTGACTTAAGGGTAAGGCCTAAGGGTGAAGCTAGGAAGTATCCTGGCAGGGTATTGTAGGAACAATACTTCCTGAGACGGTTTCTCTTTACCGCAGCCTCGATTTCAGCGGTTACCACGTCTGGGTACTCGAATGCTGAGGACAAGTTGGGATCAATAGTGATTGAACTTCTGACACCTTCAAAACCAATTCGTGCACCAAATTGGCATATACCTAAGATTGCCTCTGTGACTGAGTTGTCGGGGTATTCTTTTATAAGCTTTTTCCATCCTTTGTCCTTGAGCTGGCCTGCTGGCATTGGGTAAGGATGAGAGGTAAAGAGTGTATAGAAGAGTGTAGTATTGGGGTGTATAGGTAGTCCGCTGACTGGGGATGGTTGTCTGCTGACTGGGGAGGGTAGTCTGCTAACTGGAGAAGGTAGTCTGCTGACTGGGGAGGGTGGTCTGCTGACCAGGATGCTTGGAGAACAGAGATAGTATGTGTCTGGTATCACATCTATTATAACTAGTATGATATATAGTTATTAAGAGAAGTAAGCTTAATATAGTACATTGAGTATGGTACGAGTGTAAGTAATGAGAAAAATGGTAGAAAAAGAGGGGGAACATCAATGATGTTAAAAATATGGAGCAGGTAACGTGTATGGGGGCCAGAGCGGACCGGGTGAGAGCGGGCTGTGTTTCCCAGAGTGTATTGTGGGGCCTTATGGTTGCTTGCACAAGTAATGCAAATGTGATGATGGCGGCAGTATGGGGACCGGCATTCACGGTAGTTCCAATTTCCGCATACCTGAGTAGTAGTTTGGCCAGTTCCGTTGCCGCTAAGAGCAACAGTAGTGGTAGGGTAACCCATACTGTATGAGTTGCCCCAGCAATCTGGTGGTCCATAGGACATAGTTGGAGGAGAGCTAGCTTGCGGGAAGGCTTGAACCGGGTGACTTTCTCGAATTGGCAGCTTGTAAGCCCTGCGTGGGAAGGAGGCTGGGCGGTTCTGGCTCATTGGCCATGGCTGTCGTGTGATATGGGGGTGAGCGAAGCACTTTAATGCGATGAGTTCGCTATCAATTTTCCGCCAGTCATTGGGATAGTATATACTGTTCCCTCCTGTAACTCGTTTACAGTGGAAATGAAAGTGATATGCCTTTACCCCATCCCATGTGTATTTTTCTAAAAGGTCATAGAGGTTCATGGTATAGATGAATAGTGCTGTAGCCAGCTCTCCCTGTAGCGCCTGTGGTGGTAGTTTGGCTAGGATTCCGCTGCAGGCTGCCCAAGCTTTAAAGAATCCGCTAAGCTTGAATTCACTTTCCTTGCCGTCCCTCTCCTTTTGTTCGAACTCAACTCCGCCAATGTTGATTGTCCGCTGAGATTCTGCTCGTTCCTTCTCTGTTGCTAATAGCCAGTAGATATTTGTTGGTTTGAAGCGATTCTCGATTATTTGAACAAGTGTACTACACTCCACACCAGGAAAGAGTAACTTGAGCGATTCAGGAATGCCAGATCCGTTCTCCCGCATATCTCTTGAGAAAGAATAGCTAGGGTTATACGTACCAAGTGCTCTTGGTTCCTCCCCTGTTGTCTCAGCTTGTTCTAAGTCTTGTGCTCCGTGCAGTTCCGCTAGCTGGTTTTCAAGCTCGGTAATCCTCATGCTGGTCAAGATTAGCGAGTGGACTGGTATAGGAGGATAGGCGGCTGTGTGCCTGTTGATTGGAGTTGGCGGTGGAGCTGGGGGTTGGTGGACATTAAGTTGGGTGACTACCTGGTTAACAATTTCCTGCTCATGTGACTGAAGAAGCGTGCCAATGTCATTGAGTCTTAGGGCTGGTTCTGGGTGAGAGTGGGAATATCGTGTTGTATCTTGCATGCTCAGAGTGACCGAGGTTTCTGATTGCGCTATTGGGGTACTTGTTTGTGGCTCGGGAGTGGGTAGGGGGCTATTATTGCAAGAGGAGTTTCTATAGTCGCTTCCATCTTCGTCTCCACTTTCCCTAGTCGAAGAACCGGTAGTTGTGTTGATAGGAGTAGGATCACGGCTATGAGTGCTTGAAGCTTGGCGCCAAGTACGGATGCGTGTGTTTTTCGCGATCCTTCTGACCCCGGGGTCCCTGGTGGCCTGGTGTGGCTTTGTCTCCCAGGAGTCATACTCGTAGTGTGGCTTTGACTCCCGGGAGTCCTACTCGTGGTGTGGCTTTGACTCCTGGGAGTCCTACTCGTGGTGTGGCATTGTCTTCCAGGAGTGCTTCTGAGGCTGCCTCTTCCGGGAGTGCCCCTGACAGGTGCTCCTGTCCCACGGGTAGAACGCCTTCTGCGGGGCATAGCTGCAAGTTTGAAAGGTAAAAACAAATATGAATAAAAATAAAAATAAAGTAATAGATAATATTATTGAAAAACAAAGAATGCGAGCTGTTGCGAGCTTGGAGACGAGAATGCGGGTTGTAGCGAGCTTGGAGGTCTCCAACTCCCAAGAGTGCAGTGGCCCTATATGGGCTGGCGCTATGGCCCCCCGGGGAGGACGCGTCAACTTAGACTAACCTGTTTTCAACCACCCCGGGGCAAGACTGTGCGCTTTGCCCCATTGGCAATTCGTTGTTCCAACCCCACATTCATAGGAAACTGCTTTCTTGTAAGCAAGAATGGAAGATCCTCTTCGTTTGATGTTAATTGAATATGAGGTATAAGTCTTATTTCTCCATCATGTGTGCCACCGAAAATAGCAACCTTCAAACAATTTCTACCAAGCTCCACAATTCAAACTAGTGTTCCATTGCACATACCTTGCTTGGGACTTAAGTTTCGAATTAATAATACCAGTGCTCCAATCTTAAGTTTTAAAAGAGCTGGGACATAGATGGCAGATCAATTGACAGGAGATATTCTGCTGGAAGAAGTTCAGCCTAGTTGGTCTCATTATTGAGGTCGACAGAATTGGTGCTGTGGAATAGATGCATCTGACCAGGCATCTCAGCAATAAGTATAGAATTAAACTCTGTAACTGTATCATTTCGATATGGCAAAATTGACCGTCCTTTGAAGAACTCATGACTGAATGGAGCATTGCGAAGTAGCTCTAGAGGGTAGATTGCGGTGCAAAGAGAATTGACTGTATCAACCCTGTTGATATATGAGGGAAGGTGTAAAAATCCATAACAGCTTTCTTGGTATGTAAGAGATTGTACAAACTGTAGAAATTGCTGGTTCTGAGTGCTCAGATGAACTCGCATATTTTCAGTAAGTTTGAGAATATTTAACTTAGACCAAATAGAGGCATTTTGGATACAAGGCCAAAATGGTAGCTTGGTTTGATCCTCGTCTGACGAATGGCAAAATTTGTGCAAAGTCGCCACCGAGAACGATTAGAATACCGCCAAATACAATTTCTGGCAGTGAGTTGCAAAGATCATTTAAGGTACGATTAACTGCTTCAAAGCAGGCACGATGTTGCATAGGGACTTCGTCCCAAATAATTCAGGCTGTCTCTTCAATAAGCTTTACCAATTGTGAACTTTTTTGGAATATTGCAGTTGGCATTGCAGTCATTGCTTAGTGGAATTTTAAAACGTGAATGAGCTGTACATCTTCCAGGTATTAGTTGAGCTGCAATTCCAGAAGAGGTGATACAGAGGACAATTTTGTCTTGTGAGCGAAGATAAGCACATAAACATTGGTATTGAAATGTTTGCCCTGTTCCAGCTGGTCTATGAAGAAAAATGGCTGGTGAGCTATTATTATGATTGGGTGTAGAAGTTGCCTGAAGAATTGTACTAAAGCATTCCCTTTAGTGAATATTTAGGCTATCAATCAGGTCTTAATATGTTTCGGTTTGCATAGTGTTCATTACGGGGCGGGGCGGGGCGGGTTTTCACTCGCCAGACCCCGCCCTTACACGGGGCCGGGGGGGGTATGTTTCGAGTGATCCCCGCCCTGCCCCCGTCAGGGGCCCACCCGCACTCATTTCCTGGACGGGGCCCCGTGTGTTGCCACGTATCTTTAACGGGAACCCATCTGGGGTATGGGTAGGGCGGGGGCCTGAGCGGGGACAGGGGCAGGGAAAGCCGAAAAAGACACCCCACCCCAGGCCATTGAGTGGGGTGGGGCGGGAAAAGGGCCGGGGGCCCGCGTGTTCGGGGCCCCGTCCCCCCGTAACGAACTCTATGTTTGCATGCTTAAAGAATGAGACTGCTCCTCTGCGATTAGACTATTATAAGACCTTTGGCATTGAGGATTCCAGTATAGTACTGGTACGGGTAACTCAAAATCGGGTAGTGATTTGTTGAATTCGAGTAATAGTTGTTGGATTAAATATAATCCATAATCATAATGAACATTTCGCATTCCATCTTGGGCATTTTCAGGTACTGCAATATGTCCAGCTGCAAGATAGTATGGCAGGTCATCACATAAGGCATCCTTGAATCTATTCCATAGAAGTAAAGGATCTGCAATTGACACATACTGTAAGGCCGTTGCAAATAGCTGTCATAACGCATAACCCCTGGCGAAACTTTAGCCTTCGGTAAATGTTGCAATCCACTCTCCATCATTTTCCAAAAGCCCCAAAGCCACACATGCTTGCTTAAAGCAATTATAAGAGTGATTTTCTACTGTTCGCAGATCCTCATATCCTTTTGGTCCTCTGACAACTGTAAGAAGTAGTCTCAAATAGTACTTCTCTCCCATAAATGGGCTTGCAGACCACATTCTACCAATTACCATCGACTCATTTCGTACTCTTTTCTGCTAACGTATTTGACCTAGTAATGGGACACTCACTAGATATGGGACACTTGGCAATTACAGTGTCCCACATACTAAAATAGGAATACCTCAACCAAAACTAAATCTATTGATCTGTAAATCTATCTATAGATAGCTAATATATCTTTAAATATGCTCTAGCAATATTACTCTCCCAGTGAAAAAACTGATTAAGCAATAGTACAAACTGTAGAGATATAACCAATTAGCTATATAGTGAGTAATGTATTTTATATAAAATTGATAAAAAATGGTAAAATTATTCTAACTGCTGGAGAAGGTAGAGGCACATCTGCTGCTGAGCCTGCATTTTGTGGAAAGTTGATTGAATATCTACAAAGTCCAAGTCGTTTATATCAATAAGTATAACATTTGACATACAAAAAAGTATAATATTTCTGCTTTGTATATAACCTAATACATATTTTAAGTATTCTACTAGTTTAAGAATGAAATTATACTCCTACCCCCGTAATTCTAGTGACCTTTAAATAATTGAAACTGTTAACTCCATATTGTAAATCTTGTGTAAAATACAAATATTATACAATAATAGGTAATATGAAAAGAATACTTTCCTAGTAGTCTGTAGTAAATAGAATGAGTTTATGATTTTCTATCAATTGTATCAAATCTAAAATAGTCAATATATTGTAAATTAGGACATTTTCTACAGGAGTTAGCAAATATTATCTTTAAAGCCTAAATGCATAATATTCATTATAGAGCATTATTATAGGCTTATCAGGTATTTATGACACATTTTTCAGCTGTTTTAATTAAGTAATGATGGAGGTCTTAATAGTTTTATGATAAAAAGTGAATGATATTGTGATTTTCAAAGGTTGAACTGATTGAAATCAACGACTTGAACTTTGTCGATATTCAATCAACTTTCTACAACATGCAGGCTCAGCAGCAGATGTGCCTCTATCTTCTCCAGCAGTTAGAATAATTTTACCATTTTTTATCAATTTTATATAAAATACATTACTCACTATATAGCTAATTCGTTATTTCTCTACACTTTGTACTATTGCTTAATCAGTTTTCTCAATGGGAGAATAATATTGCTAGAGCATATTTAAAGATATATTAGCTATCTATAGACAGATTTACAGATCAATAGGTTTAGTTTTGGTTGAGGTATTCCTATTTTAGTATGTGGGACACTGTAATTGCCAGGTGTCCCAAATCTAGTGAGTGTCCCATTACTAGGTCAAATACATTAGCTTCTTTTTGCAATAACCCGGTAATGCTCAGGGAACTCATGATCTAACCAACACCTACCTTCCTCATTCAAATGGTTGTAATCAAAAAAGCTGGTGAGTGTTGTTTTAGAATTGTCGATATGCATTTGGAGCTCATCTCTATTGAGACTATCTGGAAAGTAAATAGCTTGCTCTCCAGTAAGGTGAATTGCGAGATGTGTGACTGATGGTAGTTCTTCATGCATTTTGAATTCAAATAAACGCCAAATTGCCTGAGTTGGTCCAATATATCAACCATTTAAATATCTTTTAACTTCATCCTTCTCAGATTCCAAATGCACGGTAGCCTGGTCACCTCCTTTATAAATATGTTTATAAATATATTTGACAGCACTTATTGACCCACATATTTGGACATTAACATGTGCCTTATACCGCCAAGTGAGAGATGGGTTGTATGGTACAACATAGCTATAATCAATTGTTATTTGCTGGTCTGGGGCTGCACCTTTCCCCTCTATGATAAAGGTGCGGTCATCATTACTGCGTCAATATAAAGGATAGCCATTTACTTGGATAATCGTCTCCTGTTGAAATTCTCGTGGATAGTTTTTACAATATGTTGTGCGATTTCTCCCCATAATATCTTTCATACATATGCTCTGCAGATTCCCTCCAGTGCATTGGGTATGAACTATTGATGATTTGACAATAGTATTCAGCTCACACTCTTGTTGAGTATTCTCACTTGGTAATTCTGCTAAAATTATCAGGTCCACATTTGCTGCAGTAAGAAAATTGTAATCGGTTTTGAGAAAGACGAGAAGATGCATATGCGGTAATCCGCGCTTCTGGTATTCGATCGTCCAGACTACTCCCAAGCATCTGCCAAAAATATGTTTCTTCTTTATTTTATCCAACATGTCTCTTTGCTTCAAATAAAATACTCGGGCCACAAGATCTGGTCTGTCGCGTGCTCTTTGTTCAGGTAAAGGTTCTCAAGTGATCTCAGTCCACTTAGGATTGGCTGTAAATGTAATGAATAATGAGGGACGTCCCATATATCTAACAATAGTCATTCTATCTTGATAGATTTGTTCCATAAATCTATCACCTCCTATGAAGCTCGATTGTACTATGACCTTTTTTCCAGTAGCATGAAGATCTGGTTCGGTATCATCTTCTTGTAGGATATCGGCCAGCCCTTTATACCAATCTGCACGTAGATTTGCTTGATGAATCATGATCAAAAGAAGCTTTTTCTGATCAGCAGCGGCCCATATATCTAGAATCAGTTGCTGAAAAAGCATTTGGCATTGGAAGAGAGTATTAGGTTCATTTGTTCTGGGATGTAGCGGGAATCAATAAAAGGTCCTTTGACCCATACGTAGTCTTTGTCTCTGCCCATCGGGATTATTCAACTCCAGGGTCCAATGCCAGCCAATTTCGCCATGGGGAAACATTAGAACATAATTCAGTGGGACATATGCTGCATGATTTTGGTTGATTCGATGATATCCATGCTCGACAGGATTACCATGTTCATTGACAGTTCTTTGCGCAAGCACAATATCCGAAATCCTTTTTCACCATACTTTTCTGGTACAATCATCACTACTTCTGTAGCTGTTGCTAAATTTGCTCTTCTTGAGTCTGCACCACTATTCACAATTAATTGTAATTGTGGATTGAGAACAATTGAGTACTCTCCTTTTATAACTGCTTGTTCTGCCAGCTGCTCAAATGCTGTACAGTAGATCTGAATCCAAGGAGAGCAGCTATAAAGCATTTCCATAATCTCATTGAGTAGTCGCTGATCTCGTGCTAAATTCCTTGTTGCTATGAGGTTTGTGGAAAACGGTGGATCGTAGAGAGACATTTGCGAATACCGAGCATTCTCTGGACCAGGGGCTTCCAGTTGGCCTTGCAAATAATACAACGCTCCATGAATTTGAAAGTTATGTATACCACCACCATGAGCTGTAGTTCGCCTATCCAGATTATGAGCGACAGAGGTAAATGAGAAAGCTGAATTCCATGGTCTCAGATCATAGGGGAAGGCTCGTGCCTCAGGATCCTGCCCATTCAATAAGGAATATAATGGCACCGGTTGTAATGGGGTCTTGGCACTGGATATTAGTCCAAGGCACGCAATGACAGGAAGGTCCTAAACGATGACAATCGTTTAGCGTAAGGGTTCGGAGATGACAATCTCAGGTCAAGGCTGATGGCATAAAGGGAGATCAGGGTCAGGGTTTGTGGGTTCTTGGCGTGGGTCTTGGATATCAGAATAAAAGACGTTATATTTTGATGTACAGGGATCGTGAAAGAAATACTAGGTAGTGTAAAGAACCAAGGAAATAAGCGGCGGAACCCCCCCTTATATAAAAGGAAATCCTAGCACAGCCTTTGCCGCCCGAATGATACCCAAGTATGAGTCACATATCTGCGTAACCAAGGAAACAATACAATTTGTCGTAAACCTTGCAACGGAAATCCCTTATAGCAACCGTGTAACAAAGGAAAGAACACCAAAGTTATCACAATACGTATCTCACCAGGGGACCGTGAGAGCAGGGTCCTCCCCAGGGCCCAAGTTCCCTGAGGCCTATTCCGGATTCTCCTGTAATGGTCCAGGCTTAAGGGGGTACCGTTTGTGGAATTCATCAACCGCCTTTAGTTCGTTGATTCATTCTGCCGGTTCCCATGTTGTTTCGTCGTAGCCCTCCCATTTCACCAGATATCGCAGTTGCTTCCTGATGAATTTGGAATCCCAAACCTCCTGAATCTGCCACTCATCTTCTCCTTCAACTTCCACAGGTGGAGTTAGTGGGATTAGCTGTCCCTCGAGAGGTTCATTAGCCGCTAGGTCCAATAGCAACACGTGGAAGCCGTTATGTATCTTCATAGTATTCGGCAATTCCAGATGGTAAGCCTGTGTTCCGACCTTTGCCTTGACCTCGTAGGGCCCATGACGTTTGTTGTCCAACTTTCGTGAAGGTCGACATGTCCTAATATTTTTCGCATTCAGCCAAACTTTATCACCGATTTGGAAGGAGGGAGCTGGGAGTCTGTGTCGGTCAGCATTTTCCTGTTGGCTTTCTTGAGCATAACCCATTTCAGTTCCAAGAAGTGCATGAAGTTCCGTCATAGTGACAACGAAGGATCATGCTTCTTGGTCGTCAGTTGGGAGAGTTTGCTTATCGAGAAAGTCCATACGAGGATCATAGCCGTAGTTGGTAAAGAAGGGAGAGGCGTCAGTAGTCTCGCATGCATGTTTGTTTCCCATAAACTCCACCATTGGTAACCATTGACACCAGTCATCCTGTTGGTAGTTCACATATGACCGTAGGTACTGTTCCATGATACTGTTAACTCGTTCTGTTTGACCGTCAGTTTCAGGATGCAATGCAGTAGATAGACGTCGGTCAATCTTTAGTCTGCGACAGATGGTCCCCCAGAACTCAGCAGCAAACTGAGGTCCTCGATCAGATATGATCGTCAGCGGTAGTCCATGATGTTTCCAGATGTTATCCAGGAATAGGTCGGCAAGAGAGGGTGCATCAATAGTGGTACGACAAAGGACAAGATTACGCATCTTGGTTAGCCGATCTACCACTACCCAAATCCTATCGTTACTGTTACTCCCGGGCAGGCTGGTTACAAAGTCCATTGATATATCTTGCTATGGTCAATAGGGAATAGAGAGGGGGCGTAGGATACCAAACAGGGCATGGCGGATGGCTCGACTTCGTTGACAGATATGGCAATTGGCCACGGATCGTGCGATCTCCTTTCGCATACTCGGCCAATAGTATCGTCGAGTGATTAGTTCATGTGTTTTGGATCTGCCGGGGTGACCAGTAGCAGGAGCATCGTGATTTTCCCTAATGATAGCCAGTCGCAAAGATTAGTGAGTGGGAACATAAAGGCGATCTCGATACCGCAGTCGATTACCGTCCTTGGTACATTGGGCCAGCGATATCAGGTGACTATGTCGTACCCCGTGTTCCAACATCATGAGTATCTGCTTTGGAAGGGGGTCAGCTTGATAGGCTTCTGTCCATAATTCATTTAATGGGGACGCTCCAAAGTGAAGCGTGATTTCCGCCAACAAACCCAGAGACTGGGACTTGAGAACCACCCGTGTCCGATGTGTCTCGTCCTCCAATATCTCTTCGTCTGTTTGCCCAGCCATCCTTGTTAACGCATCTGCCTTTCGATGTGCTTTACCGGGTAGAAAGGCAATCGTATGGTTGAATTGTGACCGGAATTCCCACCATCTGGCTTGTCGTTGATTGAGTAAACCTTTGGCGATAAAGTATCGCAGGTTGTGATGATCTAACCGTACGGTAACAGGTCGTCCAACCAGATAAGCCCTCCAGCCTTTAAAAGCTCGTACCACGGCCATCAACTCGGGGTCGTAAATGTCCTAGTTACATTTGGCCGGCGAGTGTTTCTTTGAGAAGAATGCAATTGGATGCACAAGGCCATCAGGTCCTGGTTGGGAGAGTATACCGGCAGAGGCAATGTCTGAAGCATCAGTTTCCACCACACATCAGCAAAAGAAATACCTTGCGTTCTGTCTCTCCCTGCTCACCCTGTGCGCCGGACGTTCCAGGCGCTTATAACGTAAACTCCTGTTCTGGGTGCGTCCACCCGGGCTCATTCCGTCCGGAAGTGGAACCGCCGCGTCCAAT
>Ga0307510_10001826_pt1 | contig 23830 bp, 16 predicted proteins | sample 12_EM_MG_FD_207224 | JGI IMG/M metagenome (GOLD analysis project Ga0307510, IMG submission 207224) | Populus trichocarpa ectomycorrhiza microbial communities from riparian zone in the Pacific Northwest, United States - 12_EM | ecosystem: Host-associated > Plants > Roots > Unclassified | place...
CGTTTTGATCCATGCAGTTTTGAAAGTCTTGTAATTAAACCCCTGGTTTAAACTGTAATTGGCCCCCTGCATTTGCGCGCCTTTTTCAATGTAATCCTTGGATTTTAATTTTGCAATTTGGACCCCCAATTAACCCCAAACTTTGCTATTTCTTCAATTAAGTCCCTGATTTCATTAATTTAATTAAATCCAAAGTCCAATTAAGTCTAAAACTTATCAATTCTCTAATTAAACCCCTGATTGGATTAATTAAATTATTTCCAAGCTTAATTAAGTCTCAAAACTTATTAATTCTCCAATTAAACCCTTGATTGGATTAATTAAATTAATTTCAAGCTTAATTAAGTCCCAAAACTTATCAATTCTCCAATTAAACCCTTGATTTGATTAATTAGACAAGTCAAAAATTTAATTAAATCTTTAAGCTTCCAATCATGTTGCCATTAACCCAAATTTTAATTCATTCTTCATTTATTTTATTTTTATTTTTTTCATCATTATTATATATATATTTTTTCATCATTTTTTCTTTTTATCATAAAATTAAAATAAAAGGGTCAAAAATTGGATTATGACAAATACAAGAAGTTGATAGATTAGATTTTCAATCTAAACTTAATTCTTAGGTCATCTATCCATTATTCAAGGGATAAAATTAGAACCTTAAAGTTAGAAAAGTAATTAATGTAATTGCACAGCTAGAAATAGTGCAGCCCTTCAAATTCAAATTTTCAAAGATTGTGCTCCTTCGAATCGCGCGGCTCTTAAAAACTTGAAAGGGTTAAGCTATGAGATCGTGTTTTTTTAAATATTAAATTATTTTTAAAAATAAATTATCTTTTTATATTTTTGTCTTATTTTGATACGTTGGTATTAAAAATAATTTTTTTTAAAATAAAATTATTTTAATATATTTATAAACGAAAAATATTTTAAATCATAATTACTATCATAATCTAAACAGGCCTGAAGTAGTGCAATCCATATATATAAAAAAAAAAAGTGAAGCTTGTGATTTTCACATGTATATGTTGGTGTGAGTTATTGCTGAGGGAGAAATTGTAGCAGAATTATTGCAGAATATTTGAAGGAGAAATTTAGGATTTGGCGTTGCCTCTAATTAAGCTATATTTATGAATAAGAATAATTACCTATCTAGATTAGAATTATCTACTTGTGTACAGTTTTCAGATCAATAGAGTGAAAGAATATTCTTGATGCTTTTTATCAATATACACATTAAAAACACATGTGGATATTGCACTACACCCATGTACGTAGACGCAATCTCCATAATTTTTTTAAAGAGGTTGTTCTATTCTTTGTAGCGCAACTCTCTTAATTTTTTATGGGTTGCCTGACTTGATTTTTTAAATTCTTTTAGCCATTCAAAATTGCAAAAGACTTTTGTGAGTTGTGCTATTTTCAAAAAAAAAAAAAATGTTCCTTTCTTATCACAATGTATAAACAAGATGCCGCAGGGGTTGATACCGGATCGAGATTTGAGTTCAAGAACAAGATGAAATAATGTGGCAAGAATGCTGACAAGCAAACTGAGCTTACTTGATCAGCAGAGACAGCTTGTGAGATGACTGGGAAACAATAAAAAATAAAAAATTGGTAATACTTCAGCTGTAATCATGAATAATGAAGTGTAAAACCCAAATAAATTAGCTTTAAGCCAGTACGACCAAGACAAGTTGCAGTTCACTCTACCAATGCCCTGTGTCACATGAACAAGAAATCTCTAATGAAGAACAACCTATCCTATACTGACATACAATTTTTAGTGGCTGTATATGTTATTCTGTATCTGAGATTAATTCTTTCCATGAACATGAAATTAATATTGCTGAACTTGATGTACAGACAGTCAGTAAAAGCTTGGCATTAGATAGTATGTATTCTACTATTCAGACCCAGAAGCATAAGAATTTCTTAAAGAAAAGAAAAGAACAGAAGAAAAGAGCAATCATCAAATTAATCTGCAATTAAGTTTTTTAAAAAAATTGTCTCCTTATTGTAACTCCAAAATATATTATAGGAGAGTTTTCATGTGTGAGATATGGCATGGTCTTGACTTTTCAACTTGTAATAGTGATAGTGATAGGAGAGCTTATATTGGTGTTGACAAAGAAAAATGAAGAAACTAATAATGATAGTAGATGAGTGATGAGAAAAATTAGAGTCAGTCAACTCAAGCATAGAAAACAGAGGATATTAGCTCGAGTTGGAAAAGTTGTGTTAATTAATTAGCAGTGTCGGTGAGAAAGAGAAGAACACGGATAGATAAACAATTGTAAATTGTTTTTCAAAATCTGAGGTTGTACCTCAGTTTTTGAGTGGGACTCACATGAAATAAAAGTGTAATTCAACTTAACCAAACACTTCAATCCTGCGTTTATTTCTAGCCATAGCTACAGTGCCAAACGAGCATGAAAAATGGTGGGCGAACCTAAAAATGAACCCTTGTATTGGAGTAGTATCATTTTTACTGCAAGGAAGATTTTGTATCAATTAATGTTGTTTCCAAATAATTTTGATTTCTCAATTGGGAACTTTGTTTAGTGCAATTTTTTTTACAGAATTCATACCAAATATAGATGTAAAGATTAATTAAAATTTTCTAAAAATTGGGGGACACAATTAACACAAAACTTATTACGACAAAATAAGCACTCCTGATTGCATTTATTATCGATTATTCTTTCTCTTTTTTTGTTATCCGTTGTTGCAGATTATGGTTTGTAATTTGATAATGAGCTGTGTATGTTATCGTGTTCAAGTAAAAAAGCTTAGTAATGTTTAGTAGCTGAACCAGCTCAGACAGGATAGCATCCTCAATGCTGTAAACTACATGTCCCATTACTCAAGAAATTTGAGGCCCTCTCAAAGTCATCAAAATTACTCTCTACTATCACTTTGTTTCTTGCTTTTGATGCAACACTAAGTTCAAGTAATAATTACTTTGCCACATTAACCCCCTTCAAAAGGCCAATCTCACGCTACAATATTCATCAATTCTAGCTCACAATCCTATAAATAGCCTCTTCTAACATTCCCCTACGGCTTTTTTTCTTATTCACACACAGCTCTTCTCTTATTCTTGACATTTTCCGGCACTAGCTAGTAATGGCAAGTTCTCTGAGCAATCCCCTATGATCATATCCGAAAAAAGCATGGAGAAAATGGCCCGCCTGCATTTCTACTTTCACAATATTCAAAGTGGGGAAAACCAAACAACCATGAGAATTGCTGGACCAGCAAAGACAATGGTAGCTTTGTCAGGACTTTCATGGTGGATGATCCGTTAACTGAAGAGCCAGAACCTACTTAAAAACTTGAGGGAGGAGCACAGGGTATGTATGTTTTTGCTTCTCAACATGAATGTGGATTGCTTATGGTTTTGAAGTTTGCTTTTGTTGAGGGTATGTACAATGGGAGTGCCCTGAGTATTCTAGGTCACAATCCAGTCTTCGATAATGCCAGGTTGTTGGAGGTAGCGGTCTTTTCCGGTTCACTCGAGACTATTCATTGTTGAAGACGATCTCATTCAGTCCAAAGACAAGAAATGCTGTAGTTGAATACAATGTAACTGTTGCGCACTTCCGAATGTTCTTATTATTAGTGGTATCTGCAGTTTTTCCTTTTCCCCATTTCTTCTACCTAGTGTCTACTTGTTGAACATGTCCGCTGCTTTTCGAAAGGAAGTATTTTGATATTCCTAGCAATGTTGTTCAAGAGTTCAGAATGATAGGTTCTACAGGAACATTTACAAGAAATTTGTGATATTTTCGGTTCTGACACAGGAGATTTGCAGGATATTTTGATTTTACAGTCGATGATTCTTTCTGGAAACCAAACAAACTTCCAGAATTTAATGTATGGAACAGATATCATCCAACTTTTATCAGAGAGTAAATAAACATAAACAATTATCGACTACAACGTTATATAAATGGAGAAAATGTGTAAAAGTTTAAAGTTGAACATTATGCAACTGCACATTAAAGGTTATCATCCTTTATACAAAGAACAGTAGCAAAATAATAGAAAGCACAGTCCCCATATGTTCGATAATCTTTCAATCGTACCTCTTAAATCTCCAAGCTGACACAGAAAATAGTGGTCTATCCTGCCAGCATATAAGTAAGCATCCATTCTCTTCTTTGATTTTGTATCCATCATAGCCATAGCTTTGCAATAATCTGTTTGCCTGCAGCCTACCATGGTAGCTCAGAGGAATGCTCCCAAACCCAGCTAACTCGAGCCTTAGGATCCATTTTTCCAACTTCTCATGCCTCTCCTTTCTCTCAGTTCCCTCACAAGCGATGATGTTCTTAATTTCCTCCCCAAATAGCATCTTCTCAACCTTGTGCCGCTCTAATGATGCTCTCGATACAGTAGACTCCAAGCAATCAAATAGTGCAGCATAAAAATTCAAAGCTTTTGTGACCCTCTCCATTAAAGTAAACTCGTTATGATTTGATTCCTGCTCAGTTATCACCATCAATTTCGGTGAGAGACTCCTAAGTGCATTTAGAAAGCTGCTCATCTTCGGTGAAGCAGAAAGAGATAGAGGAGATAATGCTGAGTCAGGACTAGAGCTATAGACGTTGACCAAATCTTTCTCAAGCCATTCACCTAGAGTATGTCGGTTTTGGTTCATCCGTAAGACTGTCTGAAAATGGTTAGAGCTTGGATTCTTAGATCCTGATGGAGAGTTCCTTTTATGCATCTCATCATCCATGGCCAGGAGAGCATGCAGCTGAAGTACAGAACTGACAGCAAGAGCTTCTCCAGTCTTAACCCGCAAATTTCCAAGGTCAAGATTCTCTAGTTTGCTCACAATAGGATTGAACTGAAATGGGATGTCTAGCTTTTCAGCTTCTTCAGTCAGCCGAAGAGCCATTTGCTCTAACACCTCTTTCTTCTCATGAATACCTGTTATTCTCAAATGAGGTGGTCCTTCTGGCCGTGCGCTTAATGTTTGAAGAAGATTGATCCACTGGGCAGGCTCAGAGGAATTGAGATCGATGATATGAACCATCTTCTCCCCTTCCATGGATTCTATAATGGCCTCATTTGTGATCACGTATGAAAGCTTTAAAAAGGGACAGAGCTCAAAGAATAATCTTTGAACAAGAATTTCTTCAGATATCAAAGATACTTGTTTTGGATTGAGAGCTCTGTGCAGACCAGGCCATCCTTTAAGAATGCGATCAGCAAGTGCTGCAGTGAAGTAAGCAGCAATCCGCTGCATCGTATCGCCATCAGGAGAGGCAAGATGGGAGATGTGCTCAAGGCTAATATTTGCATTCTCAACACTACCAACCGCTACATGGTTAGCGCAGGCAAGAAGAAGATGGATCAGACACAAACCCCTCTCTTCAGATTTCAGTTCCCTCAACCAAGGGTATGGTGATCCTATCCCTGGCGACAGTTGCATCCATGGAAAGAACTGGTGAGGTGAAGTTACAGATGATGATCCCTCTTCTTGAACCATTCCTGCCATTAACGACGAGACCAAACTCAACACCCTGAACAAGAAAATATGACATGAAACATACTAAAAAATAAGTCCATGTTCGATGAATAAACTACATAACATATATCTAAGTAAAAATTGTAAAATAGTCCAGAAACAGAAGATCATGATCTTTTCTACCATCATCTCAGTAAGATTCTTGGACTAATCTCGGTTAAAGGGTTAATAAGTATTATTTTTTGCTTTCTTACATCTTCCAAATGACTAATCACAGCCTGTTAGAATATCTAAATACACACGAACACAAAACATAAGGTGATGGTTAAATTCCTAGGAAAAGAAAAAAAGATCCAAGACAGGAAAACTGAAGAAAATTAACACTCCTTGTTACAAAGAAACAGAGAAATGTAAACAGAACAAGCCAAATAGTTATGTAAAGCTAAATTCAGAAAACTTTCTTCTTAGCTGAGGAATTGAGAAAAATTTCTTCCTCCAACATTTTCTCAGTGAACAAGCAGAAACAGTTAATTTCCAGATAAATATCATTCAATTCTTAAGAGTACAACGTCAAGAACCCTCCAGTAAGTATCTCTTTTCTCAATAATCACACTCACAATCAAACAGTCCAGTTTCCATTCTTTTCCCGCGCAATCTCTGTAACCAAACACAGCAAGAAACCAAACAAAACACACAGACACGGAGAAAAGCAAGCTCTACTGGTTTATGTTTCTGACAAAAAAACGAAGAAGAATTCAGAAATTTGCTCAATTATGTACCAAAACAAGAAACAGAGGCGGAGAATTACCAGGGAGAGTTCACTGGTTTTCTCCTGTGAATTACAGTTCAAAACCAGCAGTGAATCAAAATCCAGGTTTTGATATTCACAAGAAACCCACCAAAACCCCTGAAGAAAGTTTCAAGCTTGGTCCCTCAATTCTCCCAATCCATCAAAGTGAACCAAGAGCTATCCGCTCTACTCTACAAAGGTTTCCTCTCTGGCCTAACCTTTTGTTTACAAAATGAGCAGTGAAATGGGAATTAAAGCTCTTGACTTTTAGGGTACTTTCCATGTTTGCTTTAGAGACAAAACAAGTGGTTGTTTTGTCACTACTTGTTTTGTTGTCCATGGAGGGGGATCAGAGGGAATAATGGAATTTCTTGAAAACCAGAGCCCCCTAGATTACCTCTCTCTCTCTCTAAATTCTGTGTTGTCTGTATCAGTCTCTCTAGAAACACTCTTGTCATGGTGTGGAGTGGATGGGAATAATAGCTGGCCAAAAGCATGTGTTTTATGCTCGAACACAACAAGAATACAAGGGTGCCCCAACAAAACAAAACAACACCATTGCTTGTTGCTTAGTGGGTGATAGTGGGCATTGCAAGGCAAATCCTAACAAAGTGCCAACAAAACCACTATTTGTTTCTTCTCAAAGGGCATTAGACCATTAGACTATCCACTTGTTACTGTCTTCCTGCATCAGGACAAAGAGACGAAAAACCTTTGTAAAAGCCAAAAGTAGATTGAAGTCTTTAACTTTAGGTGTGGAACCTTTGGTGGGAGTTCTTGGAATATCTAGTCCCATTCCTCGTTCACAATAAATGCATGAGATAACTACAATTCAATCCCAAATTTATATGCTAATTTACATATGAGTTCTCAACCTTCAAGATCTAGCCGGATTTTCCCTAGATTTATGTGCTCGTACTCGACTACTGGAGTCGGATATGGATATTGATTTTAAGTGTCATCTTTGTTGAAATACGAATTTTAGGTTACAGGGGTGTCCAAATTTTAGATAGAGATATGGAGATCATTTGAATAATTCTTTTTATATATCAAGCTAAGTTCAAAATATCCACTCTAAAAAACAATTAATGTTATCCAATTCAATCTATGCTTACATATATTTTTATTTTTTCAAAATGTTCAATTTATGCTATGTTTAAGCCTAAATATCCAATAATAAAAAGCATGAATTTGATACGTGAAAAACATTTTTAAAAACATTTGTAAGTCATTTAAAACACTGATGTTATCCGATTGTATCATCATCTCCTTCCTCTTTCAATTCAATCTATAGCAATGGTGAGAGCATAGGAAAGTGAGATTAAGATGCCAATTTTATGTTCAGAAAATAAATATAGAGATGATGAAAACAAGCTTAACCAAAGGAAGCTTGAGGAGAAATTAGCAAGATTCTAGAGGTTTAGGATTGGATTTTTAATAACTATATAAGTTGGGGACTGATTTCTAGTCGTCCCTAAATGCTTTTTTTTTATAGATAAATCTCATAAAATCAAATCCTCAAAGATAGATCATGCCTTTGTGAGGTTAGTGGTATACCACATCATCACTATGAGAAGCTGAATATATATGTAAGTGGAAGTTACAGCAATATTTTTATGCACCCACTTACCTAATTGTTAATTATTTTCTTCTTTTCTCACTTTATTTTTGCGTGATCTTTGTCTATTTAGTGGTGATGATGATTGAATCAATGACAATAGCAATGACCTGCATTGGTCTATGTGTTGGCTCCCCTTGTGCGTGAGTTCCTTGTTTGAGGGATGTTCCCACTTCCCATTGATGAACACTTTTGGAGGTTAATTTTAGGCACAAATTAAGAAAGTTCATTGAATCTACCACACACATTCAATCTTCTTTCATTCTTTTATAAGCATTGCTTTATTTTATCTAGAAAAAGAATTAAGACCATGTAATATCATATTGTTGAGTACCATGTTTTTTGTAAGGGTATGAGAAAAGGAAAAGTCCAATGTTATTTTCATAATAACTACTAGTGATAAATATAAGGAGAAAAATTAAAAAAATCAGTTGACTAGGTTTGGTTTGGTCATATCGATCAAATTATTCAAAATAGGTTAGTAGCAGAGGGTCAAAAGGCAATCAAAAACACTCACTAAATACAAAATTGAGATCAGATATCCTTTGTTCATTCATGGGGGTTGTCAGTTCAACGTCTAGTTATTATCTTTGGTAGAGAAAGCATGTGATTGTATGCATAGAAACGCTTAATATTCTTTTGGCAATTCTTGTTTAGATTAGTTTGTGAGAGGAGCTAGAAAGACAAGAGAGAAAAAATCGAGATTTTCCTATGAAATGTAGCTTATCGGTCATAACAATGTTTAGTGGTGGTGTTTTCAAGGGAAAGCATTTAGTTGCCATTTTGTACCTCAGTGGCCTGGCATGGTTAGCAAGGAGAAGGACCTGAAATTCAGCCAAACCTAGGAGATTGTATTAGAGGTGGAGATTTAAGACAAAAACGTGAAGGACCCACGATGGTGTGTGATGTGATGAAGGAGCTTGGCTAGTTCTTTCATCTTAATTTGGATGGATTCTCTTTGCTAAGCTAAGCTTGGTGGTGTACGAGAAAGGAATAATATTTGACACAAGATCAGAAAGGGTTAATGAAGAGGACAAGCCCTTGTCTTCAATTGATGGTCTAGCGTTTTAGCCTTAGTCACGAGGTAGAAACTCCCAAAAATAAGACAAACTTCTACTCTTTGCCAAAGATCAAGTGGCTAATTACTTGCCATTCTTATCTGGGTAGGGTAATGAGAATCCTTAAAAAAAAATACTAAGAAAACTAGCAGAGGATTGCAAATATCCTAATCCAAATAAAAGATATCGAGTTCATATTCAGATATTGTTTAGTGTCGTGATAATTTTTGTTTTTTTGTCCAACCACAAAAGAAAAAACCATGAATCATGAGCTTAACAACTATAGAATAGCATAAGAGGGGGAGGAAAGGTATTGGAGACAACTCCACCCAGCACTTTCTAACTACACCTTATGATTTCTAACTCAATCACGCTGAGTTGATAAACCAGAAGTAGCAGTTTTCATACACCAAAACTAAGTTTTTTTACTGATTAAATACTAATTAAGTTATAATTAACCCAACAATTAATTGCTTTATACAGCATAATAGTACGTAGCTGGAACTCTGGGAATAGTTAAGGTGCTGGCTACATTTCATTTTTCTTCTGGAAAGGATGACTTGAAGAGAGTAGGCATGCACTTTCACTAATTGGTTCTTCAGGTGTTGCATATGTGGATCATCAGCTGGCTTGTGATCCTGTTGAGCTGTAGCACCATATGTTCATAAAAGTATGATCGATAAGCCTTGCTAAAGAAGAAATTAAGTCACTTTGCAAGAGTGAAATACTGGTTAACAGAAAAAAGCCCATCTGAGGTGATCCCACTTTCTAATTCTCTTGTATTTTGTCTCTACAACCCTTCATTTTGTGTCGTCTATGAGTATATAGTGCAAATTAGTGCTCAACTTAATGTATTCGGTTTTAATAGTATGCTTGCTATTACTTTTAAAAAAATTTTAAAAAAAGCTTCAACGGACTTTGATCAAGTCTTGGATCAATCTTAATTTTTAATGGAGTAACACCAAAAATCCACTTTTTTTTTTTATTTTTCATGAAACCCGACACATTTAAATTCTAGATTAACTCGCTAAACCAATCCAAGTTACTGCTGATCAGACTCAACAAACAAGGGTGGAGATAGTGGTTATAAAACACATGCGAAGAGATAATCTAGAAAGCCACATGCTTTCAGCCTTGTTAGAGAATGACCAGTTTTTTTTGGCAATCTTTGACATTTCAGGAATTTAGGTAGGCATGCAGCACGGTATCTTTTGACTCATCTACCTGGTGTTCTCCGACTTGCTCAAGATTGTGTTTATATTGAATATATATTAGTTAAACAAGCACTCTTGTTGGACCTCAATTTCAAGGAAATATTTAATCTTTTAGGCCATTTACACCAAACCATGTATAAATAACCATAAATAACTCTGTTAAAATACACACACACACGAGTTAAACAACAAAATTCATCTTGGATTATGTTTCGAAAGCATTCTAGAAAATTGATTTGAGTAGCAGTCAATGATAAGCAATTATTTATTTTTTGTCAATAATTTCAAACCTATTTTGTAATGAGAAGTCAATAAACTAATTAGAATTATGAAAGGAAAAATCTAAATTGGTGGAAAGAAATTATTTGGCTTTTTTGAACATGCTCCTTTAAGACTACATACTTCACAAAAAAAGTTAAAAACTAACAATTGATTTACTTCATTGAAAAATATTGTTTTTTGTTTTGTCGCTAACAGATATTAAGAAAACTCTTTACTTAATAATTACAATTGCATGGCTTTCTTTTGATAGTAACTAATATAAGGGTCATGCAACCTCAATTATTATAGGTAACTCCTACAGAAACGACAAATTAGTTCTTGAATGTTTTTTTAATAAAAAAAACTTTTTAATCTCTTTTTATATAAGCATATTTTGTTTTATAATCTCTTTCGGTCATAGTTATTTTGCAGCACACAATAAAACAAAATAATCATCAAGGATTGTTGAGCTTCGATATCAGTTGAAGAAAATTAAGAATAAAGGGGTTCGTTGTATTCAAAACTCTCAATGACCATAAATACGGAGAGACAACTAAAATATTTAATTTTTTATGTATCTAATTCTTCACTTGTAAAAAGACTATTACAACCCTTTATATAGAAATATAAAAAACCATAATAATACTTAATAGAAAAAAATGAACTAGGAAAAATATTCCCTTTAAATAGAAAAAAAATTAAAGCCTAGAACAGCATCATAATAAAGAATAGAAAAATATCTATTTTCCTATAGAAAAAATAAAGATCTTGCTTGAGTCTCTTTGAGTTGGGAAAAACTCGTATTCGAGTTTAGTTTTCAATTAAAAATTGTACTCCATCATGAACATTCTTTTATGCGTAAGTCACCTCATCGTAGATTTCTAACACAATATTTTTGTGTGAGCCATATCTCAATATTAGTATTACCACTAGGATTTTGAATGATAGCAACTGACACAAACAAAAACAACACACTAATTCTTTGACTTATTTTTCCTAAGAGAAAACTTCCTCATACTATTCTACACAAGGATGTTATGTTATGCCACCTCGTACAACTATGTTTTTCTATAGCACACGGTATAGCAAAATAATCATTAATGATCGTTAAGTTCTCTTCAAGTCATAGTTGTTTAGTAGCCCACAACAAACAAAATAGCTCAGGATTGTACTATATAGCAAGCAATAACCTGATTATTGTGCCCTTATATCAATTGACACCTATAGAAATAACAAACTAGTTCATGAACATCTTTTTTTCATAAAAAAAAAAAAATCTCTTCTTTTATACAAGCACATCTTGTTATACAATTTTTTTAGTTATGGTTGTTCTACATCAAACAACAAAGCAAAATAATAATAGTTGTTGGACTCTAATAATAATTAATGCAAGCAAGAATGAAGGATAAAATAGTTTGTTATATGTCAAAACTCTAAAAAAGAAAACTATAAATTCAAATCTCTACTTGCCAAAAAAAACTATTACAATCCTTTTTATAGAAATTATTAAAAAAAATCCTAATAATACTAAATAGCAAAAAAAAAAAAACAAACTAGAAAAGATATTTCCTTAAAATAGAAAATCATCATAATAAAAAATGAAAAAACAAAAAATATATATATTTTCTTAAAAAAAAAAAAGCCGATTCTGCATCAGTAGGTCTCATGGTATGAAATGTCTCATAACTACAATCATCAACCCCATACACTCCAAATTGAATTTCATTGAAAAGAGGAAGCATACACGGAGGGAAACCACTTATATAACTATACCTACCATTGATGGCTTTAGCCCCAATGGCGAGGAAGCTTACGCCCCACGTTATTATTTAAGATTCAAATATCACGAGATGCATTTTTCTGTAAGTACACTGTTTAATTATAAATAATTTATTTAGAATCTGAATATAATTTAATTAAAATCTGATTAATTAAGAGAGAATTTAATTTCGGTACATGAAACTTGGACCAACCCTAATTGTTAGTTACAAAACCTTAGAACTACTAACAAACACAACTAGGATTTCTTTCCATCGAGATCCCAATACTACAATTGACACGCCTAGTATAAAACCTAACAACAATCATACACAACTTGGATTGATCATTCCTCGGAAATCACAAAATAATTTCACCATGAAACCCTCAGCAACTTCTTCTTTGATCATTCTAAACGTTTTCATCATTTTACTAGCCTTCATTCCCTTCTCTTCTTCCTATTTTTTGCCTCCCTCAGTCCTAGGATCAGCCATTGTGCACCGAAATTATACAGCAATATCGAGTTTTCGAGTACTGAATAGAAGAGGTTTAATTCAGTGTCCTCACCCCAACCCTTACCTTCGAATCAATGTTAGCTCAGAAAACAGCCTCTTGTCAGACAATGAATATGTCAATGTTACTGTCAGTGGAGTTTTTCTTCCTTCGGATGATGACTGGGTTGCCATGATATCACCTTCTGATTCCGAGTAAGAGTTTGTAGATGTGCAAGTAGACATGCACATGAATTGAATTATTTTTTTAATCTTTTCTTAGCATACCTTTACTGTGTATTATGGAATTCTTTTTGTGTTGTTTTGATGTATGATATATTGTCTCTAAATATCTATATTGCAGTGTCAAGAGTTGTCCTCTCAAAAAATCTAGATATGTGCAGACTGGTGATCTTAGTAAACTCCCTCTACTTTGTCATTATCCTGTTAAGGTAATTATGCCATATTCTGATTCTAAAACCAGCCTGCTACAGCTTCTTTTAATTATTATTTTTATCAGTTTATTGATGTGATCGATTCAGTTTGTAGATCCCATGACATTGTTAAAAGCAAAGGGTGGGTGCTCCTTCTGTATGAATCACCTGCTTTTTCTTAGCCTGTTTAACTTGTAATCCTAAACAAATTATGAGCTTAGAATAACATTAAGAGTGAACGTATAATTATAATTTTTTAATCTTTGAAATTGCAGGCACAATATGTGAGCAATGATCCAGACTATCTGAAGTGCACTAAGCAGGAATGCAAGAAATACAACAATACTAATTGTGAAGTGTCAGCTTGCAGTGGTACAATATCATTTCATGTTATCAATATCAGGACCGATATTGAATTTGTCTTCTTTTCTGGAGGATTTGAAACTCCTTGCATTTTAACAAGGTCTGGCCCTATGAAGTTTTCCAATCCAAACCAGCCACTACATGGGCATATCTCAAGCATAGATTCGACAGCAACATCGGTGCGTAAGATTGTATTTGATTAGTATTCCAGGATAGATAAAAAAAAGATAGATACGGAAAGGATAAAAATATATTTTGTTAAAAGAATAGGAGCAGAAACATAAAATAAATTTGTATCTAAAATAGTTTTGGAATGAATTTATATCCTTTTCAAATAAGAAAGACAAATAAGACATGCCCCATGTGTCTTCATCTTTTTTTGTCTCCAAACAATAACCACACTGTTAGAATATTGTCATTTAGTGGCAATACCCCACCACTAATTGTGGCTTAGTGGAAGCACCACTAGTGCCACAATTAGTGGCATGATTTCAGGACCTATTATCCCCTTGCTATTGCTGGAGAAAGCTCACCATGTTTGCCTATAAAAGAGGCAATTATTTGAGAGCAAAGAAAGAGAGAGTGCAGAGAGTGAGAACGTAAGAGTGGAGAGAAAGAGAGAGTTGCAATGGCAGTAGCCTTGCTGCCATTGTAGCAGCTGCAAGTGCAACAAAAGAGCTGGGAGTTGAGTTTGAGTGAAGTGATCCTCCTCCTCCATGTATGTTGTAATCCTTTCTCTATATATCTCTAATAATATGGACTCTCCCGTGGATGCAGGTGGTTTTGCCGAACCACGTAAAATATTGTGTCAGTGTGCTTTACCCTCCGTTGAGCAACTATCAGTACACCCCCGGTCCGTGCATGGGGGAGCCGGATTCCCCAACACAAACACTACCTTAAATTAACTATAAAACTTGTCAGTTCAATAATCATAACTGCACTAATCTTGTCCAGGAGTTCCATGCATTGCTTATGCTACAATTGACGTTTAAGCTTCTTGCTTATGTCGCAGATGAGATTAACATGGGTTAGTGGGGGTGAGGAGACTCAACAAGTACAATATGGAGATGGAGAAACACTGACATCAACAGCAAAAACATTTTCGCAAGATGATATGTGCAGTGAGTTCCTTGTTCTGATTTTTTGGTATTTCTTTGGTTTATAAAACGCTTATGTAGTGATTTTGAATCTTCTGAGAATTGTATGGAACTCATAGCTTCGGTTCTTCCAAGTCCTGCCAATGACTTTGGGTGGCATGACCCTGGGTACATTCATTCAGCAGTCATGACAGGACTAAGGCCTTCAACTACGTACTCCTACAGATATGGAAGGTAAACTATTGAATATGTCCCAAAGTTTTGATTTATAGCTAACTGGCCTGTATTCTTCCTATGAAGTGATTCGGTTGGCTGGAGTGATGAAATCCAGTTTCGAACTCCACCTGCTGGAGGATCTGATGAGCTCAAGTTTCTTGCATTTGGTGATATGGGGAAAGCCCCTCTTGATCCTTCTGTCGAACACTACATCCAGGTAGAATACAATGAAATGTAACGAAGAAATCGAAAAATGTTATCATATATAAGTTGAGGAAAACAAAGATGATCCATGGCATCAATGTATTGACCAATGTTCATAATCCGTGATCATGTAGCCGGGATCTCTCTCAGTGATTAAAGCCGTGACCGATGAGGTGAAATCCGGCAATGTAGACTCCATCTTCCACATTGGAGACATAAGTTATGCAACAGGATTTCTAGTTGAATGGGATTTTTTCCTTCACCTCATTAGTCCTATGGCTTCTCAAGTCTCCTACATGACCGCAATCGGAAACCATGAAAGGTTTTCACTTGAACTTTTGAGTGTCTTTTTTCAGTGTCAGGATTGTGTTTCTGGGATTAATCACTGTATAAATTTATTCAGAGATTACATCGGTTCCGGATCTGTGTACATAACCCCTGACTCAGGTGGAGAATGTGGAGTTCCTTATGAGACTTATTTTCCAATGCCAACCCCAGCAAAGGATAAACCATGGTACTCTATAGAACAAGGAAGTCTCCACTTTACAGTCATTTCCACCGAGCATGATTGGACTGAGAATTCTGAACAGGTAAAGCCAAACCTAACCTTCCATGATCTTCAGTTTTCTACTCTGAGTGACTGACATATTGGACTCTTGACAGTATGAATGGATGACGAAGGATATGGGTTCCGTTGATCGATCAAAAACTCCTTGGCTAATTTTTACTGGGTAAGCTGCATTTAGCATTATATATATGAACTATGTGCCCAGGTTTTGATAGATTTCGGATATAGATTTAAAGACTTTCACAAATCATATGCAGACACAGACCAATGTACTCCTCATCAACTAATCGATTGTTTAACGTCGACGACAGATTTTCTAAGGCTGTAGAGCCATTACTGCTGCAGCATAAGGTTAGCTAGATTTGTTGGTCGAATATCAACTAGGCCTAGATTTTGCTGCTCTCTAAATCAGTAATGTTGTGTGCATGAACCAGGTTGATCTTGCTCTCTTTGGCCATGTTCACAATTATGAGAGAACATGTTCTGTTTATCAAAGCAATTGTCTGGCCATGCCAACAAAAGATCGAAATGGTATTGATACATACGATCACAGCAATTACAGTGCTCCAGTGCAGGCAGTTATTGGTATGGCAGGCTTCAGTTTGACCAAGTTCTCAAAAGTAAGCTGATCACCCATGTTCTTTGGTAAATTGAATTCAATGTTTTCTGTTAATGAATAGCAGAGGAAGGTGCATGACATACAAGATTGTTGTTAAAGAAAAATATGGATCATATTTTTAGGCCTCGTAGCACTATAATTTTTTTAATTAAAATAATATATGTTTGGATATAGTATAGAATTTTAATAATTATATGATTACAAATCTAAATTTTATTATTTCTGTTCTTGACACGAGATATGTTATAAATCATATCTAAGAATGTTGCTAACAGCTGAGATTAAATATGAATGTTTTGCACCGAGTTCCTCTGCTATTCATTAATGGCATGCTATTGCATTACTAACGAATAAATTTATAATATTGTATGTGTTCCTGTGAACAGCCTGGTAGTTGGAGTTTGACAAGAATCTCTGATTTTGGCTATCTAAGAGGGCATGCTACCAAGGAAGACATAAACTTAGAGGTCAGCAGTATACACAACCTCATGAATAAATAAAGAAATTTTTTTGTGCATCTTATCTAACTCAGATCTTTGACTTTTTGCAGTTTGTGAATGCAAATACTAGGCAAGTACAGGACAGCTTCCGCATCACCAAACGGCAAAATAGATAGGATAGGATAGGATAGGATACAGGATGTAAATTCTTGTATCCATTATACAAACATTGTATCGATTTTATTTATTCGGCGCCAATATTATGTCAGAATCACCGATAAACATCAAATCCCTGATAGAACTTTGCCCAACGACGTGTGTCCATCTGTAACTCTGCCGGACACATACATCGCAGATGAATAGGGTTACTTGCCGACAGGATATTTCATCGGTGTTTTTTAACTTTTTTTTAATTTTCTGACAGTGATCATCATCTTGATGATATTTAGTCTTTTCATTATGAATAAAAGTTTTTTTCGTTATCCAAGTCAACTATTACGTCTTCATCTTGATGAAATTTAGAAAATATTTTTAATAGTTGTGAATTATCAGTTTTTTATCGATTATAGTTGGTCTAAGTGGTCTTTTCACTGCATACAAAAATATAAGGATGGAGAGAAAAGTTTCTTTTCTGTGTTTGTTACTCTTTTAAGTTCGAGTTATATAAATAAAATATAATATCATTGAAAAAGTTTTACTTTTTCATCTTTTAATTAGGTGGTTCGACTTAACCAAATTAATTAAAGTTTAATAAACTTTTCGATATCTAGAGTTTAGATTTTAAAAAAAAATTATAAATTATTTGAATTAACTATGAACAAGTTGCTGCTAAAATTGGCACAAACATTCAATAAAATTACAAAACAGTTTTTTTAATTGTGATTTGATTGAAAATGAAAATTAAGAAAGGAGCTCGTTTTCAAATTAAGTTATTTCCAATAATGATGAACCAAATTTCATTTTTTTCTTGTTACGTTATTTGATTACTTTTTTGTTTTATTATTACTAACAACTCGTGGATAATAAATACTCATCATGGTTATGATTTTAGGTACAATTATAACCAATTTTGTATCTTGAATTATATAGTGGGTTTTGTCTCAAAAAAACACCTCTTGAAAAAAGATATTAAATCTTGTATTTATATGTAACCAAGGTTCTTGTCTCCTAACCGATATAAAATAATGGTATCATCGTATACATGTACTATAAAAAAAAATATTGAAAAATTTAATGCAAGTTGAATATAAAAACATGTACTATAATACTCATGTGCAGACATAAGCCCCCTTCAAATATAAAAATAGACCTCACTGCAAAGGTTAAGATGAAAATCAATGGGAAAAAGAAAAGGGAAGAAATTAAAAGAATCCATTATAAGTGGGACTTTGTTACACTGTTTATGTTATGGTTACTTTTACTAACAGCATCGTAATACAAAGACATATCACCAACAGATCACTGTCGTGTTTTAAATTTACTTGTTGTGTGAGTTGGTAAATGTAATGTTATAATTCCATATGATCTTTATTTCCAAGAGTCTTAATTACCTCCAACATTTCAATCGTATTTCAGAGATAAAAGAATTGAATTCTGTGTTAAAACTTCTTTAGTGAGGTTGGATTTCTCGATTTATCATTGTTTAAAGCAATTTGGAAATGACTGGAGCAACATCAAACAAATCACAAATGAAATATATGCATGTAACATTCATTTATCACGAGGCAAGAATTAGGTTGCTCATGCAGAACCACTGCAGGTTGGTAAGGTTGATCATGCAAATGGCGACCACTTGGCATTCAAAACCTTTAATATTTTTTCATGTAGTTTAGATGAGATCGAGTTTGACATTACATGGAATAAATCACATAAATTCATTGATTTTCTTATGAAATCAGTGGTTGTTGAAGCTTTATCACATGTTCTACTTTACAAAGGCAAGAATCTAAACATGGGATAAGAGATGATTACAACCATGAATTTTGCAGAATGGTGCTCCAACTTTAAGTGCAGAGCACAGTACATGTATCTGCTCAGAAAGAAGATGAAAACACATTTATGTCATTTGATTACATTGCGGGGAAAAAATAAAAGAATATGGGGAAGCAAATGAAGCAGGTTGATTTTATTCATGCCATACGGTTTCTTATTTTGATGGTACGAGACTCAAGTCAATGATCATTTTCCCCAGACTAATTGGAAGATGTTCCTACTGGCAACTGCACTGACAGCATTGCTACTCTGCTTTCTAAGCATGTCCTCTTGAGCAGAAACATCACCATCCTTTCAAAGACAGACGATTAATGGAGTTAGATTAACCATGGGTGAATCAGCTCGTAAATAACTACTAAGACATAGCAAAGGCAAAGAAAACAATAAAAAAAACGCGGGGGTAGATGACTCAAATTGCAAGTACATTATACTGCCGTCAACCAGGCCCTGGGGTTCACACTTCACACCCTTGCTCCATCAAGGACGAGGGTTTCCAAAAAGTTCCTAAAGACTCCACGCAAGACTTCATAATTTTATATTCTAGACCAAAAAAAAAAAATAACCACACAATTCATCACTTGCATTGTAGGAGGTAAGAACTTTATCTTTTATCTTTTCAGCTCTCATGTAAACTTTGTTGAGGGAGAAAACAAAAGTCCCAACAGTAATGTAAGAATTCTTGTGACCAGGTGGATTTTCCTTGATTCTTTAACTCAAAAACCAAACTGAACCAGTCAGATTATCTTTATTTTGTTGCACAAAGTCCCATAGGAATTGAACACTTACAAGAAGAGAATAGGCACGGGCTAGAGATAGAAGTGTCGGATACAAATTCAGAACAGCCACAGCAGTTTCCTCGGTCACTTGTGGAACCTTCATGCATGATTTCAAGAAACAACCAACAGAAGTCACTCAACCAAATTTTGAAAAAATAAATTAAATGATTAACAAATAAACATTTTTCTTTCAAATATACAGCAGTGTCCGATAAATTAATAGTCTTTATGTATGTGTGCTCAAGGGTTCCTTGATAGAAAGTGGACTCGTCTAAATGATTCCAAGTGCAGCTCCTACAAGAAAATTTAGTACCTGCATGAGCTGAATGGCAAATACATCACTAACTGTCATTTTCTCCAGATCTTGGCACCTTTTGATAAATTCATCAAAAGAAGGACAAACCCTGGTGCTTTTGGACTGGGCCTCAGGCAGCAGTAAACTATAATATTGGGTTATTGACTGTGTAAGATGAACGTATTTCTTCAGAGTATCACGCAAGGAATTTGTTCTCTGAACATCAAAGCCCTCCAGTATCTCTGTTGTAAAACAGCTGCAGATGATAGGGTAAAAACAATTGAAGATCAAAAGCATATGAAATCCAAAGCACTCTGAAGAATATAGATAAGTGCATTTAGAATTTGGAAAATAACTTCCTAACTTTAGTTGGCATAAAATGCATCACAAAAATTGTTGAAAATGGGTTAAAAATGATCAGAACTTTGTATTGAAAAAATTGTTGCTACAAGAAGTGAAAACAATAACCACACCCAGCTATTGAATGTAAAATTTAGAATTGTCCATAGCTGCCAGTCATCACAAAATCCAGAAAGAAATGGATAACTGTACCGTAGAATCAACAACTACCCTTTATTACTCAACTAAACTAGTAGAGTTCTAAACTGATAGGATGTTAATCAAATTGGCTACATGCAGCTGAAATAACAGCCACCTTATCAGACTATACATCATCGCATAAAACATTGGAAAATATAGGTTATTGTTACTTTGCTTTTATCAACCAAAACAATCTTTCATTCAAAAAGAAAGAAAAGAATCTAAAAGCCATCACAGTATCTTTAGATAAGTAAAAAATGTTACTGACAACTTCAAGAGCATCACAACAACCTACATCAGAGTATCCTAATATCCAATTCAAAAGAGAAATTTAATTCAGAAAGAACTGACTGTTACATAAAAGAAAAGTCTTACGCTGTTTTGATGCTTTCAGCAGCTTCAGAAGAATTTGGATCACCTTCAACAAGATATATCAGCTTCTTGAGTCCACATCTCTGATGACATGCAAGTTGCAAATTTTATAAAAATTGTTATTATTGAATCTAACTGAGGTACTACAAGTAAAGTGCTATGATTGGAAAACTGTACTAGCAAATTCAATGAGAGGATTCCATAAAGAACCAGTTCCCTCACATCACAGGAAACAAATAATTATAGAAAAAGAAATGAAATACGAACTAAACTTTAAGGGAAAAGCGAGTGTAATAACTAATAAACAATAAGAATATTTTCCTTGCTTTAATTAATGGTGCTCGTAATGAAGCTTTTTGCTTATTCAGATTTGAAATCATCAATATTCCTACTTAATTGCATAGAAAGAACTTAATTACATTCACAAATTTGAATCCCATCAACATTCACCTGAAACCTCATCAAAATCCACTGAAAGAACAAACAAATGGATAATTATCCAAGGAATTCTTTGAAACAACAGTTACAATTTGTGAAAGGAAAAAATTCACAAGAAAGTTTTCCTAAATCTTTAGATAGTGTAAGCGAATTAAACAGAAATTATCAAAGATTTAGGAGTACTTTCTTGTGAATTTTGTAGGAAAAAAAACATTTGCACGAGTTTTTTCAGAATTTGAACAGATAAAAAGGAATTGGCCGGAAATTATCAGATGCAATTTCCAGGTGTGTTTGGAATATTCAAACAGTTATCCCTGGGATAGCATGTACTAACAAACCCATACCCTTTGTCAAAGAAGCATGTTTTGTCAACAATATCAAACCAACTTGACCTAGCTATGGCTCTATACCATGAAGTCAGCACCTATATTGACTACTTGAGACATTTTGCTATTTCAACATAAAACATGGTGACAAAGATATGTTGAAGGCAAGAATGTCAAATTACCAGATTGGTTAGTGAAATAACTTCACAAAACTATGATTATCAATGTTCATATTGGGTTACTGTAAGAAACTTTCTGACTACAATAAGGGAAAAGGTGAGCAAAAGATAACATTATATCAATAAACAACAGCATTAACACATTAAATTCATAGGGGAAACATTGAGATGGAAAATGACGTACAAGAAGCCTCAGTTTCTGATCTCTATAACGATTATCCCTTATTGAAGAACACAAATCATCAACTTTCTTTCTCTCAACAATAAAATCAAGAACATATTCACTGAGCAGATATTTATGGCAAGCTATCCAGATTCCATCTCCAACTGGTAACCGCCTAACCTGTGGAATTGTCGATACAATTGTCTTTATCCGTAACACTTAGTTGAATAGGAGAAAACAAGCATGCACATTTTCCACAGCACACATAGTGGTAATAACAGAAACTACAAAATTTAGTTTCATCCTTTTTTAATAACGATGACATATTAGGAGGTTTCGGACAAGAAGGCCAGCATCAAGAAAATATTAAATCAAAGGAGACAGCATCAATCGTGTTTCCATTTGTTAAATCCATCAAAGTTACCAAGCCAAAGTGCTATTACATGGACCTTACTACAATTTTATACAAGTGGACCTTGTTGCAAATTATTGGATCCAGGAATTTACATATTTCTCAGCAAAAATACAAGCCAGTCTAGAACAATTGGTGACTGTAACACCTTGCTATTTGTTGAAGTTTCATAAAAAGATCAAACCAGCCTACCTGTATTTTGATTTTATGCTCCTTGCAAATGAACTCAATAAGTTTCCTACCCCTCGAACTGTAAACCACAAAGAGGCAGGACAAATACAGTAAGCTAATGCATCGAGAATAGATGTTTAACCATACCACCATAAAAACATGACATTAGAACCCACCCAGGACCAAAAGAAGAAAAAGCTGACAGGAAAACAGTAATTATATGATTTAAAGACAACATTAAGACCTATGTCAAGCAGCAGAATTAATGTCTGGGCAAAGCAAAAAGAGGCTTGAGTTTCAAGTTGCTAACCACTGAATGGCAAACTGCTCTCGATCATCCAATATTAGGATAACTTCATATACATCCTCAAATCTCTCCCCCAAGCTCAGAGGTGGCAAACTTAAAACATTCATATTTGTATCCAAGCGGTCCGAAGATGACTTTTTCATAGAATGCTCCTATAGAATAATGACAAGGTTAAGGATGGCTAGCCATCAAAAGTAAACAAAGATATTCAATGCCTTGCAAAACAAAGAAATTGCATCAACAATGCTACAGAAGGAAACATCGAATCTTGATGTGCACATACAGATGATGAGCAAGCTCTCATGGAAAATGAACTAGAAGTGGAACAGGCAGAAGTGAGATTTGGCATATTTCGACCGTCGCAATTGGAACCCATTTGATTGCTCTTAGTAGCAAGATCAACCTGACCTGGATGTTTACAAAGCCTTGGATAAGAAACTTTTTCCACATTTTCAACAGGACTGATAATAGCATTCAAAAAGGTATGCTTGTTACCATTTGAAAATGTGCAAGCAGTTGATGTTGATCGGAAGTCTTCTGTTAGAGTTTGAGGCTCTGAATGCACACCATAAATGAGATCTTCTCGAAGATGACACAGAACAGCTGGCCAAAGTAATGATATCTCCTTGTACTGGGAAGTTTCTGAGACTTCAGAAAAAGCAAGAAGAACTTTTTCTTTGGAGTACCCCATGCGCATAAACTACAGAACAGGAATCCAAATCAAAAAAGAAAAAAAGAAAAAGAAAGAATTACACAGCACCCCAAAAACAATTGTGCAATGAACTCAAACAGCAAAATAAATTTTCAAAGAGTGACCCCACAAATCACTGCTAGTAGTCTTGGAAATGATATATGGTATGAAAGACTGAAAATAAAGAAATTGCATCGGTGGACATGAAAAATTCAGGCTTTTTTATTATTAAAACATTTGTCAGAGATAAATGGTGAACAGTGTTCTACAGTCAAGCTAAGAGCAGAAGACTTTCAAGAGGCTCAAGGATTGAGGTTTAGACATTCAGTGATACAGAACTAAAGAAGATTTGCAAGAAAAGAAGGCACACCCTCTCAAGTGATTCAAGGGGAACATCTATTGATTTCTTCTGCCTACTTAAGGCAACGGATGTAAATGTCGCTCCCCTAGCTGAATCAGGGTGAGCAGACTCCATATCTGATGTATTAAGCATGTTCGGATCAGAAGACCCCTCTAAATTAGCCAAATTATCTCCAGGATCCTCCATACAAG
>Ga0307510_10001827_pt1 | contig 23828 bp, 12 predicted proteins | sample 12_EM_MG_FD_207224 | JGI IMG/M metagenome (GOLD analysis project Ga0307510, IMG submission 207224) | Populus trichocarpa ectomycorrhiza microbial communities from riparian zone in the Pacific Northwest, United States - 12_EM | ecosystem: Host-associated > Plants > Roots > Unclassified | place...
CCCACATTTTATTCATCCCTTATACATTTATATTACCCATTTAAACATAATCCACCTATTAAGACAATTAAAAACTTCATCCCTTAAAGAATAACAGCTACACACACACACACACACACACACACACTCTAAAATCATAGAAAGATGTGTGTGTGTGTGTGTACACATCCACATTTTATTCATCCCTTATACATTTATATTACCCATTTAAACATAATCCACCTATTAAGACAATTAAAAACTTCATCCTTTAAACATTAGTGTTTGGCCGAATTCCTTAATAATAAGAGGATGAATTTTTTCTTTTTAATTATCCATATTCATGTATCACCCATATCTTATACACTCATAAAACATAATTCCATGCAAATTACATAACAATTTCATCAATTAATCCCACTCCTATTTTTTCTTGTTCGAACCCATCACAATGATGGAAGGGGGTAGATTTTCTCTTCAATTCTTCCAATTTAATCATTATCTAATCATATTTTATTCTTATGAATATCATTCAAACACAATACCATCAATTTAAATAATAATTCAACAAATTCCATATTTCCATCATGCATATTTCACCTAAAATGTATCATTTCACAAAATAAACTCAAACCAAGTTTGAATCAAGGTTTCTCACCTCTTAAACACAAGAGATTTGAAGAAAAAAGATCATGAAAACAAGTTTTCTTCTTCCTTTATTTTTGTGCTCCCAACCCATCACTTTTTGCCCTTCAAGACTCCAAGAAAACTTCAATTATCAGCTCAAATCCCTCATACACCTTTTTTTTTTATTCCTTTACCCACTCTTATGTAGTGTTTAAATGAGTGAATTTATGGTAAAGATCAAATATATTGACGAAACCCTCTTTGTTTTACTCACACACTGTTGCTAGACATGAATCGTTTCAAGGAGAAGCCATTCACAATTTAATCACCCTCGTTTCACTTTACTACACTATTGCCCTAAATGTTCCATAATCACAACTTGGTCCCCACTTAATTAATATTTTATTATTGTATACCTGGTCATCACTGTTTTTCAAAATCTTTTCAAACTTGGATTTTCTCGAAATGTTAATCCCAGATAGAATATTAAATCTGAAAACTCATAAAATTTTGACTTGATTCAATAGTCGGATTGAAAGATATGTTTAATATCGTAAAATTGGATAGTTAGTGATTTTACACTAAAAAAATATGAATCTTGCACATTGTTTTATTTACTCAAATCACCATGAGATTTTCCTTAATGTGATGTAACCTATTTTATCTCCAAAATTAAAATTTTATATTTTACTAACTCGAAAAGAAAAAAAAAATTTTAAACAGGGTTTTGCATTCTTCCCTCCTTAAATAAAATTTTTTTCTCGAAATTTGATTCTCGTACCTGAGTCTAAAAATAATTTGGGATACTTATTTCTCGTCTCCAATTCTCTTTTCCAAGTTTTCTCCTCAATTTTAAAACTTCTCCATAATACTTTTATCATATAAATCTTTTTATTTTTGAGTTCCTTTTCAATTTGATTTAACACCTTTACTTGCTTTACTTCCAGAGTTAAATCTTCCTCAATTTCTAAAGGAACCTGGGGTAGTGTTCGTGAAGGATCCACATCGGCTTTTTGTAGTAGCTCTCGATATAGAACACATCATGAATTTTGGTCAAATATGGGGGAAATACTAACTTATACACTACATGTAACATTCCTAATTATTATCAGGAAGATTTACAAGCAATTTTTTTTTAAAAAAAACAAATGTATATGTAAAATTTCACTCAAATTTTTGATGAAATTTTGACAGAGTTTCTCCTATAATGGAAAGTCCAAAGTTATCGATTAAAACTGTTTCACATTTCAACACAATTTCATCTACCTGATTTAATCATCGTAGATCATTTCCCTCCACCAATCAATGTTTCTCAAAACAACTTCATCCATACAAATATATTTAACAACTATATCCATATATATACAAAGTACAATAATTCCATATACTTAAGAAATTGATATTAAATACAACATACATAAGTGTTAAAGTGCATTTAGGTTAGATAATTACAATCCATAAAATATGAGCATATATGTTTACATGCTAAGCAAAATAATATTATTGTTCAAAATGCATATCCTGAATCTGGCTTATATAATCAAGAGATGCAGAAGTAATCTACTCCTAGCATGAATGTGATGACCCTGAAAAGAATGCAACATATGATATGTTAATTAAGAATAATCACTTAAATAATTTAATACAACTGAATTATATTTAAATTCTTCCTTAACCATTCTCCTTTATATATATATATATATATATATATATATATATGGTCCATATAAAATATACGCATATCAATGTCTATCATGGTTATCATTAGTCTCTGAATTCCAGAAGCAACAAGTCAAATCTTGAATAATGCCAATATCAATAAATTCTATTGATATCATTAAACTCTCAATTCCAGAAATGACTAATTAAATCTCAATTAATTCCAATATCAATAAAATTTATTAATATCATTAGTCTCTCAATCCTCGAAACAACTAATCAAATCTCAATTAATACTAATATCAATAAAATCTATTAATATCATTAGTCTTCCAATTCCAGGAACAACTAATTGAATCTTGATTAATGTTGATATCAATAAACTATATTGATATCATTATTCTCTCAATTCTAGGAACAACTAATCAAATCTCGATTAATGCCGATATTAATAAATTTTATTGATATCATTAGTCTTCTAATTTTAGAAACGACTAATCAAGTTCAGATGGTGCCGATATCAATAAATTATATTGATATCATTAGTCTTTTAATTTCGAGAATGACTAATAAAGTTTAGAAAGTGTCAATATCAATAAATTATATTGATATTATTAGTTTTTCAATTCTGGGAACGACTAATCAAATTTGAAAAGTGCTGATATCAATAAATTATATTGATATCATTAGTCTCCTAATTTCAGGAATGACTAATCAAGTCGGGATCTCCTTCAATTGTTTTTTTTATTTATTTCTTTCATTATCTCTAAACCAAATACTCTCAATATCAAATAAAATTGTAATAAATTTGCATTTCATAATTAAACAATGCCTTAGATAATTATGCTATAGGTTAGAACCTACCTGCATTGCGTAATGTCCTAGCTTCTACTCTAAACTGTGGCATGCTTGCAGTAGTATTCCCTGCCATCACAGGATAATTTCATCATCATTAATCATTTTCCTTTTTCCCCAAAATCATTGAATCATTACACAACTTTTCTTAAATTAACACTCTTCAATTTTTATTTCCCGAAATCATACATACACCTATATATTTTCATTTCAATATTCAAAATTCTTTGTCGATTAAACCCAAATTAATTCAAACACATTTTCTATGATAATTTCACACATCATCCATATACCTTTCCTTTCCCCACCTTTTTATAGCCTATTAGTTGGCATGATCAATAAAGGAAATTGTGAGTCCCCTTTTGTTCTCTTTCAATTCTTCCTCATTATTTATCATCGTTTGAGTATTAATATAATCCACAATACAATTAAAAAATAAATTTTAAAAACTATTTTCCCTATCCATGCATCACATATGACCAACCCTATAGTTAAGGTGGAGGCATGATTTCCCCCCCTCAAATTAAAGCTTTACCCAATGTTAAACTACTATAATAATCAAGTTTCAAACATTAAATAAGCTAAATATTGACAAGCTCTTGATTAGAATTATCCCTTGACTGTGTTGATTTCATGGGTCTATTTATTATGATAGATTATTGATGACTCTGACTTGTTTGCTTCACATTCTGTGATTGCCTAGAGATTTTATGAGGGCACTCTCTTTTGAAGTGTCCTTTTTCACTAAAACAAAACATCCTTGTCTTAGATACTGATAAGCTCTCCATCTATGACCCTCTCCTAGGCATATAAAACATTGGTCCGGGGAGACCGAACAATAATCGGGGTGTCTCTCTATTCACAATGTACACAAAAAGGGTACATAACATTTTTTTGGTTAATGATCCCCCTAAAAGGTTAACCCTCGAGTGTATCTGTCCTCCCATCATTCCTCTACCTGTATGTTGGTGAGAACCTACTGATACCCCATTTTCTTCTTAAATTGATTAAACAATCCACTTTTACCTTTTTTCGAGAGTGGTTGCCTATTCGCAGAAAATTCATTATCTTTTCTCTTTGACAATCTTATACTGACCCTGATGGCCTTCCCCAATGCATACTTTCAATGCTTGTGTTGCTTTGATTAACTATTTCACCATCTTGAATTGTAGGGCAATTAATATTTGCCTTAAGTCCTGACAAAAACCATCCTTTAGTTTTTCTATCATATGTTCCTCGGTCGAAACATAAAGTGAGGCGAATAATGAGAGATCATGAAATCACTTTCGTATTCTAGCACAAACATCTTCCCTTGTGTTAAGGCTAAGAATTATTGTTCTTTCACTTTGCGGGGAGTAAAATTGATTTTCAAATTTGAATTTGAAGTCATTTTAGGTCAATGCTTCTATAGCACGTCTTAACTGGACTATTTCCCACCATGTTATAGCTCTATCAGATAACAATTGTGTAGCATCATTTACCCATAAATCTTCAGGTATTTTAATTTAAATCATCATTTTCTCCACTTTCCCGAGTCATCTTCTAACTATTTTTGCATCCTGCTCCCCCATATAAGGTTTGCAACCTATTTCTCTCATACTTTTAACTAGTTGAACCAGTAGTGCTACATTATCAGTGATTGTAGAAATTTCTAGATTTGCTAGTGTAGTCGGTACAGTTGGGGTTGCATGAGTTGTAGTACTGGCCATACCTTCTATTACTACCTTGACTATGTGTACAAGGAATACTGGGTCAACATAAGGCGTGGATACTCTTATTGGTGTCGTCGGAGGGGGTACATTTATTTCAGAGTATGTTCATTCTAAACTCCTACTGATTCTCATTGCCTGGACTGAAATGACACTACTAGTACATGAGAAGCAATATCATCTAGAGGACTTTCCTCTTGCTATTTATCAGCACCCTTGCCTTTATTTCCCTTTTATATAAAGGTTGGTTCAACACGAGTTCTTTGCCAAGTACATACCACCCTGAAATAGGCAATACTTATAAGTATTTACTTTAGATTCTCTAGGATCAAAGCTAGGAGCTCTGATACCAACTATAAAAGCCAGTAAAATTCCAAATATTTTTGATACACACACATATCATTGTCCTTTAGCATAATGTTTAATGCAAATGATTCTTAAATTATATTCTTAACTTCTTAGAAATGTATATTTCATTATACCATTTATCATGTTAATAGCCAAACATATTTGAGCATTCATATAGACTACATACACATAAGATATAATAGTATTATAGGAAGGAGAGGTACATATACATCATGTTCAAAATATAAAGCTTATCAAAACACCATAATTTACATATCCTAAATTCGAATATCGATATCATACAATTTTACAAAATATGAGTCGTTCATTCTTACTACTAAATAGATTATTACATGATCATTCAGTTTCACAATATAGATACTATGAGATTGCTATACATCATGGTTATGAGATGATCCTATTACAAATTAAATTTGATGTAAGAGTATAAACATTAATTATGGTACAATTGAGTAATAAAGCATATAGTCACAATTAAGATTAATATCTAATGAAGCAAGTTCACATTAATCACTTTTTACCAGGTCTATCTTGAATGCATTACTTCACATCTTCATACAACAATAGTCCTCGTTACTTCACCTTAATTTATGTCCAACAATCAACCAATGATATATAATATAATCTATGAATTCATATATAGAGAATTCTTCATTATGTAAATTATTCATCTTTAGTTATAATCAATTAATATAGGTTCTCAAAACATGATTTCTGATCGATAATAATATATTATTATCATCCTTTCATCATATCGATGAATACTATCAATTAAGACTATACTTAATGTTTACTTTTGGTTGTCCTAGCATGGATACCGTTAGCCAAAGTTAATCATATTATTTTCTCTCGGCTATCTAACATGGATACCATTAGCCAAAGTTAATCTTTAATGTTTACTCTTGGCTATCCAACATGGATACCATTAGCCAAAGCTAATCTTTGCATTTGTTTCCGGCCATCCAATATGGATATCATTAGTCAAAGCTAATCTTATCATTTGATCTCTGCTATCCGACACGGATACCATTAGCCAAAGCTAATCCTTTTGTTTATTCCTGAATATCCAATTTATAGATATCCTTAGCTTATCATTTGTCCCGGACTATCCGACATGGATACCATTAGCCAAAACTAATCTTTTTATTTATTCCTAAATATTCAATTCATGGATATTTTTAGCCGAAACTAATCTCAATATTCTTTATAATTCATGGTTAATCAAATAATAGAATTCAAATGGTAATACCTTATAAAAAATACCTCATTAATTTAACAGATTAGATGAAGGAGAAAATCGCCTCCCTACCCCCCCGCGTAGTGTGTCCTCGCATGATCGAAGATTAAATTCCTGTTGTACCTCTTGGTTCATAAAGAGACATTAATTAATAATTATCTCTAGGCATAGTGAAAGATTATTTCCACACATATTTGTGAGCACACAAACATATATAAATATCTTTTATTTGCATGTATATTATTCAAGTCTTTGCATGGTATTAATGTTTTAATAAAACATCAATTTCAATTTTATTAAAAATCATCAACAAAAACTGAGTCATTACGGCACTGAAAATCATCATTGAAAACTGAGTCATTACAGCATTAAATATCATCAATGAAAACTAAGTCATTACGATGTTTCTTTTCCCAAGTTCATACATGGAAGTCAATAGCAAGTTCTTTTCTTAAAAGATCATATCATAACCTATTTCATGGACATCGACCTTATCACAATTCATTTCCAAGATCATATAGAGCAAAATTAACATGTAATGTCTTCAATCTATTACAATTTCACCCAATTATCAAATATTGTTAAGGAGGATCTATTAATTACCATTACATTCATGAAGACCCTTCTTTTCATTTTCTTCCAAGATGGCTGAAGCCTATGTCTTTTTCTCTATAAAATATTCTTTAATGTTTTTCAATATGATATCATCAAATTCTCATCTATTATAACATGTCATAACGTGTTTTACGCATTCCAATTTATAAAGTTCTATTAGACATTGTGAAACCCTAACAATTTATAATTTAAATATGCAGATGACTTGGTGGAAATTTTGTAAAACCCCAACAAAAGACTTTACCATAATGAATTGAATAGTGAGAAATAAAATCGAAATGGTGGTAAATTGTAAACCCCTGATCAAATTTTATGATGTTAATATAATTATTGATAATTTGGAACTGGAAATGAGATGGGTTAGTTAAAATAAAATAAAATGGAATAGTATTGAATTATTAGAAAATAAATTTTAGAGAGAAAGATTCTTCACATGGTATTTTAAAAGCGGACTGAGAAAAAGCATTTGGTTGAATGAAAAAGGTACCCAAACTTGATATAAGGGTGTTTTAGTAAATATGGATAGATTTGCTATATAAATAGCAAAATTATGCAGAAAATACCTAGGATGGCCAAATGAAAGGAGAGAGAGAGAGAGAGAGAGAGAGAGAGAGAGAGAGAGAGAGAGAGAGAGAGAGTGTACCTTGAGAGTAGAAACTCAAACTGCCATGTCTCAGTATTCACTGTTGGATCAGGCTGGTTTTTGGATATATTATACTCCTCACAACCCTCTAACATCTGACTATTGAGTTCTGAAGGCTCTAGTTTTGTGTGAGACATATAGCCCTTGCAACATTTCAAGAAAAACCTGCCTGTAGGTCAGTCACGATCGCTGGCGGTTTCCTCCTCCATCCACTATTGGATCCTGCTCAATTTTGGATATATTGGTCATATTGATGAACTCTTCATTCTAAATGGCAGAGATCGAGATTAGAGACTCCGACAAGAATTTATTCATCGGTGAACAATTGATAGTCAATTAGCAAAATTATGTAGAAAATATCTAGGATGACTGAATGAGAGGGGGGAGGGGAGATTACCTTAAGAGCAGAAACTCAAACGATCATATCTTCGTATTTCGCCGTTGGATTGGACTGGGTTTTGGATATATTATGCTCCTCGCCATCTGACCATTGGGATCTGAAGGCTCTGGTTTTGTGTGAACAATATATTGTCAATTTTCAGGTCAGTTTAGTTTTATTTCGATCTAAGAAGATCTATCTGTAACATGCTCTAATTGTTTGGTATGTGTCGCATGAAATAATAATGGTTAACATCACCGTTTGAATTTCATGAGTTCTGATTGAGTTAGGAGAAACTTTAACCTTACTGAAACTTTTGTTTAAATTAAGTTAGCAAGAATGAAATAAATGGAAAGTGTGGTGGCTTGATTTGTGTTTAACCATAAAAAACATGCTAATTATGATTTAAATTGAAGAAAATCCTTGGTGTCTTTTTTTAGGCATGTTCAACCAGATTATTGATAGTAGGAAAAGTGAGATATTGGTTGTTTAATCCATGTATTGGGAATGAACAGTTTGGCCATCAACCTTTCAGCTGATATTAGGGCACCCAAATGATAAAATTTAAGATTGGGTTCTTCACAAAGGTTGTAGGTATTAATGTTATCTTTTAAATAAAACTGACCTCGTGTAATTTGGAGTTATAGAACTCTAGATATGGACTGAAAATGGAAGAGGGGTTGAATTGTCTCTTATTGGACAAATTGTGTTGAGTACTATAACAGATAATTTCAGGGGTGTTAAGGGCAGAATTAGACTTTCTATCCTTCTGTAGAGTTGTAGAATTATGTCTTACCTTCCCAACGTATTCTTTTAATATTTTAACTTGGATAGCCTCTTCTTGTTTTTTTTTTGTTTGGTAGTTGATACTTTTTAAAATGATTAAGCATGTATCTAGATGTTGATAAAGTTATTTTGATATTGCAATTATTCATAAGAATTCTTTATTAATTGAAAGGGATGAAGTTTACTATAAAAAAGTCAAATTTCCATATGGGACTAACGACAATGTAATACCATTATATAGACTTTTACTTGATGCATATTAAATGATTGTTGTAACATCTAAATAAGACAAGGATAGGGTGACCAATTTCTATTGCGAGAAGGTAATTTGTTCTATAGTTTATAAAAAGCAGATGTAGTTTAGTTTGAGAAATAAAGTATGTTATGTTTTTCAAGTTTTTATGCCTGCCAACTCTTACCATTAAAAAATAAAGTACATAAGTGATTGCGATAGTAAAGTACATCAATGCATTTGGTAGGCATCATCAACTAATATTGAAGAATGTAATAGAAAGTATAGCCTTTAATAGAGTATAATGGCTAAGTAGGATCCATATAGTTGATGTAAGATCTTGAACAAAAAAGAAAAATTTCCTATAACATATTCTTCATATCTTACTTTGTGATTTCATATTTGTCTGGTTGAAATTGATTATTTATAGTTATTTTTTCTTTTAAAGAAGTTCTAGATTTTCCCTTTAGACCTTTTCATTTGTGTGATGTTATTGTTTGCTCCATAGACGAGCACATGCAATATATAAATATATATACACAGTGGCGGAGCCATAGTGGATCAAAAGAGGGCAATTGCCCCCTTAATTTTTTTTATATTTTTTATATTAATATATTAATTTAGTGAATTATTGTTACACGGAAGGAAAGTTTTGACTCATATGTTTATATATATATATATAATTACAGCTCATTGCCTTAATTTCCCCCCCTTTTCCCTTTTCTTTCTTTATTTTTCCCTGTTTAACATTGTTCAATTGTCGTTCCCTGCCTCTTGCTTTACTCATCAATTAATCTTTCTTGCCTTTTGCTTTATGCTTTAGGTAAATTTTCTTCATCTTTTCTATTTGTTTCATTGTCTAATTTTAGTTTTATTCTTTTATAATTAGTTATTAAAAATATTAGGGTTTATGATAATTTAGGGGTTTTGATATGAATATATTCAAATATATTCAAAATAAATGTTTAAATATGCTAATTTAATCAATTAAGTGTTTCTTTTCTTATTATAAAGAAATAAATTAATATTCATGCAAAACCACTATTCTTAACATCTCTTGCATTGACAGAATAGTTTATTGAAATTTATATTTTCACATGATTTGTTTGTAAGTAAAATATCAAGTAGAAAGCATGTTTTTCAAGCATTGTTCCTCTTACACATACACTAGGCATTGTTCCTCAATTAAATGTCTAGAAATGATTAAGTATAATTTAATCAACATACTTATTATATACGTATAGATATGAATTGAAATAGGTTTTGATTTTGATGAATTGACGTGTATTTTGCTATTAATTTCATATGAAAGATTTAGAATTATTGTGTAACTCAACTGATTTTTGTTTAACAATGAATTATTGTGTAGTTGTGTTAATTATTATGTAGACACTAATGATGATAAAAAAATCCAGCAGGTTCATATTAAATTAACATGTCACTAGACAAGTATTTCAAGCGTAAATCTCTTGAGGATGAAGAGTCAATCAAAGCTTCAAGTCATGTAACTCAATCAAGTTCAAAGAAAAGTCATATTGAAATCAACCCTAACACTTTCCTTGCTGACCCTGGCTTAAGAAGACCAATTTATGAATACCATATAAATGATAGGGATGCAATCTGAAGAGCTTATCTACAAAAAGGTCCTTGTCAACCTTCATACTGTGATTTTCCTCAAAAACAATTTGGAAATATATCAACATTACGACACTTTAATCTGGCTTGGTTTGGTGCATACCCAACATGGTTAGAGTACATCATAGCTAAAGATGCTGCCTTTTGCTTGTATTGTTACCTCTTCAAGTTAAAAGGGGGTATTGATTCGTTTGTTGGTGATGGGTTTTCAAATTGGAAAAAAAGGAAAGATTTGATCTTTATATTGGAAAGTCTAATAATAGTCACAATGCACCTCAGATAAAATGTGAGAATTTGATGAATGAAAAATAAAGTATCATGACTTTGTTATCTGAGCAGATAGTAAATAGTCAAAGTGATTATCGAACTCGATTAAATGCTTCAATAGAGTGTGCTTGTTTTTTGTTGCACCAAGGACTTCCATTTCGTGGCCATGATGAATGTGAATGTTCAAGCAACCAAGAAAATTATCTAGAGGTCTTGCATTTCCTTTCTAGAAATAATGAAGCTATTAAAAGAGTTACTTTCAGTGAAGCTCCTAGACATAACAAATTGACTTCTCCAGATATTCAAAAAGACATTACTCAAGTTGCTTTAGAGGAGATTACAAATGTGATTATCAAAGATCTAGGTGACTATTATTTTCAATTTTAATTGATGAGTCACGTGACATATCAATCAAGGAACAAATGGCAGTTGTTATACGATATGTAGACAACAATGGACATATAATTGAACGTTTTCTTGGCATTCAATATGAGTTCTGGAAAGGATGAGTCACATGACATATACAACTGCTAGTTCACTCAAGGCAGCTATTGAAGCTTTGTTTTCTAAACATGGGCTAAGCATATCAAGATTGCGTGGTCAGGGATATGATGGAGCTAGTAACATGCGAGGTGAATTCAATAGCTTGAAAGCACTTATTCTAAATAACAATCCAAGTGCATATTATGTACATTGTTTTGCTCACAGACTTCAATTGACTTTTGTGGCTGTTACAAAGAAGCATAATGAAGTTGAAGATGTCTTCAATTTTATTTCTAGCATTATAAACATAGTTGGAGCATCATGTAAAAGGACGGAGGTGATTAGAGAAAAACAATATGCTAGAATTATTGAAGGACTTGAAAATGGAGAAATTTCTAGTGGACGAGGCCTGAATCAAGAAACTTCTCTTAGAAGGTATAGTGATACCCGTTGGGGCTCCCACTATGTTACAATTATTCGTCTACTTGCAATATTTTCATCAGTTCTTGATGTGCTTAAGATTAAAGGGAGGATGAGATGAACTCAGAACAGAGAACGAAAGCAGTTGTTTTAACAAGTATTATGGAATCATTTAATTTTGTGTTCATGCTTCATTGTTTGAGAAGGATACTAGCAGTTACTAATGAGTTCTCACAAGCATTACAAAGAAAAGATCAAGACTAGAAAATGCTATGAGTTTATTGAAAACATTAAAGAAATGATTCAAAATGATGAGAGAGAATGATTGGGAATCTTTATTGGAAGAAGTGTCATCTTTTTGCATCAAACATGATATTGATATTCTAAACATGGATGATGAGTACAAGCTTCGTGGGCGTTCAAAGCGAAAATCTCAAGGGATTACAAACTTACATCATTTCTGTTATGAATTGTTTAACAATATCATTGACATGCAACTTACTGAGTTGGATGATCATTTTACTGAGACGAGTACAGAGTTACTTCTTTGTGTGGCATGTTTAAGCCCAAATGACTCTTTCTCTACTTTCAACAAAGAAAAGCTTATTCGCCTTGCTCATTTTTATCCTAGTGAATTCTCTATAGTGGACCTTATGGTACTTGGTGACCAACTTGATACGTATATTATTGATCTACGTGGTGATGATGAATTTTCTGGTATTGAAGGTATTGCTAATCTTGCAGAGAAAATGGTAAAAACAAAGAAGAATTTGATATTTCCATTAATATATATGCTTATCAAATTGTCATTACTTCTACCAGTTGCAACTACTACAATGGAGAGAGTTTTTTCTGCTATGCATATTGTCAAGAGTAGATTGCGGAATAGGATGAGAGATAAGTGGATGAATGATAGTTTGGTTGTATACATTGAGAAAGATATCTTCGATAAGATTGATAATGAAGCTATTATGAAGCGGTTTCAAAATATGAAAATTCGAAGAGAACAATTATAATGTAAGTTTTTTCATTTTAAAAGTATTTTTAAATTAATTTAACTTGATATGAATTAATATATATGTTTTGAATTGATTTCTAATGCACGTCTATATAATATAGTATTTGTTAATAATTTTTCCCCTCATTTGAAAAACTATGGCTCTGCAACTGTGTGTGTGTGGGGGGTTTTTATACTTTATTATATTTGATTGATTTGTTATCAAAAGAAAACTAAGAGATAACATGTAAAGTACTAAATTTTTGTAGGTATACCCCACTTATTTTATTTAAGAATTTGTATATCATGAATCACGACACAGAAATATATTCTTTCTGCTTGAGAGAGAGAGAGAGAGAGAGAGTAAACTTATGTTGAGAAAAAGACAACCCATGGAGAACTGAATTGCGGGCTTTAAGTTGGATCCCTATATTATCAGGAATCCTGGGCCCATTAAAAAAAAGATGATTAAGAGGAAGAAGGAGATAAAATTACCAAAGAAAGTAAAACAGGATGCACACTTTCACCATATACATGTTAGCACAATTGTTGCTGTTTTGTTTTAGGCTTCTTTCACGTAACTTTGGCTTTTCCATAACATTAGCTTTCTTTACTTTGTATACCATAAAATCATTCCTTTCTTTTGCAAAACCTCAACTTAAAAATTGACCATAAAACTCCTCTTTTGAGTAATTCTTCCGCATCCTTTTTCTATTTGTTTTATAATATTTTAATTAGGTCTTTTTCTTTGCAATAAGTTTGTTGAAAACTGGAGTTACAGAGGTGATTCTTCTATGGTGTGGTTGAGAAGTATGTCATTTGAAATCATGGTATTTTGGCAGTCTTTCTCAATTCCCCTTTGGATATGATTGCCTTTTTATGGGTTTTTCTTTTCTTACAACAAACAGGCAGAAGAAAAAAAGAAGAAGAAAAGGAAGGAGCACCAGACAGATAGAAAAAATTGAAGAGAACGAGGCTGTATCAGATAAGAAAAAGCTACAGAGAGGAGGGTTTGCTCTTGCGTTGGCAATCATAAAAATGGTGGTGCTGGAGGGGTTGCCTCTACGATGTCGTAGAGGATGTCGGATGAAAAAAGGTGTATCGTTTTAGATCCTGGTTATTTTGATTGTCCATTTTCAGTTCATTCGATAGGATGCATGATTATTTTTATTTCTTAAAGGCTTTGATTAATTCGATAAATTCATACCCATTGGAATCTGCAAGAGGTACATAATTAATGAAATTACAGTTGAATATTCTCCCCTCCTTCGGTAGCGTAGAGAAATTGAAGGACAACATTGATAGAGAAATAAAATACAAGTCTGGGGACTCAAGGCATGCTCTGAGTCTATCCAAAACTATTTGAAATATAAAGACCTCTTCAATGAACAATACACCAACAATTCTCAGTTGATAGAGGTGCCGAAGAATACACTGAGAATTCCCCGACAAGCAAATATTTGTGATTTTTCTATACCCAATTATTTCTTTAATCTTGCAAGTTTCTTAGAGCGTGTTTGACAGTGTGGCTGCGGGTGTTTTTCAAATAACTTTTCGTGTCAAAATGCATGTCAATGATGTTTTTTCATTTTTTAAAAATCATTTTTGACATCAGCACATCAAAACGATTCAAAACATACAAACCATATTAAATTTTAATAAAAAAAAAAAAATTCAAATTTTTTGAGAACGCAGCCGCAGCCGCGTTCCCAAACGAGCTATATGCATTGTGTGTGTATATATGTTGTCTGTGAAGTGCATATTGTTTGTCTTTCCTTCCCCTATGTTGGAATAATGAAGTTAAACTGCTTTCGATACATTTATTTTAGGCTTTCTTTTAATGTTTTATCATGGCAGGTTTTCTAGCTATTGCAAATATTGTTTTTCATGAGCCTATTATCTTCCAAAACATTCCAAGAATGAACCTATCATTTTAGTGCTTGTAGATATGATCTGCATGTTGGAAGAAACCCATATGCATCCAAAATCACCATCATTACAGGGCCAAGAAAGCTTAAAATGGTTTATGATGGCCTAATTTAAGGCGAAGACAACCTGATAATTATCATCACAATAATAATTTTCTATTGGAATGTGTTCTCATGTCTTCCTAATTGATTCACAACAAAAATGGCACCCAACTTTTGAAAAACAAACATAAATTTGTAGTCGCCCGACTCAGCAACAAGGGGTGCCTCTGTTGTAATGCTCTTCCATGTGTTTCTGTCTCTTGCTTTTCTTGTAATAGGATTGCTATTATATGTCTCAAATCTCTAACAATTACTTCCTTCGAAGAGCCGATCAGACCACCTCCGCTGCTATTACTCATATTTCTATTGACAGTAGTGAAAGAAGAGAGATGAGTAAGAGACGCAAAATTATTACATAAATAAAATGTCATTCTCTTCTGTATTTGGCTCTCCAATTCTCTGGGCACTCATCCCTCAACTGCATCATCTTTCAAGCCTATCAATGGTGGGATTAAAATAGCAGTCCCTGCAGGCCTGGTTTTGGTTACGGTGGGCTATCGATCGAGTGTTCTTTAAGGCCACAAAAGAAGGCAACTGCACATTCACATGAAAACAAGGCCAAGAGAGAGTAGTCTTGACGATGTGGAAAGAGTCAATAATGCGCTAATCCCAATTCGATTGATAAAAATCTGCCAAACAAAGAATTACAATGTCTCATGGAAAGAAATAAAAAGTGGTACAAAGGCCTTTTAACATTTTAAGTTGGTGGTATTCAAATAAAAATTAACAGCGGCCTTGGACAGTGGCACAAAGAAAAATCACACTCTAGACCCAGCAATTGTTCATAATGTAAAAAAGGAAAAAGGCAGTGGCTGAGCGGAGTTTACTGCACAGACATTGCTGGTATGACAAAAGAGAGAGTGAGCTAATTTGTAATTTGTGTTGAGAAATGTAACCTGTTTGAACGATGATCGTCAAACCTGAACAAGGCTTGATAATCAGCAGTCCTGCAATAAAGTATTGTCGTTAGTTCCTGCCTAAAAAGAGAAAGAAATGAAAGCATAAGGAGCTGGTTGTGAAGCTTGAACATTCCAATGGAAGCATGCTAAATGTTTATGCATGGAAGCAAATGGAGTGGAAAAACAAAAAAGGTTTGAACAGGTGATATGCACAAACGCATAAACGACGACTGAAAATAACATGGTAGTATGTTAATGAGTGAATGGCTCTAATCCTCCAAACCATCACTTGCGATCTCTAGATAGGCTCATTTCTTGTTAAAAAGATCAGAAGAAAAAGATAAAAACATGTGAGAGGGGACCTAGGTCTGCAATTTGTAAACCTGTCTATTATGTCTTGTCATATACGTGACATAAACAAGAGGGTTTCGAAGCAAGAAAGACAAACATTTACTAAGCAAATTATATGGACTATTAAGAGAATTACATAAGCCAGTAACAACCAAGAGATCCCATGAACCAATAAAAAGAACTAAATAAGCAAGCAATAAAGGCAGAGTCTAAAAAAAGGAAATTCTTAAAAACAAAAGGTGGGAATCCCACTAATTATCATGGTTAAGAGAATTGAGCGGAAGCGAGTTCACCAGCTAAGCTTGCTTATATAAATCACAACCTGCTTCTGTTGTATAAGACATGATCAAACTAAATTGAACATTATTGATTGAGTTTAACCAAAAGCCTTTGGTATTTGTCTTGTTGAAACAATGTAAAGGAAAAGTGATTTATTTATGAAAAAGAATGCAGTTAAATTCCTAATTTGTTCTCTTTGAAATTAGGAACTACTTTGACGGTGTTATTTCTACAAAGAAAAGACAATAATATTGCACAACATCGTGATAATAAGCAAATACGCACTTCAAGCAAGACAACTTCTTTGGTTTATAGACTCCAGTCAACTTAAGATCAAATTGCTACACTAATGAAAATAGCATTGAACTTTCCTCTCTACAAGTAAAAAGCATCCCAAAGGACCAAAGTGCTTAGTTGGAAGACTTTAAGGCAAGAGATGACCAAATTTGGTGTAAGAAAATATAAAGTCATTCCTGTTGTACTTTGGCTATGGATATCATTTGGAACCTGAGCAGTTGAAAGGTTTTAAGATTTCTGTTTGGAACATGGCTTGGGTTCTCTTTAGATATCAGCTAAACTATTGATCAAATCTTCCCTCGGAAACCCTATACTAATTTTCCCCTACCCCATCAATGTATTGGACAATATTAAGAGACTCACAAACGGGCACTCTATTGTGAATAAGAACACGAATCATCTTTTAAGAACTGGGTTCATTTAAGAAGCAGGGGACTCTAGTCTATCAAGTTTTTTTTCATGGACTCGTATTTGATCCCCTTCTCTGCCAATGTGATCTTCACTCGTTTTGCCCATGAAATTGACCAAAACTTGCCAGAACAAACAACAATCGCACAAAAACTGTTAATCACATGATGAATTTGCTAACACACACAGACAAGAACTAACAGTAAAGTAGATATGGTCAATAATGATGGGAGAACATGAACGAAAAGAGAAAATAGGTTGCTAAAAAACACAGATGTGTGCAATCTATGATGATGAATGCAAATACACAACATCACTAGAGAAATCAACACATTAAGCATGAAGCACCACATGAAGTTCTCAAGGGTGAAATAAATCCATGCCTAAGCAAGGGGAAAATTGAAAAAAAGGATAAAGAAAACTCATCTTGTTGGATTCTCTCTTTTTCCCCCCTACAAGTGATGTTGCTGCTGTTTTTCCCTACAACTGCTGCTACTGGTCTCTACGCTCTTATGATGCTAGGTTGGTTGATTCTGTTGGCTGTCAGTGCTGTTGAGGTTGTCATCAATGTCGATTTCAGGTAAGTTTAAAGGTCCCAGTAATACATGTGAATCGTCATTTTATCAGAACTTTTTCAATGACTACTTTTAATTATAGTTAGTCCTTCTTAAAAGGAGCCATATCAGATCCCTAAAACCAAAAAAATTATAAAGAGAAGATTTGTTACCTGATCAACGTCTCTTATGCGTTAGAGAACAAATAACTAAAATGCTGCAAGTACTGACAGATAGCTACGGCCTTTGCTAGCGCCTACAATGGAAGTAGCACATATTCTGAGGCTAAATGAAGTCCTGTTGAAAAAAAGAATTCATATAGCATCAATATACAAATTCAAAGGGATATTAGCTTCGTTCCATAATTAACATAAAGCTTTCCTTTATCAAGAGCAACCTTCAATGATTTGTTCTGTAATTAGCAGCATCCTAAAGCTTTCCTTTATCAAGAGTAATCTTCGATGGCTTTCCATTGACTAAATAATAACATCCTCCTGTATGCTGTGAAAAATAGCCCTTATCCAAATGAAATAACAAACGATGCACATAATTTATCAGCCTCTATAACCAATTAAAAATCAATATTTATGTGGCCCTATTTCAGTAAAAGAAATATTTAGTAGATAACGGCAAAAGGCAAGCTCCCATTACTAAATCAAAGGAAAAACAAAGGCATGCATCCGAGTGAGCAAACATTTGCAGGAAAAAACGAATGCAATCAAGGCAAATAGATAGGTTAGCAAGGGCTATCAAAATAATGGAAAATGCAATGATGAAAGCATACAAAAAGCGAAGACACCTCAACTGAGAATCAATATTGTGAGGCGTTTTCAAAAAAGGGTAGAAAGAGGCAACCAAATTCAAACTTGTAGCTTATGGTATTTGTAAGTCTATCAACTTTCTTAATTTAATGTCTCCTCGTACACTGAAAAAAAGTTTATTTCTTCAAGAATAGACCTCCCTGCTATTTTTTCTTTTTGGTTGAACCAATTGACCTATGTGAATCTAGAAGAAGAAGAAGAAAAAAGAGAGTAAAAGAAGCAAGTTACTGATTTTTACGGTCACTTCAATAAGGAAAGGTTCCATAGCTTTCCATGTGATCTCTTTATTTCTTACTATTAAACTTAAAATAATGTTAAGAAACTATGATAACAGCTTGTTGGCTTGGTTGATCAAGCTCATGTAATTACATTTCAATGGAGAGAATTATAATCAATCAGTTAATGCACACATTCAAACACATAAAAGATGACGGGATAAATTATAATCTAAAAATCTTTACTTGGCCATTTTATTGGGATCAACAGTAGAAGTCAACTTTGGAAGCTCAACATCCATGTTATCTTCATCTTTCTCCTCCTCATCTTCTTTATTCTTTCCCTTACTTCTTGCAGTGCCTAACATGGGTCTCAAAGTAGATGGATTATCAGAGGGATGGATAAAACTGTTGCCTCCTCCACTAAGCTCATCATCATTTTGAGCAGCAATGATACTCTAGGAACCAACAGGAGTAGCAACAGCATTAGAAGTTTGAGTGTCATAATCATCTCGGGCAATCAGGGATTCTGGTGGTGATTCTTCTTATTCCACTCAAATGGATCCTTTGATTGCTTTTTTATCCTATTAGTTCATTCAATAATGTAAGCCCTGAGCATTTTGTCGAGCACCTTGAGTGCAGAAAAAAGGTAATTGAAAAGGAACATCAAAGAACTAAGATCTCAGCTGATATACCCTTTTTTTCTTTTCTATCCGACATCCTCTACTCCATTGCAGAAGAATCACGTCTTTTATATAAAAAATATTTTTTTTTGAAATGTTTTTAAAAAAAGTCAAATAATAAAAAAATTCAAAAATATTTTAGGACAAGAAACTTGGAGACGGCAAAAAATGGGTTGAAGGACTTTAGTCGCACAAATTAAAAGTTAAGAGGATCAAATTAGACCAAAAAGAAAAAGTTAAGAGCTCAATTGCTGCAATGTAGGGCCTAATTAAAGAAAATAATGAGAGTTTGGGATCGAATTAAAGAAAAATTATTAATATTTTGAACAAGTGAGGTAGTAACTCAAAAATACCTTTGACCAATCAAAATCGTGCAATTTGCCAATTAACATACAACTCCCCTCCCCTTCTCAAAGATCTCATCAAACTCTTGTTACCATAAATTTGTGATGATCGGTGGAATGATTACGAGAAACCGATCTTAAACATGAATCAGAGGTTAAGCGTTTGTTTGGGATTGTTGTAGCAGTTTAAAATATTTTTTTTTTAATATATTAAAATAATTTTTTTTTATTTTTTAAAAATTATTTTTGACATTAACATCAAAATTTAAAAACATATATATTTTTTTTCATTTAAACAAAAAAAGCAATATCTTTCATTTTAAACAAAAAAAAAAAATCAAAATATTTGAGAACTTCCCAAACACACCCTGAGTATAGTGACGGGGAAACCTCGAATTTATTTGCCAAACGGTAGGCTGCTAGGGTTTAGTTGAAATATTAACAATGGATACATTTTTCTGCAGTGCTAACTGCTAGGACATTTGCAGTGCTATCGAAGATTCACAATACCGAATCACTTGGCGGTTGGTGCGCGCCACAAGCAGACATGATGATAGGTGTAAATGAACTCTAGACATATGTGACGATACCAAATCTTCAGCTTTGACACTTTCTATTTTCTTTTACTGAGATACTTCAGCTTAAAAATCTGATAACTTTGTGTACGCAACGGAAATTCATTTGTCAAAACGATGGCAACTCTCATTCTACACGGCAGAGAGTTTTACAGCGCCATTGTTTAAAGTTTCGAGTTATTCTATTAACTTCTCGACAAGTCAGAGGGATACTTACTATCCCAAGGGAAATGACTATACAGATTATGGGGTTGCTATTCACCAGCTGCTCATGACACCTTTGAACAGCACAGAATAATGGCGAGATAACATAAGGAATTGAGCAAAGCCAGCTGAATTGAAGGGAGCTCCTGCCAGCCAGTAATTACAGACGTTGAAGGTTGGGATTTGCGCATATCCTCCTCCAGCTGCTAGCAGGCATTAATTATGCTATACACGGCACCTAGCAACCCCCCCCCCCTGCACATACTTTCTCGGACAACATGATACTTTCAATACACAACTTCTTTTATGTCAGTCATGCCTCCCAACAGTTTCTAGGTGGATTTTTTCTTGTATTGATTCTGTACAAGGCTCAGAAGGAAATCCGTAAATATATGCTCGTACTCTGGCATTTTCCCGTAACCTGCCATGCCATGTTTCCATGTTAAGACATAGAATGAAAGGAATCGTTGAGCAAGTTTTCAAGATATAAGCTATCCTCATATATATATATATGTAGGCCTAAAAGCAGAAACAAAGTGAATTTAAGACACAGGAAAATGTTAAAGACGGTTCAAAGAAAGGTTGGAAAACAAATTTTGATGGAAACATTACAAAAAATAAAAGAAAATGTGGACTCGCCTGGGAAGTAGTTAATGTCAATGACATAAAATCGATCTCTGGTCCCATGCTCTCGGATAATATCAAGATTGAACAACCGGAGACCCTGCATGTATTTAACGATAAAAACACATGCAGGAGATAATGATATTTATACTGATGAAGAATAGAGAAAATATGAAGTTACCAGTCGACGACAAAGTTCCCTTGCAAGTTTCTCAAGCAATGGTCGTGGAGGAAGCTCTGCAGGAGGAGAAGAATATATTAGAGGAACTTGCCAGAATATTACGCTCAAGGCCTCATTGCAGGTTCTCAAGTGCTGAACAGAGTTCAATGGCACAATTGAAGTGTAGAGCAAATCCATCGTTTGCAGAATAAAAATTAAAAGAGAAGAAACAGTGGCATTCAAGTCTCGCACTAGCTTTGGACCCAGGAATTATCCTGAGCAATCTACAGCATGAGGTACCAAAGAAACATAATTTCTCGGGGGAAAAGGAGTTTTAATGATCATTGCATCAAAACCACCCAGTAGCATGATTTGTTTGGTCTCAGAATCAACAACAAATTGCAAATCTCTGCTTGTAACTAGTGGTGAATGCCTCAAAAGCTGGTAAGAAAAATTAACAAAAAGTAGTCATGGGTATGACAACTCACCAGCAACACCAGGGTCCAAATCAGCATTGTCTGCAGAAGCGGCAGCACAAGAAACACGTGGAAAACGGAACACACCAGCAATGTTCGAAAGCTCTCGTTTACAGACATCAGGTAATGAGAAACGCCTCACCACCTTAATGGTCTCCCCAACAATATAAACTTTAAACATAACACCCCCTAAAACAATGAAAGGAATAGCATTTGCTATGTAAGCTGGTGCCTGAGATGATCATGAACTAACATAAAAACCTATATGAATACAACTATATACCATGGTTGACAAACTCCTGAAGAACAAGTGGAGGTTCAAGTTTCTGAAGTGATTGTTGATCATAGGCAAGTGATAGTTCATGTGATTTTGCACTTCCGTCTGCAACCAGTGGCTTTGCAACTGAAACAGATATGAGTATACAAACTCAAGATGGATAACTTAAAAACAGAAAACAAAATAAATCAACCTCTCATGATAAAGAAATCAATACAATCCAATTTACAATCCAAAGCATCACTACTTGTATTCTACTCTGAAGAAGTTTCCAGCTAAATTGATGCATTGCATGCAGCCAAGATACTGACTCAAGTACACTATGAAATTGAATGCAGAAGAAAGAACGCACCGATGGGTAACATCAGCCCAGCTTTTGCAACTGCACCAGGGATAGATGAAGCATCCTTTTTAATAACTATTTGTTTAGGGATACCTACTTTCCCTGCACCATTAAGGGTAAATGATCAATTTCAATCAGCTTTGGGCACTATATTAGTCATCTGTCAACCTCACATCAAGAACTGTAAGGGTTGCCATTTGAATGTGAAGCTAAAGATATTGTTTTCCATCCAAACATCCATGAAATAGTGTGAGAAATTACCATACGAGGTGGACAAATTCATATCAGCGACACACTGGAGCATAGACTGCCGATTATGTAAATGTTGTATAGCATCAGGAGGATCAAGGACAGTGACTTCTGGATGTGTCCGTCTGTAATCCTGGAATTACAGGAAATAAATTGGAGATAAGGATCACATGTACATCAAATAAATTTCACTGTAGAAGCATGAAGATATAGAAAAACCATAAAGATCCAGAATCACAATATTAGTTATTAAGGATTACATGTTAAGGCGGCAGAAGATTAATGAAATCACAATGTCCACAAATAACATGATCCAGGCCACAACACAATTGAGCAGATTTTGCAATCTAATTCTCACATAGAACCTACAACATCTAAAATATGCTGCATCAATATTAAGATCTCTAGTCCGGGCCAGCAAGCAATGCCTTACAAAATGAAAAGTTACAAGTTAATGAATGTTGCTCACTAAAGAATATTTGAATCTTGTAGTTCTAACAACTGTAACTTCACCAAAGAATTCTTCAATTCAATTTTGAATATTCACTTCTTTTTTTTCAATGTGAAACATAGATAAGGAAAAACAACAGAAGCGATCAGATTGCAATTACAATCAATGTCAGAAACATTGATCACAGATGAGAAACAACTTATGAACATCTAAATAAAATACCAAACCTACCTTGGCTGACATAGAACAACTGCTCAAACAATTGCAGAGCACACATTAACTAATGAGGGGAAAGATAGGATGAAGGAAGCAAAGTCATCAACTATTGAATCTGAAAGAATGTTGGTAAACATTTTGGAACTTGTGTTTGTCATTGTCACATGCTTTACTCTTTCAACTTGTGCATATTATGAAAGGCACAGCAGATCACAAACCTATGTAGCCTTTAGAGAGTAAAAATCCTAACAGGAAAATGAAGACATATCCTAATGCTTTCCAAGCCCAAGAAATCATTGATTTTAGAACATAAGAATTTCAACCTAGCTGAGGTCAGAAACTAGTAGCTAATTTCCTGCCACTCTTAGCCAGGGATTGCATCACCAAATTAGAAACGAAAATAGTTCATACCCCTGCAAATCAGGGATGGAGAGTAATGAAGACCAAGAAGGAGGTACAATTTTTTTTTTTTAAAAAAAA
>Ga0307510_10001828_pt1 | contig 23822 bp, 27 predicted proteins | sample 12_EM_MG_FD_207224 | JGI IMG/M metagenome (GOLD analysis project Ga0307510, IMG submission 207224) | Populus trichocarpa ectomycorrhiza microbial communities from riparian zone in the Pacific Northwest, United States - 12_EM | ecosystem: Host-associated > Plants > Roots > Unclassified | place...
AAGGACTGGTATATGCCGATATCCACCGATGTCCGGAAAAAGCTGACAGCAATGGAAATAAAAAATGAGAAGTTGATAAGGCAGTTCGAGAAATATGCGGAAGACAGTTATGACGATTTCGGGCGTTAGGGCTTACCCAACTGTTGTTCCTTCTTTCTGCATTCAAGTATTCTGTTGGAAATAAGCATTTTATCAGCCGTCGATCTTGTCAGCGCCAAAGCAGTTTGCAAATGTAAAATTGCTTTGGCGTTGTCTACGTCAGTATAAAGATCCCCCAAAAGGGAATGGTATAAATGATTGTCGGTAAGGTTTATCTTTTCCGCTTCAATTATCGCTTCCTTTTTTCCGTTGGCTTTGGCAAGCGCATAAGTCCTGTTCAATGCGGCAATTGGTGAATATTCAATAAGCAGCAATTGATTGTAAAGCTGTAAGATGTTTTCCCATTTTTCTTTTGTATCGGTTCTGATCGTGTGCCAGTACGCGATCCCTGCCTCTAAATGATATTTAGAAATTTTATTGCCTCGCGAAGCCTGGTCTAAAAAATACTCTCCTTTGGTGATCAGACCCTGGTCCCATAGGCTGGTATCCTGGTCCTGGTATAGGATCGTTTCCCCGTTCTGGCTAAGTCTTGCGTCAAATCTCGACGAATGAAAACACATTAATGAAAGCAAAGCATTGGCAAAGGGTTTGTTCGTCTGCTCGTTCTCAATTAGCAAATAAGCCAGTCTCATCGCTTCGAAACAAAGGTCTTTTCGCAATGTAATATCCTGGCTTGAAGAATAATAGCCTTCGTTAAAAAGCAGATACAGGATCATTAGAACAGTAGGTAGCCGGTCGTCTATTTCAGATAAGGTAGGCTGTTCTATCTTTATTTTTTCTGTTCTAAGCTTCTCTTTGGCTCGTTGAAGTCGTTTGTAAATAACCTCTTTGTTTGTCAAAAAGGCGTTGGCGATCTCATCGATCCCAAAACCACAAAGAAGATTCAGTGCTAATCCAATCCTTGCTTCTGCCGGATTACAGGGATGGCAAACGACAAAGATCATTGCCAATTGGCTGTCGTTGATATTTTTGACGGACAGATCAATTTCTATTTCTTCTGAGATCGTTGAATTATGTTTTAGGTCCTTTGAAATGCTCTGAGCAAAAAGCGAATTGCGTTTCAAATAATCCCTGGTCTTATTTTTTGCAACCAGGTAGAGCCAGGCTGTTGGGTTTTCGGGCAGACCTTTTAAACCCCATAATTCGGATGCTAAAAGAAAAGTATCGCTTGCAATGTCTTCTGCGATCTCGATATGATCAATTCCAAATAATTTACAGAGTACAGAAACTATTTTTCTGTACTCTGTTCTGAATAAATGGGGAATTAGTTCTGCCTGTTTCATATTACACGGATCTCTCTGACTTCAACATTTCCGCCAACTGCGAAAATCGGACATCCTTTTGCCAGTTCGGTAGCATTTTCAATAGAATCAGCTTTTACAATACTATATCCTAGAATACATTCCTTAATTTCCGTGTACGGGCCATCGGCAATTACATTGTCGGCTTTTAGAACTTTGCCCGAAGGAATCAGGCTATTTCCCCGGTCGGTCAAATGGTTTTGAGCTGCAATACCACCTATCCAGTCCATCCAGCGTTTGGTCGTAGCCTGCATTTGTTCGGGTGAAGGATTCTTTGGCATATTATTGTAATCTGTTCTATAAATAAGCAGGAAATCTTTCATTTTGTTTAAGTTTTTTATTGTTAAAAACTAATGACGATCGGGTTTTTAGGATTGGACAAATTTTTGAAGATATTTTTTACCTATTTTATATTTCCACGTTTTGAATAGGACGTACTTCAATGTTTGCATTTGATCCTAAAATGGGACAGCCTTTTGCGATCTCAACGGCCTCATTAAGATCTTTGGCTTGTACAATGGTACAGCCCCCAATCATTTCTTTTGTATCTCCAAAAGGGCTATCCGTTACCGTCTTTTTTATGCCGCTAACCTGTTTGCCAATAGGTTGCAATGGTTCACTGGCTATATGCACGCCTTCTTTAGAAAGGTCACTTACCCAATCGATCATCTTTTGTTTAAGCTTTTCTAAAGCTTCAGGAGGCTGGCCTGGCTGATAGACGTCGCTACCCCTGAACAGGAGAATAAATTTTTCCATTCGTTTGAACTTTTAATGGTTAAAAACGAATGACGATCGAGTTTTGGGAATTGGACAAGTTTTGAGAACTGTTTATAATCTTCTTTCTGTTTCTTTTATTGACAGGTCATTGATACTTACATAACGTCTGGTCATTAAACCGTTGTCATCAAACTCCAGATTTTCATTACCATATGCCCTGAACCATTGCCCCGCAGTATTGTGGTACTCATATTCGAAGCGGATTGCAATCCTATTATCGGTATGCGCCCAATATTCATTCACGATCTTGTAGCCTAATTCATTTTTCCATTTTATTGCAAGGAACGGTGCAATATTTTCTCTTCCATTTACCATCACAGTTCTGGCCCGCCATTCAGTGTTGACTGAGCAGATCTTTGAGATCTTCTCAGGGTCCTGGCTGTTCCAGGCATCTTCAGCAAGCTGAATCATGAGTTTTGCTGTTTCCTGTGTAAATGGCGGTAATGGCAGTCCTTGTTCCATATCATTTAAGTTATGAAACGAAACTACGGCAATAATCTGAACATACCGCAGAGCGCCGGTGATGTTACCGGGCTCTTAATTCTTCAACCTGGTCGTTAATTCATCCAGGAAGCCATCATATTTCTTCAGGATACGATTGAAGGGTTTGTACTGTTCATCGGCATTATAGGGAGTGCCGGTTTTGCCGGAGGCTTCCGAGACAAATTTCACCCGATAAACCAAAGGGGCCTCGGAGGACTGCTTGACGATGAACCGGATGCGGATCGTATTGGATTTAAAGGACATTCCTACCCAGGAAGTGCGTAGATAGCCGGCTTTTTCATCGCTGTTCTCCAGGACGTCGAATTTCTCCAGGACGGTGTTTAAGATCTCTTTCCAGGCTTCTTCTTTGCTCTTGGACGCCTTGACATTGATCTGTACTTCTGTGTTAGCGATGTTGGATTCAATGGAAGAGGTGTAGGACTCATCCTCCTGTAACTGAATATAATCGGAAGAGGGAGGGTCGGTGATACCCTTCTTGTTGCAATAGGTCCTGGTTTCCTGTATATAACCCTCCATTTTTACTTCTACGGTGACACATGCGCCCTTTGCTACTTTTACTACCACTTTACCTGCGCCCATCTGAACACCGTCAACATAGATCCTGGCCGTTTGTGGAGAGGTAGTTACCGATACTTTTTCTGAAGAGAAGGCAGGAAGAGCGAAAGCCAGGAAAACAAGACTGGCAATAATTAGTTTGCCGCCAAAGAATGATCTCATAATAATTTCTTTTGGGTTTAGAGTTTGAGGTAACGATTCTTTGCGGAGGTTGCTTCTGCGCCGGGAAAGCGCGATGGGATATCAAATATATATAATTTTTGTTATTTTACAGATTCTCCGGGATCAATTGATTGCCATTTTTGTAACTGATCATTTCTTTAGTGGTCCCCTATTTGCTCCTTTCCATCTCGTTTGCGGACAATGGCTTGCAGCCATTATTATAGATCTCAAAAATATCATTGAGATAATTACGGTTATTCCTGACGGCTTTCCTGATCTGGTGATTGCTCTTTTCCGCCATCTCTTCGGATATAGGGCAGCCGGCTACCAGCTCTTTTATATCTTTTTGACTTCCAAAGGCGGCCAGCGGTCCATTCTCCCCTCTTTGCGAGTAATGGTCCGTCCTGGTATATGTGCTGGTATGGGAAAAACCACTATGGTCAGTGCTGGTAGTGGTCACCTGGGTGAATTGAACATATACATTTATCTTCCCGTGTACGATCCGTTGTATATAGTCATTTTTTAATCTTCCGTAATAGACCTGTTTTTGCTGGTATCCCTTTACTTCCGACAGCTTAAATTTCTGATCGTCAATTTTGATCTGGTCCTTTACCAGCAGGCCGGACTTCCAGCTGATCTTCTCACCATATATTTTTGAGCCGTCATTCATCTGGATAAAATTCCGCGTATCGGCCGGATCTTCCACGCGGTTACTATAATTAAAGGCTCCTAAATGGATCTTGTTCACCCTGGAAGCCAGGGCAAAAAATGCAAAGATCACCAGGCAGCAAAAGGAAAGAAGATGTTTTTTGTTTTTCATACTGAAATGGTTTGGGGGTTCCTTAATGTTACCGTTTTGAAGAAGGTATTCAACAACAGTGCGATAGTAAAAAAGAGGAAATAGGTGATAATATCTTTGATGTCACCGGTTCCGGGAACGGCATGCAGGTATTGCAGTAATTCGTAACCTATGGCGGTGAGAAAAACGAGGATGATCCAGGTCATATGGACTACCCGATCCCAGATGAGCAGGATGCCAGAGATAAAAGCATAGGCCCATAAGCCATCCGGCAGGTAATTTCTGATCAGAGCGGAAATAAAAAGGGAATTTGCTGACCAGTAGATAAACAGGCCAAGCAGGAGCGGAAGACAAACGTTCAGCAGGATATCAGACCTTTTGCCAAATTTCATAGAATGAAGGCCGACGGCGGTTTTTCACAATAATTACCACTAACGTAAACAACTGCCTGTATATTGTAAACCGGCTGGGAATGACGATGCCTTATTTGATCTTTTTTCCGGGCACCAACCGGCCATTCTGATGAAGTACCAGGCTTTCCACCTCGTTGTTGGCCCCCTTTATAAATTCAAGCTGTGCGTCGACAACCTTGAGGAAAAAGAAATTCTCTTTCTCCGGAAAGAGTTCTGTCTTGCCCTGACCCGTCGCGCGGCTCATCAGGCTTCCATTTTCAAGCGTGATCGTTATAACAAAATTCGGTCTAAGCTCGTAATCACCAATATATTGTTTTAATATGGCTGAATCCAGGTGTATCGCCACATGAGATCTTGGCGTAGTATATTCCTTGCCATTGAGAAGCGCATAGAGATCGTTGGCCATTTTTCCGGGCTGCGCCTGGGACGGTGCATTATCCAGTACGATGATACAGGTCTCGTCTTCAGGGACCCTTAAAATAAATGATACAAAACCGGTGATGCCTCCCCCATGCTCCACTACCCTTTTCCCGTAGAGCGAGTCGATCATCCATCCATAGCCATACCTGGCCAGGTGGGGTGTAAAGGCTGCCTCCTCCGAGGGCTGGCTGAGGATACTGCCGGAATAGAGGGCACGGTCCCATTTGTAAAGATCTCCTACGGTGGTGTAGACAGCGCCAGCAGAAAGTGATACCGAAGAGTCAACTATTTCTGCAGGCGCCAGGGGCGCTGGCGGATTGTACCCTGTGGCTTTATCGGAGCTGGTGAGATGAGTGAAATCAAACCCGGAGTGGTCCATATGCAAGGGGCGAAAGATGTTGTCCCGCACGACCTGGAAATAGGATTTGCCGGTCACTTTCTCGATAATATAACCCAACAGGATATAACCGGAGTTGCTATAGTTGAATTTTTCTCCCGGCTTGAAGTCCAGTGGTTTGTTCCTGAAGAGGGCAAGCAGACTGTCCCGGGCGATGGGTTTTGTCGACTCATTCTTCATGAAATCCGGGTTATTGGTGTAATTGTATATCCCCGCAGTATGTGTCAGCAGCTGTTCTATGGTGATCTGGTCGCCGTTGGGATAATCAGGAATGTATTGGGACAACTTATCCTGTAAGGATAGCTTTTGTTTTTCCTTTAACTGCAGGATGATCGCGGAGGTGAACTGTTTGGTGATGGAGCCTATCTGGAAAATGGTGTTTGGGTCATTAGGCAAAAGGGCCTTTTTGTTCTTATAGCCATAACCCTTTTCAAAAATGATCGTCCCTTTCCTGGCGACCAGGACCGAGCCATTGAAATCGCTGACCTTTTGATAAGCAGTCAGCAGGCTATCGATCTTTTCGGAGATCGTTTGAGGGAAAGCGCTAAAAGAAAGGAATATTGTCCACGAAAAAAGGAGGTGTTTTTTCACAAAAAAGGTTTTATTCGGTCATTTTGGAGAAAAATGAACTCCGGTAAATTACATACTATTTGACGAATCGGCGAAATCCGGGGTATTAAAAACTGTTAAAAATCGCTGGCTTATATATATTACTATCTCCCGGAGCTACCAATTCCAGCCAGCTTTGTAGCGCGACCTGGGCAGTACAGGGGCCGTAAGTAATGATCTTTATTTTTCTCCCGAGTGATTCTTTCCTCAAAGCGGTTAAAACTTCCTCCAGGATCCCACCCCTGAAGGGCGTATACATAAAAAATATAGTTCCTTTGGAATAGTCAGCCTTCCTGGCATCAACATTTATAAATGTTACATTGGATAGACTAAGGTCAGCGGCGCAATCTTCTGCATAATCGCAAAAAGCCGGCTCGAACTCAATACCTTTTACGGGGACCCCGGTGAGAAGGCTTACCAGTATGGCTACCTGACCAAGGCCGGAGCCCAAATCAAAAAATACGTCTTCCTGTCTGAAATGAAATCTTTCAACAAGCTCGAAAACGATCCTGGCCGGTGTCTTTTGATAGCCTACCATATCGGATTCCAGGATCTTTGTCTGCTCCGGCATAGCCTGAAAGAGAGATAGCCCGTTGATAAAGATATCGAGATTGTCATATCCTGGTTCTGCCTGATCATGGGGATTGTCTGAACTAAGATCGACGTATTCAGTGATCAATTCCTTGAATTCATTTCCTGTGAGCGCCTTTGTCCTGATCGTCGTCCGCAGTTTGTGAAAGAGGGTACGATCAATTTCTTCCAGTTCACACCTTAGTTTTTCAGCACGGGCTTTGAACAGGATCAGGCTTTCCGGGTGATCTGTATTTTGGAGGAGCGCCTCGAGCTGATCGATGACCTGGAATCCGATAAAATCTATAACCTCAATACGTTGGTCGAAGTTGGTTTCTTCGCGGAGGGAGACATCCTCTTCTATTGCTCTGATGTATGATTGTATTGCAGAAATGGTCATCTTATAAACCGCACTTTGCAGAAGGGTGTAATCCTTCGTGGTCTACCTGTAATCGGGCTTTTCCTTTTTTACTGAACGTAATGATCCAGATAGTATCAAAATCATCATCATTCCAGCGCAGCTTTTCTCCGACACCGAATTCCTTCGCCAGATCTTCAAGCCCATTGTGTTCCCATACGATAAGGACTGTGCCTTTTTGCTTTAGGACGTGTTTGGCGGTGCCCTTGATATCGTTGACCTTATAGTTGCTGTTTATTGGAAGATGATATTTTTCAGCAAAAGGGGTTATCGTCTGAGCCATCCTGGTGTGTCTGGACAGATCACTTGTCGGAACGTAGATAAGACCGGGGAGGCCGATCTTAGCATAAAGGACGGCGGGCAGCGCATTGGCCCTGTTGACCCCCTTGCAACTAAGCCCGGACCCTTCTTTTGGCTTTTCACCATGCCTGATGAGCACTATTCTGGGGGCGTCATCCTTTTGCTGGCCGTGGACATGGAAGGCGAACAGAAGACAGAGAAGCAATGACAGGGGGCGAAGGTTAGCTGATATTTTATACATAAAAACGGGATTAAACAGGCTAAAATATGCATTTCGTCGATTGCAGGACAGCTTTGGCTGGTAATATTTTTTACATATGTCGGAAGAACTAATTTTGGCATCGGAATACAAATAGTCTATGGTTTTGAGGAAAAGATATATTATAGTGCTTACGCATGTTCTTCTCTGGGCTTTTCTGGGATTTATTTTTATAGCCCATATCCCGGTGACGACAGGGCTGACCTTTCCCAAAGAATATTGGATAAAACAATGCGTTCTATTCCCGCTGCTCATTGGGCTATACTATCTGAATGGCGGGGTGTTGGTGCCGCGCTTGCTATACAGGCAAAAGCTGGCGAAATTCATTCTGCTGCATATAGCCATTATCACGCTGTTGTGTTCCGGAAGCTTCCTTTACTCGGGATGGGCACATATAGAGGAGGGTATTGCGAACTCCGTCAATGCTCAATTTGAAGGGAAATTGCAGTTTAAGCTGAGGGGGCTGAAGCTTGACTCTACCCTGCTGCTCACCTCCTGTCTGCTGGTCGGCTTAAGCACCAGCATATCCATCACCCGGATATGGCAGAAAGACCTGCTGAAGAGCCAGCAGCTCGTGCAGAAGCAGCTGGATTCGGAATTATCCTTTCTTAAGGCGCAGATACACCCTCATTTCTTTTTCAATACCCTGAACAATATCTACTCTCTTACCTTTATCGACGTGGAAAGCTCCCGGGCATCGTTGCACAAGCTATCCCGTATGATGCGCTATCTGTTGTACGAGACGCAGAATGACCGGACCTCTCTTCAGAGAGAAATAGATTTTGTAAAGGATTATATCGAGCTGATGCAGCTGCGTGTGAACAAGCATACCACCGTGGAATTCGAAGAACCCAGGATCATAGTCGAAAAGTCGATAGCGCCGATGATCCTCCTCCCCTTTGTAGAGAATGCATTCAAGCACGGCGTCCATTCGGTAAAGGAAAGCCGGATATTGGTAAAGATCCGGCAGGATAGCAACCTGCTGGTCCTGGAGGTGGAGAATACCCTTTTCCCCCTCAGAGAACAGGGCATAGACGATGGGGGGATAGGACTTTCCAATACACGACGAAGGCTTGACCTGATCTATGCCAAACAATACCAGCTGCACTGTGGGGCTGATAAAGACAAATACTCCGTTCATTTAGAACTGGAATTATGACAAAATTACAATGTATAGCCGTCGATGATGAGCCGCTTGCTCTTGCGCTGGTGTGTAATTTTATTACCCAGACCCCTTTCCTGGAGCTGGTGGGTCGTTATTCCAGTGCTATCGAAGCACAGAAAAGCATTCATTCCATGGAGATCCACCTGATCTTTATGGATATCCAGATGCCCGATTTTAATGGCATGGAGCTAGCCAAGGTCCTGGCCCGGAACCGGTCGGAATCGGCTCCTAAGATCATCTTTACCACAGCCTATAACCATTTCGCACTGGAAAGCTATAGAGTAGATGCCCTGGACTATCTTTTAAAACCTTTCAATTACGAGGAATTCTTACATGCTGCAAATAAGGCGAAGGATTATGCCGAACGGACGATGAACAATTCTACGGACATTGAAAATGACTCCATATTTATAAAGGTCGAATTTAAGTGGGTGAAAGTGCTGCTGAACGATATCCTGTATATAGAGGGGTTAAAAGATTATGTAAAAGTTCATTTGTCCACGCAAGACAGTCTTATGTCGCTGAACTCCCTGAAAAATATGGAAGAGAAATTGCCTGCCCGGCAATTCATGCGGCTAAACCGGTCCTGTATTGTCTCATTGTCAAAAATTACGGCCGTTACCAAAACGGCTGTTCAGATCAACGATATTGTCATACCTGTAGGAGAGAATTACAGAGAGAATTTTAGCCAGTTTTTTAGGAACTGGATCGTATAATCAGCAAAAAGGTTGCATTCAAAGCCATGTTTTTCCATGCTGAATGGAGACTGATATTTTATTGTCATTAATCTAAAAATCAATCTATGTCCCGGAGATCACGGCTTGTTTTATCCTTTTTTACCCTGGTTACGTATCATCTGCCGGCAGCGGCGCAGCAATCAAAAGACGATTCACTCCGGCTGATGCGTGATAATATGGCCTTACAAGCGGCACTCCGGTATCCAACACTGAGAATGGCCTCGGTACAGGTGGAGTCGGCCGGAAGTATGCATTATACTTCGAAACTGTATGGGAAAGATTTTCTGAGTGGCAAGATCCAGCCCAGGAGTATCGTGAGAGCGATGTTCAACCTTCCTGTATATAAATCCGGAAGCCAGGAGATATCCCTTATCACTGCCTATAACTCGCAGGAGACGGTCCTGAGCAGTACGGTCAATAAGATCCCCCAGTCCACGATTGGTGACGGAACCTATACCCTACAGAATCTTTCGCTGGCTTTGAATTATAAAAGGTCGGATTCACTCTTTAATAGACCTATTATATGGGGTGGCACGCTGTTCACGGGGTTTTCGTTACAATCATCTTATTCCAGGACAACCGGTTTGCTCTATGGTATTGTCCTTTTAAAGACGACCCGGACGACCCGGATCTCCGCAGGTTTGGTGGTATCCATCGATCCATCCAGCATTACCCCGGTAATACCCACCTTTTCTTACTGGCATAAGTTCAGCGGCTCTCCCTGGGAGATCAGTCTTGATCTGCCTAGCCGACTGTTGCTCAGAAGATCTATATTTTCAAAAGGACTGATATCCTTCGGTACGGAGATTGTCGAGAACAAGCTGTTAAGGAAGGTAGACCAGCCTTTTTTACAGGGAGGCTTCGCATTCAAGGACCTCGATCTGAAGAACGGGTTTACATTGGAATATCCCATTTTCAGAAAAGTGCTGATCGGATGCGGGGGCGGTCTTCTTTATACGACCACCTACCGGGTGCAGGACCCGAGCAAAAAGAACAGCGATTACGCCGTCGGGATCACAAGGAAGCCCGGGCCTTATTTTAATATAAACATTTCCCTTCTTCGATAGACCGAAAGGACAACCTTGCAATACTATCAATATGAAAATTGTAAAAGTCTTCAAGACCGATGTACAGGATCAACTGGTGGCCAGACAGATCATTTACTTTCTACAGCAGACCTTTTCGCATTGCAGGATTAATTTTGATCTGGATGATTGCGACAGGATACTAAGGATAGAAAGCCTGCAAGGATCGGTTGAAGAAGCTGAGATCCAACTGCTGATCGCGAGGTGCGGGCATCGTTGTGAACCGTTGCTGGAGTAGGCCAGACCATTAAATCAAGCTGAGGATACTGATAACGAGAATCCCGATAGCCAGTTGAAAAAGCCGACAACCTATCTCATACCTATCTATGATTTTCAGTTTGTTAAAAAAGGTATAATACCCTCTGAGGTGTACCGTGTCGTTAATCTTTCCATTTTTCGAGACCTTACTCAGGATCCGTTCCTGTTGACCGTTGAATCTGGCTAAGAAGAATATTCGTTGCTGCTTTTTAAATTTCTGAATGCGGATTAATTTCAGAACTACTAAAGAGATCTTCTTTTTGATCAACATTTCCAGCAGAGCATAAGATTGAATATAGATAAGAAGCCAGGCTATCAACTGGCAAAAGTTGATCAGCCAGTTTTTCCCATTTATTTTGATGATCAGGCCGCTGTACGCGAGTTTTGATAAAATAACAAACCACAGGATCAGCGGAATAGAATGCTTGAATTTTTTCATTTCCGGAAAAATCTATAATTTTTTTTCATTCCCGTTGATATAGGACCTTGTTTCCCGAACGGTCCCATCCTCATTATAAAAAAGTATTGTTCCATTTCCATCGTGTAGCGATCCGGCGTCACGCCGCTGGCCTTTCTCGGTGTAATTCGCAACTACCGTCCAGCTTTTTCCAGCTTTGTAAAGCTGTTCGATCCATACCTGACCATTGGGATAGAAATATTTCCTTGTCCCATCAAAGCTGCCGTTTTTGAATTCTGCATACTCCTGCAGGATCCCGGTCTCATAATATCTTTTTGCAATGCCACTGATGCTGTCATTCCAATAAGGCGTCTCTCCTTTTATCTTTCCATTTGGATAGTAATCTCTCTCGATGAATTTGCTGCGGCCGTTGAAGTATTCTTTTTCATCCATAATTGTTTTTCCGTCGATCCAAAAGTTTCTTGAGATCCCATCCATGCTATCGTTCTTGAATGTAAGAAAGCTTACGAGTGTCCCGTGCAGGGTATAAGTTCTCCACTGTCCGTTCAATTTGTCATTGGAATAGGTTTGCTCCCAGATCTTATATCGTTTGGAATGGTCAGTGCTATCGACGACATATATACTGAAGACGCCCTCTCTTTTTGAATTTTTCAGAGGCCCTTCGAAGAAAAGCAGTGTATGAGCTCCGCCTCTCATATAGGTAGTACTGTCATCGTCGATATCCCAGATATCCGGATGAGCGGGAACGTAGGTCTTTTGCACTCCGGTTTTGACCGGGTAAACCCTTTTGAAGTCTGTGGTGTCGTCTACGCTTACAAATTTTTTGAATGTATATCTTGGTTGTTGTGCAAACAAGGCGGAGAACAGGACTACGCTACAAATTAATAGAATTGCTTTTCTTCTCATTCCGGAGTTTAAGGTATATTTTAGTGTTAGATGTGAGCTTTAAGACCTAAGATGCCAAAAGATAAATAAAAACAATGAGATACATTCATCTTTTCCTATGCTTTTTACTGACCCAATCAATTTTTGCGCAAACAAGATTGCCTATCATTAAAGCCACGTCTAAAAGTGTGACGATCAAGGACGGAGACTTTTTGGACAAAAACGCCTGGAATCTCTCGCCAAAGATCAGACCAGACATTTTTACTGCTGACAGAACGAGAAAAGCGAAATGGGTTACTTTCTATACGGATATAGACTCCATAAAGGTTAAAGTAAGGCCAGGAACAAGATTTAATTTCATCGTATTGTTAAATGGCACCGATTCCTGTTACACACAAATTGCAAGTGCGATCTCTTTGGAAAGCTTGTCAAAGAACAGTGATGCCCGAATTGACACCATCCCTTTCTCGCTGAGCTCTTACAACGCGATACAGGTAAAAGGTATTATCAATGACACCGCTTTGGTAAACTTACATTTTGATGTCAGCGCTTTTGATTTCCACCTGACAAGGGACGTCATACAAAAAAGGGGGTTGAATAAGGTGCTAAAGCTACAGATAGGAAGCCGGGTTTGGACAAATCCTCTGGTTACGCCTACAGGGTTGACCTCGCGTGAAATGGATGGCAGAATTGGCTGGAATGTATTCGAGGGTCAGATAGTCGAGATTGACTACGATCAGCATCTTTTGATGATCCGCCCGAGTCTGCCAAGATCCCTGAAAGGGTATGTACGGTCAAAGATGAGATTTATCCGTTCGTATGCCGTCGTTAAAGGGAGTTTTGAAAAAGAAGGCCATGAATATACCGGCTATTTTTTACTGGACACGGGAGCAGACCAGGCGATAATTCTGGACAGCGGCTGGGCGGTTAAGCAAAACTTCGCCACGAATTTGCCTGTCCTCAAGACCTCCGTTCTGAAGGATCCCAGGGAGACAAAATATGAGATCAAAATAGTACGTTGTCCTCTTCTGAAGCTCAACAGTTTTGTCCTTACGGATATACCAACCTCCATCTTTGGGAGCAAAAACCCGGTGGGCTTTGAGGTCAACTATCTGGGCAATGATCTTTTGAAGCGATTCAATATGATCCTGGATTTCAGAAAAGATAATTTCTATCTGAAACCCAATGCGCTCACGAGTGTGAGATACAAGGACATCTCTTAGTTTATTGGACGGTTTCGGGTGTCGCCCTGTAATTCAGCCCGGCAGTTGTACCACAGGTCACATCAATGGTAACTCCTGTTATTTTGCCCGAAAGGTCAGAGGCCAGGAATACCGCTGTGTTGGCTATATCGGCCATCAGGGGTAATTGCTTTAGCATCGTGTCCCCTTTCATCTTTTGCAGGATCGGCTCCATGGCGACAGGATTACTATCGATCGCCTGCTTAAACACCCTTGAATCGGGAGACCCTCCGGAGCGAATATTTACGACACGTACGCCATAGGGGCCAAGTTCTGCAGCAAGGTTGGCAGAGAGACGTTCGACAGCGCTGCAGGCGGGTGCAAAGTTGCCCGTAAAAGGATACCCTATCCCTCCTGGTGTTGCGGTAAGGGATAAGATGACCCCTGATCCCTGTTTCATCATTATTTTACCGGCTGCTTTTGCCGTTAGGAACCGGGTATGCATGGTCAATGTTATCGAACGTACAAAATCGTCAACTGAAATATCCGTCAAAGGGATATTTTGTGTCACGTCAATAGCCACTGCGTTAAATGAGAGGTCTACCGTACCCGCTGACTGCAGAACGGCATGGATATGATCATTGACCGCCTTTTCATCAAAGGCATCGACCTGTGCCGTCTCCGCACGACCGCCGGCAGCAAGGATCTCATCTGCTATCTTTTGGACGGAGTGAAGATTACGGCCGGTTAAAAATACCCTGGCGCCTGCGCTGGCAAGCGCTCTGGCGACGGCTCCACCCAAAGAACCGCCGGCGCCGTAGATAATTGCATTTTTATTTTGAAGTATATTCATGGTTAAACGATCTTTTTCTTAAACTTACGAAATTGGCTCAGATTGTTCCAAAAAAGGATTAAAATTGTATATAACCTCAATTTCCTTAAAATCCAGGAAAGACTGGCCCGTATTATGAATGTGACAGGATTATCAAACTATCAGCTATACTCGCTTATACAAAACGATAGGCTGGATCCTTCCATCAGAAAACTCGCCAATGCTGAATTTGAGAACCGGAAACTTACACTGGACCAAATCCAGGAGATTGTAAAACAACACGATCTTCAATTCAAACCCGATAAAGATGAAGGGTTGAGCCTGGCAAATAAGGTTTTTCTGATCATTGTTCCGGCTTTTTTCACCATTCAAGTTTTGATTGCAGGCAGATACCTGGCAAAAAATGAGCGGAAGAAATGGAAGGACTTTTTATTTTATATATCAATTGGATATCTGCTTTGGACTATCGGAATTATTTTGGTCCTTCGATTCAACAGGAGGTAGGAGTATTAGCGCAGCTATATGAAGAACCTCAAAACTTTTGGTAGGGCTTTATGGAAAGCCCGTTGTTTCCGCCTGAGCCTGCTTTTTGCCGGCTGGGTGCTTCTTTTCCCATATCGACCCATGGGGCAATCCCCCTACCCCCGTCAATTTATCCCTGTTGACGGCAAAAAGATATCCTATACAAGCTTTGGGCTCAAAACGCGTCGCCCGGGCGATCCGGTACTTGTATTCGAAGCGGGTTTTGGTGCGGGAGCTGTGCAGAATTTTGCCTGTCTTTATCCCGCGCTGTCAAAAAAATATGCCGGTGTCAGTTATGACCGCAACGGGGAAGGACAATCCGCGGAAGATAGTATGCTGGTGACGGATAAGGATCTCTGCAGGCGGCTGCATACTTTTTTAGATCTTATTCATGTGCCACCACCCTATATATTGATAGGGCATTCTCTGGGCGGTCCCTATATTCGATTGTTCACGTCCCTGTATCCAAATGAAGTGGCCGGTCTTGTATTTATCGATCCCCCTAATTATGTCCGGACGGCAAAACAGCAGGAGGAACTTGACCGGATCAACCCGGGATCGAAGGCGCTTACCCGTTCACACATGGAACAAACAGATTCGGATAGTTTACTGCCACCTATGCAATTACATCGCAACCAGCGGTTGCTGAACACCGTATTCCGGGACGGGTATTTTGCTGAATATGCTTCGCTGCCACCTCTTCGGGACATCCCGGTGGCCGTGCTACTGACTCATAACCACCGTCTTCAGGGCATTCCGGACAGCTCGAGGAAAGGACATACCATTGCCGAAGAAGATGCAGAACGTCGTATCAGGATCGAAAACTATACGAGTCTGATCGAAAACAATCACAATAGTTTTATTATGATATTGCCCGGGTATAAACATTGGGTTCATACACAGGACCCTGAATTGCTCGTTACCGTTATTGAACGGATATATCGAAAAGCTGTGAAGAAGCTGCATGCAGGTTAGCAGGAGGTGTTTTTAATTCTGTCTCTTATGCGCAGTTGGCAATTTCTCTTCTTCGGTTCTATTGTCTATATATTCGTAATGATAGTAACTATTCTTATTACCCGTTAGAACAATTTTTTTATTATCTATCCAGGAAATTACTTTTAGAATTTCCTGTTCAATTTCCGGATAAAAGCCGTCCAAAATGGCTTCCTGCTGAGCATGGGTTAATTCGTCCCAGCTATCTGCCTGTGGAAGCGGAACTTCTACGGCCAACCCGTAGCCTAGCCCTAAATTGTCAAGAAAATTATACTCCCTGCAATACATGTCGTAAAAAGTCATGAGTATTTCAGGAAGATTTTTATTTCTTTTCAACGCCTCATGCAATAACCAGAGAAGTTTCCAGGTTTCATATTCACCCATATCAATTAAATTGAGCAATAGATGAAATAAGGCATATTTTGCGCCATCTTCATTAAACCCAAATGAAATCAGATTTAGATAATCTTCACTTGTCAGGACCTGTTCAAGCTGTGGTTCTGAATATACCCATTGTTCAAACTCTGGTAACGTTGTATTACCGTTTATTGTTTCGAAGAAGACTTGCTTTATGTCGTCCGGAAGGGTCATTTGTTCGATTTTCTTGAGAAAGTTAATCAACCTTTGAACGCCGCCCCAGAAACCGGGTTTCGATGCTATCCTCACAAGCCTGCCCATCCCTTTTGTACACTTTATATAATCCTGCTAACGGCCGGGAGCTTATGGAATAGCCCAGCTCGTCATCGATAAAATGGGCAGCTGCCCCATCATCCGCGGCATAACCGGCGATGATCTGGTCTGTAGCGATCAGGTTATGTAAGGATGGGCGCCGATTCATTTCTCCATCGTAATGCGGACAAAAGCTTCCATTGATAAGACCCAGGCAAGGCAACATGCTCAGTTTGCCCGGAATTGAATCCGTGCTACATTCCTGGAACCAGCAATTCGCGCCCGCGCTCAAACCTGCGAGGACCGTTCCATTCCGGTATGCCTGATCCAGGATGCGATCCAACCCCCATTCACGCCATAGCGCAAGCATGCTTTTGGTATTACCCCCTCCTACATATATTATATCCTGATCCATAATAAATGATTCCAGGTCCGCGGTGGGAGGTGTGAAAAGGGAAAGATAAGTCGGACGTGTATTTAATTTTGTAAAAGCTTTATAAAAGTTGAAGACGTATCGTACTGCGTCATCGGTAGCATGAGGAAAAAAACATACCGAAGGATTGGTTTTCCGGGCCTGGTCGATAATATACTGATCCAATAAGGGATTATCCGGCTCCATTGAAAATCCACCTCCACCCATTGCGATGACCTGTCTTTTTTGATTTGCCATATGTGGTATTATGTTATGCGTTTGAGTCTTCGACCAGGGTTTTAACTTTTGACAAAAGACGATCCAGTGAAAATGGCCCCGAGCCGATCAAAAGAAAAAGCAGCAATAAAGCGAGAACTAAAATGGACAGCCAGAGCTCAGAATCGATATATGGAGAAGTGATATTTACAAAAAACACCGCGGCAAAGACAATTGGCAATTGCAATAATGCCGATAGCCGGGTAAAAAGGCCCAAAAGAATGAGGCCGCCACCCACTATATGCATATAGGTTACATAGTAGATGATCGCTGTTATTATTTCCGGCGATTGATTGATGGCGTTTGCTTCAATGATCAGATACCGGAGATAGGCGGCATTGTTAAAGAAAACAACACCCTTAAAAAGTAAGAATAACCCAAGGAGCATCCGGAGGACGTCCAGGATCCCGGGGTGATGTTTGTCACCCCAATTGCTTATTTTGTGAGTGATATTCATACGGCAAAGGTAGTAATTTGTTTAGAGTATCATTTCATCGCTATTTGTGGAATATAGCCTTCCCGAAAAGTATTGACAACCGACTTTGGCGTAAGCACCGTCAGCTTTTCCTCCTCTGGCAGCGTCACTCCTTTCTCATACCCAAACGGAGACCAGAGATAGACCGATAAACCGACGACTACAGCCGGCTGATCCTTATAGATCACAAAGGTACCATCCGGAAGATCTTTCAGCGTCCCGGGATAGGTTAGTTTTGAACCGGCATGATCAATCCGCTCCCTGTGCAGGATCTCGTCTATTTTCCGGATGGAGGTCTTTTCATCAAAGCCATATTCAGGATTGGCTTTTATCCATAATGTCTTAAACTGATCGTAGTCCTTTCTGCGGCATTCAAAACAAGGGCGATGACCTGCCGAGAAGGCGGTAGCCTCATCCATGAAAAAGAGCTCGGTATATTGGCGGGGGGCCATGACCTGTCTTTTCCGTCCTTTAAATTCGAGCAGGCAGATCAGCCATGCCTGCAGTTTAAAAGGGCGACGGGGGCTCTGACCTTCGTCGTGAAGCTGTCCCCTGTTTCCCATCCAGGAACCACGGGCGCTGGTTTGTATTATATTTCCCCAGGGATCGACCCGATTCTGTAACATGATCTAAAATTAAGACTTACTCTTTACGGTAACAATAATTTAGCCCTGATCGTTTCGGAATAAGAATAGGCCGTTTTTATTTTCGAGCTTTTTATATCATCCATCATCAGTAGGAACGTACCTTTAAAATACTTATGGATCTCCCTGATCTTTAGCTTATTGACAATAAAGCCACGGTGGACGCGCAGGAATTCCTCCGGGAGGCGTTGTTCAAGCCAGGTAAGGGAATATTCGATCAGCTTTTCCCCCTCTTTCAGGTGGATGGTCACATATTTTTCTTTTGCCTCCAGGAAAATGATGTCGGCTACGTGGACGAGCGTGATCTTGTTTCCGGTTTTTACGGGGATAGTGCTGATCCGGTCTTTTGTTTTTTCGTAACCGATCAGCTGTTGAATTTTCAGCAGGAGGTCCTGATCACCAGCTTTATTTTGAATGATCCTTTTCATGGTCAGCGCCAGCCTTTCCCCTTCTACAGGTTTTAGCAGATAGTCCAGTGAATTCTTCTCAAACGCCTTTACCGCATATTCTTCATAGGCCGTGGTAAAAACGATCAGTGGGGTATACTGCAGCTGATTCAGCACCTCGAAGCCATTCGGACCGGGCATTTGGATATCTAAAAAGACCAGGTCGGGCCGCCGGCTGTTGATGAAGTCCACCGCAGTCCGGCCATCTTTTGCTTCGCCGATGATATTGACATACGGATACTCCCCGAGCAATTTTTTGAGCCGGTGTATGGCCACCTCTTCATCGTCGACCAGCAGGGTTTTAATTTCTTCGTGGGAGAATGAGGTGGACATATTTTTGAGGATGGTTGTTTAATTCCATTTTAAAATCATCTGAATAGAGCAGTCTCAGTTTGCTCATGACCATTTGCAGGCCATGTCCCGTCCCGGGTTTGTCCGGAAATGCGGGTCCCGAATCGGCTATGATAATGGAGATATTTCGTTCGTCAGCCGTCAGGGCAACAGATACGGAACCGTTCTCAGCGCCAGGCTCTATCCCATGCTTCACCGCATTTTCTATGATGGGCTGTAATATAAAGGAGGGGATCTGTAAATCCAGGACCGCCGGTTCTGCCTGGATGGTATAGCTCATCCGATCTTCAAAACGGATCTGCTGCATGTGCAGATAGGTTTTAATGATGTCCAGCTCATCGGTGATGGAATGAAAAGTTGCACTGTTCTTATTTAAGGAGAACCGGAAGAATTTTGATAAAAGCAGGACCAGCTCTTCGGCTTTCGAAGGGTCTTTTGAAATAAGACCTGCGACTGTATTGTGCACATTGTACAAAAAATGAGGATTGATCTTTGCCCGGAGGAGCTCCAGCTCAAAAACGGCCTGTTGCTGTTCCAACTGCAGGACGCGGTACTGCTGGTTTAATAACCTTGTATTGAGCATCGTTTTCCATTCTTCGCTGATATAAATAGGGATGCCGGTTACCATTACGATAAGGATATTCAGGATATAAACGCTTCCCCCGGTAAAGACCTGGTATCTCTCATGGGACAGCAGCGATCGCAGGAGAAGCGTGATCTCGGTTCCCAGCAATGCCGCCCCTGCCAGTAAAGCGATGATGATGATGACCTTTAGCGTTTGGTGAGCCGTAACTATTGTAAGATAATGCCGGAAGCTTATGACCAGTAACATCAACGAACCGATGCTGACGGCGGACAGGACAGAGCTAAAAATGCGCAGAGGGGTATGATCGTAGGTGAAAAATAAGTAAAGACCAAAAGACAAGCCAATGAGAAGGCTGATCAGTAGTGTTTTTATAGCTGTGTGCATTTTGCTCTCTTATTACTAAACCAAATAAAGGTAACAATAATGTAGGCCAAACCAATTACAGAAGGTAAAAACTGGCTATAGGGCTGATACTGCGGAAAGACGGTGCCGGTAAAGGCTGATGTTATACCACTGAACGCACTGACCATTTTATAAATGTGTTCATAGCCAGATGCCTTTTGCAGCAGGTTTTTCGAAAAGAATAGTCTACAAAGATCGTAACCGGTAACCAGGAACAGGGCGCCGATCGTTGAGTAGATGATGACTGGATTCCAATATAACCCGATAGAGCTGATGTAATAAAGGTAGTAAAGGGCAGCTGCTATCACTATGAGGGGTACGACAAGATCTATTGTGCCGGGTCTCTGTCCCCGCAGGCGGATCACCCTGATCCCGCCAAAACAGTTGTAGGCGGAAAGGAGGGTAATGACCAGCAAAAAATTGTTGCGTTTAAAAACAAAGACACCGATGAGTCCGGTTGTAATGACCACAATGATCATCCGCATAAAGTAGCGGCCGAACCGGATGTGACCGGCGCTACCCTTTCGGACGATCAGGGCCGCCAACCCCGCCAGCAGCGCAATTGATCCCGCCAGGACATGGAACAGGATGTTAAGATGGTGGAGATCCTTCATTTTTTCCTTCCTTATTTAGGGCTCAAGTAACAAAAAGCTGTTTCCGGAAGAAAGAGAATTCCGATGAAAGAGGATATTTCCGGCTGAGTCGGATAAGGGTATACTTTATAGTTTTTTTTGACTTTTTTTTATTTCTAACGATCAATTAGTCCATTTTTTACATATTATTTCCATAGTTTATTTGAAAACTGCGTGTTAATCGTTGGTTAAAAACATTAATTTTAATTGTTTTTTAATTTTCGGAACCAAAACCAACTACTACGCAACCATGAGAAAAATCCTGCTGTTGATGGCATGTATCTGCATGTCCATCAGCCAGTTATTAGCCCAAAACAGGACCATAACTGGGAAAATCACTGACGACAAAGGCGCACCGCTACCTGATGCCACCATCCTTGTTAAGAGCAACAAGACTTTATTTGGGGCCAGCGCTAAATCAGATGGCACTTTTTCATTATCTGTTCCTCCCTCGGCCAGGACCCTTGTTGTTTCGGCCATCAATTTTCAATCTGTCGAATTATCCATCGGCGACAAGGGGATCATCAACTTTACCCTTAACCCCACCAATAACAAGTTGGATGAGGTGGTCGTGGTTGGATATGGAACGCAGAAGAAATCCGCCAATACTTCCTCTATCGCGAAAGTGAGCGGCGACAAGCTGGAGAACAGACCTTTTACTTCCGTCGACCAGATGCTGCAGGGCGCCTCGGCGGGTCTGCAGTCTACAGCCACTACGGGTCAGCCGGGCGCCGCCCAGGCTATCCGTATCAGGGGTGTCGGCAGCTTCACTTACGGCGGTGCTCAACCGCTGTATGTTGTGGACGGGGTTCAGATCAACGGGGGTGACCTGGCCAACGGTAATGGGGTCACTACGAGTGGCTCCGGCAGCTTTAATATCAATCCCAGTACCAATGTCCTGGCGACGATGAATGCCAACGACATCGAAAGCATTTCCATACTGAAAGACGCGGCTGCAACTGCTATCTATGGTTCACGGGGCGCCAACGGTGTTATCGTGATCACCACGAAAAGCGGCAAACAGGGCAAGGCTCAGTTCCGTTTCGACACGGAAGTCGGTCAGAACAGGTCTATCCTGCCTCCGGGTGATGGAAGACCCCTGCGCAAGGATAATTGGCTCATGCTGTTGAAGGAGGGGATGGTTAATGCCGGCACTTTCACGGATGCCTCTATCACCAGTACGCTGCATTCTTACGGAGATACGACTAACATCGATACCGACTGGCTGGGACTCATTACCCGAAAAGCGACGCAGCAGCAGTATAACCTCAGCGTTTCGGGCGGTGAAAGCAAGATCAAATATTTTCTGTCTGGCGGTTACTTCAAGCAACAGGGTACGACTATCGGGACCGAACTGCAAAGAGTCACCGGCGATATAAAGATCACGTATACGGCTAATGACCGGCTGACGCTGACAACAAAGATCACCGGTGGGAATGTGGTACAGAACTCTGCGCTGGCCTCCAGCGGCACATCCGGCGGCGGGGGGTATTTCGGCAACCCCAATTATGTAGCCACTACTCTCCGTCCTACACAGAATCCTTTTAATGCGGACGGCTCACTGAATATCGCCACTGGCAACAACTATGGCTTCCCTTCGCATTACAACCCGTTGTATATTGCCGCACATGATAAAAGGTGGCTGAAAGCTTTCCAGGGCCTGGCGAATCAATCGGTGAACTATAAGATCCTGGAAGGACTCAAGTTTACCACGACCATGGGTCTTCAGTATGCTACGGATGAAGAGTATCAGTATAACAATCCCTTCCATGGCGATGCGTCCGGCTCTTCCGGGGAAGGGGTTTCCTATTATACCCGTAACTTCCTCTGGGACTGGACCAACCAGCTCGACTATCATTACGATATCAATGCCGATAAAAAGTTCTATGTCGATGCGAAGGCCGGGTATGAGTCCATCAAGAACAACTATTTTCAGCAGGCGGGCGATGTCACGGGCTTTCCCCCTAACTCCGATCTATACCTTTCCACTAACGGCGCCACTTCCACAAACGGAAAGGTGTCCGGCTCCAACTATACTTTTCAAGGGTATTTCGCCAGCGCCACTGTGGGCTACGAGGACAGGTACAGCCTGTACGGGAGTATCAGAAGGGATGCCAGCTCGCGGTTCAGCAGCAACCAGCGCTGGGGAACTTTTGCTTCTGTCGGGGTTGCCTGGAATATCAGCAACGAAATCTTTTTTGAAAACATACTGCCTGTCGTCTCCAACCTGAAGATAAGGGGTAGTTATGGCAACAACGGGAATGCCGAGATCGGCAACTATACCTGGCGGCAGACCTATGGTTATGGTTACAACTACAACGGTGTTGCGGGCGGCCGGTTCGACAACATCGGAAATCCTGATCTCACCTGGGAAAAGAGCAAACAAACGGATGTGGGCATTGATGTCAGTTTCCTGAAGAGCAGGATCAATATAACCGCGGACTATTACAAACGCGTTACAAAGGATGCTCTTTTGTCCCAGCAGATCTCGAGGACCACGGGTTTTACCGGTTTTATCAACAATGTCGGCGACCTGGAGAACAAAGGATATGAGCTGACGCTTAACGTTATCCCTGTCCAGACAAAGGACCTTGTATGGGAGATCAATTTTAATCTTTCTCACAACAAGAACATGGTCACCAAACTGCCGGCGGGCGACCAGGCCAATCCCCAAAGCGGCAGTTTTCTGCTGAGAAAAGGAAATTCCATCTATTCGTTCTATACGAGAGGATGGGCCGGTGTAAACCCGGATGACGGCACTCCTACCTGGTATACGGACAGTACGAGGAAAACGACTACTACTAACCGTGCGGTAGCCGCTCTCTTCCTTGTCGGTAAACAGGCTGATCCCAAGTATTTCGGCGCCCTCGGAAGCACTGTAACCTTCAAAGGAATTTCCCTTGGTTTTGACTTCTACTATAACTATGGGAATTATTTCACGGAGGGTTATGCTCAGTACTTCCTGGATGGCACCTACCCTACCCGTGGAAAATATACAGAGAACCTGAAACGCTGGCAGAAGAAAGGCGATGTTACCGACGTGCCTAAATATGTCTACAGCACAACCACTAACTCCGGTTCCGGATCGGACAGGCTTCTTTACAAAGGAGACTATATCCGTCTTCGGAATGTACAGCTGGGCTACAGAGTAACCAGCAAAAGTCTGATGCAGGCCATGCGTATCAGCGCCCTCAACATCTATGTCAGGGGAAGCAACCTGTGGAGAAAAACCTATGATAAGGATATGGTCAGCGATCCTGAACAAGGTAT
>Ga0307510_10001829_pt1 | contig 23821 bp, 29 predicted proteins | sample 12_EM_MG_FD_207224 | JGI IMG/M metagenome (GOLD analysis project Ga0307510, IMG submission 207224) | Populus trichocarpa ectomycorrhiza microbial communities from riparian zone in the Pacific Northwest, United States - 12_EM | ecosystem: Host-associated > Plants > Roots > Unclassified | place...
AGGATAAATCTGCCGGCGTTGTGAACAGCGAGGTGGGCATCATAATGGAAATCGAGATTCCGTTGAATGTTGGCCCTGTGACATGTCGGGCGGACAACGTACCGCGATATCAGACAGTGTCAGAGCGCGAATAGCAGGGCATGCTAGAGGCCTTGCAGGTGTATTTCCTTCCGTATACAGGTCCGGTAGTGAATCCAGTCGACAACACTCACAAAGGACGTCAAGGTTAAACACAGCATGTCTGACAGCGAACGAAAACCCGTACTGGTTTGGGCTGTTAACGAAGACCCATCCTGATTCCACCACTCCGCTACGATGTCAGCATGGAAGGTGTTCGATTGCCCTGATATGCAAGACCCTACGACGAAATACCGGGGCTTATGTGTTTCCGACGAGATTTGTTGAAGGGGGGCCTCGACTCTGGGTTGAGCAGCCCTCATTACCGTTCACGGGCAAGGCAGCCCCGAGTTCATCGGGTTGCGGCCAAATTCCGAATCATTATCTTGGAAAGTGGCACACTACCCCTGCCCAGACTATTGCCAATGCACTCACATCTTATCTGACTAGTTTCTGATCTTTTGATTGTTTGATAAGCAGTTGAATGCAAAGCACAGCACTGAGCCCAGTCATCGTGATCGATCTAAGTGAGATCGTGTGGACGTACTCTGGTCACACTTGCATCGGTTTAGCGGTGCCGTGAAAAAGTGAGGTGGGTGGTAGTCGCCTGATTTGGATACCGATCGGGGATTGTGGGGACTAGACCTAGATTGGTGGCGTTGGGCGCAATGGCGGTGATGTGGCGCACCCGGTGATAGTGGCCAGTTTTCTTGGGTTATCGCGTGGGTTGACATGTACAAGTGAGAGGCAGTACTTGGGAATTCCAGGGAGTACCAGTGGTAAAGCAGTTCCCGAGCACCTCGCCTGCGGGTCGATATCCATTGACAATTGGCTGCGCTGCGAGTACAAACGTGCGTAGGGCCGCCGCGTAGTTGAGGGCGTAAACTGGCACGGAGCTGTCATTTGTGATTGAGCAAAGGAGAAGATCGAGAATAGCACGTTCAAACTTCGACAGTATGGGGGTGCCAACGGGGAATGAGGAGGCGGCAATAACTATGCAGTGGTCGTTTGTACCAGCATGGCCGATGACGAGTTGGCACTAAATGGGCTCATCCACAGGTACATATACTTGAGAGGTGGAGTGAAAAGAGAGCAGTCCCCCCATTTTGCCGAGAGTACGGTCACAGTTGATATGTACATTTTGTTGGTGAGGATGCAGCAAGCAGCAAGGGAATGGACGTAAACCCGGAGAGGTGAGGTGATGACATAATTGTCGCGTCGGTGGCATGCGGCATGGGAAAAACTTACGCGAGATTTTTAGGCGGAAGGGTTAACACGTTCCGCTCGAACCCTCCGCCCTTTTCTTCGTGCTTCTTCCACCCATTCTCCTCCCTCAATCCCAGTAAGTAAGTCACTGACGTGTCTCCGTTACCCTATTCCCAGACAGGGCTAAAATTTGAAACCGCATTTCTGTATAGCTTCTTGCACTTGACAAAGGAAAAAAAATGCGCGAAGTCATTTCCATTCACGTTGGCCAGGCTGGTGTGCAGATCGGGAATGCTTGCTGTAAGTTTCAAAAACACTTCTTTTCCTGATTACCCTGTTGTGGACCAGCGTGAAAATGATGCATTTTTTTCACATTCGCTGTTATGGCCATCGTTTGTGTTCGTTCGCTAACACGGGCGCTTTACAGGGGAGCTTTACACCATTGAGCACGGTTTAAGCGTGCGTATCACTCATCTGGTTCTCTTTTACGCGTCATCTAGTCATCTAACGTGTTTTGTATAGCCCGATGGCCGCCTTGAGAATACATCGGGTGCTCACAGCATCGAGGGTTTCAGTACCTTCTTCTCAGAGACCTCATCGGGAAAACACGTGCCGCGGTCGCTGTACATTGACCTCGAGCCGAACGTCGTTGATGAGGTACGCACGGGCAAATATCGCAGCCTCTTCCACCCGGAAACCATGATCACCGGTAAAGAAGATGCTGCGTCCAACTGTTCGTTCTGTCTCTTTCCGTATATATGATGAAAGTTAACCGACGTTTCTCTCAGATGCACGAGGCCACTACACGATTGGGAAGGAGCAAATCGACAATGTGATGGACAGGGTTCGACGTCTGTGTGACAACTGCACTGGCCTTCAGGGCTTCTTCGTTTTCCACTCCTTCGGTGGTGGAACAGGTTCCGGTCTTGGTGCACTCATCCTTGAGCGGCTCTCTACGGACTATGGAAAGAAGAGCAAGCTTGAGTTTAGCGTCTACCCTGCGCCGACACTTGCCAACTCGGTCGTGGAGCCATACAACTCGGTTCTCACTACACATACTACCCTCGAGCACTCCGACTGCTCCTTCATGGTACTATTTTTTTTTTCGCACAATCTCTGATTATCACATTAACCATCACATACAAAGGTCGACAACGAGGCGATTTACGATATCTGCAAAAAGAGTCTCGGCATCTCGTCACCTAGCTTCACGAATTTGAACCGTCTCATCGCACAAGTTGTATCATCAATTACGGCGTCCCTTCGGTTTGACGGTTCTTTGAACGTTGATTTGAACGAATTCCAGACCAATCTTGTTCCGTGAGTAGTGTAATTTTCTTTGCACTCAACAAGTTGGCTAAAGACGAATGCAGTTTCCCTCGTATTCATTTCCCTCTTGCGACATTTGCTCCCATTATCTCTGCGGAGAAAGCCCATCACGAGCAGAACACTGTTGCAGATATGACCTTCTCATGTTTCGAAACAGGTAACCAGATGGTCAAGTGTGACCCTCGCGAGGGAAAGTACAGTAAGTGAGATCTATTTGTACAACTCCATTCAATATCTAACGGGTGTATATAGTGGCCTGTGCACTGTTGTACCGCGGAGATGTCGTACCAAAGGACGTCAACGCAGCTGTATCGTACATCAAGACAAAGAGGACCATTCAATTTGTTGATTGGTGTCCCACTGGCTTCAAGATCGGCATCTGTAACGAGCCCCCCTCACACGTTCCTGATGGCGATCTTGCTCGAGTTGCACGGAGTATGTGCATGTTATCCAACACAACTGCTATCTCCTCGGCATGGAGTCGGTTAGATCACAAATTTGATCTTCTGTACTCGAAGCGTGCATTTGTTCACTGGTACGTGGGTGAGGGCATGGAGGAGGGTGAGTTCAGCGAGGCACGTGAGGATCTTGCTGCGCTTGAAAAGGATTATGAGGAGGTCGGGATTGATTCTGCTGACGTCGAGGAAGCTGGCGAGTACTAAGGGATTTGGGGTCACTTGTTTTACGATCATCTTTGATGGCTTACGATATCCTCTTGCCGCATAAAATGGCGTTTTCCACTTTTGAGACGTTCCCGCATACTTTTAGTTTTCCCGTCATTAACTGCTACTATACCCACTTATCGGCCTCAAAAAAGAGGTTATCAATAAATGGACGTCCGCATGATCTTTTGTTTAGCATTGTTTGGTTTCTTTCCGACCGCCACCCCTCAAGTCATTTGATTGAACATCGTCCAGAAACAACTTTCCCCGTCAGCGTCAGCGCTCAGCTTCCGTGCACCCCGTCAAAAAACTTTGAAGACACGTAAAAATGAGAGAAGTTATTTCCGTTCATGTTGGCCAAGCTGGTGTTCAGATTGGTAACGCCTGCTGTGAGCGTTCCTTTTCACTCTACTTATCGCGTGCTTACGACCTCATCGTTTACGCACAGGGGAACTTTACACGCTCGAACACGGTCTCAGTGTGCGTATCACTGATCTATCCTCTTTTCCAAAAGTACTCAAATGGTGATTCATGTCCCATAGCTTGATGGACGCGTAGAAAGAAACACTGGCGAACAGCACATAGGCCATTCGACGTTCTTCTCGGAGACGGGCGCGGGCAAGTATGTCCCTCGCTCACTCTATGTCGACCTCGAACCAGGCGTTATCAACGAGGTCAAAACTGGACCAATGCGCGCCCTGTTCCACCCAGAAAGTATGATCACTGGGAAGGAAGATGCCGCGAACAATTGTGCGCTTCGATTTCATTTCGTGTTGTAGTTGTGTTCACTAACGAGGTGGTGTGCATCCATAGATGCTCGCGGTCACTATACTGTTGGAAAGGAGCTTATCGACCCCACCATGGACAAGATCCGCAGGCTTGCGGATAACTGCAATGGCCTCCAGGGCTTTTTCGTTTTCCACTCCTTTGGCGGTGGCACTGGATCTGGCTTCGGTGCTCTCCTTCTCGAACGCCTCTCCACGGACTATGGCAAGAAATCAAAGCTCGAATTCTGCGTGTACCCCGCCCCTCAATTGTCTTCTTCGGTCGTTGAGCCGTACAACTCGGTGCTCACCACACACACAACGCTCGAGCATGCGGACTGTTCATTCATGGTGCGTACCTTCTGGTGGCTTTCACTATGCCTGTGATTGTGATGTTGATGTATGTTACTCAGGTGGACAACGAGGCCATCTACGATATTTGCAAGCATCGCCTCAATGTCGCGCAACCTAGCTTCACGAACTTGAATCGATTGATCGCGCAGGTCGTCTCGTCCATCACTGCCTCTCTCCGCTTTGATGGTTCCCTCAACGTCGACTTGAATGAGTTCCAGACCAATCTTGTACCGTGAGTTATTTGTTTGCTTTCTTCCCTGAAATCTAGTTCGTTGACGAGATTTTATAGCTTCCCGCGTATCCACTTCCCCTTGGCCACCTACGCCCCCCTCCTTTCCGCGGAGAAGGCGTCTCACGAACAGAACACCGTGGCAGAAATGACCTTTGCCTGCTTCGAGAGTGGAACCCAGATGGTAAACCTCGTCCCGAATCTCTGTTTGTGCCTTGTGCTGAATGTTTGGTGGGTAGGTAAAATGTGATCCGAAGGACGGAAAGTACAGTACGTGCAACTACGACTTGTTATCTACCCACGATCTTGCTGATCTGAATCATTGATAGTGGCTGTGTGCCTGCTCTACCGTGGCGACGTTGTTCCCAAGGATACATCAGCAGCAGTTGCCAGCATCAAAACGAAACGTACGATCCAGTTTGTTGATTGGTGTCCTACTGGTTTCAAGGTGGGGTAGTCTCTTACTCGTCGTTTATTCCGCATGTGCTGATACTTGATAAGCTCGGCATCTGCCACGAACCTGCTGCCGTCGTGCCGGGTGGTGATCTCGCCAAAACGTCGCGTAGCTTGTGTATGCTGTCGAAGTGAGCATTTCCTCGATCACTGTATATCAAGAGTCATTAACATGGCATAGTACCACCGCTATCGGCGCTGCATGGCACCGCCTCGGTGCGTTCACTCTACTTCTTCACCTCTCGCCTCACTTTTAACATCGCCTGTATTTGGTTTTTTAGATTACAAATTTGATTTGATGTATTCGAAACGTGCATTCGTGCACTGGTATGTTGGCGAGGGCATGGAAGAGGTGCGTTTGAACGATACCCAATGTTGTGGACTGGTCTAATTCCTCGTAGGGTGAATTCTCGGAAGCGCGCGAAGATCTTGCCGCCCTCGAACGTGACTATGAGGAGGTTGGTACCGACTCCGCGGATGCTGAGGAAGAAGGAGAATATTAGAAGATTTATGCATCGATATCCGCCTCGGCACCTTTTCTGTTTATTCGTCTGTTTCTCTATGATTCTGAATACTGTTGAGGAATACCCTGCCGTAGCGTGACTGCTGTCTATGATACTTCTGCTTCGAGTACTAACGCTTGGTTATCCGTAACTTCAATGCTAACTTACGATTTACTCCCTTTATCTCCCACGGAGGAAGCAAAATTGGCAATCACACTGGTCTGGTTGCGCAGTAAATCTAGGAAAGCCGCAGCAGTGTCAGTCGATCGAAGCGATGTGGTCCGTAGTTTGCGCATCAAATTCCCAATCGAAGGAAACAAGTCACATCGGTTTTAATGCGACCATGTAGTATCCACAACTATTGTTCAGTCACTGAAAGATATGGAAGTCTGAAGACCCCGTGCAGGCAAACCCAGAAGAAAAAAGAAAAGAAAGCATTTTTGGCAGGCGTGGTAGCAAAGGCGATTCAGGCCAATGCCACGCGTGAGATTCTGATTCAGACTGACTCGACCAGTTCCTAGCTTGCAATAGACACGATGCGTGGCAATTGTACGTACGTGTTGCGTTTGAGTAAAACGTGTCAAAGGCGTAACGTGGCCACGCCCGGCTTTGGACTGTCGGGGTTGGTTTTCGGAGTGTGAATCTGGTGCGGATAATGGCGGTGTCGTCCTTGGCCGTGACCTGTCCTTCACGCTCTTAACCAACACCTTTCGACGTCTACCACCGCTACCGCCGTTCCCCTCTCTTAACGACTCTTCAAGATTTTTTTCAGCTATGGGTCTCTCCGTATCTCGTCTCCTTTCCGGCCTCTTCGGAAAGAAGGAAATGCGTGCGTCTTTATTTACCCTTTTTTTGCCATGTCATCTCAACCTGTGCGATCCTTACCCGCTTTTTAGGCATCCTCATGGTAACGCTATCCCTTTTCCCACTTCCTCAGCCCTTTCTGACTTGAGATAACAAAGGTCGGTCTTGACGCCGCTGGCAAAACCACCATTCTCTACAAGCTCAAGCTCGGTGAAATCGTCACCACCATCCCCACAATCGGTTAGTCACTGCTTTGGAGCTCAGCCACTCCTCCAAAAATAACCTTTTATCGGTTTATTAAGGTTTTAACGTCGAAACTGTGGAATACAAGAACATCTCTTTCACTGTCTGGGATGTGGGTGGGCAGGACAAGATCCGCCCCCTCTGGAGGCATTGTGAGTGGTTCCCTCAGATGTTCGGCGCCTTTTTCTGATTATCATTCTAGACTTCCAAAACACCCAGGGTATCATTTTCGTTGTAGACTCGAACGATCGGGAGCGTGTCTCTGAGGCACGGGAGGAGCTGCAAAGGATGCTCAACGAGGATGAGCTCCGTGATGCCCTCCTCCTTGTCTTTGCCAACAAGCAGGATCTACCCAATGCCATGAATGCTTCGGAGATCACAGACAAGCTTGGTCTCCAGGGTCTCCGTCAGCGGACGTGGTACATCCAGGTGCGGCTTTTATCGGCATCTTACTACCCAAGCGCCTGTGACTCATAGCCCTGCGCTTCCGTAGGCTGCTTGTGCCACGAGTGGCGATGGTCTTTATGAGGGTCTGGAGTGGTTGAGTGCCAACATCAAACGACGGGTGTAATCGGTGTGCGGGTTTAACAGATTTCGGGAGGGCTCGTGGCAAGCTTTGCTATGATCCTGTCTAACCTACAAAATTCGTGCCCCCTTTTCCATCATCCTCTGTTGCTGTGCTCTCATCAACCTCCCACGCTTCCTTTGTCTCGTGTCCCTCTAGTCCAGGCATCTTCCTTTTTGTCTTATATCGGATCCTATTTCTCATTTCCGTACACACTTGCTGTGCAACCGCCGCGGCGTGCGCGCGTTCAATTTACGCGTTCTTGTAGAGCTCGAGCAGGTATCTTAGTCCACATATCCCCCACGCATGGTATAAGTAATGGCAATGGGAATTCTTTATCTATACATACAACGGCAGTAGATGCAGCTTGGCACTGGTAGAAAGGAATACAATGCTCAACGACTCTCGCCGGGAAATAACCTACCGACCGCTTCTGCCTCCTTCCGTCGCTTCTCGCCCCTCTCCCGTGATGCATGGTCCCTGCAGCTCCCCCCGTAACGTGCCAACTTTTCAAGTAGCGGAGCGAGCTTTTTTGGCTTGACAGTTGCGTACGTTGTTTGACGTAGTGATGGCACGAGGTAGTCGGTAACTGAATCTGACATCACTATTGATGTCATCTACGTGGGGCCCCATCGACGAGCATGAAAAAGTAAGAACCGAGTGCGAGTGTGATCGGAGCGCGAGAACTTACCGATCGCAGCTCAGCGAAGTGCGAACCGAGGTTGGCGCGGCCCGCACCACGGAACTGTTCCTCGAGAAAGTCAAGGTCGACGACGATGTTCGCGATCGCGTTTTCGTTCATCATCGGGATATTTCGATCCGTGAGGAAGTTCTGCGTGCGTGACCACGTCGTCATCCGGGGATTGCGGAGGAAAGAAGAAAAAAGAAAAGAAAAGAAAAACGCACCATGAAGGATTGCGCGATGTAGGCCGTGGCGGCGCGATAGGCCTCGTCCTTGTACGCGTCGTTGATCTGGAGCGAGTCGACGACGGTCGTGAGCCAGTTGACGAGCTCGTAGAGGTACATGCTCGGCGCGTCTTCGCGCGTGGGCGGCGTCCAGTCGTACTCGGCGAGCCCGAAAAAGTCGTCGAGCTTGGAGTTGATCAGGGACATGATGCGCGTCGAGGCGCGCGTTTGCGTCTTGCTGAAGGACGTCGAGGCTGTGAGGCGAATCGTGCCTCCACGTTGGGCGGAGCTAGAGGGTGTGTGTGTTAACGTGCGAAAGGAAAGGGTAGACTATTGCGCGCGAGAGAAAGAGAGCGCACCGAAGGGCGGTCAGGGAACGTTCGAGTTCGCTGCAGGCGATTTCGAAGTGCTCGAGGTTGGTCATGATTTGCGCTACTTGGGAGAGCGTTGATGTCCTCGTCAGGTTGCCACCGTAACCGTCGCTGACGTAGTTGGAAAGAATGGTATCGAGCGACTGCGGGAGGGTTCACCGGCGATGCTCACAAAAGGGATCGGGCATCACATACCTTGCTCATCAACTCATCAACGTTCCGATGGTGTTGAGATACGCCTTCGACAAACTGATAAAATCGCTGGACGAAATCCCGGATCTGGGATCGATGAGCATCGTAAAGGGTGTGCGAGCCCGGACAACGTACATCCTCGCAGCAAAGATAGAAACTTAATGACCAAGGGAAGTTGAGAGGTGCTGAGGCACTGCGATCATTGGAGGGAAGAAATGAGCGAGATTGAGCCAAGAAGATAGCGGATTTGCTACCTGGTTAACTCGGCCTTCTCAGCGCTGCTCAGCCAGACAACTCTCAAGACAGCGTCCTTCTCCGTCTGCTTGTCGACATGCATCGGTTGATAGTCATCTTGTACCACGATCTAAGAAGTGCATGTCAATAAACTAGCCACAGAGTTCAGTAGTCGACTTTACATCTTTGAAGCGTTTGCTAAATTGTCGTTCGAGTAAAGTGGCGTACTTCTCGAATAGGCGGAAGACCGATGCGTGTAGAGACGATGTCGAATATTGATATGCCTACGAGGTCAAAGGGCGTTAGAGCAACGCTAAATACATCCATAGAAGTTTGTACCTCAAGGGTGAGGATGAATGCTATCAGCGTCTCTTTTGCGTGCAGATAGCTGTCTGGGTCTGTCACGTTCCGAAGTGCTGCGTCCACCGCCTCTGCAAGCCTAGCAGCGATCGCGTCCCAGAGTTCTTCAACTTCGGCCTTTGACCGGAACGTGCCTGTCGTCTGGAGAACGTGCGATTCAATTATGAAAAAGCCGATTATTTGTTCAGTCAGCGGAACTAGGGCTGACAGTTGAAGGGGGACGGGGAGTATGAGATCAGATTGGGCCTTTTGGAAGGTGAGTGGGGGATTCAGTTGAATATTCCCTTGGACGAGCGTACCTTGCGGTCGGCTTGGTAGGATTTCCGGAGCTCGTCGAGAGAGTCCAAGGCGGTGTAAATATGAATACTCTGATACAATGGCTTGAAGTCTACTTTTAAGGTTTCCAGCACCATCTCTACTGACATGTCAGGTAAACAACAGACGATGAGAAGCGACACCCACCTTCTGTCGTTTCGTAGCTAACAGTCTCTGCGGCACTGCCGACGCGACTGAGTCGTAACATAGGGTCCTTCTCTCTGCGAGACCGCCACCGCCTCGTTCGGCTCTCCATGGCTTCGAGGGCAAGTTTCCCAACTTCGCCCGTAAGGTTACGGATCTCCAACAACCATTGCTTCGTCGAGGCAGTGACAGAGTCCTTGATTTGCCCGCGCAGAGAAGGGAGTGACATGAGTATGTGCTGAAATAGCGGGGTCTGAGATAGTAATGACTGGGGCATGCTCTGTATGTCTTCTAAGGACTGGATAGCATTTAAGATGGATGTCGGGGTATAACAGCAGGTTTGTCACGCACCCGGAGAGCACTCCAATACTTTCCCTCTTTTATCATCTCGCCCACTCGGTCCACGACGTCCAATATCCGTAAACTGGCTTGTAAGCTATCGATTGCTTCATCCAGGTTGGTCGCTGTCTTCTTTGACTGTAGCAGCGCGCGCTTCTTCTCTGCAAGGCCGCGCCCAATTTGCGAGACGGACGAGTCGAGGGTGCCAATCTTGTCACGTAAGTTGTGCGTGTATTGTTTGACGGCGAAGAGGGTCGAGACAGAAGAAATGAAGTCCTGATAGTTGTCCCTGCAGATCTTTTCTATCTCGGCGTCCTTAGATTCAATTAGCCCTTGCAGGGTGCGGAGATAGGCATCTTGCTGTCTATTCGTGTGAATTTGCTTGATGATAGGGCCGAGTTGCTCGAGGTTCTCGGATGAGGAGGATTGGTCGAGGAGGTGGATCTGCTGCAGTTGTTGCTCTACGCTCTCCTGGGTGAATTGTGGTCGTCTTCGAGGGGGCATCACGGTACAGAAGCGTACGTTAATATCTTGCAAGTTGGCTGTTCGTCGTCGCGCTGTCGTGAATGGTTATCTTGTCGTGTTGTGATCAAAGTATTGGTCGGTCGCACCGCCTTGTCGTCGGTCACGCGTGGCGAGTCGCGTCAGCTCGAGCGCGCTGTGAACACTACTTTCAACTGCCTCATCCAAGACCATGGCTGCCGAGTCATCAAAACGGTCGAAATTAATCGACGTGTATGTTTCCTACACCCCCTTTCGCCTCGTTCTCACCCCTGCCGTAGGACGTACCAGCAGCTTCACCTTCTTTTGTCTGGTCATGAGGCAAACACGACGCCAGAGCTAACGGAAGAGGTTCTTCAAGCTCGCGTAGACGTCCTGAAGAACTTCAGAGACCCATTCGGAAAGCCAAACCCAGACTCTCGAAGACGTGTTGACAATGGTTCAGTCACGCTACGCGATGGCGTTCTCGTTCAGGTTGAACAGGCGGACAAGGATTTCATATTCGCCATCAGCGCAAGGTACAACATTGATGAGGTCGAAGCTCTCGTCCTCTTCCGATCTTTCCTATACAACGAAGGAAACGTACTTCAGGAGCTGGAGTCGAACGGCGACGGCGCTTTTGTTCAACGAGTCGTAGACGCATTCTCCCCATTCTATCACTCAGAGAAGCGATGCCTTACGCGCCTTCTCGTTCCCATCTTCCGTGCGCAAGAAGACGAGCCATCCTTCTTTCATTCCCAGGCTGCGAAAATCCTTCCCCAAATCATCCCCGATGGCCCCGCGTTCGTGAAAGACGTGGTGGACCACTATTTAAGCAAGACGCGCGCACCTTTGGACGAATCGTCGTCGAACGACCCAAGACTCGCTTCTCGCTGGGCGAAGGAAAACCTGCGTGACCAGCTTGTCCTACTCGAGGTGCTCTTCTGGGCAATGTGGAGCTTCGTCCCGCGTCAAGGGCCCATCGTCACCAAGATTTACGAGACAGCATACGAGACAAACCTCGGATCCGTTCAGCATAACGCGACGTTGTTATTGGACGACGAAGGTGCCAGATTACTGCAAGACTGCGCCGCCGTATGGTTATTACTCATGGTCGAGGTCTTGGAGCTCGAGACATTCGCAGACAATGGCAATCCTGAAATTTCCGGTCCCACATCGACGGAGGGCATGTATACATCGCATCCCGATTCCCTCAAACGCATCCACCAACTAGTCACATCTCACGGAGATAGCAATTATGCCGTCGTCTACCTCGCGTGGACCTTGATTGTGGCACGTCTAGAGACAGCAGTTTTAGTTCTTGACGAATGTCCACCAGCGTACCAATCGTTTTTTGATTCTCTCGACATTCAAAACGGACGGCCCTTCTCAAAGAACCGCGAACCAATACATACTCTGATGCTTCAACGTGTCTTGGACCCAAGTGTCGGACTTCTCAACCTCCTGTTGTCCCTATTGACAACAACACCCCTCTTTGTGACTTCCATTGCGTGGAAGACGGATTCTTCCATATCAGAGCCAAATGCCGTGGCTTATCGCTCTGTAGTCAAAGGTACGCCGTATCGTTTCTCGTATCATGCCCGTGGCTTACAAAGTGACATAGGCCTCCTCATCGCGCTATCGGAGCTTGTGCCGGTCGAGCTCGTTCCAGAGTTTGATACGTTCATCGACGTTTGGGCCGCGCTGCTCGGACAGAGTGAAACGCGCTCAGTAATCGGGCTTTGCCAGCAATTCTGGCAATATGACTTGACGAAGAGCAAAGCTCGTCGCGCCATCATCGATGTCCCGCGCTCGCGCTTCCCTGTTCAATTCACGCCACTGCTTCGACTACTTGGGGCACTCACCGGTTGCGGGTTCAAGGACGCAGACCCTTTGTCCAGTGTAGACCACCGTCAACATGACCATTCGTTAATGGACGCACGGGCGCAGTGTGCTCAGGAAGTTTCATATTTCTTCGAGAACTTGTCGACATACACACAAGTCCTGCCTGCCAGCGCATGTATGGGATCACAAGCGCTATATGAGAAGGTGCCTGAGCGGTATGGCTCATCCTCAAAGGCGTTGGGCCCTACATACACCAATCTACGGCCCTTAAAGCTCCCAGGTGGAAGCATCCTCCCTGCACGGTCGACGGGTCGTCTCCTTAGTCAAGACGGCGAGGATTTCATCATTGTTTCATGGCAGTGTGAGCATTCTGGCTGGAAACTCCTCCTCGAGGTTTTATGCGACTATGTTCGGCGCAAACGCCTAATCCCTAGTTTATCCAACCCCGTCGCAAGCGTTCCTATTGGGACCCGCACAACCTCTCAGCCACCTGTGGTTCTCCGCCTGGAAGATATTGGGCTTGAGCTTGACCCAGATGGAGACAGCTCCGTTGTGGCTGCTGCACTGGACTTGCTTCGTACAGTTATATCGGATAATCAAGTTCTCGCGGCACAGGTCCTTAGCTCACTCGAAAATAGCGACAATGTGCGGGCGGCGGCGGATAGCGACACGCCAGACCTAGTCCAACTCACAATGCTCATCCTCGAAGACGCGCTTATGCGCTCGGCGCGGCAGCGTCCTGGAACTCCCCCAGAATCGGGCCTCATCACATCAGCAATGGGTTTACTCGCAGGGCTGCTCTCGCTCCCGGCGTATGCTCCTCGCGTATGGCTCTTTGCGCGTGCGTCGACCGTGTTATTCGATTCTGCACGCAGTCGTAGCGCGATGACGGCCGAGCGTGCAACCGGAACGTATGCGACCACGCAGGCATTGGTACATCTCATCCATGCGCTGTGGACTGAGGCATCCGGTACTTTACTCGCGCCACACGAGGGCAAAGCACGACTCATTGAGATCAAGGAGGAGGTGCTCCTTCGCGCGCTGCGCTTTATTCACATAGAGGTGTGGGTCGAGCATGTTGGGTGGAAATACGCACAACTTGGGACACGCTTCGAGGTTGGGAAACTCGTGTCAAGCTTGTATGCCGATATCCTCGAGCAGGTGCAGCCAGACGGGCAGGGTCCGCTATCAATCGTCAGCCGGGCCGTCTTCGAGGCGCTGGTGTCCAAGGCGACTTCTTCCAGCATTGAACCTCTGATTTCTGCCATTACCAGCCACGGAGCCGTGTCACGCCGCATCCGGGCGTCGCGTCGCCTCAGCGATCTGCATGGACTACACCTTGTTCTCCGGTCCCACCTACGTCTCATGCGCCTCTGCCTGGTATTCAAGCAACGCATGTGCATGGACGACGGGCCTTGCTTGTTAGAGCAAACCTTATGTTCAAGGGCGAGTAGCAACGGCGGGTCGTTTGGTGGAGGACGACACAAGGCAGACCCCCTCGATGTCCTCACAGGATTCGTCGAGGACCCCACAACAGATCCCTCAGTCCCACTGGAATCCATCCGTTTATTATACGCACTCTGTTCTTCATTGTCGACGTCGCAGTTTTCTGCCCCATCCATGGTTGGTCACTTGTCCGACCCAGAAGCAACAGTCGCGGCACTGGTAGGGGTAGCGCGACACCCATACCACGACTTGGACGTGCGGCTCGGTGTATGGCGTTTCATGGCACTTGCTGTCGAAAAAGAGCCTGCCCTAGGCCACCTCTTCATTGTCGGCCATTTTCGGGCCCCGAAGGAGCCTGCGGATGGCAAGGGGAAAGGAAAGCGTGTGAGCGCGCTCGACGCTGCTCGGGAGATGCTTGCGAGTTGGAACGAGTACTGGGAAACAAACCCGCAGCTGCTTGCGGCTATCTTGGGTTTCCTGGTAGCCGTATGGCAGCGTGGATTAGAGCACCTATCAACGTTAACTGATATCAGGAAGAACTCGGAGCTCTGGAATCAGCTCGCCGGACTTGCTAAAGAAGAGATATTACCTGCGCCGGAATACAAGAGCAACGGGCTGGTTGAAGTGGCCGGATATCTGCGTTCCGCATACCACGAAAGCATCTCATCACATTCATACCGCGTGCTCTCCAAGGCCTTTGCATTGCGGATCACTGCTCTCGATATTGGCTTGGATCCGGCTCCGTCTGCTGGCGAAGAGCGAGCGAAGCCTCAAAGCTACCACTCCATCGAAGGCATCCTCAAGACCGAGGAACAGTTTTCGGACCAGCTACATGATGCCATTTTTAACGCCTACGACCCGACTCTTTACGCAGATTTCGCCGAGACGGCCAGGGACCACTTTCCGGACTTGGTCCTCGAGCACTATGAATCCAGGGAGCTGGCTGGCGAACGCGAGCTGGGAGACGAGTTTGCGTTTACGAGCGCGCCGCTTCAGTTGCGAATGGAACTCTCCAACATTGAATCTACGGATACAGCCGTGGCCCGCGCGGATGAGCTTATTCATACGCTCTTCTCCATCAACCTCAACCTCTCCCTAGCCCACGCATCAACTCAACTTGGTCAGTCATGGCAAGCGCTTTTAGTCAAAGCTTCTCCCTTCCTACAAGGCGACACCAAATTCCGCCCCGTGGTACTGTCGATCGCAGCATCAATATCTGGCAGTATAGCCCAAGAGAAACGGTCTGGAGAAATCATACTCACCGCTCATGGCGTTCGGTTGGTGATCCTTCTGGCGCTGCTGGAACTGGCATGGTTTTCGGGCGCCACCTTTGGAAACGAGAAAGAGGAAGTTGCTAAATTCATGAAGGTCATGGGGAGCGTCCACGATATCATCTTGAGCCAGTGGCAGTCACCCATAGATTCTGTGCGCAACGCGACTCGAGCACCATTCCACCGCACTTTACTACAGATCATCTACTTCTGTGCGGCTGAGTTTCGCCGCTTGTCCCGTCGGCCCAAGGCACCGAGTCTCCCTGCGGAGTACCGCTTGATTGCATCATCTACCATCAATGCCTCTCTTTCGTTCGTTATTGACGCCCTCCGCTTTGTCTTTGATGCTGCGAGAACACGGTTGGACGTGGATCTGGACACAGACATGCAACTTTTGGTTGCGGTATTCGAGCAGTGTACTCGCCCAGACATCAATCCATCGACCAGCCACTGGCTTACGCGGTGTCAAGAAACCAGCGTCCTCCAATCCAGCATGGAGCTGTTCGTGCAGACGGACTTAAGTGGCTTGTCGATACTCCAGCATACCCGGGCACGGAAACAGGCGCTCTACGCTCCTCATATCCTCACGTTCCACATCGCCTTTGCCAGCGTCCAGTCCTCGGCGGAGCGATTGGCTAGCGAAAGGGTTATGGTTGCCTACAGCAATAGCAGCATGACCATGGCCATCAGTTCCGGCCAGGTAGACGTCACCCTTCCCGAACTTCCAGGCGAACGGAGTCCTGCCCATTGGGCATATTGCGTCATGCTGTCCGTCGTTTCAGCCGTCATTTCCGCCTTGGGTTGGCAGAAGCACTTCTTTGAGGCGGAGGCGAGTGGGTTCATCCAGCTGTGCGGGACCCAAATCACGCGGTCGCTCTCGTGGACCGTCGGTGATCCGGTGACGCTTCCTCTAGTCGAAGAAATGGAACGCGTGGTCGGCTTCTTCTACTCCATCGCTTCCTCCGCGCCACCGGAGGGTCACCGGAACGAGACGACGCAGAAGATACTGTCGGTCTTCAGCACGAAAGCCCTGCTCCTCCTCCAGCAGCTCAACTATACCTTATCGCATCCCAATCACCTTGCAAGCCTCATCGAGCCCGTGACGGCGGAGGAGCGTGCGCAACTAGAAAGGGATCATAGCCGCCTCCAGCCTTCTCAGTCCATCGCCACTGAGGTCATCGATCCCGTGTCGAGGCCCTTCCTGGCCAAGCTGATGCACCGATTCTACAACCTCACGAGCAACATCGTGAGCACTCTCATCGCTATCAGCTCCGCGGAAGAAGTCCTACGCGGCAGCCAATACCTTCCTCCGCGATCAGCTCTAGTCGTCCCCGTGAGTTTTCTTCCCACGTGACCCAAAACTCCACATGACACTCCGTCTCTTGCGCTCTTTGCTTTCTTTGTAGCATTCGAAGGCGGTGCTCGGGGAGCCTGCGTCGATGGGGACGCTCATCGAGCTCGCGAGCAGCACACTGGACACCCTCGGCCACCTCATCTCACGCCCCGCGGGCCAAGCGCTGACGATGACCTCTCCGGCGCGCCCGTCGGAAGCGCCGCTGGACGTCAAAACGGCGATCCAGGCGACGCGCCGGACCGTCGAGTCGGTCTTGTTTTACGCGACGACGCAGCTCGCCGCGTGGGTGACGACGCCGGAGCTGCTGGACGTCGGAGCCGGCGGTGGTGCTGCGGACCCGGAGGCACCGGAGGATACGACGATGGGGGAGTCGGCCGGTGTTAATCATGGCGAGCGTCGTGCGGCGAGGCGAGAGTCGACGGTGATGACGGAGCGGATGAGGAGGGGACTGACGGGGGAGATCTCGAGCGAGTTAAAAGTGGTCCTGGAGAAGGCCCGCACTGTGTTGGCCAAAAGCCAGCCGACGACCCCAGAAAAGCAGAGCACGGTCGATATAGCGAGCGTCTTACTGGCCTTCTTGAATCAGAGGGTTATCTGTAGTACCTAATTTTGTTTTTTTGTTTCTTTCCGATGGCATTGCTATTAACTGTACCTATGTAGAACGTAGAACTGATTCTAAGTTTGGATTGATGCCCAGTTTACGCTGAAACCACACCACAGCATTCTCGTCAGTCAATAACATTGTTACTCATTAATATAGAGTCCGTTTACGAGGCTCCTATGTAATCAAGACAGCATTTCCTAGCAGTACATGTACTGTAATCAGTGTCCATCATCAGCTGTCTCGGCTAGACCGCCTCCCCACGGATGTCAAATATCAGCTACACAGCCTGTACAACATGAATCACAGGACATCCCACATACGAACGTAACGTATCGTAATGGCAAACACAGCGGTGATTGTGCGTGGCCTCGTGAAAAATAACTCATTACATTAAACCAAAATCGTGGGCACTCCTATCGTATTGCGGTGGCGGTGGATGGTATCCGAGATACAATCATGACGTGAGGCGGCGTGATGACGGTTTGGGGTGGATCATTCATGCCGTGGTTCACAATAGGCGTGCAAATGCTGTCCCTCGAAGAGAGGCAGAAAATGTTCGGACCATGTCAGGTCGGCCGGCCTGCACGCAAGTTCCGATTGGTCAGTCATTATGCAACGCGGCAACGGACAAAAAGGTTTGTTTGTCTCTACCTGGTCGGATCCTCACGAACGTCGAAACGACGGAACAAGTGAGCAAAGGCGAGGTAAAGTTCGCAATACGCCAGGCTATGCGACACGTTTGATTTCGTTCATCAGTGGCACGGACCCGCGGAAAAGTTTCAGCGCCTACTTTATGCCGAGGCAACTCCGGGGCCCCTTCGAGAAACTCACGAGCCAGGCATCCAGAGCTTTGGAATCTGGCTGGAGCCACCGGTCAGGAATAAATTCGTATGGCCGAGAGAAAATCTCCTCGGAAAATGAGACGAAAACTACGCTCTGGCTCACGACGCTCTGTCAAGAGTTTATCAGGAATGACTGACAATGGACAGATGTGCGGGAAACACGGACACCACCGGGAATCCTTACGCCAGAAATTACGGCGCCTGGTGGTGGCACAACACGTGGGAGGCCAGCGGGCGTTGGCACGGCGAGTCGCAACGTTTCTTTGATGATGGCGGTCTGTTCCATTCTTCGAGTCAGCTCCGAGGGCACGTCTAACAAAATGAAAGAACTTGCCAAGAAGGGAAGCTTCTCGAGTTCTTCGTAGCTTGGGGGCTGGTCAAGGACAGGCCACGCGGCGCGCACTTCGGCCTCGAGCCTCTGCTTTGCCTCGGGGCTGCGCAGTAGATAATAGGCACCGACCATGAGTGTTGTCCCGACGGTGTGGGACCCTGCTGCGAACAGAACTTGTGCCTCGTTTTGAAGGTGTGTTGCCGTGGGCATGGTACTTCCCTTCTCGACCGGGCCCAAAAGCTCGCTATATATGATACGATGTGGTGCATCTTCCAATTGCTGGGGATTCTTCAGGATGCTCTTAATCTGGGCTGCGAGCGTCTGGACGATGTTAATGCTACAGCAGACGAGGTGACGAAGTCATTAGACTCACCTTCCTGAAAATTACCACCCCATTCAGCCTAGGAGAAGTGATCTTGAGGAGCCACTCTGGAAAGTTGTGTATGATCCAAACAAACACAGCAGAGAACTTGGCGAGGGTGACGGTAGGCATCGCCACGTCGACCCCTTCGATGAGGTCTCCATGGAAATCGGGAAATGATAATTGGTCGAAAGTGGTAGCAAATAAGAATGATGCGATTGTATCTGCACTGAAACATTGGAAGCCGAGATAGAGATTGCTAGATTTGCCTGTGCAAGGGTGAGCACAGCGAGTGAATACGAATTGAATGGCTCACCTGCAACATGTTGTTGCTTGAGCGCGACACAGAACCGATCCATCTAGCAAACCAATTAAGTCAAGCGACATGCCCCAAACGAAAACAGAAATTGATCGTACTCGGTCCCGAATAAGGTGCTGGAGCTCTAAAATGGCTCTTTTGGAAAACATATTAGAAATGAGGCCTCTGCCGTGCTTCGATTTAAAGTAATCCGTCTGCGCGAAGAATGACTCGTCCACGTCGAAGGCCCGGTAATACTCCCTGTCCTTGTCCCACTTGTTCTGTCCATTGTAGATCTCGTTGTACGCCGTCGGTCTCGCAAAGTGCAGCTGCCAACCAGTGTGAGCATTCCGAGTTGCCTGATTGGCATGCGCGTGGTTACCTCATTCGGGGCGATTCGAATAATGTCGCCTGCGTCCGAAGCAAGGTCAATGATGCAATCAGAAGAGGGCCACGTTGTCAAGGACCGCACCATATTGTTCGTGTAGTTCTACCCGTAGGGTCGATAGACTGACCCCCCTAACAAGCTCCATGTACGCAAGCCACCACCTGGTACATGCTGCACCGCGAGGTCCGGGGAAGCGCGAGAGCGGGTGAAAGAAGACGTTGTAGATAACTCGAAGAAGGCCGTAGCACAACAAGCCAGAGGTCGTTATCAGGACTCCCTGTGGAAAGGAAGGGAGTAGAGGGTAGAAATCGATCATGTCGGCACGGGTAAGGTCTCACATAGGGAGTGTGTCTTATATAGGGTCAAGCCGGAAGGGGCAATGCGCGTGCGAGTCTGACACAAAGATGGAATTTGAAGACTTCCCACACCTCCGCCACGTTCCGCCTCCTTTCAAGGTACTGTATGCGCCCTGTGGACCCAATCGCTGATCATCATGGCGTTTGTTCGCACTTTCACGTCAACAAACTTGCACCAATTCATTTCGATCGCAGTGTCACTGTATTATTGCCTCAAGTCATCTGAAACCCCTAATCGAGTCGTTTCAACCCACTCGGCCCTTTTTGAACACCGCAATACTGGAGTTACGAATACAATAAAAAGGATACGAAACAGGCTTAGCTGATCATAGTCCTCGAGATACCAAAAGACAAATCACGCCTATCGTGGCAAACCAGCCCAGCCCAAATGTAGACTTAGATCAGCGACGAGACCGGAACTCATTCGGGCCCGGATAGCAACTTGTAAATTTAAATTAAATTAAATTATCAGCTTTCATCATGGTGGACGCGCTCGTACATTCCCCCACTGTTCCCACATCCCCCGCCAGGCCAATACCAGGCAATTAAACTAAGCGCTGGGGAGGTAAGGCACAAGATCGGTCTCCTGGTATTACTGGGTAAATCGGACATTTGAACAGTATGTGTACGGCATCGAGAGAACGCCCATCTGTTTCAAGGCGACGACGGAAGCCAGCAACCCAAACTGTAGGCAGACTACTTGGCCGTGGCCCGTGGCTCCAATCATAAAGCCGTGGTCCACTGACCCCCGACGGACGCCGTCTAGCGCCGCCTCCCCAAGGGCATCAAAACACTCCGAGAGTGTGCAGTGGCTTCTTGGTCTGTGTACAACAGTTGATAAACAGGTACGCGGATATCTTCTACGCGACATCCTTGCGATACGTATCAGGACATTGCAGTACTGTATCATTAGCCAGAACAGGCGCTGTGATAACTACAAATCTCCCTCTACGCACACGCAACCGGCATTCAAGTTTAAAATAGTTTACCGCCCCGGACCCCCAACGATCGGCGCTACAATGGAGACCGTCAGATGTTGTACCTGTGGGTGAGCGGTCATCGATCATCACCGATGCCGCCTCGATTTGATGATCAGTATGATCGATGGTGCAGTACATGGAAATCATGAATGTGCTACAGAACAAGAGCAAGGACGAAGCTGATGAAGAATACGACGTCGCCGGAGAGGATGTCCTCGATGCCCTTTGCGTAACCAAGAGATTTGAAAGTCACATACCCATGACATCAAGAATTCCCCGTGGTCTTGTAAAGTACGGACGGTGCCTTAAATTGCCGGAATGTGACCTCTCGCATATCGGTGAATTAACCCTGCAAGTGCTTGCGCCCTCCGAGTCCTTGTTCTTTTCCACCCGCGCGACAGAGCGGCGCTTTCTTTAAACCGTTTACAATCAACTCCCTCAACTTACTGTATGATTCGGACGGACGTTGGCGTTGCTGGGATCAACCTCAAATGCCCAGGTGGAGATTGGTGTGCGCTAAAATGTAGCCTGCCACAACACCACGACATTCGCCATCCCCTCTAGGCTTCCGTTGCCCTGGGATGACATCGCGCGCCAGCGCTATGCACAGCTGAAAAGGGACTAGCCATCTAAGCATTTTGACAAATGATATGGTATACAAACGCTGCAACGAATTCGATCATCCTCGTGCATGACAAGGGGTGCCATCCGAGTTGCCCGAGGACCTCGGATGCGGATGAGACCGAGGTTGTCCGCGTGGTGTGGATGCGGTGCGTTCATGACCATGATCATGATCAACGCATTCTTTTACACATCACGGCTCATTAATCGTATTAGCAAGGGCGTATTAGTCTTCCGAAGTGGAGCTCTTTGTATCTTATGTTATCTCCATCCTATCGTGACCCACCTCCCGATCATTACTCTCAAGGAGTTGGTCGTATTTATGATCACTCATCACATCAACTGAGGTGCGTTCCCATACTTACCCGAACGAGGTGCTAGCCGACGGGGGAACGCAGCGCGGGATCAAATTACTTAATTGCAACTATATATTTTGGATCAGAGACAATGTGAGGTTTCCTTACGATTCTTCTTACACTCGTCCAATCACCTGACATGATCGATGAGTCCATCCTAGGGTTACCATTCCTAACGGGAATTGTCGTCCTCACTTCCCTCTGCATCACCTGGTACAGAGGGGTGGACCCCATCGTTAGTCCCCGATCGCCTTTTCACTCCGGGCCGGCACTCACGAGCCACACCTCTAGCTTCGTGCTATCCCCACAGTAGGGTTTTCCGACCCCATCCTCTCGTACTTGTCCGCTTTCCAGTTTCGCTTCGGGGATGGCGCTTCCATGATCAAGGAAGGGTACCAGAAGGTACGCACAGCTCGAGCCTTGTTCTGCTGTTTCGAGAGCTGTGGCTGATGCAATTCAGGCCAGACCAGGTCTATTCAAGGTTGCCACTTTCAGGCGATGGGTTGTCGTGGTCTCGGGTTCTGAACTTATTGAAGACGTGAGGAAAGCGACGGATGACGTTCTGTCCAATATTGAGCCCCTCAGGGAGGTGTGTACTGCGCGCGCCTCGTGTCCTATGCCACACCCACCACCATGGTCTTTCTAGTTTGTTCAGACTGAATACACCTTTGCGCCATTGAACCTTAACGACACCTATCATAGAGGTGTACTCCGGTCGAAATTGACGCGGAACCTCGCACCTACTTTCGAACAAGTCTACGATGAGCTGCTCGGTGCGGTAAGAGATTACATCCCAACGGTGGGGGAAGGTATTTGGCCACGCTTGCTTTTGGGTGGCCCGTCGATGACTTCATGTGTTAGCGCAGGGTGGACCAAGGTATCTGCCCTGCCAACAATGCAAAGCCTGGTTTGTCGTATCTCGAGTCGGGTATTTGTGGGTACCCCTTTGTGTGCGTGATTCTTCTTCAGTTTGGCTAGCTACCCATGCTGAGGGTTCTACAGGCCGAGACCCGGTCTATCTCGCTCTGGCTTCGAAAGCTTCGGTAGAAGTCATGAAGTCAGCCTTTATCATCGCGAGGTTTCCAGAGTTCCTCAAGCCGTGCGGCACCCTTGTCTCCTTGCCATCCATCCTTATCCCACTGACAAAGAAAGCTAGGATGGTCACACGAATCGTCTCGACACTTCCGTCCTACAGACGACAGATGACGCAGTTCCTCCGACCTATCATCGAGGAGCGCCTCGCGAAAATGGAGGAACTCGGAGAGAACTGGGATGAAGCTCCGGTTTGTCCAGCTGGTCTTCCTCCGATTTCGTCTTCGTTATTCATACGAAAAGGGTACAGAGCGATCTGCTCATGTGGCTTATGAACGAAGCCCAGGGCGTAGAGAAGTCACTTGATGGCTTGGCTCGGCGAATGGTTATGGTCAACTTTGCATCTATCCATACCACCACTCATGTGGGTAGCACCCCCTACGCACCTTTTCTCGTCGCACTGCATTCCTGATTACAAGTGGCGCAGACGTTCACGCAAGTACTATACCGCCTTCTAGAGCACCCAGAATATATCGAACCCCTTCGTCAAGAGGTCGAAGCCGCCGTAGCAGAGGAAGGCTGGACCAAGGCCGGAATGGACAAGATGCACAAAATCGACAGTCTCATTCGGGAGACGCAACGGGTTGACGTCATGGCGATCCGTTAGTCAGCTCTTATTTGTGTAGAACGTCTCGGTTACTCATGAAAGTCCGTGCGCCGCCCATGAAGTGGGGGTATCTCGCCTCGTCCTCCGTCCTTTCACGTTCTCCAACGGCGTGACCATCCCCGCTGGTACGCTCGTGTCGCTCCCGATGCGGGCTGTTCAGGGAGATGGAGAAACATACGCGGACGCTCACGTATTCGACGGATTTCGCTTCTCGAAGCTCCGCGAACAGGAGGGCGACGGCGCAGCGGCCAAACACCTGGCGGTCTCTACGTCCGTCGAACATTTGGCCTTTGGAATCGGCCGTCACACGTGGTGAGGCCCTCCCACTAAGCTTAGCGATCTTTTTCTTCCCGCCCTGACTCCCCTCCTTCCTTAACCTTACATACAGCCCTGGCCGGTACTTGGCGGCCTTCGAAATGAAGGCGTTGCTTGCTCATATCGTTGTGACGTACGACGTCAAGTTTGAGGATGGAAAAGGAGTTCCACCAGAGCGCCGCTT
>Ga0307510_10001830_pt1 | contig 23821 bp, 24 predicted proteins | sample 12_EM_MG_FD_207224 | JGI IMG/M metagenome (GOLD analysis project Ga0307510, IMG submission 207224) | Populus trichocarpa ectomycorrhiza microbial communities from riparian zone in the Pacific Northwest, United States - 12_EM | ecosystem: Host-associated > Plants > Roots > Unclassified | place...
TCTTCCAGACCCAGGGCAAGGACTTCCTCGTCTACACGGTCAACCAGGTCGGCTGGTACGAGTACATCACCGAGTGGCGCTTCCAGGACGACGGCACCATCAACATGAACGTCGGTGCCACCGGCAGCCTTTCGCCCTACGACTACGACGCGGGCGACGGCCGCGGCTGGCCGCTCGGCAAGGGCGCCACGGCGTACGCGACGAGCCACCAGCACGACGTCTTCTGGAAGTTGGACTTCGCGCTCGACGGCTCCTCCAAGGGCCGCGTCGAGCAGTACGACTCCGCGGTCACCACGCACGGCGCCAACACCCCCACGAACAAGACCACGTTGACCAAGGTCACCAAGGAACTCGCGGGCGACGCGAAGAACATGCGCTGGTGGCGCATCGTCAGCGCGACCGGCAAGAACAAGGACAACCACGCCCGGTCCTACGAGATAGTCCCCGGCCCCACCACCAAGTACCCGGGCCGCAGCTTCACCCAGCACGACGTGTACTTCACCCAGTACAACAAGTGCGAGCAGTTCGCCAGCGACAACCTGCCCAACTGCGGTGCGGGGCACCCGAAGCAGGTCGACAAGTGGGTCAACGGCCAGACCCTCACACAGCCCGTGGTCTGGGTGAACGTCGGCTTCCACCACATCGCCCGCGACGAGGACCAGCAGCCGATGCCGGTCCACTGGCAGGGATTCTCGATCGCCCCGCGCGACGTCACCGCTATGAATCCGCTCACTCCCGCCGCCCTCGCCGACCAGAACGGCAATGTGAACGGCGGAAGTTGAGAAACGACCCTGTCCATCCGGCTGCACCGCCGACCGGTCCCGGAGTACCCTTCCTTGATCGTTGAGACTGGGGAGAGCTCGGGGGAGCGGAAGGCGGTGCACGGGTGGGCTCGGGAGGGCTGGAGTTGCCCCCTGGTGACGAGGGTCACGAGGGGAACTCCGCAGAAGTCCCGCCCGGCGCGGTGTCCCTGGCACGTCCGATGGACGCGGCTGGTTCCATCGGTCCGGAGCTGGACTGGGACGCCGACGCCTGGCGCGAGGTGCGTACGCGCGCCCAGCGAGCCGGCCGCGCCTACATCTGGCTGAACCTGGTCGAGCAGCGGCTGCGCGCCGTCGTGGCCGCCGTACTGCGTCCCATCTACGAACCCGTCCACGGCGACGAGTGGGTGGTCGCCGCGGCCGGTCCGGCCGGCCAGGAATGGGTGCAGCGCGCGGTCGCCGTACGCGAAGTCAGCCGCCGCAAGGGCTACTTGCTCGACCCGGCCGACGACAACGTCCTCAGTTTCCTGACGTTGCCGCAGCTGCGCGAGCTGATGGTGCAGCACTGGCCGTGCTTCGAGCCGTACTTCGACGAGCGCCGGGACGTCGAACTCGCCCTGGACGAGCTGGAAGTGACCCGCAACGTCGTCTCCCGCAACCGCGCCCTGTCCGAGGCGGTCCTCAACCAGGCCGAGCGGGCCTCCGCGAAACTCCTGGAGACCCTCGGCGCCGGCAGCGACGTGCCCTCGGCGCGCCGGCTGCCCGTCGACGCGGTCGAGGAACTGATCGGCGACCGGTTCGCGGACGTGGTCGCCGTACACCCCGACCGGGTGCGGCTGATGCGGCAGTTCCCGGCCGAGGACATCTTCGGCGGGGCCCGCCGGGTCGACGCCATCGGCATCGGCCTCAACCTGCTCGTGCAGAACTTCTCCGGCCGCCGACTGGTCCGGCTCGCCGAGTCGGGCTGCCGGGTACGGCTGCTGTTCCTCAACCCCGCCTCCAGCGCGGTGAAACGGCGCGAGCGTGAACTCGGCATCAAGCGGGGCGAGTTGAGCCGCGCCGTCGAGATGAACATCCTGCACATGCGGCGGGTGCGGTCCCGGCTGCGCGACCCGGCGGCCTTCGAGATCCAGGTCTTCGACGAGACGCCCCGCTTCACGGCGTACCTCGTCGACGGCGACGGTTCGGACGGCATAGCCGTCGTGCAGTCCTATCTGCGCCGGAGCCGCGGCATGGAGGCGCCGGTGCTGGTGCTGCGGAACGGCAGCCGACTGGTCAAGTCCGACGAAATGGATGACAGCGCACTTTTCCCCACCTACCGCGATGAGTTCGAGCAGATGTGGGCGGATTCGCGACCGGTGTCCTGACCTGTCCCAGGCCGGGACCGAGGCCCGCTCCGGCGGTAAGCGGAACGCGGTCATCGGATTGTCAGTGGCTCATGCGATCGTGGAGACCACTGGGGGAAAGCACCACCGAGAAGGGGGGCCGTCATGGCCTGGCACCAGGAGCTGCTCATCGGCTTCGACCTGGAGACGACGGGGACCGAGCCGCGCGAGGCGCGCATCGTCACGGGCGCGGTCATCGAGGTCAGGGGCGGACGGCCGATGGGCCGCAGGGAGTGGCTGGCCGATCCGGGCGTGGAGATCCCGGCGGACGCCGTCGCGGTACACGGCATCACGAACGAACGGGCCACCGCCGAGGGCCGCCCGGCCGACCAGGTCGCCGAGTCGATCGCGGACGTCCTCGTGACGTACTGGAAGTCGGGCGTCCCCGTAGTCGCCTACAACGCGGCCTTCGACCTGACCCTGCTCTCCGCCGAGCTGCGCCGGCACGGACTGCCGTCCCTGCGCGACCGCCTGGGCGGCACCGACCCCGCCCCGGTCATCGACCCGTACACGATCGACCGCTCCGTGGACCGCTACCGCCGCGGCAAGCGCAACCTCGAAGCGGTCTGCCAGGAGTACGGCGTGGTCCTCGACTCCGCGCACGACGCCTCGGCCGACGCCCTCGCCGCCGCCCGACTGGCCGGCGCGATAGCCGACCGCCACCCCAAGGTCGCGGCCCTCGGCCCGGCGGACCTGCACCGCCGCCAGATCGAGTGGTACGCGGAATGGGCGGCGGACTTCCAGAACTTCCTACGCCGCAAGGGCGACCAGGACGCGGTGATCGACGGCACGTGGCCGCTGCGCGAACTGGAGGACGAGACGGTCTGAGCTGGCGCCCTATGAAGCGCCCCCAAGGGGAGGCGCCCCCAAGGGGAGGCGCCCCCAAGGGGCGCGGGGCTGTATCGATTTGCGGCTCCGCCGCGTGGGCGCGACCAGCCACAAAGGACCCGCAGTCGCCCGAATACCAGTCAGCCCCCGATCAATAGGCGCTCAGAACGGGAACCACCGCACCGTCTCGTCCCCGTCCCGCAATGACGCCACCCGCCGCCTGAACTCGACGAGCGCCTCGGGATTGCTCGGCGCATGCTGCGCAACCCAGGCGCAGCTGGCCGTCTCCCGAGCACCGCGGAGCACCGAACAGCCGTCCCACTCCCGCACATCCCACCCGTACGCCTCGGTGAACGAGTCGTACGCCCGGGCCGGGAAGGCATACCGGTCGCGGGACAGGGCCATCACCACCAGATCGTGCTCGCGCAGGTCGGCGGAGAAGGTCTCCAGATCGACCAGGACCGGCCCGTCCGGCCCGACGTGCACATTGCGGGGCAGCGCATCGCCGTGGATCGGACCGGGCGGCAGGTGCGGCGTGAGCGCGGCCGCGGCCGCCGCGAAACCGTCCCGCCGCTCCCGCAGATACGCCGCGTCCGCCGGGTCGATCGCGTCACCGGCGAGACGCAGCCAGCGTTCCACGCCGCCCAGCAGCTCGCGGGGCGGGAGGTCGAAGGAGGGGGAGGGGAGGGCGTGGACCACCCGTAGCAGTTCGGCCAAATCCCGGGGCTCGGCCGGGCGTACGGAATCGGCCAGCCGGTGCCACACCGTCACCGGGTGCCCCTCGACCAGGTGCGCCTTCGGGTCGGCGGCGCGCACCGCCGGGACGTCCGACTCGGCCAGCCACAGCGCGATGTCCAGCTCGCGCCGGGCGCGGTCGAGGAGTTCGGCGTCGCGGCCGACCTTGACGACCAGGTCACCGGCGGCGAACACCGCGTTCTCGCCGAGGGCGAGGATCCGCGCGTCCCGTGCCGGGCCGGGCAGTACGTCCGCCGCGGCCAGTACGTCCCGGGCCCGTGCCTCGTCCATCGTCCGCCTCCGAGTGATCCCTGTGCGTGTGCGTACGGCGTCGGGTTCCCGCCATCCGACGGCCAGTGTCGCATTCGCACAGGTGGGACGGCGTGCGAGGTGCCTTGACGAGGCACGACGTGTTCACGACCATGACGGGGCCCGACCGGGCCGTGCAAAGGGGCTGATTCCATGACATCGGTGACGGAGGTGAGGAGGCCGTCGAGTCGTGCGCCCAGCCGGGGCCACCCGCGACGCACTCACGACCACGCGGCCTGGTTCCTCGTCCTGCCCGCCCTGATCCCGATCCTCGTGCTCAGCGTCGGACCCCTCCTCTACGGCGTCCTGCTGGCCTTCACCGACTCCCAGTCGGGCCGCACCGCGCCCACCCAGTGGATCGGCGGTCTCAACTTCCGGGATCTGCTGCACGACACGCTGTTCTGGGAGTCGTTCCGGATCGGGCTGGTGTGGGCGGTCGGGGTGACCGTCCCGCAGTTCCTGCTCGCCCTCGGCCTCGCCCTGCTCCTCAACCAGGACCTACGGCTGCGCTGGCTCGCCCGGGCGCTCGCGATCGTCCCGTGGGCGATGCCCGAGGTCGTCGTCGGCATCATGTGGCGCATCGTCTACAACCCGGACGCCGGCATCCTCAACGAGACCCTGCACAACCTCGGCCTCGGGAACGGCCGGGACTGGCTCAGCAGCCTGACGACCGCGCTGCCCGCCGTGATCGTCGTCGGCGTCTGGGCCGGCATGCCGCAGACGACGGTCGCCCTGCTCGCCGGACTCCAGAACACCCCGCGCGAACTGCACGAGGCGGCGGCGGTCGACGGCGCCGGAGCCTGGCGCCGCTTCCGCACGGTCACCTGGCCCGCCCTCCGACCGGTCGCGCTGGCGATCACGGCGCTCAACCTGATCTGGAACTTCAACTCGTTCGCCCTGGTCTACGTCCTGACCAACGGCGGACCCGGCGGCCGCACCCGGCTGCCCATGCTCTTCGCCTATGAAGAGGCCTTCCGCTACGGCCAGTTCGGCTACGCGGCGGCGATGGGATGTGTGATGGTCGCGGTGATCTCGGTGCTCCTCGCCGTCTTCCTCGTAGGCCGGTTGAGGGGAGGCGACGACTCGTGAGGACCAGGAGCACCTCAGGGATGAGGACCAGCACCGGCGCCAGGGCTGGACAGTACGTCGCCCTGCTCGCGTATCTCGTCTTCCTCGCCTTCCCCCTCCTCTGGCTGATCTCCACCGCCTTCAAGTCCCCGCGCGAGCTGGGCAGTCTGCACCCCACCTGGATCCCGAGGCACCCCACCCTCGCCAACTTCCGTCAGGCCTTCGACGAACAGCCGCTGCTGCACGCCGCGTTGAACTCCCTGCTCGCCGCGCTCGGGGCCGCGCTGATCGCCGTGGTGATCGCGACACCGATGGCCTGGGTCATGGCCCGGCGTCGGACGCTGCTCGCGCGGGCCGCGACCGGGTGGGTGGTGGTCAGCCAGGCGTTCCCGTTCGTGCTGGTGATCATCCCGCTGTTCCTGGTGCTGAAGAACCTGCGGCTGATCGACTCCCTGGCCGGGCTGGTGCTGGTCTACGTCGTGTGGTCGCTGCCGTTCGCGCTGTGGATGCTCGTCGGGTATGTACGGGCGGTACCACCGGAGTTGGAGGAAGCGGCCGCGGTCGACGGGGCGGGGAGGCTGCGGACACTGGTGTCGGTGACGGCGCCGTTGCTCGCGCCGGGGATCGTGGCGACGGCACTCTTCGCGTTCGTCACCGCGTGGAACGAGTTCTTCTTCGCGCTGGTCCTGCTCAAGACCCCGGAGAAACAGACCCTGCCGGTCGTCCTCACCCACTTCATCGGCGCGGAGGGCGTCGCCGACCTCGGCCCGCTGGCCGCCGCGGCGTTCCTCGCGATCCTGCCCTCGCTGATCGTCTTCGCGCTGATCCAACGGCGGATCACCGGCGGCATGTTGACCGGGGCGGTGAAGAGCTGATGCGACCCCGCTGGATCCTCGCTGCCCTCGTCCTGACCCTGCTCCTCGCCGGCTGCACGGGCGGCGGCGGAAACGGCTCCGCAGGCGGCCGGATCACCCTCCGCTTCCAGTCCCTGGCCTGGCAGGACGAGTCCGTCACCGCCAACAAGGAACTGGTGAAGGAGTGGAACGCCACCCACCCCGACGTCAAGGTCGAGTACGTACAGGGCAGTTGGGACAGCGTCCACGACCAGCTGCTCACCTCCTTCGAGGGCGGTGAGGCGCCGGACATCATCCACGACGCCTCCGACGACCTCGCGGACTTCGCCTACGGCGGCTACCTCGCCGACCTCCGGGACCTGCTGCCCGCCCGGCTCAAGTCCGATGTCCCGCAGCGCAGTTGGGACACGGCGACCTTCGGGGGCGGGATCTACGGCGTGCCGTTCCTCCAGGAGCCACGGGTGCTGATCGCCAACGCGACCTGGCTGAAGAAGGCGGGCGTCCGCATCCCGACCCCCGAACACCCTTGGAGCTGGCCCGAGTTCAGGGCCATCACCCGACAGCTGAGCGGCGACGGCAAGTACGGCGTGGCCTGGCCGCTGAAGGAGCCGGTGTCCGCCACGCTCAACCTGTCGCTGTCGGCGGGCGGCGAGCTGTTCCACCGGGGTACGGACGGCAAGGTGACCGTCCGCTTCGACGCGGCCGACCAGGTCGTACCGCGCACCATCCACGACCAGGTCGACGTGGACCACAGCGCCTCGCCCACCACCCTCGGCAGCGGCGGCTCCGACACCCTGCCCGGGTTCTTCGGCGGCAAGTACGCGATGATCCCGCTCGGCTTCTCCTACCGGCAGCAGATCGCGCAGCAGGCGCCCAAGGGCTTCGACTGGCAGGTCCTGCCCGCCCCGGCCGGCGCCGACGGCCTCACCCAGGGCGTCAGCCCGCAGACCCTGTCCATCGCCGAGGACAGCCCGCACAAGAAGGAGGCCGCCGAGTTCATCGACTTCCTCCTCCAGCCCAAGAACATGGTCCGACTCGCCCTGGGCGACTGGATGCTCCCCACCGGAACCGAGGCCCTCAAGTCCCCCGCCCTGCACACCACCAAGGACGACTGGGCGACCGGTACGGCCCTCGCCGACCACCTCGTCTCGGCACCTGCGCAGTCCGTACGCGGCTATCCCGAGTGGAAGGACAAGGTGGCGACTCCGGCGTTCCAGGAGTACTACAGCGGAGCGATCACCCTCGCCGACCTACGCCAACGCCTGGAGAGGGACGGCAACTTGGTACTGGCGAGATACCAGCGCTGATGAGCGTGATGCCCAGTTTTTAGGGGCGCGGGGAACTGCGCGACCAGCCACAACGCACCCGCACTCGCCAAACAACCGCCCTCCCTCCCCAGATGGCGCTCCCCTCCACAAAACCCCGTTGCCCCACCCCAACCCCGCCACCTAGCGTGATGCCATGTCCGCCGCGAACGCGATCATCAACTCCGGTCTCGGCCGGAGCTGCACGTATGCGATCCGCATCCGCCGCAGCCCCGGTGCCCTGACCGGCCCGGGCATGCACGCCCGCTGACTCTTCTCCCTGTCTTCCGGTCGGGGCCTTCGTCTGCCCGTATGCCCTTCACGGATGACAAGGACCGCAGGCCATGGCCCGCCCCACCCACGTTTCCCGCGCGCTCTCGCAGAACTTCCTCGCCGACCGCGCCACCGCCGAATACGTAGCGCGCCTCGCCCTCCCGCACGGACGACAGGTACCGCTCCTCCTCGAAGTGGGCGCGGGAAAAGGAGCGTTGACCGCGAGGCTCGCACCGCACTGCCGCGAACTGCGCGCCCACGAGATCGACCCCCGGCTCGTACCGAGACTCCGCACCCGTTTCTCCGCCACACCCCAAGTGCACGTGGTCGCCGGGGACTTCATGGACACCCGGCCCCCGCGCACCCCGTTCGCCGTCGCCGGGAACGTGCCCTTCTCTCGCACCGCCGACATCGTCGACTGGTGTCTGCGCGCCCCCGCCCTCACCGACGCCACCCTGCTCACCCAGCTCGAGTACGCCCGCAAACGCACCGGGGACTACGGCAGTTGGACCCTGCTGACGGTCCGCAGCTGGCCCCGGTACGAGTGGCGGCTGGTCGGGCGGGTCGACCGGCGCCGGTTCAGTCCCGTGCCGCGCGTCGACGCCGGGATCGTACGGATCGAACGACGCCGGACCCCGCTGCTCGAACCCGCCGCGCTGCACGGCTGGCGGCACCTGGTCGAGCTGGGCTTCTCGGGGGTGGGCGGCTCGCTGCACGCCTCGCTGCGCCGGGCCCACCCGAGACGGCGCGTGGACGCCGCGTTCCGTGCCGCGCGCCTGGATCCACGCGTCCTGGTGGGCGAGGTGTCGCCGGACCACTGGCTGCGCCTGCACAGGGAACTGACGTCGTAGCAGCGGCCGTAGAAAAGTGCCGTAGAAAAGTCAGGAGCTCGCGGGTGGCCCGGATCGGATTGCCGGTCTGGCCGCGTGTTGTCCGGATCAGTGGCCGGTGTTGTTGCCGGACGTGATCTTTCGTAGACCGTAGAGCGCGGTTCCGAGGGCGAGGACCGCGGCGCCGGAGACGACGGTGCTCGGGGGGAGGGCGAAGGCCAGGGTCGCGCAGCCCGCGAGGCCGATGACGGGGACGAGGCGGTTCGGTCGGCCCTCTTCCTCGGTGAGGGTCCAGGCGGAGGCGTTGGCGACGGCGTAGTAGGCCAGGACGCCGAAGGAGGAGAAGCCGATCGCGCCGCGCACGTCCGCGGTCGCGGCGAGGACGGCGACCACCGCGCCGACGGCGAGTTCGGCGCGGTGGGGAACGCCGAAGCGGGGGTGGACGGAGGCCAGGGCGTGCGGCAGATGACGGTCCCGGGCCATCGCGAGGGTGGTGCGGGAGACCCCGAGGATCAGCGCGAGCAGTGAGCCGAGCGCGGCGACGGCGCCGCCGACGCGGACGGCCGGCACCAGCCAGTCGGCGCCCGCGGCGCGCGCGGCGTCCGACAGCGGGGCGGTGGCGTCCGCCAGCCCGCGCGGGCCCAGCAGCGTCAGGACGGAGACGGCGACGAGGGCGTAGACGGCGAGGGTGATCCCGAGTGCGATCGGGATGGCGCGCGGGATGGTGCGGGCGGGGTCGCGGACCTCCTCGCCGAGGGTGGCGATACGGGCGTAGCCGGCGAAGGCGAAGAAGAGCAGGCCCGCGGCCCGGAGTAGCCCGGTGCCGGTCGTGTCCGGGCCGATCTCCAGTCGTGCGGAGTCCGCGTGGGCGGAGGTCAGGGCGGTGACGATCACGGCGGCGAGCACGGCCAGGACGACCGCGACGACGGCGCGGGTGAGGAGGGCGGACTTCTGCACCCCGGTGTAGTTCACCGCGGTCAGCGCCACTACGGCGGCCACGGCCACCGCGTGGGTCTGGTCGGGCCAGAGATAGGCGCCGACGGTGAGGGCCATGGCCGCGCAGGAGGCCGTCTTGCCGACGACGAACGCCCAGCCGGCCAGGTAGCCCCAGAAGTCGCCCAGGCGTTCGCGGCCGTAGACGTAGGTGCCGCCGGACTGGGGATAGAGAGCGGCCAGGCGCGCCGAGGACGTCGCGTTGCAGTAGGCCACGACGGCGGCCAGGGCCAGAGCGAGCAGCAGGCCTGAACCGGCGGCGTCGGCCGCCGGGCCGAGAGCCGCGAAGATCCCGGCTCCGATCATCGACCCCAGACCGATCACCACGGCATCGGACAGGCCCAGACGCCGTCTCATCCCGCCCGTGTCCGCCGGGACTCTCTCCGCGTTCATCGCGCGCTCCTCCTCGTGCTCGGCGCACGGTAGCGCAGGAGGAGAGGGCTACGGACGGAGAGGCCTGGTCGTGCTGTGCCGCATGCCGGGCGTCAGCTGGTCCTGCGTCCCCAGCTCGGCCCCACCAGGTTCCACTCCGCGCCCCAGGAATCGATACGGCGCCGGTCCAGCCGGTACCGTGCGACGGCCCCGGTGCCGAACGCCGGACCGGCGAAGGCGAGCGCGGCGGTCAGGCCCAGGACGGCGGATTCGAGCGTCGCCTCCTCCGAACTCACCGGCTCGGTGGTGAAGTCGCCCGCGGAGTCCACCCAGAGCACGACCTCCGATCCGGCCTTCTGCCCCGTGTCCACCAGGACCACCGCCCACACGACCAGGACGATCCAGGCCTCGACGACGTCGTCGTGCCGGCGCAACGGATTGCTCCGCAAGCGCCATAGCCGCTTCCGCAGATGCCTGTTCCTCCCCATGAGTCCGCACCTCCTCGTCGTGGTCGCCATGTCGAAGGTGCCGGCCGGGAGCGTGGTGCCGCTTGGGCCGAACAGGGGTCGCTGGGCGCCCCGTCGGCACCGCATCCGGTACCCGGACGGGCCGTTCAGCCCGCTGCGGCGGCGGTGCCGCCGGACTCCGGCCTGGCGGCCAGGGCGTTCGGCAGCCGTGCGTGGATCTCGAAGACGCCACCGAGTTGGGCGTGGCGCAGTAGCCGCAGGAAGCCGGTGTCCCCGGTGACGAACCGGAGCCGTCCGCCCCGGGCCGCGGTCCGGTTCTGCGCCCGGCACAGGACGCCCAGCCCGGCACAGTCGACGAACGACACGGAGCGCAGGTCCAGTACGAGATCGGGGCGGGGAGCGGCGGTCAGCATGTCCAGGCGGGCCGACAGCGGGTGCGCCGTGAGGAGGTCGATCTCGCCGCACAGCGCCACGACGGTCGTCCCGTCGATCACACGTTCCGAGGAGCGCAGGGCGGCGGTGGTGTGGATCTCGGTCATGGTGCGAGCCAACCGGCCGAACGGTCCCGCACGGAAGGGCCGACCGGACCCGCCCAACTGTTCGGGATGGGCCGTTCGGCCCACCCCGCGATCGCCCGGTCGCGACGACCCCGTCCGGCCGGGCGATGAGGGCCGACCGGCCCAAGCCAGGACCGACGGACCCGGACACGCTGGACACGCGGGGGCAGTCGACCGAATGGGGAAGGAACGTCATGAAGGGCTACGTCTTCCACGGCCCGGGACAGTCCTCCTGGGACACCGTCCCGGATCCAGGCATCAAGGACGCCACCGACGTGATCGTGCGCGTCGACGCCGTCACCATTTGCGGAACCGATCTGCACATCCTCAAGGGCGACGTGCCCGAGGTCCGCCCCGGCACCGTCCTCGGCCACGAGGCGGTCGGCGAGGTCGTGGAAGCCGGCTCCGACGTCCGGACCGTACGGCCCGGGGACCGGGTCCTGGTCTCCTGCATCACCGCCTGCGGGCGCTGCGCCTTCTGCCGCAAGGCCATGTACGGCCAGTGCCGCGGCGGCGGAGGCTGGATCCTCGGCCACCTCATCGACGGCACCCAGGCCGAGTACGTACGCGTCCCGCACGCCGACCTCTCCGTCCACCCGCTGCCCAGCACGCTGGACGCCAAGGACGCCGTCCTGCTGGCGGACATCTTCCCCACCGGCTACGAGGTGGGCGTGCTCAACGGACAGGTGCGTCCCGGAGACACCGTCGCCGTCGTCGGAGCGGGTCCGGTCGGACTGGCGGCGATCGCCACCGCCCGGCTGTTCTCGCCCGAGCGCGTCGTCGCCGTGGACCTGGCCCCCGCCCGGCTGGAAGCGGCGAAGAGGTTCGGCGCCGACGCCGTCGTGGACGCCGGCGAGACCCCGGAGCAACTGGTCGCCGACCTCACCGACGGGCTCGGTGCCGATGTCGTCATCGAGGCGGTCGGCGTGCCGGAGACCTTCGAACTGTGCACCCGCATGGTGCGGCCCGGCGGTCACGTCGCCAACGTCGGCGTGCACGGCAAGCCCGCGACCCTGCACCTCGAAGACCTGTGGATCAAGAACATCACCATCACCACAGGCCTGGTCGACACCCACTCCACACCCACCCTGCTGCGCATGGCGGCGGCCGGCCGGCTGCCCACCGGTGCGCTGGTCACCCACACCTTCCCGCTGGAACACATGGAGGAGGCGTACGACGTCTTCGCCGGCGCGGCCGACACCGGCGCCCTCAAGGTGGTGCTCGGCGGGAGCCGGCACGAGGAGATCGCCGTCCAGGCGGCAGGACGAAAGGACGTGACCAGCCATGCCTGACCCGTTCCCGCTGAGCGTCGCGGAGGGCTCACCCACGGGTGACCTCGGACGCCGGATCGCCGTACGGCGCACGGCACTTGGCCTTTCCCGGGAGGAGGCGGCCGACCGGGCGGGCGTGGCGGCGAGCTACCTCCAGTACCTGGAGGAGTTTCCCGGCGCCGCTCCGGGCCGGAGCGTTCTGCTCAGGCTCGCCGAGGTCCTGGACACCACCGTGACCGACCTCGCCGGAGGCGACAGCGACCAGACGCCCGGCACGGGACGAGCCGGCTCCGACCCGACGTTCACCGAACTGACCGTCCAGAAGTGCCGCGAGCTGCTGTCGACGCATGGGGTGGGCAGGGTCGCGATACCCACCGTTTCGGGACCCGTCATCGTCCCCGTCAACTACAGCGTGGTCGACGGGGCGATCGTGTATCGGACCGCTCCCGGTGCGATGCCGTCCCGGGCGGCGGGCTGCCAGGTGACCTTCGAAATCGACCGTATCGACGACGCGTTCAGCGAAGGCTGGAGTGTGCTGGCGATCGGCCGGGCACGGACCGTGACCGACGCGGACGACGTACGGCGTCTGACGGAACACGCGTTCAGCACGCCGTGGGCCGGCGGCTCACGCGAGGAGTGGGTCCGTATCGACGCGCTGAGCCTCACCGGACGTCGGATCGCCACACGCGCAGGGACCTTCTCCGGAGCGAGCGGGACCGATGGCCCCTCACCCGCCGGCTCCGCGGGGCGAAACATGGAGTGACCTCCACCGACCCGCAGACCCGTGCACAGGGCGAGAGACGGACTGGCTGATGTATTCCAATGACGGATTCCGCGAACTGGACCGACACGAGTGCCTGCGCCGGCTGGGGCAGGCGCCCGTCGGCCGCATCGTGCACACCCGCCAGGCCCTGCCCGCCGTCCTGCCCGTGAACTTCTGTCTGGACCACGACGGCGCGGTGCTGCTGTGCGCCTCGGCGGCCTCGGAGCTGGTGCGCGCGATCGACGGCTCGGTGGTCGCCTTCGAGGCCGACGAGGTCGATGCCGTCGCGCACTCCGGCTGGAGCGTCGTCGTCACCGGGTCGGCCACCGTGGTGATCGACCCGGCCGAGCACGAACGCCTGGTCCGCACCGGCCCGCGCTCCTGGGTGCCCTCGCCCAATGAGGTCTTCGTACGCGTCGAGCCCGAGCTGGTGACGGGACGTGAACTCGTGGGCGGGCGCTCGATGTACGGCGTCGACCTCACCTGCTGAACACCGGCACGCCATACGGCCCCACGAGAAGGGGCCGTATGGCGTGCCGGCAGGTTCGCGTGGCCCCTGACCCGGTCCGTCCGCGCAGGACGAGCATCGTCGGCGAGCCGTCGTTCGGATGGGCGGCCCCTTCCCGCCGAACACGGCGAGCACGCAACAGTCAGAAGGGAGACGGGACATGACTCTCCATCAGGTGATCGTCGGAGTGGACGGTTCGCTGGTCTCGGTCCGGGCACTGGACCGGGCCGCGGACGAAGCCGCGCGTCGCGGCGTCGCATTGGGCATCGTGTACGCCGTGCCCGACAGCGACGAGGCGGGAGCCGTCCTGGCGTCCGCGGTCACGCGCGTCCACGAACGGCACCCCGCGCTGCCGGTGGTGACCAAGGACGCCGTCGGCGGTCCGGTGCGCACGCTCGTGCGGGAGAGCGAGGGCGCGGCTCTCACCGTCGTGGGAACCCGGGGCATGGGCGGCATCGCCGGCCTGCTGTTCGGCTCGGTGAGCCTGCGGCTGGCCGCGCGGGTGCACAGCCCGTTGCTCGTCGTCCGCGGCGACCACCCGTGCGACGACGGCCGGCCCGTGCTGCTCGGCCTGGAGGGCGACAGCGACGAGGACACGGCGCTCTACGCCTTCCAGGAGGCCGAGCGCCGCGGTGTCCCGCTGAGCGTCCTGCACTCCTGGACCCACCCGCACATCACCCCCGAACTGCCCTCACTGGTCCCGGGATTGAGCCCCGGCCAGCAGCAACTCGCCCAGCGGGAAAGGGCGGAGGACTCCGTTCCGCGCTTCAGCCTGGCCCGGCTGAGCGAGCGGCACCCCAGCATCCAGGTCGAGAGCCGCACGGTCCGCACCGGGTCGGCGCACGCCCTGCTGGAGGCCACGCGCGACTGCGCCGTCGTGGTCGTCGGCGCGCACCACCGCACCCACCGGTTCGGTCCGCGGCTGGGCCCGGTGGCGCACACCCTGCTGCACCGCTCCCACTGCCCCGTGGTCGTGGTGCCCACCGCCAAGTGACCCGGCGGACAGGGCCGTTCGGGCCCTCGACCGGGGACCTGTAGCCCCTCCGCCGCCACCGCCCCTCGCGAGACATTGAGGGCGCAACGAGAGTCGTAGAACCCAACGCATCGTTCCCTCGAAAGGGATGAGCATCATGGCAGTCCACAACCACCCCCAACACCACCCGCGATTCCGCTTCCCGTCCCTCCACCGGACCGGAACGGCACAGGCGGCCGCCGACACGACGGCGGCGGCCACTGCGACGCGTGCGTACGCGTTCGCGTCGCTGCGTCTGCTGACCGGGTTCGCCTTCCTGTGGGCGTTCCTGGACAAGGCGTTCGGGTTCGGTTACGCGACTCCGTCCGGTAAGGGCTGGATCGACGGTGGTTCGCCGACGAAGGGTTTCTTGAGTTCGGTGGCGGCGGGTCCGATGGAGTCGACGTTCCATGACTGGGCCGGGGCGGGCTGGGCGAACTGGCTGTTCATGCTGGGTCTGCTCGGTATCGGTGTCGCGTTGATCGCCGGTGTCGCGCTGCGGCTGGCGGCTGTCGCTGGTACGGCGATGATGGCGTTGATGTGGATCGCTGAGTGGCCGCCGGCGAAGCATTTGTCGGACGGTTCGCTGAGCATGTCGTCGAACCCGTTCGTGGACTACCACCTGATCTACGCCGTCGTGATCATCGCCCTCGCGGTGGCGGGTGCCGGTGCCACGTGGGGTCTCGGCAAGGTCTGGGCCACGCTGCCCGTCGTCCGCGACCACAACTGGCTGAAGTAGCAGCCGGATGCCCGTCGCGACCGGGGCGCCACCGCCAACTGGCGGCGGCGCCCCGGTCGTTCGTGTGCGGGCGGCTCGACACCACCGGGTCGGCCCGCTCGGCGTGCTCGTCGGCCCGGTGACCCATGCGCTGCTGCGCGGCGCCGCGACGCTCGTAGCGGTGGTTCCGCACGACGGACGCGGACTCCGCCGGCGCGGCGAGCGGCCGGCGCACGCGACCATGCCCGTCCGTCCGAGCCTCGGACGGGCGGGCACCGGAGTACCGGATGTCAGGCTTCGGCCGGCTGGTCGACGGGGACGAGCAGGAGACCGGTGACCAGGTCCGGGCGGATGCGGACCGCGTAGTCCATCGGCTGCCGCACCCAGGGGCGCAACAGCGCCTGATATCGGGTCAGTTCACCGGCGTCGCTGACCAGATGGGCGTATCCCGTGACCACCACGCTCCAGCCGAGGTGCGTGTCGGGGTCGATGGCGTCGGCTTCGTAGGCCACGACGACTCCCGGGCCGTCGGCCTGGAGCGTGCGCGAGGTCAGGGCCGCACCCTCGTGCGTGCGGATGACGATGTTCCCGTCGTCCACGATGTGGTTCACCGGGCGGATGGTCGGCAGCGCCTGCCGGGTGAAGGCGATCCTCCCCATGGGCACGCTGCCCAGCAGCCGCAGTGCCTCCGCGCCGTCGATCTCGACGACCCGGCGCGGCGGCTCCACGGCGACCGGCTGCTCTCGGTCCGGGGCCTCGGGAGGCCCCGCGACAGGTTCTTCGCTCACGGCTCGATGTCTCCGGCCTGCGGCCCACCGGAGCACCCGGGTGGCGGTCGATGAGTGGGGCGTTCGGGGTTGACCAGGCCATTCGAGCCGCCCCGGTGTCCGTCGGGCTAGGGCCGTTCGGCCCTGGGCCGTGTCCGGTCGGCCCTTTACCCCGGATTACCCCGGAGCCCGCCGTGCGGGCGGCGGGCCGTCGTCGACGCGGTAGCTGAGGCCGTTGACCATTCCGGCCACGCCCTCCAGCCGCCACACCGTCCTGATCGCCATCGGGACGTCGCTACGGCGCTCCTCTACGGCCGCGGGCGAAGAGGTCTGGCCGGCGGTGTCCTTGAGCGTCATCTGCTCCACTCCTTCGATCATTCGTCAGCGGTTCCGGACTGGCCCTGGTGGCGAGGGCGCACACAGAGCCGCCCGGCCCTGTGTCGGGGCCCTTGGGTCCCGTTGTTCTCAGACGTTCGCCGCCACTCGGGCCGGGGACTGCCAGAAGGGGAGGGCCACTGATCGAGTTCTCGGTCCGGGAGGCTTCTCCCGCAGGCGTGACCTCATATGCTCACTGGCTCCGGGCGGCTACCGTGGCCCATGACCGGAGTGGTCGACCCGCGTGCGACGAGGGGTTCTGGAGGATCACCGGTGGCAGGCGCTGAGGAGTCCCGCGGTGCTCGTATACGGCTTCCGCAGCTGAAGCTGGACGAGCTGCTGGAGGAGCTCCAGGCACGACTCGACGCGGCCCGCGGCACCCGCGACCGGGTGCACAGCCTGCTGGAGGCGGTGCTCTCGGTCGGCCGGGAGCTGGAGCTGGAGCAGGCCCTGCACAGCATCGTGGAGGCGGCGGCGGTCCTGGTCGACGCGGAGTACGCCGCGCTCGGTGTGATCACACCGGACGGCAAGGCGCTGTCGGCGTTCCACACGATCGGCGTCACCGAGGAGCAGATCGCCGAGATCGGTTCCTACCCGGAGGGTCACGGGATCCTCGGCGAGCTGATCCGGCACCCCGAGCCGCTGCGGCTCGCGAAGATCTCCCAGCACTCCGCGTCGTACGGCTTCCCGCCCAACCACCCGCCGATGAACACCTTTCTCGGGGTCCCCATCCGGGTGCGCGAGCACGTCTTCGGCAACCTGTACCTGACCGAGAAGCGCGGTGGGGCACAGTTCGACGAGGAGGACGAGTCGGTCCTGTCGACGCTGGCCGTGGCGGCCGGTGTCGCGATCGACAACGCCCGTCTGTACGAGGAGTCCCGGCTGCGTGAGCGCTGGCTCCAGGCCACCGCGGAGATCACCCACAGCCTGATGTCCAGCGGTGCGCGTACCGACGTCCTGGCCCTGATCGCCGAGCGGGCCGGCGAGATCACGGGATCGGCCCTCGCGGCGGTGGCGCTGCCGATGGAGGGCACCGGGTCGCTCGCCGTGGAGATCGCCGTCGGGCTGGACTCCGAGGCGCATCAGGGGCTCATCCTGTCCATGGACCGCAGCCTGATGGGGCTGTCCTTCTCCAGCGCCGCCCCCGTCACCAGCGCGGACGTGGGCAACGACGGCCGCATCTCGTTGGATCCACCGCGTTTCGGGGGACTCGGCCCCGCCGTGGCCGTACCCATCGGCACGGGTGAGGCAGGCGTGCGCGGCGTCGTCCTGCTGGCGCGGGAGGCCGGGCGACAGCCCTTCTCGGCGACGGAGACCGAGACCCTCCAGGACTTCGCCGCCCAGGCCGCCGTCGCCATGGAACTGGCCGACCACCGTCGGGACGCGCAGGAGATCGCGGTTCTCCAGGACCGCGACCGCATCGCCCGCGACCTGCACGACCTCGCCATCCAACGGCTGTTCGCGACGGGCATGACGTTGCAGAGCGCCGGCCGCTTCATCGAGCACGAGGAGGCCGCCGAACGCGTGGCGCGGGCGGTGGACGACCTCGACGAGACCATCAAGATCATCAGGTCTACGATCTTCGGTCTGCGGGCGCGTGACGGTGGCGCCGGGACGGGGCTGCGGGCTCGTGTCGTGCGCGCGGCCGGCGAAGCCGCTCCCGTGCTCGGCTTCGCACCCAGCGTGCGGATGGAGGGCCTGGTCGACACCGACGTGCCGCGGGAGACCGCCGACCATGTGATCGCCGTGCTGTCCGAGGCGCTGACCAACATCGCCCGGCACGCCCACGCCGGCCGCGCCGACGTCGCCGTGGTGACCGACGGCCGCGAGGTGCGTCTGTCGGTCACCGACAACGGGGTGGGCATCCCGGCCGAGGGCCGACGCAGCGGACTGCGGAACATGGAGGAGCGGGCCCGCCAGCTGGGCGGAGAACTGGCGTGGACCACTCCGCGGGGCGGCGGCACCGCGCTCGTGTGGAAGGTCCCGGTGACGGAGAAATAGGCGCGCGCTCCGCACCCCCCCCGCAGTCGGCGAGGGTGCGTACGGTCCGGGAATGCGGAAGAACGAGGTCGTTCCGGAGAAGGCGACCTGGGTTCTGGTGCGTGAGGGGCGGGTGCTGGTGACGCGCAACCGCGGTGTGGACGTTTTCTGTTTCCGGGCGGGAAGCGGGAGCCGGGCGAGCCCGATACCCCTGCCTTGGCGTGCGAGATCGCCGAGGAACTCCGGTCCCGGGTCGATACGGTCACGGACCGGATGGTGTTCGACGTGCTCCATGCCTCTGACCGGCTGCCCTGAGGGACAGAAGACGAACGGGGTCTGAGGCGGCCGCCTTCCGGTCGGTCCTCCGGCCGCCCGCGGCGCTAGGCGGTACGACTCCCGGCCAATGAAGGCGAGTTGACGGCTTCCACCGATTTCTGTGACCGGTCCGCGACCGGCACGGTCACCACGGGAACCGTCGCGGACCGCAGGCACTCACGGCCCACCGGGCCGACCGACGGCAGTCCGAAGTTCCCGTGCGCCTTGCGTCCCAGTGCCAACAGCAGGGCGCCGCGGGCCTGTTGGAGCAGTACGCGGGCGGGCGGGCCCTCCACCACGACGCGGAGAACGGCATCGCCGGTCCGGGGTCCCAGGGCCTCGCGCACGGTGGCGGCGAGGACCCGCGCGGCCTGCTCGTGCTCCTGGGCGACGGTCGGGCCGGCGGGCGCCGGAGCGTAGGGCGCGTGTCCGTTCGCGGCCGGTTCCCAGGCGTGCACGGCGACGAGGTCCGTGTGCAGGACCGCCGCCTGCTCGGCCGCCCAGCGCAGGGCCGCCATCGACGGCTCGGATCCGTCGACGCCCACCACGATGCCGTTGCCGTCGGTCTGTCCGGTCATGGGGGCCTCCCTGGTCGGTCTCTTGTCACCACGGTGGCCCGGACACGGCGGCCGTGTCGTGGGCCGACGGGGCCGCGTCGGGGCCCGACTGGTCTGCGGGCGGGGACCGGTCGGTGTGTCGATGGGTCCGTCCGGCCCCTGTGGGAGCGCCGGGGGCCGCACGAGTCTGGAATCCGGTGAAGCGCCTCTTCCGCCCGGGGAGGGTGCCTGGAGAGGGGTGGACTGTGATGAGTGGACCCGTGGTCGTGGGCGTGGATGGTTCGCGGTCGAATCTGGTGGTGGTGGAAGTCGCCGCGCAGCAGGCCGAGCGGCTCGGAGTCGGCCTGGAACTGATGCAGGTCATCGGCTGGCCGGCCGTGGGCGCACCGTCCGCAGTCCCCTCGTGGGACGCGGACAGGACCGGCGGACGCGCATCGTCGAGTGGTGCGCTGGCAGCGGCCGAGCGGTGTGCGCACAGCGCCGCACCGGGCGTGCGGATCTCGCGCGAGGTCCTGGTCGGCGAACCCGGGAACGTGCTGTCGGCGGAGTCGTACCGCGCGTCCCTGACCGTCGTCGGAAGCAACGGCACCCGAGGGCACGGCACCTTGCGCGACGACTCCCTCGCCGGGCGCCTGTCCGCACGCGCGACCGGTCCGCTGCTGGTGGTGCGCGGCAGGCCGAACCCGGCCGGCCCCGTGCTGCTCGCCGTCCACGGCACGTCGACACTCCGTGAAGCCGCCCAATTCGCCTTCGCCGAGGCCTCGTTGCGGGGAGCCGACCTGGTGGCCGTGCATCTGCGGCCCGCCGTCGCGACACGGCCGTACGGCGAGTCCGGTGCCGCCGCCGCGGCGGACGACGAGGACTTCGCGCTCGCCGAGACCCTGTCCGAGCTGCGCAAGCGGTACCCGGACGTCACCCTGCGCTGCCGTCGCCCCCAGGGCCGGTCCCGCCGGGCCCTCGTCGAGGCCAGCGGTGACAGCCAGCTCCTGGTGGTGGGGGTACGCGGCCGGTCCCGGTTCGGAGGCGGCCTGCTGGACCCGGTCGGCCGGACCGCCCTGCGCCAGGCCGACTGCCCCGTCGCCCTCGTCCGCTGCTAGCCCCGGCCGATGGCCGCACAGGAGAGTGGCCGGTGGAACACCAGACGGTGTTCCACCGGCCACTCTCCTGTGCCGTGGACGATCGGGTCGGCGATCCCTTCAACGGGCGGCCGCACCGGACCCGGCGGCCGGCGCCGTGCCCCGCTCCAGCGCCTGACCCGCCGACCGGCGCGGTGAGGCGGGACCCTGCCTGCCGTAGCCCAGGCGGAGCACCATCTGCGCGTGCTCGCGTCGGCCGTCCGTGAGGTGCTCGCGCAGGTCGGGCCACTCCAGCGCCTGGTGCAGGAGGGAGGCCCGCACGCCGTGGGCGGTGGCCACCAGCAGCAGGCGTTCGAGTGCCTCACCGGCGCGCAGCCAGTCCGTGCGGCGGTCGTGGAGGGTGGACAGTACGGCGATGGAGGGCCGCTTCTCGAAAGGACGGGCGGCGAGCGTCGCCGGGTGCCGGTGGGCGCCGAAGTCCCGGACGGGAATCCGCTCTTGGAAGTCCTGCGGACCGATCGCCTCCGGAGGTATGCCGAGGGATTCGCCGTCGGGCGGGTGGACCCAGCGGCGGCTCTCCGCCGCCCGGCCCGCGTCGGCGATGTTGCGCCGCTCCGCCTCCCGCGTCAGCCGCAGCAGCCGGTCGGTCTCCGTGGGGCCGGGGAGGTCCAGCACGGCGCCTTCCGCGTGGGCGGCCTCGGTCAGTTCGGTCAGTACGGAGGCAGGCACCGGCCGGTCGGAGAACGGGAAGCGGCTGCTGTGCCGGCGCCACAGGGCGTCGTAGAGACGCGGGGCCGTGGGCGGCCGGGCGGTTCCGGCGAGTCGTACGGTGGCCAGGAGGTCCGGTTCGTCGGGCCGGGGGAGGCGCCGGGTCACGGGCTCCCAGCCGCAGTGGGCGATCGCGACGCGCAGGTTGAACAGCGCGCAGCCGACCGAGACGTGCAGGGCGCGTCCCGTCGGGTCGGTGTGCCGCAGACCGCGTTCCGCGACCGCCCGGATCTCCAGCGTGACCGTGTCCGGGTCGAGCCGGAAGCGCCAGGGCTGGGTGTTGTGGATCGAGGGCGCGGCGACGGACGCCGCGATCAGCGTTTCCAGGGTCGGGACGTCGAGAACCGTGCTGGACATGGGGTCTCCTCCCCGCCCCGCGCCCGAGAGGCGGCCGGGCCGTTGGCTGTTCCTGCCCAGCGTGGTGCCGCCGGGAGGGCCGGGGGAGGGGCCGTACGGCCTGGGGTCGCGCCGGGCGGCCCCGGCGCGCGGTTCAGGCGCCGGAACGGTCGCCGGACTCGGACTGCTCCAGGTGCGAGGCGAGTACCGCGGCCTGCACCCGGCGCTGGACGCCCAGCTTGGCGAGCAGCCGGGAGATGTGGTTCTTGACGGTCTTCTCCGACAGGTAGAGCCTCTTGCCGATCTCGCGGTTGGTCAGGCCGTCCCCGATCAGCGCGAGGATCTCCCGCTCGCGCGGCGACAGGCTCGCCAACTCGGGTGCGATCTCCGGGGCTTGGGCGGGTTCGGCCCGCAGCGAGCGCATCAGGCGGGCCGTCGTCGCGGGGTCGAGCATCGACTGGCCGGAGGCGACGGTGCGTACCGCCGAGACCAGGTCGGTGCCCTTGATCTGCTTGAGCACGTAGCCCGAGGCTCCGGCCATGATGGCGTCGAGCAGGGCGTCCTCGTCGTCGAACGAGGTGAGCATCAGTACGGCCAACTCCGGGAGCTGGTCGCGCAGTTCGCGGCAGACGGTGATGCCGTCGCCGTCGGGGAGGCGTACGTCGAGGACGGCGACGTGCGGGCGCACCGCGGGGGCCCGCACCAGGGCGTGCGCGACGTTCTCGGCGTCGCCGACCACCGAGATGTCCTCCTCGGCGTCCAGGAGGTCGGACAGACCGCGTCGCACGACCTCGTGGTCGTCCAGCAGGAAGACGCGGATCGGATCCTGCGCGGTGAAGGTGCGTGCCTCGGTCATCTCGACCCCTCGTTCCCCGGAGTGTGAACGGACTGCGGGCCGTCCGTGACCTCGATCATCACGCGCCCGGCACCGGAGCACTAGGGCCGACCGGCCCAACCGGCCCGTGCGACGTGTCCCGACCGGCCCCCGCGCGACGGTCCGTCGGCCCCTCCCGGCGGCGATCACCCGGTGAGACCTTCCTGTTGTTCTCGTCTCCATGATGCCCGTGAGGGGGTGTGACCGATGCGGAAGACCAAGCGCTTGAAGGTCCTGGGGTGGCGCTGGCGGCGCAACGAACTGCGCCGGCACAGCGATGCCGTCGAGGCGTGGATCGTCCTGGCCGCCTGGGCGTTCGCGACGACCGGCGGTGCCGTCGCCGGAGTGGCGGGCGCCCAGGCCGTCGCGAACGCCCAGGCCAGGGACGGTGCGGAGCATCGGCCGGCCACCGCCGTGCTGCTCCGCACCGTGCCGCACGGTGCGCGCGCCGCGGTCGACTACAACCGTGTGCGGGCGGAGGTGCGCTGGACCGACGCGCAGGGCACCGTCCGTACCGCCACGGCGGACGTGAAGGCCGGAACCGCCGTCGGCGGCACGGTGACGGTGTGGACGGACGGGCACGGCCGTCTGGTGGACGAGCCCGCGAGCCCGGCCGTGGCGACGGCACGCACGGTGCTGGCCGGTACGGGGGCCGGGCTGGCCGGCGGGCTGTTCGTGCTCGCGGGCGGTCGTCTGATCCGGCTGCGGGTGGAGCGCCGGGCCACCGACCGGTGGGGCGAGGAGTGGGAGCTGACCGGGGAGCGCTGGGGGCGCAAGGCCGGCTGAGACGCCGTTGCCTCGTCGGCGGTCGGTGGCCGGCGGGGCAACGGCTCACGGGCTCACGGCACTTCGCGCTACGCGGAGCGCTCCTCGGGCCCGTCGAGTCCGAACTCCACGTCCACGACCCCCTCGACGGCTCGCGCCAGCCGCGCGGCCACGGGGACCAGGGACCTGTCCCGCACCCGGCCGCCGAGCCGCACGACACCGTCCCGGACCTCGACCCGCACGTCCGACGCCGGGCCCGGGAACAGGTACGCGACCACCTCGCGCCGTACCTCCTCCGCGATCTCCTCGTCGTCCCGGAGGAACACCTTCAGCAGGTCGGCCCGGCTGACGACGCCTTCCAACCGGCCCGCGTGGTCCACGACGGGCAGGCGCTTGACCTTGGCCCGCGCCATGGTCCGCGCGGCCTGCGCGAGGGTCGCATCCGGCTCCACGGTCAGGGCGGGGGCGGTCATCAGCTCGCCCGCCGTCACCGAACCGGCCTTCGCGAGGTCGGACAGCCGGCGCGACTGGGTGTACCGGTCGGGGTCGTTGTCGCGGAACTCCTCCTTGGGCAGCAGATCCGCCTCCGAGACGATCCCGATCACCCGCTCCGCCGCGTCGAGCACGGGCAGGGCGCTGACCTTCCGCTCCTGCATCGTGCGCACGATGTCCTTGAACGCGGCCCCTTGAACGACGCTGGCGACGGTGCGGGTCATCACGTCGCTCACGATGTGCGGTGTTCCATGCATGGCCACTCCTCGCTCGTCACGGTCCGCCGGCGCGGTCACCGCATGCCGCCGCTGCCGTACGGGGCGTACAGGTCCAGCAGCCGGGTGCGGGCCGAGCGGAGCCGGTGGGCCACGATGTCGCCCACCCACTGGAAGACGTTCACGCCGAACGCGGGATCGTCCTTGCACAGCGTGCGTACGGCCGTGGCGTCGAACTCCCAGGCGCGTACCGGTGTCGTCGCCTCGGCGCCCAGGTGCCAGGCGTGCGGGGC
>Ga0307510_10001831_pt1 | contig 23819 bp, 13 predicted proteins | sample 12_EM_MG_FD_207224 | JGI IMG/M metagenome (GOLD analysis project Ga0307510, IMG submission 207224) | Populus trichocarpa ectomycorrhiza microbial communities from riparian zone in the Pacific Northwest, United States - 12_EM | ecosystem: Host-associated > Plants > Roots > Unclassified | place...
AAAAAACAACAATCGAATGCAGATGTTTAATAGGACATGGATAAAAAATTTTTGTTTCAGGGGTGAGGTGGTCAGGCAAAGACAAACAAAAATGCTCCTTGGAACACAGACAAGAAAAGGATAATGAAATGACAAAATAAGAACTCAGTTTTGCGAACCAATTTGAAGTAAGAACATCTAGAGGACAATCCAACCAGACATTTTGTTCAATTTGAAGTAAGAACATCTAGAGGACAATCCAACCAGACATTTTGTTGTTCAGTTTTTAAGCAGCCAACGGTGCAAGACAAGGAAATACAGTTGAAAAAAATCTGTTGACAAAATCTTGATCACCATAACCCAAGCATATATATATATATATATATATATATATATATATATATATGAGATCTATGTTAATGTATATTTGCAACGCTTTAGCCCAATGGTGTATCTCGTCAATCAACACAACTGCATGCAACACATCACAAGTGGAAATGTAGTAAAGAGTCTCAGATCAGGTATCAACCTGATTGAGCATTATTCACGATTCCATCCATAATTCTTTTTCAGAGCAGTGTCACAACCTATATCAACCATCTAAACTATGCACCGCATGGTAAGTTACAATGTTTCGAAATGGTCAACAGGTTGGGAATGAGAAACCTGTCACTGGCTGCACCACTCAATGATTGACCTAACGCGCCTGTGCTACATTAAAAATCAAATGACTGGCAGACCATTGTTACAACATATCCAGTGTGTAACCTCTGAAAAAGATGGAGAAGGAAATTAGTGCCAAATTCTCGGAAGCATACCTCATGCTGTTCCTGTATTTGTTTGGCCCGCTCAAGATCCTGTAGTAGCTCTAAAAACTTGCGTCTTTCAGTCGCAAACTCTTCCTGAAGCAGAGTTTTTTGCTTCTCCCATGACTGAAACTTCATTAGTGTTTTCTTCTCCCTCTTTGATACTTCCTGACAGCTTGCAGCAGACTCAGCTGCACGTAACTTGGCAGTCTCCATTTCTTGCCTCAACACAGCATTCTCCACCTCAAGCCTCCGGACAGCAGAATTAGCTCTCTCCACCTTCCCGCTGGCCTTGCACAAAGCATTTTCCATCTCAGTAAGTTTCTTCATGGTGCTTTCCTCCAGAACTAGCTTCTCTTTCTTGAGCCTTTCAACCTCTTCCTTCTCATGCCTTAGAGACTTAAGTTCAGCCTTGTCCTTACCCAGCCTTCGAGCAGCCTGCATAACCTTTTGATTTGCCCATTCTGTCCATTCTTGGAGCTGATTTTGTAGTTCCTGTGCCCTGGGAATAAGCTTTATAATCATCTCATCCTTCTTGTCATGGGGGACCCACTGTGTCAGAGACTTGTCATATGATATCCCAGCATAACTAGATTTAGGTGCCTTAGCACTACAGCTAGCACGAATTGAAGTTGAGTTGCTTTTTGCAGGCAGTGAAAGAGAAAGCTCAGTATCGGCAGCGGATGATGCAGGCGGGGTATTGACTGCAGGTAGAGCTGGCAGGGCACTTACTGGGGCTAATGTGGATGAGATATCAGTCTTAGGGATAGAAGAGCCTGTACTAGAAGATTCTGAATTAAATGCTGCTTGGGAAGGGGGGCTGCTAGGAAGATTCAGGTTCCTGTTATCTTGAGGCACATCAACTCCCATTGCCTTGCTTAATCTTAATGAAGCATTCTTTATGTTAACAGAAGTAGAGTCTGGAACAGATTTTAATTTCTTGTCCAAAATTAAACCACCCAAACCACTTAGTTTCCCTGCTCTTGAAGCTTTAGACCCATATGTCCGATAACTCTTCTCCTGATGGAGTGACTTCTGTCGAACTATGTAATCTCTCTTATTACCACCAGAATGGACCTTCTTAGTAATGACAAACTTTTCTTCCAATATAGTAGATTGAGAAGATCCCGCAATGTTGAAGGATTTATCGATAGGATCAACTGTAGAATCTGATCCCTCTTTATCTGAGACTGGTCCATTGAGAACAGCAGAGTTCTTAGGTTTTGTTATTTTGGGAACTGCTGTCTCGTTAGTGCTTGCCTTGGATTCAGAACAAGGATTTGGAAAATTTAGCTCAGAACATTTGGGTTCTGGTTTTGATTGAGGTTGGGTGGAAACAGATGAGGCCCCATTTGAAGCACCATCAGCAGCAAAGCTGCTCGAGGGATCACCATCCATTGCACAAGCATGGGAAACATTCATGTCACAAATCAACAGGCACCACATTGCATCTCCAGTGCTGAAGAAAGGCCGAACTTCCCGAAGAACACAAACCAATTCTGCCAATACATACTTTCCCAGCTGTTGTAAATCCTCAAAACAGTGCTCTCTTGAAAGTTCAATATCTTGACAGTTCCTAAGAAATGCTAAGGTATTATCCACTATATTTGAGACAGTATCTTTACACCCATAACAACGACCAGACCTCAAAATGGCCTTCCTAGCCTCTTCTTCAGTATAACCACAAGCAACAATTTTCTTAATTGCACTTTTGAAGATTGCATCCAAATTGCTCAAAACAAGTTCTTCTAGCTGAGATTCTGTAAGATCACTCCAATCAGCATCATGGGATTCCTCTGACTCTACTCCCCCTCTAGGCTGGCTTGGCCCAACCTCAGATGAACCTAAGGCACTAGAGAATCCAAGGTCAAGTTTCAGCCCATCAGAATGGTCTTGGTTTGCACCACACATGTCACAGGCACTGGACATCCCATGACCCAGGGTGGCTTCAAATTTCTCAGCAGAGAATTCGTAACCCTGACACTCATTCTGAGCCGAGGACATAATCTTACTCGAGTCACCCAAAGGTGGATCAGCATGGAACTTCCTCTTATTCCTGGTTCCCTTTTCTTGGATTGACGCCAATGGCGACACCTGACTGGAACAACTACTATTGGCTTTAGCAACCATTGATGCCATTTTAATCTGCAAACAAACAAAACCAATATCTTTCTATCACTCAAACTTTATCAATCAACTATTCGTCAACCCTCAATGAAAACTAATCAAAATACATCAAGATGACAGAATGAACATTGAATCTCAAATTCAATATATATAAAAAAACAGCTAAATAAGCCAACAACTGCAAATCAATACAAATCAAACAATAAAAAAAAAAATCATTTTTTTACGTATAAACCCTTTTATCTCACTATCAAGGAATAACCCACATCAAGAATCTCAAAATCAATCAAGAACAAAGAATTCCAGATACCAAAAATCTAAGAACCAATGAATTAATAACAAACCCAGTTGAGAATATCGTAACACCAACCATATTAATTTGAACAGGAATCAATGAATGGATCAAAACACCTTCAAAAAAAGAAAATTTACCAATTGAGGCAAACACTAAATGATATAAATTAAAAAAAAATCCAAAAAAAAAAAAGATTTAAGAATGATCGAGACGTACCAGAACTGTGAGCTAACAAAAAATAATCAAAAGGGTATATTATTATTTGGGAACAATCTCAAAACATCACAGAGAGGGCAGAAATATATGTTGTTATTTTTATTTTTTTATAATTATAGTTTTTGCTAGAACGATGAACGTCACTCACTGTCTGTATAAATAAATAAATATATGGGCTTGTAGCCTTGGAGGGATTCTCATGCCATGTAGTAATGTTTTTCCTTTTTCTTTCTTTTTTTTTTAAATAAAAAAAATTAACATAGTTTTAACTTTTAACCAAACCAACTAACCAACCATGGTTAGCTAAAACTAGCCCGCGCTGCACTGCAGGTCGAAATAAAAAATTTTAAATATAAAAAATATTTAAGAATTGCTAATATTTTTTATAAAAACAATAGATTTTAATTGTGAATTAAAAATCAATTACCTATTAAATGATTTTTTTATTAATATTTAAGATGAAAACACGTTGAATCTAATAAAGCCAATTCAGGTTGACTTGTGAAATTTATAGGGATACTATTAGAAAAACAAATTAAAAAGTTCAATCCTCAATTAATTCATTATTAAAGAACAAAAATGGTAAAAAGAAAATAACATTTAATAAAAAAACTTAAATAAACTCGAGTGAACCAACCAAACTCGTGATGTAAATCATGTACGTCATTAGATGCAATAAATTTATTATAAAAATTATTATTATTCATTTAATTATATAATAAAAAAAATAAAAAAAATAATTTTTTTGTATGAAATATTTTTTTAGAAAAGAATAAAACCATGACAAGTACATTGGACCGAGATAACAAAATAAATAATGGACAACAATAGATAAAATTGCTTTTTTAAAAAATAAAAAACTGAGAGGAAAACAAATACATTAACCAACATATTATATATTACAACTCAACTATTTCACTATAGTTAATTTTAATATAATGATGTGAGAAAACACCATTTAATGAATACTTGAAATGTTGAAGTAATAGTACTTTAGCCATTGGTTATTTAAAAAATAAAATAAAATAAAATAAAATAAAAAGGTATATGGATTGCTATTATTTTTATATATATACAAGTAGTTTTAAATTATTTTTAATTTGTTTATTTGAAAGTGTAGTTGTGGTTGCTTTTGAAAGTGCTTTTCATTCTGAAATACATCAAAATAATATTTTTTTATTTTTACAAAATTATTTTTAAAATCAACATATTAAAATAATTTAAAAAATATATAAAAAATTTTAATTTTTAATAAAATTAATTTTTAAATTTTTAAAAACACGGAGTAACATGCATTTTCGTTTTTAAATGTGTCGGTATCTCGCTATCACACTTTTATTTGATTGAAACTTGTCAAGTAAATGTGAAAAATAAGTTTTTCAATACCATGTAAGTTTCCAAATATATTTTCCGATAGGTCAGGCTTTACCGACTTTAACCCCACAATGGCTGAGCCTCCAAACCAAACACACCCGTCTCCACAACAACCGCTTCACCAGATCGATGCAGATGAGGACGATGACAACGTTAAGCAACTCAAACAATGCTCCTCTCTCTACCTCTCCCTACAGGTATTATATCCCACTATATATATATAAAGTTCTAAAACCCTAAACCCAGCGAGGGAGTTTCCATTAGTCACTGATTTGCATAAACCCATTTTTTTCTTATAATTCTCAGGAATGCCTTGTTAATTCCAACAGAAACTGGAAGTCTTGCCAAAAGGGTATGCTATAATTTTATGTTTTTTGCTTGATTCTGCATCATTGCTTTTGAAGAAGTGCGTACATATGACGTGCTTGTTAAAATGCTTCACAGAAGTTCATGCTTTGAAGGTTTGTAATGAGAGGATGAAGAATGACAAGGGGAAGTGAGATTTCTGTAACTCAGAAGCTCCCATACAATGACTAAATGACAGCTCACATGAACTCTTGACTTCAGCATTCTTGATTTCAGATTCTCCGGTTGGCAATTTTTGTAATGCAATAGATTGCCGTAAACATTTGAGCTATTCAAAAGAACTAGGGCGTTTGCTTTTCTTTGTTCAAAGTTGTATCACAATTCATGAAACACGTTATCGTGTCCAATAAACAGGGTAATAAGAGATGAGAAATAGCTTTGTGCAGCGGAAATATATAGGCACTGGGAATCACATATATCATGTAATGCTTATCAGCCTGTGGGCTTGCAAAAGAAGAGGAGAAATAGATAAGGTAGAAGCCAGTTCTGCTAATTAGCATGTTGGCAATGACCTCGTGAAGTTGGGTTTCTAGGACTTGATTTGTTGTGATAGTTATAGCATAGAAACTGCAATTACCAGCATGCTTCCTTGATAGTGATCTTAGGGATTGGTGAGCTGTTGGCTCTTATTGAATCAAAAGCATTGCCGAAGGTGGTTGAAATTTCTAATGATGCAAAAGAGAGAAGAACATTTGAATGGCTGTATCCAACTATGTAATTCAGAACTCTCTGTTTCCCTTTTATACATCAATTAACAGCTAAATTCACTCGTGCAAGGCCTTGTTGCTTCGAGACTAGAGATGCAGATGCTCCTTGGTAATCGAAGCAATGCCTGCTCTTTCATCTCTATTGAAAACTTGAGAATTAAATTTAAAATTTCTCTTGTATCACTGGTCGGTGAAAAGATTGTCACATTGCATCCAATACTGTTGTTTGCATACTAATTGGATTCTTCTACGATACAGTAGAAGGATGGACTTGGACAAGAAATCAACAATACAAGTTGATAAATCTATTTTTAACGGGCCTAAAAAATCTTTATAACCCTCCTTCATTTGGCATGTTTAAAGGAATGAACATGTCCCGAGTGGGGGCTGGGCAGTGTGCCAGGCTCCGGGCACGCTGGATCTGGCGCTAGCTAGACCCAGATGCTATTGGGCCTGATAGTGTGCTTAGCCTTGACATGCTGAGTCAGTGTGCCAAGCCTCGACACGTTAGATTTGATGCCAGCCAGGTCTAGATGCTATTGGGTTTAGCAGTGTGCCAAGTCTCCGGCACGTTAGGCTTGACAGTATACCAAGTCCCTGGCACGTCTAAGGGAATGACTATCCTCGCTTGGGCATGCCTTAAGAATGACCATCTTTCTTTGGCAAGCTCAAGAGAATGAGGTAATATGGGTCTGTTAAACATGTTAGACTCAAGATACTTGGACTAGGTGGTTGACAAAGTTCAAGATAACATAGGTCTAGTAAACATGTCAAGCCCAAGACATTTGAATTTGGTAGTTAGTCAAGTCTAAGGTAACAACCACTCTTGGCACACCCAAGAGAATGACCATCCTCTCTTGGCGCGTCCAAGGAAATGAGATAATGTGGGTCTAACAAACATGTCAGACCCAAGGTATTTGGACTTGGTAGTCAGCCAAGTCCAAGACAATGTGAGTTTAGAAAATGTCAGACCTCAGGCACTTGATAGTTAGCAAAGTCTAAGGTAACGACCATCATCCCTTAGCACGCTTAAGGGAATAACCATCCTTCCATGGCACGCCTAAGAGAATGAGGTAATGTGGGCCTGACAAACATGCTAGGCCCAAGGTACTTGGACTTGGCAGTCAGCCAAGTCTAAGACAGCGTGGGTCTAGCAAACATGTCATACCCAAGGCATTTGAACTTGACAGTTAACCAAGTTTAAGGTAACGACTATCTTCCCATTTGCATGCTCAAGTGAATAACCATCATTCCTTGGCACGTTCAAGGGAACGACCAACCTCTCTTGAGTCTAACCTCGAGGAAGAACTCAACCTCCATAAACTTAGCTATATATGACGTCTTAGACCCTAATCTCTCTACACTTTTGGTGTATAAAAGTCCTCCAAAGATCTACTATATTTCCAACAACACATTAATATAGATGTAAAGGATATTTATCATCTATTAAATGCTATCAAGGTATGATTACACTCCAAACCCTCATCTTCATAAAAGAACAAGACTCGTGAGCTATAAATACACCATAGGACCTTTAGAAGAAAAGTTCACAATCCTTATTTTTTATTGTATTCATATTTTCAGAGCATTTCTCTCTAAAATATTTTTTTATTTTCTCTTTTTAAAAAAATAATTATTTAAGCATCGGATAGTCTCCATAAAAAAAAACTTTTTATAAATACTAGCTACAAACTATATTGGTATACCAAGTATTAAATATAAATCATCATTGTTAAAATTAATTGATTATCCGTCTAGACTAGATATATTTTTAGGACTCCTTCACGAGAAATTTACTCTTGAATAGAAAAAAACGTGAGGACGAATACTAACAATAGCAAGGCAAATGCATCGATTTTACCAGCATTCGTATGACAATTGGTCAGCACAACATCACTCAAAGCTCGCCATTATCGTGCTTATACAAGGCAGCGGCTCCTATTGACTAGTTTTGCAGGCAGAGGAGTTTTATTGGCGTACATGAAAGCCTTATTCGCTCCATCGAGGAGACACATGACATATCAGCTAGAATAATTTTGATAGAATGCTCGTCACAGCTGTATTCTTCTGTCGGAGGCTTCAACCCCTTACCTCCCCACAATCCTTATTGACTGCACAGAGGAGATTAATCAGCAGGAACAAACTTGATTGAGATGCTGTTGACACAATGGCGTTCGTCAGCTGGAGTCTCGCAACCCTCGCCCTTGAAAACGTGACCCAGATCCCCCCCACAAGCTGAGCATGTGATCCCAGTCCTCCTCCCATCAGGGCCGGGCTGAAAGTCACCGTTCCTTTTTCAATAAATCGAACGTATACAAGAATTGCCCAAAAGTAAGGCATTTTTCAACAACATAAAATTTGGTAGTGGATTTATGGCTGCAGGGAAACCTTCATGGAAACCAGGCCAACCACAGCCAGAGTTGAATTTGGCAATGGATTTGTAAAGTGGCGTTCCAGAACTGTATATCGCTAATGTCTAGCCCCTACCTCTTCTTCAACATCATCGTCACAGCATTCACTAGAGCATTACTGCTGTTATCTTCCGTCCATTCACTCACTCTTCATGAATCAGTTATTTTCTCACCAGTGAGTGTTCCTTACCTTCACACTCTTCTTCAAACTTAATACCACAAATCCAGCACTCAGAATCACCAACCCCGCTTCAGGAAATTTTCTGAATTTGTTTGGTATTAATCTTTGGATGGAAACCCAGAAATACAAGGATCAGTTAAGATATCTGTGAAGGGTACTGTCCCTGTAGTTCAGGACACGGGGACCTTTTTCATACGTTGTAGCCACTCTGTTTTATTGAGCCATTCCGTCTTGGCATTCATGGGTTTGGGTCCGGCCCATGAAAGAGATCTCAAACCCACTACCCGGCCCAGAAAGCAAGTTTTTTCTGAAGAAACTAACATTAAGAATGACGCCATTTTAACCCCAATTTAAAATCCGAGAAGCCGAGCACTGAGTACCTCCTCCACTGAATTCAAATAAAATACGGCCAGTCCACGGCGGAGTATCAGTTTCCAAACCGAGCGGAGTTGCTGTGATCACCGTCATAAAATAAAACAGATAGACAGACAGATGCTCTTGGTTAGTTGAAAGAAGGAAGAAAAGATAATGTCTTCAGGGTTTGGAAAGAAAGCAGGACCAACCCCATCTTCATTATCCGAATCTCCTTTTGGTCCTCCTCAGCCGCCTTTTCCCCATTTCCCCCCCAGGTACTATCGTGCCTTTTATATTATTATTTATTTCAACTCATTAATGCTGATCAATTTCAATTTCACTCAACTTCGTAAAATCTCTGCTCAGCTTAAGGTTCTGTGCCTTACGTGATCCTTTGGTGGTTAGAGACAGTTATGAAATTATTGTTATTTTAATCATAGGGGTTCGGAAGCTGTGCGGTCGCCGCCGATAACTTATCAAGACCCTTTTCTTGCTACCACTCCTTACCAATCAACCGGGATCCCCAGGTTATAAAAACTCTACTCTTTTTCCTCATTTTCCCAATATATGTCTAGAGGGAAAAAAAGAAAGAAAGCGTTGCATTTTTTTTTCTTATTAGTGGATTTTGTTTTGGTAATAGGAGGCCGGAAGCTGTTGAAAGATCACGGTCGCCTCCATCCCGTCCGACTACAACCCCTTCTTACCCATCCAGTGAGCCCTCGTTCAATCAGTTTCCTCCTTCTAGATGGGTCAATGAGCAGGGATCCTTGTTTAATGATGCTTCTGCAGTCGCATCATTTGTTGCTTCACGTAATTCTGGAACTATTGTAACTGCTAAAGGTGCTAGATTTCAGGACCTGAAGAGGGCCAGATCACCTCCTCCACATTCTATTGATGAAGGCATTGCGAGAAATCCCACTCAAAATTTCATTCCAAGGTAAGGTATTCTTGTTTTTCTTTTATTTTTACATAAGCATTCTCTATGCAAATCCAATTAACGGATTACTACTTTGGAATTTGCACCAGGTTTTATTTGACAATTTCCCATTATGTCACTTTGGTTTTCCGTTTCATTGCATGACTATTCCTAGAACTGGTAATAGTTGTCATAGTGCTTTGCTGAAGTTTACACCCATTGTGCTTATTTGGAAGTTCCACATTCAGAATTGTCTCTAATCTGGGAGCTTGGAGGCATCTCCTTGGTTCTACAGATTTTCACTCCAGTTACTTTTGCATTGGTCAAATGGAAAAGGTGGGTTAGAGCATGGGGTAGTGCTCAACTGAATTTCCAACTTTCAGACTCATGACATGGGATGGAACCTTGACTTCTCCATTTTAGAAAGGGAGAGTGGGAGACATTATCTTGCTACAAATGGCTGTAGTATAAAAGGATGCTTATGTCGTCTCTTTTTAATTTTGTCTTTTAATTGAAATCACATTTCATTCTCTGTTTTTTCGGGAAAGATTGTACCTTTTTACTCATGTCTCCTTTTTCTCACTCTCTATAAAATCCTAGAGCTGTTGTTTTGTTTTTGCAATCTTCCTCAGTTATCATTAGTTATATTTCAATAATTTGTTTAATGGTTTTGGACAGATTCATGTCTTTTTTAAGAAGTATGTTGCAAGCTTATTGGGAGACTTCTGACTTTTCTTCGTTGCTTGATCTGGTAGCCCTTCAGATTTTCATGCTGGCAGTGGGAATCACTCAGTACCACCAAGAACAAGATCACCTCCTTTGACTTTTGAAAGCAATAAAACAGCTAAGCATGCTAGTCGTCCTTTTGGCGAAGGCCAACAGTAAGTTTGAATTCTTTTGTTTTGTGCACGTGTATGTAGGTGATTGTGTTGGTAGCATGGATGATCACGAGTGCATTATCAAGAAAATCATGAAAAAAATACCAGGCGATGTCAGAAACGAATTTAATCACTCATCTCGTAACTCATGCTTAGATGGTGCTTGTTTATCAAAACTATGTTTTTGTTTTTAGGTTTGGATGCATCCTTTATGTCTTTTATGGATGCTCATTAATGGTGAACTATTATAAAGATCATATCTTGATATTGTTACAGCCAGTTGCTTCATTGACATGCATGGTTGTGCCTTCTTGGTTGGTGCAGGACACATGACAATAGATTTTTATGTACTGTATTGCTGACTTTCCTACAGTTATCTCTTTGAAAGTGATTCTGTTAATTGTTGTACAGGCCTACTTTGCCTCCATCTGCATGGGATGATCAGCCCAAGTTGCCAGGAAATTACCCTGACTTGCTGGCTCACCAAGACCCATCAGTCCTATCTTATGCAGGCTCTCACGATTCTATCCATGCCTCAAAGAGAACTATGTCACCGCCTGTTTCACCAGCTACTGAAGTTCCACATAATAACAATCTTCCTGTTCAAAAGGAATATAAAAGGTGATTCACAAATGTCATCAGTTTTCCTAGGACCATATATCTGGTAGCAGTATTGAGAGAGCTGCTTGGAGTTGGATTTTTGAGATCTTTCTGTTGATTCTTCTATTTGTGAACCTCAAGTGTGCTTTTGAATACTATTTCGAATTTAAATGTAAGAAACTTTAGAATGACAAAGCAATATCATGTTTTTTTCTTGACCACTGTTTTCTGCCAGCATTTTCATATGAGAGACGACAACTTTTAATAACTTTAGGAATTCAAGAGAGTATTGGGGAAGATAATGATATAATCTTGCTATTCTTTTGTACTTAAAGTAGACACTTTGCTAGACAAACTTTAGATATTCAACAAGTTTATAGATGTTGCAAATGGGAATCTAATGATCTGTGTAGTGATTAAATAGGAAACTGATTTTCACACATGGATGCATCAAGCTTTCTCTTCTTACTGGCTGTTAGTCATATCTTTCCCCTTTCCACACCTCTATAAGCTGATTGTGCGCCTCCTTTGCCAGGACTTCTGTGTCTCCTCCTAGGTTAGGTGGTAGGTCAAATGCTATTTTCAGCACCTCAAATTCTCAAATTCCTCAAAGGAATTTTCCGTCTGTAAATGCTACTGTTGATGCCGCTCCCACCAAGACCACCAGCTTTGCTATGTCAAAAAGAACAAGATCACCACCTTTCTCTTTAAGTGATAAAGTCTCTCTGGAAAACTCATATTCCACCCAAGATGATGCGGAAAGGTAAAACTCAGTGCATTGATTTCCATTAATGGTTAAAACTATTTCATCCATCATCAATCTAGCTGAACAATTCTTTTCACATGCACTTTTCAGAGAGATACAAGCAAAGGCAAAGCGGTTAGCTCGATTCAAGGCAGAATTAAGTGATGATTTTGAAAATAGCCGAGATGCTGCTGACCAGAAGATTTCTGCAAGTGGACGTGAGCAGGCTGTTGTTGGAAGGCAAAATTTTTATTGTGATCACTCTATTGAATCAGCAGGGGATTTAAGCAACAGCAATATTTCACCAGAGTTTGATGGGTCCGAAACACCCACCATTATAGTCGGGTTATGTCCGGATATGTGTCCTGGTATCCCTCTTAACTGCTCTACTTAGGAGTAATCTTGTTAATATTATGACATTCAGATGCAACCTCTTATGTCATGAGATTATATTTCTTTGCCGTAATTCAGTCTTCACACTGTTTAGGTTTCTTCATCATTTCCTGGTAAGGAGAAACTTCAATTCTGACAATTAAAAAAAGTTGTATATATCTCATACTAAATTTTTTCTCTCATTTAATCTCCTGTCATCTGGAACAAGGTATCTGGCTTCTGTTTTATGAGAGCATCCGAAATTTCCGTAGTTTTGATGTGGCATAAAATCTTGATTTTCCAGAGTCAGAAAGGGCAGAAAGAGAAAGGAAAGGGGATCTTGACCATTATGAGCGCTTGGATGGAGAGAGAAATCAAACCAACAAATTTCTTGCTGTTAAGAAAGTATGTTCTATCTCAACTTTTAATTTGTCTATTTGCAGCATTTCAGAAACTACTTTTTGTTGGCTCATTATTTATAGATTAATTATGATAATTGTGTTCCACAGTATAATAGGATGGCAGAGAGGGGAGCAAACTTCATACGTCCCTTGCCAATCCTGCAGAAGACTATTGATTATTTGATCAATTTGCTCGATCAGCCTTACAATGATAACTTTCTTGGCATGTATAACTTCTTATGGGATAGGATGCGAGCAATCCGAATGGACCTCAGGATGCAGCACATTTTTAGCCAAGAGTCTATAACTATGCTGGAGCAAATGGTTTGTCATTGTTCTGTTTTTTGCTCAGTATTGAAATTATTTAGCACTTCATCTTCTGAAAAACTTAAAGCGTCAACCGTGGATGATGCTTAATTCTTGTAACTTGATTTGGTGAATTTTCCCAGTTCCATACTGGAGGATGGAAATCAGCACTTGTTATATTTATATTTTTTTAGCATGGAATTATGATGTGAGTTGCATCCGGCAAATGGCTTTTTCTTTGAATTAATATTAGTTTCTCCACAGTGATCCTACATTTGATGTAAGAGTATCATTCTTATGGGGAATGATCCTTTACGTGATCATGGTCTAGTGACTCTATCCCTCAGATCTCTCTTGCAGCAATGATGAGCTTGTCTCTTTGCATTCTCTTTTCAATCTGTATTATTTCAAGTGCAAGGATATAGACACAAACACATTCTCTGTCTTGCAAACACACACATGCACAGAAGCAATGCATTATTTTTTCAGAAGATGGTTTGGTATATCATTTTCTGGCTGTCAGCACCACCTTAAAGTTGAATGGCATGCATCTACCGTTTCCTCAATTCCACCCTTTAATCTTTGCCATATTAATTCATCCGTGTCTCCGCTTCAATATGTAGTCTGTTTTGTGTATTGGGCAATGTGCATCAGCTGGATGATAATGCCAGCGGTGATCTTATTTTTCCCAAGACTAAATGTATTGCTATTGCTGTGGATGTCAGATAAGGCTTCATATAATTGCCATGCATGAGTTATGCAAATACAAAACAGGAGAGGGGTCAATTGAGGGATTTGATGCGCACCTTAACATTGAACAGATGAACAAAACTTCAGTTGACCTGTTTCAAATGTATGATGACCACCGGAAGAAAGGGATTAATGTGCCAACAGAGAAAGAATTTCGTGGTTATTATGCACTTCTCAAACTAGATAAGCATCCTGGATATAAAGTAAGTCATCTGCTGTGGTGACTTGGTTTTACAGATTTATATAGACTTCTCTGTGAAAATAAGCAATTTCTGCTAGGTTGAACCTGCAGAACTCTCACTGGATCTTGCGAAGATGACACCAGAGATAAGGCAAACCCCAGAAGTGCTTTTTGCTCGTAATGTAGCAAGGTAGTTAGTTCCCCTTGATTTAGTTTTTAGGTTAAAGAATTATACTTCTGATAAGTGGATCAGTTTGCTTCTCCAGGGCTTGTAGAACAGGTAACTTTATTGCCTTTTTTCGGCTTGCAAGGAAAGCAAGTTACCTTCAAGCATGCTTAATGCACGCTCACTTTGCAAAGGTACAAGTCATTGTTGCTTTTTTCTTTTTCCTTTTGTTTTCGCATAAGAGTAGAGATTTACATTGGCTTTCTTGACTGCATAATGCAAATCTGTTTATAAGCCACAAGGTATTCAGTTTTTAACATAACACACACATCAATCTTTCCTGTTCTGTTGTTCTGTAGAGTTAACTACTCGTATATTTGGATGTAAGTGCTGGCTTTGTCAATGTACTTAAACATGTGTATATATTTTAAAACCATTTCTTTTCAAATAAATTGTTGCTAATTCATGAGACTTATGTTCAATGTGCTCATTTTCCTTATTGCCAAATGTCACTTGTCTGTACTCTTTATTTGTTCTCATTATTTGTTTTCTTCCTGCAAAAGGGAGAAAAAAAAACCCAGATTTCCTAGGAAGAAAATATGTTGAGATAGTAGTTTACGATAGTGTTTGGGATTGTGGTGGTAATTGCTGTTCAAAGTGTTTTTTGCTTGAAAATACATCAAAATAATTTTTTGCCATTTTTTAAAATTCATTTTTGATATTAGCACATCAAAATGATCCAAAATCATAAATAATAATAATAATAATAAAATAATAATAATTTGAAGCAAAACAAAAATTAAATTTTTTTCAAAAGCGCTTTTTGAACGCAAAAAAACACACTTTATCTAAGTCTAACTGCTATAATCGATTGATTACCTATAACCTTCATGAGATGACTCTCAAGAGGATAACACTTGCATAGGTCGGTCATTTAAGTGTCGTTTGGGTGTTAATAAAAGCATTCACCTCTTATACTGCTTGAATTTCAGATTCATTTGCATGAGCATACTTGCACGTAACACGGATGTGTTTTTTCATAATGTTGTCTCATGTGTTATGTTTTTTTGGTCAGTTACGAACCCAGGCACTTGCTTCTTTGCATTCTGGTCTACAAAATAACCAAGGTCTCCCTGTTGGCCTTATTGCCAAGTGGCTTGCAACGGAGGTATCTTTTTTCCTTCACTTGATGAGAGTTACTTTCTTTTGTTTATTCTTTGCACATGAAGATCCTATCTGTCTTACATTTGTACTTGGATGATTGGAATCAGGAAGTAGAAAAACTACTGGAGTATCATGGCTTTGCCATAAGGGAATTTGAAGAACCATATATGGTGAAGGATGGCCTGTTTCTCAATGCTGACAAGGATTACCCTATCAAGTGCTCAAACCTTGTTCATATGAAAAAATCAAAAAGGATTGTTGATGATGTTTCACCACCTTCTCAGAGGGTACCATTGCCTGCTGAAGCAGCTAAAGAGATACAGCCTCTTATGATCTACAAGCATGAAACAAAGGCTGTTCCTTCTGCTTTTGTGGATGCAAAGAGTTTTGCCAGTGAAATTGATGAAGAAATTCCTGACTTTGAAGTTGTTGCATCCCCAAGTATTGTAGCACAGGTTGAGCCAATGATCGAAGAGCCTATAGTTAACCAAACGAGTCAAGATGATCATCAGGTAGCCAGTGCCTATATCTTTCCATGGGGTGAATCCTGGGCTCATAGCTCCCCTGAAGCTCTGCCAGCTAAGCTTGGAGTTGTGGAGAAGCCAAACCACGATACTCTTTTCAGAGTCCCTCCTAAGAGAAAGATGCCTTCTAGCATGGAAGAAATGTCGTTACCAATTATGTCAAGAACAGGTTTGCTAGAGAGATCCCCGAGTGATAAATATGGTTATAACTGGGAGAACTCAACTTCCCAGATTGTGGCTATTAATGAATCAAGAGATGAAGAACCTTTTGATATAAATCAAGCAAGTGAAAATGATGAGGTTATGGAAAGTAATGAAGATGAAGAAATTGCTCAGGCAAAACTCAAGTTGATTATAAGGTCGGTCACATGTTCAGCTGTATAGCTGTAACTTTGGGGGTTTGTCTACCACATTCTTACTGTTGTTGCATTTGTCTCCAACCAGGTTATGGAGGCGGCGATCTTTAAAGCGAAGGGAGTTGCGTGAGCAAAGGCAAATGGCAGCAAATGCTGCACTAAGTTCATTGTCATTGGGACCACCAATTCGACAGGCTAGAGATGTGAGTTTTTCATTTCATATATTTCATTTTTATATACCACTTCCTTTTATGCATCTCAAATTGAATTTCTTTATGGCGATTTATTCAACAATATAGTTAGAAAACTTTCCTTCTATTATCCTGTTTAATGGTTTATTTTACCTTCAAGCAATCTCTTTTGGGTGATTTCTATTTTTTTGACTCTCCTTTTCTTCCAATATAGCAATCTATCACTGCTACCGTATTTGACATCAATCATGTCATGAAGGAGAGGTACGAAAAACATGAACAATCATGGTCAAGGCTGAATGTTTCAGATGAGATCGCAGATGTTCTTATCAGAAGAAACCCAGATGCCAAATGTCTCTGCTGGAAAATTATTTTATGTTCTCAGATCAACAACCAAGGAGACAGACTTGGGCAGAGAAGCCAGGTTATGCAAGGGGCAGCTGACTCATGGGTGTTTTCAAAGCTCATGCCTTCTGTAAAAGATAATGATGATGGTGATCTGCTTATTTCATCTCCTGGCCTGGCAATATGGAGAAAATGGCTTCCAAGTCAATCTGGTAATCACGTAAACTGCTGCTTGTCAGTTGTTAAGGATTTTAAATTTGACAATTTGAATGAGAAAGTAGATGGAGCAAGTGCGGTTATCTTCCTTGTATCTGAAAGCATCCCATGGAATATTCAAAAAATCCAACTTCGTAAACTTCTAGCATACATCCCTTCCGGTTCCAAATTGCCCCTTCTTGTCTTAAGTGGTTCAAATTATGAAGAGGATTTGGATCTTTCTTCTATTATAGTCAATGAACTGGGCCTTCTGGACATTGACAAATCACAGATTAGTAGTTTTTCAATTGTTTTCCTTATTGAAGACAAACAAGTGGAAATGTGGGATGGATTTTTCAGTGACATGCGATTAAGGGAAGGACTACGGTGGTTGGCAAATGAATCACCACGACAACCTGATGTTCACTGTGTAAAAACACGGGATTTGGTTCTAACCCATTTAAATCCTTTGTTGGATGTCCTTGAAAACATGAGGGATAATGAGGTAAGTCCAAACCATTGTATCTCAGCCTTCAATGAAGCCTTGGATTGGTCTCTGGGAGAAATTGCTGCTGCTGCCAAATCAAATCCTACCAATTGGCCTTGTCCTGAGATTGCCTTGCTGGAGAATTGCTGCGATGAGCTAATGTTGATGAACTGGTACTTGCCAAGCATAGGTTGGAGCTTGGCAGAAAGAATTGAACCCTTTTTAAGTGCAACAAGGGACTGTAAACTTCCTAATTTTCCCGATACCATACCCTGGTCGAATAAAGGTGCAAATACGTTCAATGAGATTGAAGACCTGAGATCTCAACTTGAGAATTGCTTTGTGACATACCTGACTGAATTAAGTGGGATGATGGGTGTTCTTTTAGCTGCAAAAGAGGCATATGTAATGCTACAAAGAAGTGCTCGACTTGAGCTCCATGACTCAAGCTACTATATAGTTCCCAAGTGGATTATGATTTTTAGACGGATTTTTAATTGGCGATTAACGAGTTTATCCAGGGGAGCTTTCTCGTCAGCCTTCATTTTAAGGTGTCATGATGTTGATACAGCTTCAAGAATTCCCTATGAGCTGCAGCTTGAAGGAGGGGGATCTTCACCTTATCTAATTGAACCTACCCTTGATGAAGTAATTGATGCTGGCTGCAGCCTCTTTATGTCAGGAAGGTATCAAGGACACGCAGAAACTTTTCAGCCTCTACCAAGGACAATTTCAAATGGTGATGTTTGTAAGGACACTAACACGAGTGACTTGGTGGATAACCAAAGAATTTCAGCACAAAATGGCAATTTGTTTGGGACAGAGAACATTGATCCTGTAAGTAATCAATTAAACACTACTGGTAGTACTGAGGTTGTGTTTTCCAGGAAAGTAACCAAAGAAGCTGACAAATTAAGCAAGTTGTTGGAGCAGTGTAACGTAGTGCAAAACTCAATAGGTGAGAAGCTTTCCGTTTATTTCTGATATTAGGCAACGAATTTGGTTTCCCTGAACATGCCCTTGATTTTAAAAGGAGGGGAGGGTCTTGTATCCCTAGTTCTGTACTATACTTGCGAATTGCCATGTATTTGTGAAAGATAGTAGTGAAGAGCTCTGTTTAACCGCTCGATTGCACCTGTGACGATATGTGTTGTTTTCCCCATTGACAGGAAAAAAGAAGGGTTTTGCAATATTTGAACTTGTTCTAAATACAAGACTAACATTTTGTAACTCATCTTTCATTTTCTATCATGACAAACTATATATATATATATTTTGACTCTTCCAGCCACTTAAGCAAGAGTTCTGTTTTGCCATTTTGTATTTGGACTTTGTTTCTTTTTGGCTCCTTCTTTCCTCACCAATGTCAGTTTTAAATCTGAAAACCTCGTCCACTCACTGCCACTGTTGTTCCTGGATTGCCAGGGACCATCAGATGGCAAAAGTTACCTTTCATTTTTTTCCCCTACATTATTGTGATTTGTGAGCTCAACCGATAAAGTGGGCATGCACAATTAAGAACAAGTTGCCATCAAGTGATTTGTTGCCACTCACTACCTCAAGCTCGAGCAATGGCATGCCAACATCAATCCATGCTTTCTCCAAAAGGTGAGGGCGTGTGGACCACTATGGGCTTCAAACCCTTGTCACACTTACTGAAGAAACAATAACACAAGCACGAGGTCAAACCCTACGAAAACAACCCCTTACCTCGGAACATTAATGGACCAGACAGCTAATCCAATGTCATTGCAGGAACTTCGACACAGTGACAACATTAAATCATTCAAATAAATGAACGATGTCTGTTGAGAACAAGATTTCACTGGATGTGTTTATTGTATGTCAGCATGAACCATACGAATCAAACACAGTAGATGCAATAACGATAAAGACATCATGGAGCAAATGCATTATACAATTTACTTCATTATCTTTACAAGTCTACTGTTCACAGAGATATCAGGAAGGTGTGGGATTACAATTGACATCCAGAAATCAAAATTGCAGGAGGTTGAGGCGTTGAGTTTACAACTGACATCCAGAAATCAAGCCAGAAACCTAATGAAATTTTTTCTTTCTTGAGACGAGTCATTATGGAATTCATGATTATCAGTTCTGAACATCCCGGAATCTTGGATTTCCAACTCCCTTTAAGCTTGGATTACCAGGGGCAAAGCTACAACAAAGTGGAGAGCATTTTTTACCTCGCAAAGTCGTGTGTAATTAGCAACAGTGTTTTAGTAACATTAGCAATAGCTTGCAGCCTGGAGATCCTTGAGCATGCAGAAAAAGTTGCTTCAATTTTGGCAGAAGGCGCCACTAACCCCCATCCTACACAAGCCAAAAGAAAGATCATTGAGACTTCAAGGGAATAGATTCTTTAAAACCAAATTTGAGGCAAATGAGGAAACATGCACTGCATCGAATGTATGAAACAAGTAAAACTACATAAAAATGAAAATGAATGTGAAGCAGCTTTTTGGAAGCAATTTGATTGGATTATTATAGTACACAAAGAAACATCACCAAGTCAATAATATAGATACGACTCAATTGCATAAGACGATCAGGAGACCCACCAATTCCCAGGGCTGAGATGGAGATGGAACAACAATAGCCGGGCTTCGATTCATGGAAAGTTGCAGATCTGTGAATTCACTTCTTATTGAACGGTATATTTCGGATCCAGAGGCAGCAGAGCTGTCAGAAGATCCTCTTCCTGTCCTTGAACTTGTGGGATTCCTATTACCTCCAGTGGTTCCATCTGTGTCACCAGCACCTGACTGTATCGATAAGAATAGAGATCAGGAAATCATCAGCCAGTGACAGGTGCCTCAGAAAAATAATTCAACAACCGCAACTTTGAGATCTATGAGTGGCCCAGATATAGCATTACCAAGATTCCAAGGCTTATGTGTTTAAATTTACCCAAAGACAAGCAAAGCACCACTTATTAAATCTTAACCCAAACACATCAACAGTACACCCCAAACACAACCAGTTGCATTTTCAGGTGGTACAGAGCTTATTCTTCAAAACTGAATGTTTCCAATATAAAGACAATCTCTCTTGAGTACAAAATACCAACACTAACACTAATAGAGATTCATATAAAATGAAAACATGAGATTCGACCTAGAGCATTGGAAAAAGATGTATAAATTGAAAACTGCAAAGCCAGAGGATGATTTTTTTTTTCTAATCACACTCACATTAGATAAGCCCTTGATGTGAACAATAATGATCGTAATATCATCTGTCCTGTTTTCATGTTCCAACCATATTTTGTATGACTCCCCAGCAATGGCTGCACAAGCATCTCGGGAATCTGTGTATCTTGTCACCTATCAATAGAAAGACTGTAAAATTACTAAGGACAGGAACAACAGAAATGAGAGGAAGGAAAAACAGAGATAAAAATGTCTAAAAACAAATTGACTAGAATTCCCTCATGGAAGAAAGTGATGATCTTCAAAACTCCGATGGAATCCCATATATTCTGCCTCTTTTTTCAATGGTATGAATTGATTTTTGACATGATTTCAGTGGACATCAAATTGATGCCAAAAGATTATAGTGAATCAACATACAGGCATATACTACCCCCAGTGGCTTATAGCAAGTGGCATGCTATTTTTTTGCTTTCACAACAAAGAACATCACATTAAGTCCAGTTACTTGCAATAGAATTACAATTAATTAAATTTTGGTTGCTTGTTTTAAAAATTCTCAAACTTAGCAAGAGCTATGTTTTTACCTTATCAAGAAATCATTTCTTCGTTGCTGAGTTTAATTTCAATGAAAGAAAAAAATAAAAACGATTACAGCTCATTTTTTAGAAGATTACACATTTTAGTAGAACATGCAGTTAACATCCACATGCTTCTTTATCATTTCAAGAAGTTATTAAATAAATACAGTAATTGTCAGCTCCGATCAAGTGTCTGACCATGTCTCAATATAACTGCTCTGCAATTTCTAGTGGAAAAGAACATTCTAGTACATTAAATTTACCCACAAGCAACTTAGAAATGTTACTAATAATTCATCTATAGCAACACATGATGGCATGGTTTGATGAACTAGGCCAATCGACCCTTATTTGGCACTGCAGTGAGGGGCAATGCCAAACACATGTCTATCAACAGTTCTGAGAAAAAACTTGTGAAGAAAAGCTATTTTCATGACTATGTATTTCAATGAATTTTGATGAAAAAAAAAAAGGCAGATTCGTTTAGTCTATTTTGATTAATTTCTTTGATACGAAGGCACTCTTTCCTAAATCAAATCAGAAAGTCTGGCTGCAAATCAAACTTGATAGTTAATATTGACATAAATATATGTACAACTTCGTTTACATTCCACTTCTTCTTTCCATGCAATTATGAACTTTCATGAAAAAAAACCTATCGCTATTACCAGACAACCTAAAGCAGCGAGCAATCAGAGGCCTAACTATATAAAGGCAATCAAAAAGTAACCACTAAATCATAAATGCAACACATGGAAAAGAGAAATACAAAGGGGTCATAATGCCATACCATATCTACAACAGTTTGGCTGGAGAGGAACTCGAAAACTCCATCACTTGCAACAACAAAAAACAAATGATTAGGAGTAAGGCGAACCATAGACACCTCTGGAACAGAAATAACACCAATTTTCTCAGCTGTACTATCCCCTACACTCCTTGTAAATGCTGTTCCTGGATACATCCCGTTTTGCACCCACAATCTTGGAGGATCACCCCCTTGACTTTCCTCATCACCCCACGCCTGTATATCTGGATCCTTAAGTCCTTCCACTTGATCAACACTCAGTACCCTAGCACCACAAAGCTTAACTCTTTCATACTCGTCTTTCCTAAACGGTGTTTGATCACTAGACAAATTCTCTGCTACAATCCTATTCCCATTCTTAACAGCAATCACTGCTCTCGAATCACCCACATTAGCAACATAAATTGCATCTCCAATAACAAGAACTGTTATTGCTGTTGTACCACTCATTGAATCATCAATCTCACTACTATGTAACTCATAGTTTGTCATTAAGAATGCTGAATTATAAGCTTTAACAGGGTCATCCAACAACGTGGGATCATTTGCTAATATCTCAGCTAACCTATCCTTAACAAACCTGGAACATTCAGTACCAAAATGACCATGCCCATCAAACACACCAAAGAAATGTACATTTGGGTTACCTTGAATTTGGGTTCTAATGCAAAAACTATCCTGGTTTTCCTTATCTGGCGAGTCAGGATAGTAACCTCTCTGTGTTAAGACAGAGTACTGCAATTCATAGTTTTGTGAAGGGACAGGAACAATCTCTAGTGATCTTTGTGTAAGTATATGCTTGTTGGTAGCATTCCTACATGAACCCATTTCACCGTATCCCCCTGAATCACTATCTGTTGACGATGGGTACCTGCTACAACACTTGCCATTAACACAACCCATGTTTCATACGAGCAAACAAAGAGATAAAAAGAGCAAATTTTGAACCGCACGCTTAATATTTGCAAGAGGTCCAAAGAGAAAAAATTAATACGGGCCTACAAATTGCATCCCCGCAAATTATGGTGGAAATATTGAAATGGGTATCTTATGAATTCAACAATGAAGCAGTGGAACGAGTAATTTTGTGGGGAAGCCATGTTCTGGACGAAGGAAATTGAGAAACAAACCCTAAATGGCAAAAGCAAACGAAATGTCTCCAAAACCTCTCGATGTTTAAAGAGGAAATTAGGCTCTCAAAATGACGATTAATGATTCCAATCTGCGTTATACCCAAGAAAACGTTTTACAAAAGAATTAGAATAAACCTCCAAAGAAAGGAATTTTTAGTTGAGAGAAGAAGCAAAAGAAATACTAAAGCAGCCTAAGCCCTAAGCAGAAGCAAAAGTTGAGAACCTTTTCTAGTCTACCTATGATCATACGGTGACGGTGGGGGGTTCAAGAGAAGGAGAAATGTAGCTGTTTTGGGGCACGAGATCGCTACTCAAGAAGATGATAGAACCAAGGCATAGTAATGTTAAAGACAGTAGAAAATATAAAGGAAAATATAAAGGAAAATACTTGAAATAGAGAGAGAGAAGAAAGAGGACAACGAAAACGAAGGGTTCGATGATGACGCAACTGAGAGAGAGAGGGAGAGAGGTTGTGTGCATGGATGGGTTTTCTTTTCTTCTATGCACAGACAAAAGTTCATCTTCCAAGAAAACAACTCTCTACACAGACAGTAAAGAGAGAAAAACAAAGGCCACTTCTTTTTAGAACATCAAAAAAAATTGTTTTCTTTAAATGAAGCCCTAATCGATGTTTTGGATTATCGAGATTGAGACATTATTTGTTTTTGCTGTAGTTTTTAAAAGTATATTTAATTTAAAAAATATTAATTTAAAAATTTTAATATTTTTTT
>Ga0307510_10001832_pt1 | contig 23809 bp, 27 predicted proteins | sample 12_EM_MG_FD_207224 | JGI IMG/M metagenome (GOLD analysis project Ga0307510, IMG submission 207224) | Populus trichocarpa ectomycorrhiza microbial communities from riparian zone in the Pacific Northwest, United States - 12_EM | ecosystem: Host-associated > Plants > Roots > Unclassified | place...
ATTGGCGGAAATTCTCGCATTTGATTTCGAGGGACCGATTCCGGCATTTCGCGAAGAGTGTCGCCTGAAAAATCCGGTAGAAGCGGTGCTATCCACCTGCTCCACATTACTGTCTGTTGTCGAAGATCGGGATTCCCAAGTTGTACAATTTGCACACTTCTCAGTCTCAGAGTTCTTGACATCAACTCGCTTTGCCGAAAAACGCGACTCTATTTCCAGCCGTTACCACATTTCTATGACACCAGCTCATACTGTCATCACTCAAGCATGTCTGGGTATGCTATTGCACCTGGACCAAACGGTCACCCGAGACAGCCTAAGCCGATTTCCCCTCGCCGAATACGCTGCCGAGTACTGGTTCGAGCATGCTCGTTTTGAGGGCGTGTCACAAAGCGTGGAGGAAGGGATGAAACAACTCTTTGACCGGACGAAACCTTATTTTTCCATCTGGCTCTGGATATATGATCCAATAGTGGACTACAGGCAGCGACGCGGACGAGCCGATGGGCCATTTCCACCGCGTGGAACCCCCTTACACTATGCCGCTTTTTGCGGTCTATATGACATTGCAAAGATCTTGGCCACCGAGTGCCCAAAGGGTGTGAATTCTCAGAGCTTTGATGATGCATCAACGCCGTTACATCTGACTTCGAGGAAGGGACATGTGGATGTGGCCCGGATGCTCGTGGAGCGCGGCGCCGACGTGTCAGCCCAGGCCCAGGACGGGAGGACCCCGCTGCATTGGGCGTCGGAGTGGGGTCATGTGGATGTGGCCCGGATGCTCGTGGAGCGCGGCGCCGACGTGTCAGCCCAGGCCCAGGACGGGAGGACCCCGCTGCATTGGGCGTTGGAGTGGGGTCATGTGGATGTGGCCCGGATGCTCGTGGAGCGCGGCGCCGACGTGTCAGCCCAGAAGAAGGACGGGACGACCCCGCTGCATTGGGCGTCGTTGAGCGGTCATGTGGATGTGGCCCGGATGCTCGTGGAGCGCGGCGCCGACGTGTCAGCCCAGGCCCAGGACGGGAGGACCCCGCTGCATTGGGCGTCGTTGAGCGGTCATGTGGATGTGGCCCGGATGCTCGTGGAGCGCGGCGCCGACGTGTCAGCCCAGGCCCAGGACGGGAGGACCCCGCTGCATTGGGCGTCGTTGAGCGGTCATGTGGATGTGGCCCGGATGCTCGTGGAGCGCGGCGCCGACGTGTCAGCCCAGGCCCAGGACGGGAGGACCCCGCTGCATTGGGCGTCCAGGTGGGGTCATGTGGATGTGGCCCGGATGCTCGTGGAGTGCGGCGCCGATGGGCAGCCCATTCAATTTGATAGTCATAGTTAAAGGGAAAAAAATCTATGAAGTACCCAACAGGGGTTTGAACATGCAGCCTTACAATGCTCCACCATTAGAGATATCACCATCACTACCATTGAGCAATTTGGGCCCCCCTTGTATATAGGGCCTAGGTTCTACTACTTATTGGGTATGCCTAGAATATTTGAAGCTGTCTGGTCCTCTAGATACTCATCAAGTCTTGGGCTTCTTGTGTTCATATGATTAAAGCATGACAAGGACAATACTTAGGCTCTGTCCATCATCAAGGCAATGTGAGAACCACAAACAATCAGATGGTAACCTTCAACTTTATGAAAGCACACACCTCCTGCTGCTTCCACTGCATGTGACAATACCTCCCCTTCATTTTCAGATATCACTTGCATATTCCATTACCTTCCTGCCATTTCTTTCTGTGCAGCTCACAGATGCGAAGTGCCCGATCCTAATTTTTGCCATTTGCATGGGCAGTGGCCAATGGTATCAGGTCAGACAAGTCCCCATTGATGTGCATATTCTCGTCATGCCAGAGGCAACTCGAAAGATGACCGATGATGAATGAATAAAGAAACATCTCCAGCTGCCAGCTTCAGGGTTTTGAACTGGGCCATGCAAATCACTAATTTTGTCCTCTTGACTGCACGTTGTCACGCGATATCTTATGAATGGGTCCCTGTGGTAATAGTCCATAAAGGCAGGTGGAAAACATGAGAAGGGTTTTACGACAAGCTTGGATCCAGGATCCAAATAGTGAAGGAAAGAATGGCACCCTACAAGTTAGCTAATCAAGAGTCGATGCCAGGAACTGGCCCGAAGACGAGGCAGACGCAGTGAATGGCAACGTAATTCACGGAAAACCAGTCTACCCTTCAGAAAGCAAAACCTTTCTATGGCTTCTATCAAGAATACAAACACAAAATTCCCTTCATATCCTTTGCTGGTATAGTGGCCCAGTGAGCAAGTCCCCGGACACCCGCCGACCGAGAACTCCAACAGCGCGCTGCACGAGCTCTGTGACCACAATCCGCATCTCTACCTCTGCCACTGCCCCTCTTTTGACGTACCTCCCACCGCAGTCGTCATCGCGCCGTGACCTGCGCACGTTGGAACCCATCCCCAGTGTGGTGCGCACCGACGCTTCCGGTAATGGTGCATCGAACGTCACGCTTAGGCTGGTGCCGGGGCGAGGGAAGAAACGCCATGGCGCGCGGCGGCCTTCTGGCATGAGCTTGTCGAAGCCTATAGCCCAGTTGATCGGCGAAGGGTGTTTGTGGTGGGGTGGGGGCATGCGTCATTTTTTCGTTAGCAGCTTCGTTGTGCGGGAATATTGGGAAGATGAGGTTGCACCGGTGATCCACATGGGGATGATCGTGGGAATGCGGGGTGTCTCCATCAGTATGCGACCGCTGAAGGGGGATGATGGTCATGGTAGCGACGACGAAAAGGAAGCGTCAAAACAATATTGAAGGCAGTGTGATATAGAGGTTGGGGGTAAGGTTCATTTGTTTGAAGGGCTTCAAATAAAATAAAAGAACAGGCGCACATTCCCCACTTGAAGCGCCGCAATCGCGCGATGCCCCGTCTGCAGATCCGGGTTGTACGTATCAGATTGACAGACTTTGCCTTCCGCGAAAAGATGAATCTATGTAACCGTTAGGGCGAATAGGTTCAGTGCTGAGCAGGCACGAACGAACAACTGGGGCAAAAACGGGACACGCACCCATGCGCCCGCGCGTAGCTTTTCTATCGCAAGGTCGACGGCGGGTTGGTATATGCCTGCGCCGCGAAACGTCTCGATGACCCGTCCCTTCTGAAAAAAGGCCGAAAAGACACTACAAGGGTTTTTGTTTGGGGGGAAGCGTTCGAGGAGATCATGAACGACAAGGGTTCAGCAGAGAGAAGGGAGTGAGAAAGAGGGCCTGTGGCTTATGGGTTTGTGAACATGATGTCTGACACGCCGAGCGTCCAGCGCATCGTGTGTGGATGCATGTACATCTGTGCAGGGAGGATTCCCCATGTGAGTGGATCGTCCAACCTAGAAGCATCATATCGACAACAACATATAAGCATTAAACACATTGGGCGCAGGGCCCTGACCATGTGCAAGACAGCGGCGATGTATATAGAAAATGACGCACGTCGAGAGATGGTTACAGACTTGACAAGCCGCATGTGAGAAATAACTTCAGCAGTGGCTCTCACGGTACGAAATAGGACCTAGGGTCTCACCCGTGACGACGCCCTGTCCGTGGTTTCTCTCTGGGCTGTTCAACGCGTCAAGGAGGTAAGGCAGGCTGCAGGCGGAGATGGAACAGAGACCGGAATTGAGGTGTGCTTTGCATGTAAGCCCAACCGCAGTGAGTGTTGCAGCAGAGAGAATGCGCTGCTTTCACTTCACTCAGCGACAAGTCGAGGCTAATCGTATCCGATCCGACGACCACAAAGCCACAAAGACAACCTCGATACCGGGCCGGTTGTCCCGGTTGTCACCTCAAAGATTCAGATCTCAGACTTGGACGGGAGGAGAACGAGATGTATTCTAAATTGTAGCAGAGAGCAACTTCGTATTGTGTCCAATGAGGTATCAACATTGTCTTCGGTAACATGGTGCGCGGGTAATAACAGTGATATAAAACAAGGGAAAAAAAACTACAGGTCCCATACGAAATGTAACATCGTGTCAATTACATTGAATTCAAGGGAAGGTGGGCAGCTCACATCTGGAGGAGAAAAACCGAGACATCCAGAGAGAGATCGGGAGAGGGACAGAGGTGGGCAAACAAAAGAGAGGGACAGTCAGTACACCGTGATGGCAAGTATTATAGACGTATGTGTAAACCGCTTGAAGGATCGATCATCGACAGTTGTTGCGGCGCTCTTCAACTACCGCAGATGTCCAGCAGAGGAGTGTGCGTTCGAGCATGTCTTCACAGCCGTCGTCTCGACGCGCGACGACCCGCGCATCGAAGAAGATCGGCGACTCGGAGCACTTGGGCGTCGACGGATATGGTGCCGCAGGTATAGCACTTGTCCGACACGTCTGACTCGGTGGCATCGTCGGTACATGATCTGGCGGGGCAGGGGAGATGGTGGGTCGCACATAGCGGAGCCTCAAGGCGCTGAATAGACAATATCATCTCCATCGTTAGCTCGAGACACATGATTTGATAAAAAGAGCGGGAAGACTCACGCGCCCCATAAACGTAGGTTATCCGTACGCCTGAACGTCCACCCTTTCCGACCCTTCTCCGCTTGCAACCCATCGGCCGCGGAGGCCGAAAGTGCGACCTCAAGAGCGACTATATCGTGGATCGACTCGTCGTTGATGTATCCCCATGGCTTTCTAGACTGTCTGACACCGATGTTGTAAGCAACGCAAAGCAATTGACCAGGTGACAAGGCATTTAACAAGTCGCCCCGATCCGGTGATGTGGGTAGGTGGGGCAGAAGGGAAGCGGGAAGGTGCGCGACGAGACTGCGACGAGGTGCGCGTGCGTGCGCGAGAGTTCACCGTCCGAGAACGCGCTACGCTGTGCCCACAGTGGAAGGTCGTTGTCGTCCACGGTAGGTCCATCGGCGTAGTCAACACAATCGTGTTCTCCTTCTGAGAGCGTCTGAAGCGCCTCGGGCTCCTCCGTGATCGAGAGATCCTGCAGGGTGTCCAGCATGTCCGCAGATGCCGCCCGTCGGGCGGAGTCGCCGCTGCCAACAGCTTCCGTGGCCGGCTCGGATGCGATGGAATCCATCTCGGGAAATGGGACGCTCGACTTGCGGGCCTTCCCTCGCGCCTCCCGCTCCAGCTTCTCCATGCGCTCCTTCTCGGACGTCCACCCCTAACGCTGCCCTTGGCCCTGCAAAACAGCACTTCGTCGACGGTGTCGAGGTACTGCGCCACGGCGTCCTGCTGCTTCCCGAGCTGCTCGATCTTGAGATCCTGCTTGTACAGCCACCCGCTGCCAACCACGAGCCGTTTGTCCCATCGCTCCCGCGGCACGCGCCCGTCCTCCTCGTCCACGTTGAAATCGTCTTCCTCCTCATTCCAAACGAGGATCGACCCGCGCCGCTCGCCCACGCGCATGACCGAGACCGAAAAGAGACGCGTCGGTGGGCACGTCGGAGAGCTCCGTCGGCGACAAGACGCGCGAGGGCGAGCTGCGATCGCTGCCCACGTCGTACGCATCGTCCGAAAGAGGAATCCGCGCGCTCTCTTCCAGCTCCCGCAGGACGGTGAGCATGTCCAGCACCGCACTGCGAATCCGCGCTAGCGGGTCCGTACGGGCCGCATCCGAGGAGACTCGGCACTTCTGTGGCTCGCTCGTGGAGAGCGATGCGGGGCGGAAAGTCTGCCGGGGCTGTGACCCGCTGATGCCTTGTTCGTCAGGCAGAGAAAGGAGATAATTTCGAACCGAACGGATTGCGTGGGTCGTAACCTTGAGCGCGTGTAACACATCGAAGCCACCGCCAGCACCACCGCCACTGGGTGAGTGTCCATGGACAGCTAGTAGGCTTGGGTCTGGCGCTTTCGCGTTGTCGTCCACGCGGAGCTTCCAGAGGTCCTCGACGACCGAAACGTCCTGTGTTACCCCAGGTCGGAGGTTCTCTGGGTCTACTTCGAAGGTTTTGACATAAGGTGTGATTGAAGGGAGTGGTTTCGCAGGTAACACAGGCGAAGGGGGTAGTCGGAGCTCTGGTGGGGTGGGAGCATGTATCATTTTTTCATTAGCAGCTTCGTTGTGCGGGAATATTAGGGAGATGAGGACGAACCGGTGATCCACACGGGGGTGATTGTGGGAAGGCGGGGGTGTCTCCATCAGGATGCGACTGCTGAAGGGGGACGATTATCGTAGTAGCGACGAAGAAAAGGACGCACCAAAACGACGTTTTCATGATTTGCGTGGGGGAGTATGATATAGAGGCCGGGGGTGAGGTTCGGTTGTTTGAGAGGGAATAAAATAAAAGAACTGGCGCACATTGCCCACTTGAAGCGCTGTAATCGCGCGATGCCGTCTGCGGATCTGCCTTGTACATGTCAGATTGACAGACTTTGCCCTCCGCAAAAAGGTGAATCTATGTAACCGTACGAGTGGGCGGTTTCAGCGCAGAAGACGATGAGTAGGCGCGAACGAACGAGTGGGAAAGGAAGGAGACGCACCCATGCGCCCGCGCGTAACTTTTCTATCGCGGGGTTGACAGTGGCTTGGTATATGTATGCGCCGCGAAACGTCTCGATGGCTTGTCCCTTCCGAAAAAAGCCCGAAAAGACAGTAAAAGTGTTTGTGGTTTGGTTTGGAGGGAAGCGTTCGAGAGGTTCATGAATAGCGATAGTTCAACAGAGAGAAGGGAGGGAGGAGCAAGGCCCGCCGCCTTACGGGTTCGTGAACATGATGTCTGGTGCGCCGAGCGTCCGGCGCATCATGTGTAAACGAAGGTACGTCCATGCCAAGAGGGTTCCCCATGTGAGCGGATCGTCAAGTTCAGAAGAGTCATGTTGACTGTCACATATAAGCATTATACACGTCAGGCGCTGGGGCCTGACCGTGCGCAAGACAGCGGCGATATATGGCGCACGTCAAGAGATGGTTACCGACTTGAAAAGCCGCATGTAAGAAACAACTTCAGCCGTGGCTCTCGTGGTGGGAAATAGGACATTGATTCTTACCCGTGATCATAGCGCCCTGCGCGTGCTTTCTCTCTGGACTGTTTGACGCGTCAAGGAGGTAAGGCAGGCCGGACTCAGCTGCCGCAGACGGAGATGGAACGGAGACCGGACTTGAGGTATGCTTTGCATGTGAGCCCCGCAGCGACTGATACCACCTTCGACCAATAGAAGACGAAAGAGAATGTGAGACGAAGGAAACAAAAAATAAGATAAAATAAAGGACGCACAGGCATGCCTCGCCCTACATGGCTTGCGAAATTCGACAACATCGAACGCGAGGGATTCGTGAAGGGCTTAAATTGAAACCCATAGAATATATGTCTTCGGCCGGAAGGACGCTTAGAATATCGAAGTCCGCCAAAGGAGTCATACAAACGGACATTCAACGTTCAACGTCGAATGAAACATTGCAGGATCGATGCGGACAAGCCCTAACGGGCAGCTGGCCCACGGGACTTCGTCCGTCCTTAACCACCAAGCGAGATGTTACCGAATGACAGACTACGACAATCCCATGCTGTGCGAAAACGTCGATGAGGCGGGCCCGGCTGAGGTGAATAAGCGAGCCAGGGACTGTTTGACTATCAAATTTGAAGCAGCTTATAGACATCACGGGCGACTCACCAACGGTTTTTCAGGGTCGGTTCTCATCTTATTCCCTTTTCTCCGAATGAGGCCTTTAAGGCAAGCTTTAAGGTGTGAAGACCGGGATTGTGAGGCCTCGAATATGGCCCGCTTTCAACGTCTGAACTACCCAAGATGGATGTAGAGTCATGCACGACGAGATGGATGGTGTCGTCCCAACGCACTTAGAGTAACGAGATGTGAGGGTCAAGGACGACAATCATATGAGGATGGTAGGGAGGACACGCACCAACTGGAAGAGCTGGCAGGTCTGGCCTCGCCCAGTCGTGACCGGAAACAGGACCCGGCCTTCCGAGTTCCCAGGCTCGCGACTCCCCATTCAGCTTCTCCGTGTGATCCACGCGCTCTTGCTCCGATGCCCGACAGTTGCTCCCTATTCTCACTGAGCGTATCAGGTTTCTACGATACGATTGGCCGACTTAGGGCGAATCGGTCTGACGTTGTTTCTCTTTGGGCTCCTGCGCCCAGCTTGGCTCGCTTCTCGTCGCCACATTGCAACGTACAGACTATTCCAGTGCGAGCAAACACGTATTGACCGATACTGTACATCGGTAACACCACAAGACGATGCCGATATCAAAGTCGTGAGCGGTCTCGATGTGCTGTCACATAATAAAGTGCGCACATCGACATTGACTTAATATTCACACTGTGCTCCCTCGACCCACCCCTTACCGGGCCTTACCTCCTAGGTCAACCTCATTTCTTCAACATTGACCGCAATCGCTCTCGGCGACCTGCCACGTCTCATCATCTGTCGTTTCCTCATTCCTCTAATTGTCATTCATCTCCTAATTATGATGTGGGTGACTATCTGTGTGTTCAACTGAAGTTCAAGTGTGTCAGGTAGTGATCGAAGATGTCAATGCGGACCATGGCGGGTCTAGAGAACACGTCCTGAACTTCCTCAATCCGGAATACCAATTCTTCCCCATGAAGCAGAGACGACGACGTGAGTACAACCTCTGCTGTTGGACCCATAACCCTAGGCGACGTAACGGCGTCGTTCGAGAGACTGAGACCGAGGCGACGCTGATCAGTCGATCCAGCCTCTGTAGCATTTAACTACACGGGCTGGACAGACTGATTGACCTCCCGTGAGGTCTGCATGATCCATGGTGCTGGTCAGCCCTTATTGTCGTCTGCTTTCTTATCCCAGAATTCACAGGTCGTTTTACTTGGATGGTGAAGCAACTCTAACAAGCTTGTCGCTTGCCCACTGGCGGGCATGCTACCCTCTAGGTTTCAATGAAACCAGTAGACGGTGAGGAGGATGGTCGACCGGGCATTTGGTTGACGAGAATCAGGCATCGACATGACCTGTCTTGATTGCAGAAATTCCGCAAAAGATCGTAAGCAAATTGACCAGATCACAATGTGGGCTGCTTTATATTAGCTACCATATCGCCAACCACAGAGACTGAAACTACCCTCACAGATGCCTCGTAGATCAGGAACCTGAGAGGCGCTTAGAAGGAGCTCACTCCCCCAGATCCATGAAATTAAAAAAAATCTTTTGTCCTGAATTCACTAACACGGATTCATGGAAAACGTGTCTTGAGCAACATACTTCGATCTTGCTGAGAACGGTAATTTTCGCCATCATAATTGGCTTTGGGAAGAGCGTCATTTGGATCTCTAATCTTTGGGTATTTCTACAGCAAAAACCTCCTGACTCGGTTGCCGTCGCTGTCGAGGCCTAGTAATGCACAACCTAGGACGGCAGGGTCAGGGAAAGAGGCGAACAGATCATATCCACCGGGCTGTGGCCTCAACTCCAAATTCCCTTAGTCATCTTTCCACAATCGTTGCTTTCTGACGCGCCTTAGAGGTGTTCACTACCATTCCACCACGGTCCGCGTTGTGAATCCTCTAGTTGATGTAATCGGCTGCTGCTGTTACTGTATATGCGGAATAGATCAGATATCGCTGCCCCACTGCTGGGAATCGTTGAAGTCATCCGGAGGAAAATTAAAGAGCTTGGGGTCGGCGGTCGGACCTTGCTTCGTGCCACTCAAATGGTGACGGATGCCCATATCTTTGGAAGAAAGTCACTGTTGCGGCCATTGGGACTGGTTTCGATACAAGCTCCCAGGATACGCTTTAAAGGGTCAACTTCCGGCCACAATCTCTTAGGAAGGATTATATTCCTCGCTCAACCCCCATGCATTATAGTGTTCTACTGTACATGTCTCACTCCAAAATGAATTTTGGGCAGAGATTTATTCTAGACAGCTAACCTGACTGGCATCGTACGGTGAGATCTGCCGTATCGCTGAGCCTCGCAAATAAAAAACGACGATCCAGTCGATTTTGAATCTCCTAAGCATGTCATTGTCATCCGCGTTGCTCGTGTCATGCTGCCCATCATCGTTTCACTGTAAGCTTGCAACTCGACGAAATGGACTTGGTGTTTGGCTCTGGTAGGTTACTTGGTGGTGGCGGTTGATGCTCGAGCTGTGGTCCTGCTGAAGGACCTTGGGCCAGATGGGTGACGAGATAGTCGAGGATGTGGTCACCACCAAGACGGGAAATGACATCCGCCTTGAGAGACGTGGTCAAGGACAGATCAAATCACGTCGTCCTCTTGCTCGGAGAAGGTTATGTCGTCTATGGCAGAATCTATTCGCGGACGGAGCCCAAATAAACAGACTCGGATGGGGGCACAGCTTTCATGATCAGGACACAGCAGTCTGCAAGGATACCACTTCATAAACCATGACCACCTACCTCCATATACCCTCCAACCGGGCAACAACACGGGCGATAATCCAATCCGGTCATCGCAGTCTTCTACGACCGCGGGTCCTTCCCAACTCGGACAAGGGCGAGCGGACATTCATGCTTGATCTGAACAGCGAACGCCAACAGCACTGCCTCGGCAGCCACGCTCACAAGAATCTCGTCCATCTCCTTGAACCGCAAGAATAGCTCGGCTAATTCGGAGTTGTACATATTTGTGAGGGTGATGTACGTCATCCACTTTTGCTGCAGCCGCGTCATTTTGGATCTAGTGTTTGAACGGCCGTAGAAGCACCGCGCTTGCTTGCGTGTCTGTGGGACGTCGAAAGACGCGATAAAACGACAGGGTAGGGTATTTGGTCTGGTCTCTGGGGATATAGGGCGGGACACCTGCTTCGGTTGGCTCGGTTCCGTTGGTAGTCTCTGCGGTGTTAGCCTGAAAGCAGGGCTCTCGGGAGTGTCCGTGAAAATGGGGGACGGGTCTTAGTTTCCTCGCGACAGGTGACGGATGTCTACAATCCGGTAAGTTGGGATAGATCAAGACGGCGGAATGGGATGTGGGTCGGAAAGTGCAGGTAGGTAGACGCTGACGAGCACCTCGAAATGGTTTTCCATCGGGTAAGTAGTGGCTAGAGTCGCTAGACGTTGTAGGGTCTCGCGAAGAGGCCGAGCACGCAGCAGTGCACGACCCCTTGGAGGTCGCTAGGGCAGTAGTAAGGTGGCGTGGGTCTGACTACGAGGATATCATCGAGGGTGCGGGCGGCCTGCAGGCGGATGGGCAGTGTTGCTGCGCTGGTGCAGTGGGGTGACCGGAGAACGAGGATGAGATGCGGGGCAATCATGGCATCCCACGGGACATCCCAGGGCCGAGATAACGCTTTGAACGTTGAGGGCGGCAATGTCGCCCCGATGCGCGATCCCAAAGTTGCTAGATTGGTGTTCGTCTGTGCGTTCTGTCAGTTGAAGACGATTGTCTGGTGAGGACAGATACAAATTCCACGCACCAAAGTCCGTGGAATACGGTCCCCGCACACTAGTACTACTGAACAGTTCCGACGGGAAGTCAGAGACTCCGTCACGCTTGTGCTCGCTCTGGGAATGTTATCCTGCTCGTGCTCCACGTCCACTGCCGTGGTTCTGCCTGGCCTGGAAATCTGGAAAGACACGGGAAAGACCTGTTGCGTTACCAAAAACTCGATCAATGGTCACGTGTGGTGGCTCACCAGCGCTCACTCCTAGCTGTATTACATAGCAAAGTTGGCCGTATTATGATCACTTATCACCTATCACCTCGCGCCAACTGGTCCTACAACTAGCACAACATGTTCAACCTATCATACTCTTCGTCTTACACGCCTCGCCTCCAAATTCGTCTTCATCCACCCTCGTTTGCCATCTGATCGACCGTTTCCCCTTCACGGCCTAGTCTCCCCTCTCGGTTTTCCCCAAAGCTCTCCGGCCGAAGACACGCAGATCGCCGAAGTACCGACGCCACAAGTCCGCGCCGGGTCGAGAAGCCCATCGCCCCACGTCGCACACGACCCTTCGCGACCCTTCGCAATTCGGGCCTCGGTCTGGACCATATCTCTGTTAGGAAAGAATTTTACTGTGTATAGGCACAATCAAGTCTCTTTTTTTTATTCCCCCTTTTGCTTTCGAGCTTCCAGCATTTCCCCTTTTACCTTAGGCTTTTACCACCAACATCGCCGCACCTCCCTCACACTCGTCGTCCATGCGCCCGCTGTCGCATACTTAGCCACGAGTCAGTAAAATTTCAGCATCCCGGACACCGTGCTCCTCGTCTACGTCGCCATGCGGGCCTGTCCCAGCAGGACCGCCGACCGCCTTACGCTTCGCCATCGCCTCAAGACTACCTGTTGCCGTTTCGTACCTCTCGCACTTTTCGCCTTACTCCACTCAGACTGGGAAACCAGGACGCGCACCCATGCGCCGGTGCGTAGCTTTTCTATCACGACGCCGACGACGGGTTGGTCTATGCCCGTGCCGCGAAACATCTCGCTGGTCTGTCCCTTCCGAAGAAAGGCAGAAAGACACTATGAGCGTTTTTGTTTTGGTGGGACGCGTTCGAGGCGATCATGAATGACAAGTGTTCAACAGAGAGAAGGGAGGGAGGAGCAGGGCCCGCACCTCACCGGTTCGTGAATATGATGACTGACGCGCCGAGCGTCCAGCGCATCATGCGTGAACGCAGGTACATCTGTGCCGGGTGGATTCCCCATGTGAGGGGATCGTCAGGCCCAGAAGAGTCATATCGACAGCTACATATAAGCATCCTACATGTCGGGCGCTAGGCCCTGACCGTGTCCAAGACAGCGGCGATGTATAAAAGAATGGCGCACATCGAGAGATGGTTACAGACTTGAGAAGCCGCATGTGAGAAACAACTTCAGCCGTGGCTCTCGTGGTAAGAAATAGGACCTTGATTCTCACCCGTGACGACGCCCTGTCCGTGCTGAACAGGTTGTGGCTGCGGTGAGAGCCGACGGGAGAGAGGGGAAGGATGAATGAGAGCAGGAAGCGGGGTGGTGAGACGAAGACGAACATGGAGGAGGGTTTCGTGGGGTTGAGCGCAAGCGTTGGGATGGCGTTTCCGTTACGGAAGGCTAGAGCAGGTGAGAGACGACGGAGATGGGATGAAAAGAAACTAGCGAGCGACGATCTCGCGACGAGGGAGAAGAACCACGCAAGAAAAGAGATGAGCAGGGTCATGAAGGTAGAATTGGCGCGTATGACGAGGTTGTCCATGCACCCCACGAGAGCAGGAGGCGTGTCTCAAATACATCTGAGTACCTACTGAGGTCCATAGCAAGTAAGGTATTGCAAAGAGGACACGAACGCGAAGTCGAGCAATCGATGCAGAAGGAGATCGAGGCGGTGACGGCGGACACTGCGAATGAATCAGAGCGATGACAGCGAGGTTGAAGTGAGAAGGCAAGTGTATACGGCAAATAACGAGGCGATGCGAACTAACAAATGTCAGACTAGTGAAGGAGCCGAAGAACAGGATCATACGAGGCGATGTCGCGCGGGCGATCGAGGGCGGGAGCGGGAGTGGAAGGTAAGGGTGTGAATGGAGGGCGGTGAGGCAGAATCTGGTAGGCGAGGAGGGGCGTAGAGGATGGTTTCATGTTGTGGTGACAGTGATAGTGGTGGTTTCGAGGAGGAGGAAAAGGGGAGATAAAGGGAAGAGACGGGTGACTTGAAATATGAAATTGCAAATGCGTCGGATGGGCCGGTTCTGAGTCATTCTGCACATGTAGTGTGAGGTGCATCAGCAAGACCACAACGGCTAGAGTCACTAGAGTCACTAGAGTCACTAGATCTAGTCATTCTAGTGACTCTAGGCAGATTCTAGGTTATTTCTGAATTCTAGTCATTCTATTCTTCAATACTAGCTCTAGCCACTTCCAGAAATAAAAAATACTTTCTAGACTGTCTAGTTCCTCTAGTCCTGTGTTAAAACCGGCTTCAATCTGCTCAATTCCACTTGTTCTCAAGCTGACCAATCCTTATCCAAAGAAACCTACAGTCTGATGTCTCACCCTTGCCGCCAACACGGCGCAGGTTCCATAGGCGCACACTGCCATTGGTTGTGCCGGTTGTGCAGAGGTGCACCTCCACTTGCAGTGCTTTGACAGTCTGCGCCATGAGTTCAAGGAAGGAGAAGTAGAGAAATAGAACCAGCATGTGCCCGAAGCAAGGATGCACGACGGAGCGAGATGGGGGTGGCGGGTGGGCAGTTGTTAATCATCGCACAACTGCTGGTGGGTACGCTTGATCACAAAACGATCTGGGGTAGTTAGCTAGCGATGAGAAAGTGAGACATACAAGTTGTGCGCAGTGTCGTCGGTTGACAGCATACGGCGTTGTTTCAGGACGGATCGGACAGAGAAGAAGAGAAAAAGAAAACGCACACAAGAGAGAGATGGAAAAAGGGGCCGTGGTTGCATGTCTTTCAGCAAGGCCAGGCACGAGGTATTTATATGATAGAGCAGACGCGATAGGGACAAGTACGCTATGAAGGAGTGTGAGAAAAAGAAAAAGAAAAAGATTGAAGGTATGCAGGCGGCGACAATCCTGCTCGGCGATGTAATCAAGGGGCGTTCAGTATTAAGATTTGAGGGAAAAAGGAGTGTTGTATTGAGGGCGTAAGTGCAGGCAGGAGGTCCAAGTGTTGTGCTTTGTCTGTCAGCTAGTTGAAAAAGGAACATCAAAGGAGTGCTTGGGCCATTGGCAATGTAGAAAGGAAAAGGAAATGAGAGCGGGATTTACATGATAAAGGAGCGGGGCAGAGACATACAAAGGGGGAAAAACAGCATGCTTGGCGATGTGGTATTCGGCTGGAGCATCAAGGACGTCGTTGTTTGGGCTGGCTCAGGCACCAATGGAAGAGAGTCATCTCACTATTGATAATGATGTATGCATCTGCGTTGAGCTTGAGTGATTGGCCAGGACTGGTATCAGCCCTGATATCCAAAACAATGGCAACTGTGACAGCTCAGCGCTCACCAAGTGAAGAGGTCTGGGGTCACTCTGAGGAATTATTGGTTGCTTCTTGTGAGGGATCCATGTCAAGGTCACCATCGCTGTCATCCACGGTTTCTGTCTCTGGGCGCGAAGCACTGCAGGAGGTAGACACAGAGATGGTAACTTGTCAATCACATGTGCAGAGGGCTCAACATGGGGTAGTGTCGTCCCACATGGGTCATATGATAATGGTGCCGCTCCAGTCTCTCCCTGGTACTTCGATGGCGTGGTAGGGGTGTTTGACCCCACTGGTGATGAAGCAAAGTCCGGAAGAAAGGAGGGGATGTAGAGGTTGGTTTCATATTGTGGTGATGGTGATGTTAGCAAAGGCGACGGGTGGCCGTTTCGGAGAGAGGAGGAAAAAGGTGACAAGTTGTTAGTGTCAAATTTGCAAATGTATTGGGAGGTCAGATCTAGGTTGATCCGCATGTGCATGTGGAGTCTCCCCTGACATATCACACTGTTTCCCACCGGTTTGCAACCTGGGCATTGCATCATCTGTCCTGACGCTGACCGTGCATATCACACATGCCAGAAAGTGCCCTGAACTACGAAAACCTGATAAGGGCATCTGCCCGTGTTGGAACACAGGATGGGACCCAAAGAGTCCCAAGAATCCAACCAGAGCATTGCATCATCTGCGTTGCCTGCACCCCAGAAATTGGATCTTGATCAGTAGACTGATGGCCCTGAGTGTGTTAAGCGATATTTTTTAGGGACTTGATGACGTGGTCACTTCCTTTCTGTGTCCGTGTCCGGATCCTCCCTCTGTGGTCTCAAGTTCATAAATGCCCTTCGCTTGGTTGCTTAATTTCGACGTCCTGACTTGTCCTTCTCTCTACAGTGAATGCCTCTTGCTCTGTCGCTTTCTTTCAATATCCTGACTTGTCCCTTCCGATGCAGTCTCTTGGAAGTGAGTGCTTTTTTCTCGGCCGCTTTTTGTAACCTACAGTTGGTTTTTATTCTTTTCTTCAACATTTTCGTTGTCGACAACACCGTCAACATCCAGACCAGTCCCATCCTCTCGCACAAAAACGACGGCGACGATCCCAAGCCGACTGATCTCACCCTCCCTGGAGATTGAGTGCCCCTCGCTTGCTCACTTTCTGTGCCCTTACCAGTCCCCCTTTCCAGACTTGCCTTCATTCTACACCACCCGCGCAAGCTACTATGAGCACCTCTACTAACTTGAGCGTACCTGCGGGGCACTCACCTGCCTTTTGCTCCTGTCCCTCCCTGCCTTCGCTTACACATCCCTCCCACTAGCTCATCCAATGGCCAGATCCTCTTGGCGATATTCTCTGGCTTGCCCATGGCAGCGCACTACGGTGAGTGCCTTGTGCTTTTTTTCTGTTCCCTGACCCCTGACCTCTGTCCCTCCAGGGAGTACCTTGTTGACTTTCGCACCTATGCCTCAATGCGGCCTCATTCCTCACACTTGCCGATGTGGCCTCTGCACCCCATGTTTGTCACCTCGACATCATTTTTCCTCCCTCTTCCCCGGCGCGGACCTCTGCTCCATTGCATCACATGCGGCGCACGGCTGCAGCAGTACCCTGCGCCCTGTCTCACTGTTGTCACCAAACTTGCAGACGCAAACAACACTGGAACATGCAACGGGGGTTTTTTTTCCCACTTGCTCTCTTTCCATACTCTGACCAATCCCCGCACACCTTATCCTCATGGGCCAGCAGTCGCCTACTGCCCTTGCCTCTTCTCTGCATGGGCTCGCAGACGTCCTCTCTCAGCCACAACATTGGTCGCGGTTAACACCACAGCAACGCGTTCGATCTCGCCCGCACCCTCTCGACCTTGCCACCCACTCGACTCACCGCATCACCGGTACTCTCAGTGTGGATTTATCGGGTCAAGATGGGCACGTTACCGCCACTGGTGCTGTTGAGGTGCTCCGATCCATTGAGTGCTTCTATAAGTACGTCGGCCCCTTTTTCTTCTGATCATTTATCACCTTCGCCAGCAGGTCCTTCACCTCGCTTCCTCTCACACACTCTTCCGCGCCCCTCATCACCTTGTCGTCATTGTACACCTCAACTGTCTGCACCCCCCTAATCTGACAATGGACTGACAGAAGCAAAATGGCACTGTGTACTCAAGGGTGGCACCGTTATTGTTGATCAAGCTTGACCGCCGCTACTGGAGCTGTGCCCCTCCTGGCAGCAAGCCCCCCTCTGTCAGGTCCATTTTGCACCTGCTCTGATGCAGTGCCTCGCGCCCGCCCTCACGTTTGCACTCCTTTGTGCCCCCTTGCGATGGCAAATCAAGTTTGTGTGAGCCCTCTCATGGCAACACTGCCAGTTTGTGCCACCCTCTGGCGGCAGCACATCGAGCACCCGCTTGCCCCTCTTGTGGGGGCATCATCTCTGGAAGGCATCACAGCAACCTAGCCACATGCAAGGCCAATGATATCAAATATGAGCGTCTTGTCACCTCCAGCCTCTGGGAAGTGAGTGCCTGTGATTTTGTCACCTTTCTGCATCCTGCTGTGGTGAAATCAGACATAATGATATTATAGCTTAGAATAATAAAATTGTTAATTTGTTTGCTCGCTCTGGCAGTGCTGTGTGACAGGCTGCAACTGACACACTGTGAATTATTTTTTGAGGACTAGAACTACCCATTGAACTAGAACCAGCCTGAAAAAATAGATTTGTACTAGGTCTAGTCTGAATAATAGATCTAGATGGGAAACTAGATGCCCTAGCTCTAGTCCCACAAACTAGATCCAGCTAAGTCACCCTAGATCTATTCTTAAAACTAGAGGACTAGAGGCACTAGAGGCACTAGTCTAGTCACTCTAGTCACGTTGTGGTTTTGCTGATGTGACCTTGAAGTGCTTTCTCTCAGAGCTCTTCAACGCGTCGAGGAGGTAAGGCAGGCCGCGGACGGAGATGGAACAGAGACCGGAATTGAGGTGTGCTTTGCATGTGAGCCTGACCGCAGAGACTATAACCACCTTCGCCTAGAAGTCGAAAGAGAACGTGTGAGGAGGGGGGGGGGGGGAAAGCAAAGGGCGCACTGGCATACCCTGTCCCACATGGCCTGCGAAATTTGATGACATCGAACGCAAGGGATTTGTGGAGAGCCTAAATTGAGAACCACAGAATATATACAGTCCAACCGGAAGGACGCGAAGTCTACCAAAGGAATCACATAAGCAGGATGACACATTGTACACCAACACGGGCGAGCCCTGAAGGCTTCAGGGCTTCGCCCATCACCTAACCGCTGAGAGACGTGTTACCGAATGCCAGACTGCACTGAGCTGGCAGGGATCTAGCGTTGGGTCCTGACAATTGCTGTGGGTGTCATGGAATCAGGGACGGGAAACTGGTCATGGCCTTCCGATGCTGTGACTTGCGCTTCAGCTTCTTGCTGTGATCCACATGCTTTTTTTTTTTTTTTTTGAGAGCGGTTTATTAGAGTGAGCTTTCCTACTACTTATGTACTTGGTAGATAGTTGTCACTGATAATAAGAAGATAAGCAGCGGGAGAGTGATCAGCCCCACTTATCACGCTATAGCCAGACCAGGGTCCAGGTGTGAGGGAAAATGCGTTTATGCATGCCCCTTGTTAAGGGGTAGTGTGGGGCTCAAAACACACGTCCCGGGTCGCGGGCACGTTGCACAGTCCTACCCACTAAAACCTCACTACATTCCATCCAGTTTATTGGGAGTCCTCCTTCTTTTTCAAGTGCCTGTTCCCAGGTATTTACCACTAGCTTGGTAAACCCATTGTTTCTTCGGATTTTCATTGCAGATACCTTATTGATGGTGAGTCTCTCATTTATTGCTTGTAGCCATCTTGATCTGATCTCACTCAGAAAGTAGTTTTTCCTGTATGATTCTTTTGCATCTCAGTACCCAGATGAGGTGTGTGGATTCTGATAGGATTATTTGGAGGAGGCGGTTCGGACCTGGCAGTGCAATTCTTTTTTGTTGTTGTTGGTTATTTGTTTGATTATCGTTTGGCTTTAGGTTTATGCATCCACATCCTAGGACTATCCCCAGGTTGATTTCGGGCCATGGTATGTTGCAGTGTGGCCATAGGTTTTGTGTGAGTTGCCATATTAGTTGCATGCTTTTTCTCTACATTGTATCAGTATATGGTCCATGGATTCTGTCGTGCCGCATGTTGCGCATGTTTCCCTTTCTTCAAGACTGTTGATTTTCCTCCAGAACTTCCCTATCTTGTAGGTGCCATGTATTGATTTGTATATGAATTGCTGGACGATCAGTCTAATTGTCCTTTTCTGCAGGCTCCTCCATATCACTGCATTAGCTTTGTTGTTTCCTGATGCTCAGTTTATGGCTTCATGGGTGAGTTGGAGATGGTTTATAGTTGTGATTCTCGGTTCATATTGTCTTCTTTCTAGGATTCCTCTGTATGCCTTTGCTTGGGTTAGGGTGGATAACTTCACTCCTTGGATGTCAAACTCTATCAGTATTCTTAGGTCTAGGATGTCTGGGTGTTGTTTGTTCACTCCTCTTTTGGCTAGGGCATTGCTGCCTTCGTTTCCTAGGTTTCTGCTATGTCCTTTGACCCATTTGAAGGATGTTCTGGCTGATCTTTGTCTCATTAGGTGGGCGGCTTTTTTGAACATCGGGGCATTTTTTATGTTTATCCATCTGTCATCTTCCCATGATTCCAGGTTGGTGGTGAGTCCATCTATTATATATTTGGAGTCGGTCATAATCCTGATGGGTTGGTAGGGCGCTACGGCTGTTATTGTGGTGATGACTGCTGCAATTTCACCTATTTGGTTCAATTGGTTTTCTCCGGGGACTTTTAGGGCAATATTTCTTGTGTTGCCTTGGTCGAACCACACCCCACTTCCACATTGGGCGTTCTGTTTACCATTGTTCATGCATGCTCCGTCCATGTATATGGTGATTTCTCTTGATCGTGGTGTGAGGCCAGGACGCCTATGTCATTTGGCCATTTGATTGGAGGTTCTGTCTGGGTTGGTGAAGATTCGGAAGCATTCAGCAAGGTTCTCTTTGCACATTACTGATGGATCAAAGGTAATTTCTCCATTGGTTTGTCTTGCTATTTGATTCCCTGATTTCCGTGTTCTTGTTAGGGACATCCCATCAGGTGGGTCCTGCTTCGTTGGGTTATATTTAGGGGGTAGGTGGTTTAAGCGTGTAAGAGCTTTGTTCATGCAGTTTTGCGGGGATTCACATCCAAGGTCTCTGTCCTTCATGCATTCCTGGCATTCACAATCCTGGTTTCTTTGGTGAGTTGGGTACTGAAGTGGGTGACATAGGTGTGCTGATGTTTTAACTAGGTCAGCGACTCTTGTGACATGGTGCTTTTGTATCAGGCATTTGGTCGATGTGTTGTTTAGTGGTCTCTGTTCAGCAGATAGGTGGTACCATGCGGGTAACTGGGATAGAAGGTATGGGTTTATCTTAATCGCCACAAGGTTTGTTTTGTATGTTCTGGCTATTTTTAACATTCTCCTTATGTCGTCGTTTAGGAAGGTTGCTCTTGGTCCTTTGAGGGGTACTATCCAGGTTTGTAGGAATGGGTTATCTCTGGCTTCTTTCACAGGGTATTCAGGGGCTGTTGCAAATATGATGTGATCAGTGACCATTGCCCATTGTTGGCGCAAGGGGGAGAAGTTAAGGTACACTTTGAGCCATATTATTTCGATCGCTTCGTTTCTGGCTTTGATGTCAAGGAAGTTTAGGCCTCCCTCGTTGATGGGCCTTTGTAGGGTGTGCATTGCGATTCTGGGCTTGGTTTCAGCTCCCCAGATAAACTGGCGGGTGATTTTCGATAGGGCTTCCTTGACATATTTTGGCATTTCCTGGGCTTTCGCAAGGAACTGTGTGTGGCCACCCACAATTGTTTGGACGATTATGCATCTTCCGTTAAGCGTAGGGTGAGCTTTCTCCCATAGTCCTAGCTTCTTTCTTATTGTGTCTAGTATTGGTTCCCAGGGTGTTACATTGTTTACTTTGTTTCCTATCCATGCGCCGAGTATCCTCACCGCTTCTCCGTCTTGGGCGATGTGGATTTTCTCTGGTAGTGGGTTGGTGTCCTGGGGGTTTATCTTCCTCAGATTGGCTACGTCTTTCCTGTGATTTTCCTTCCCCGTTGGTATGATTTCTGTTTTTTCTATGTTGAACCTGGCTCCTGACACCTCACACCACTGGTTTAGGATTTCTTGGACATGGTCGAGCCTATCATCTTTATTAAGGAATAGGTTGGTGTCATCTGCAAACAGTTTGATCTTGATTGCATTTTCGATGCTAGGGACCATGATGCCCTTAATGTTTTGGTCAGATCTTATGTGGCACACGAGGGGTTCAATCGCAAGGTCAAAGAGGGGACATGAAAGTGGGTCACCTTGTCTTACTCCACGTCTGACGTGGAATGGTTTACTCATTATGCCATTAATTGCTACTTTAGTGTGCACATTACTATAGAGCACTTTGACTGTCTGGATGAAGGGTTGGGGGATGTTGAATGCTTCTAGGGTCGCCCATAGGTAATCGTGTCTGATTTTATCATATGCTTTTTCTTGGTCGAGTGCTAAGATAGCTCCGTTTTCATCAGTTGCCTCTGCATAGTTTAGGATCGCTTTGGCAAGGCATATTTGGTCGAAGATCAACCGGTTTGGTATGAAGCCGGCCTAATTGGGGTGGACAAGTTGATTGATGTGGTCTAGCAGTTGTATAGCTAGGACTTTGGTGAGTAGCTTGTAATCAGCATTTAGCAGGGTGATCGGTCAGTAGTTTCGTATATTGGTGGGATCTTTTTTCTTGAATAGGGGGCACATCCAGCCCATGTTGAACTCCATTCTTTTGTCGACGCCATATTCCTGGATATCTTGGAACAGGTATGAGATTGTTTTTATTATATCGAAACTGGGTACATTTCTATGTCTTAGTTTGTTGTGCCGTTTTTCTAACACTTTCCATAGTTTATATGGGCATCTGTCTAGTCCAGTCGCGGTGCCATCTCTTGTGAGGCAGAGAGCTTTGCTCACCTGAACTTCTGATATTTTCCAGTTCATGCTGGATCTTTCTGGTTCCTGTAGACATTGGGTTTCTGGAATTACTCTCAGTATGTTTTCGAGCTTCTCGGTATATTCTTCAGGACTCATGTTGGGGTCAATGTCCTCATCTTGTAGTGTGTTGTGGTGTTTGCGTGCAAGTTCTGCCATCCTTTTGGAGTGGCGTTCATATCGTGTCAGATTCAAGTTGGCTACTTTTAGCCTGTATATCGGGTTCCTTGGTCTTTTTTCTTTGCCAAGGGCCGACCAGATTCCTCCCATCCATTCACCATGGTTCGCCAGCTTTGTGTTCAGGCAGTTCCTCTGGTTTTTTGCCTTCTTCTTTTTGAGTTGTTTCAGCTGGTTTGCAAGGTATGCTTCATGTGCCTGTAGGTTGTTATTCGTGTTCATCTTGGGGTTATTGTTTGTTTCTTTTATGTCTTTTTCAAGGGCTTTTATGTGTGAGGTTATTTTGTGGTAACACTCTTTCGCTGTTTCTTTCGCTACTTTTTTGATGACAGTTTTGTAGGCTTCCCAGCATGTTTGGATGTTTATCATGCGCCTATCTGTGCATTCGATTCTGTCTTTCGTTATGTTTGATTGAAGCTCAACGCCCTTTTCTACTAGCTTTTCTTGTTAAGGCTTCAATGGGCCTTGATAGTATGACTTGTACTAAGAGTGATCCTGTGGTGAGTACTTGAAGAGATAGAAGTCTCTAGTATTGCTAGAGACGACTCTGAGAGGCTTATGTAGAAGATGAGGAAAAAGGGGAGGCACTTGGGAGCTTTCAAGAACGTTGATATTGTTAATCAAGTCAAGCTTAGGGCTTGACTGTCGAAATACAGGGCGCTTATATACAGGCGGATCTGCGCATGGGCCACTACTCTAAAGGTAGGTAGTTCTGGTCAAGAGGGAGCTGTCTGTATCGTATGGTGATCCACGGACAAGTGCTGCGGTCTGCATGAGTCGAACAATAGAGAAGTAGACGAGGACAATGGAGAATTGGACGAGTTGCCTAATCGATCCTAGACAATGGCGGCGGGTGTTTTGAAAAGAGAAGTGTTGTCATGATGTGATGATGACCACGAGGTTTTGAGATTGATCTGAGGAGATCTGGTCTCCGCGTGCCCAATACGGTCTAATGGGTGTCTAGAGTAAGCAGCTACCCTTTAAGGTAGTCGGTATTGATGGTGACCCAATTAAGGGTCATGTCGTTATTTGCGTCGTCTGTGGGGCTCTGCGTCGATGAGGGATTGTCTGCGGACTCTTCTGAAGAGGTTGTCTGGTAGCCTGAGCTCTGGGGTGAGGTGCCAGCTATGGGCAATGAGGCTGAGGGAGTGATTGACTGGTAACTACCTTCACGACTAGTACGTTGTCGTATAGGCACAGATGAAGGACTTGTGGGTGACAGAGAGTGCTTGCGGGACACAGGACTACTGGGTTGAGTGAGATAGGCTTCCCAGGGTTCGATAGGGGACTCTTTAGGGGACAGGGTCTTGGTATGACCTCTAGGGGCATCGGGTTCATAGTAAGTGACTGGTTCTGGCTCCAGGGGCGACGCGTCCTCCATGGGACTGTCTGGGTCTTCCAGTGGGTTCTCTACTGGGGTTGGCTCTTGGTACATCTCCATTAAGGAGTAGTCCCAACGATGGATGTTCCAGGGGACGGGGACAAGGGGTAGGACTGGTGGTTGATCAAGGGGTGACAATGGTTTGGATGGTTCACTGGGCGGTAGTGGTGCATCAGCAAAAGTTCCAAATCCAGGTAGTGTATGTAAGGGTATTTTAGCCCTTGCATTGCAATACAAGATCACTGCCTATCTTATAAGAGCTTGTAAGGTTTGCCCAGACCTAGTGAGGATTGCAGA
>Ga0307510_10001833_pt1 | contig 23803 bp, 17 predicted proteins | sample 12_EM_MG_FD_207224 | JGI IMG/M metagenome (GOLD analysis project Ga0307510, IMG submission 207224) | Populus trichocarpa ectomycorrhiza microbial communities from riparian zone in the Pacific Northwest, United States - 12_EM | ecosystem: Host-associated > Plants > Roots > Unclassified | place...
ATCTGACCGAACGTGTCGAGCAGGGGCAAATCGTTCCACAGCGGCACGTTTTCCAGAGTGGCCGCGTTGCGCGCAATATCCGCTGCGGTCAGCTTTGCATCGCCCGAGATGGCGCGCTCTTCGACCTGATCGAGCGCGAACGCCGAGCGTGTCGCCTGAATGGAATGTTTGATGAACGGCAGCTCGCGCACCTGTTCGTTCGGCGACACATAAAGGCGCTGAAGAGCGAACGCGTAGAGACTTCCGGCCAAGAAAACACCGATATAAAGTCCGACCGCCGCGAACACCGGCCAGCGGCGAGGAACGGCGACCTGCCAGGCGAGCAACGCCGCACCGGCGATGGAGACGGCGATCAGCAGCCACTGCACCGGAATGGTGGCGTACACGTCCACGAACGATGCGCCGTGAATGATGCCAGATTGCGTCGTCAGCGTTTCCGGGATGCCCAGCCACGCCCGGAAAGCAAGGATGAGGAGGAAGATGGCGCCGAGTACGCTCAGGTGACGCCGCGCCTTGTCGCTGACAATGAGTCCGGGTTGCGGCGTGAGGACTATGCTCTGACTGACGAAGTACACGAGGCCCGCCGCGAGGGCGGCCAGCAGCACGGTCAGGAAGATCAGGGTGTGGAGGAATTGAAGGAGCGGAAGTTGGAAGAGATAGAACGAAATGTCGTGTCCCAGAACGGGGTCGACTTGGCCGAATGGCACCGCATTGCGGGCCATCAGCCACGTGTCCCAGCGGCCTGAAGCGTAGAGTGCCACGAAGAACGCTATAACCGCAGCACCTACCTGAAACACCGGCCGCAACCTTTGTGGATCGATGCCGACGGAGAGCGGGCCTTGTGCCCCTAATACCGTGAGCTCGAACTTCCTCAGGCCTCGCACGGCGATGTGGATATTCAGAAACACCACGCCGAATACCACCGCGAAAGTAACCGCGCCGAGCACGATGCGCGTAGTCAACGTTCGCAGGAACACCTGTTCGTGACCCGTCTCCAGGAACCACAACCAGTCTGTGTACACGTTGGCGAAGGACGGGAGCAGAAAGAATAACAAAATGAAGACGGCCGGCAGCCCTACCAAAAGGTATTTCCTGACTGGCACTTAACTCGCTCCTGAACGGATTGCCGGACTGGCAGGTTACGGGAAAAGCGGCAGGAACTGAAACGCAGCGAAAATCACCGCGCTGCGCACTGCTGCCACGCTGCAGCTATAACACCTTGCCGGATTGGCGACCGCACACGTAGGTCCGCGTCTTGCTGCAATCTTTCGCGCGCAGCCGACTGAGAATGAAGTCCTACCGACGGAGGGGACGTCGAACGGCGTCCGGCGCCTATGCACCATCGCAATTTCACGACAGTAGCGGCACCTGTTTGGGTTCCGGTCTATGCCACTGCGATCATCGTTTTCGCCGCTTCGGCACGCGGGGAAGCCCCCAGCGTCGGGCCCGAAGCGTTCAACAACAATTGCCGGACTTGTCATTCGGTGAAGGAGAGCGACAATCGGCTCGGGCCCTCCCTGAACAAGGTGATCGGTAGGAAGGCGGGTACGGCCCCCGGCTACTCGAATTATTCGCAAGGCCTCAAGAGCTCCGGAATCACCTGGGACGAGGCGACGCTCGACAAGTTCATCACGAATCCCGATGCCGTCGTCCCTAACAACAACATGAAGCCGTTCAAGGGCGTGACCGACGAGACAGCACGTGCAAAAATCATCGCATTCCTGAAATCGCAGTCGTAACTCCACCTCGCGTCCTCCGAAGCAACAGCGAGCGGGGCGAACCCGTTCGCCTGCTGTAACAAATGCGACACGCGCGGGTGCTAGACATCCGACAGGTCTCTATCGCGGGTAAAAGGGAATGCGAGGCGTCGTCTTCGGAGCCATCTTCTGTCTGTTGTGCATAGCCTCTGCTGGCGCCGACGAAAAACACGTCCTGCCCGCAGGCACCAACCTGAACGACGACGCAGCAACCAACCCCCGCGAAGTCTTCCATTCGGAAGCCGCCCGTGGACGCCGTTCCTACCAGGTCAACCTCGGCAATCTCGCCTTCAACTCTCCTTACACCTTGGGCGAGACCGCACAAAAGGCGCACATGAGTTGCGGCACCTGCCACGTCAACGGCGCGTCCAACTCCCTGCTGTTCATTCCGGGACTTTCGACCCGGCCTGGGAACTTTGACACGACCGGTCACCTGTTCAACCCCAGGGCTGACAACAGCGTGCTCGATCCCGTTACGATTCCCAGTCTGCGCGGGGCGCGATATCAAGCCCCCTACGGACATGATGGCCGCACCGGCTCGCTGCGCGATTTCGTGCACAACGTCATTGTCAATGAGTTTGCAGGCCGCGAGCCTTCGCCACAGATTCTCGATGCCATCGTTGCCTACATCAACGATATCGATTTCCTTCCCAACCCGAACCTGGATGGCGGCGGGCACTTGAAAGCGGCTGCCAACGAATCGGCGCGCCGCGGCGAAGCTCTGTTCTCCAAACCATTCCGACACAATCGCAACCTGAGCTGCGCAGGCTGCCACGTTCCATCCGCGGCTTTCGTCGATCACCAGGCCCATGACGTGGGCACCGGCGGCCTGTTCAAGACGCCCACGCTCCTGAACGCGGACTTCAATGGCCCCTATTTTCATGACGGGCGCTTCGACACCTTCGAGCAGGTCATCGACCACTTCAACCGCTTGTTCGACCTGCGGCTCACTTCCGCGCAGAAAGCCGACCTCACGTCCTATCTCACAGCAGTTGGAAACGGCGTGCTGCCGCAATATCAGCTTGCCGGGATCAACGTCCTGGAGGACGAGAGCGGCTTCGCCAGTGTTCTGGACCTCGCGATCGCTCAGCACGATCTGGAAGTGATCAATCTCGCTACGCGCACCGTGGGCGAACAATTGGCAGCCCTCGCGGAGCACTATCCTGAGACCACGGAAGCGCCTGGCGGAGTCGATGAGCGGCGGCTCGCACGCGCGACGGTTGAGCATCTCGCGGAAACGCTCAATGGAATTTCGGTCGACGCGAACGCCGGAAACTTTGACGGTGCCGCAGCGAAGTATCTGAGCTATCGGCGACTCACTGTCGCTGCCGTGCCGCGCGCGCTGCAAATGGCCGAGCCCTGGTCCCTGTTCAATCCAACACTGCGTGCAAAGTTATCTCGAGCACCCTGATGTGATTGGTTACATACCTTTCATGGAACTAACAGCGTCGTTCCCGTCATCAAACTGAGACAGTCGCCCATTAGCCTCGGCCCCCGGTCTTCATAACCAACTCGCGGGGAGCCACATGCGAAAGAAGTTAGGATTGAGCGCAGTTGCCTGCGCCGTCTCGCTCATTGCGGCGACGGCCGGTATGGCCAAGGATGAGGTGAAGGATCCTGATGCGGCAGATGCCATCAAGACCGAGTCACCCATCAAGCACGTCATCATCCTGATCGGCGAAAATCGCGGCACCGATCATACGTTCGGCGTCTACCGGGCGAAGGGCAGGCACCAGACGATTTCCAACCTGCTGTCCAAGGGAATCGTCAACGCGGACGGCACCCCGGGCCCGAACTTCAAACTCGCGCAGCAGTTCGCGGTGAAGCCGCAGCCGCTGTATTACATCGGCGCTCCCAGGAACGCGAAAACCGCCTACGGCGACCGCGGCCAGATGCCACAGCCCAACACCAACGGTGCGCCTTCGGCACAAAGTGTCAGCGGCGCGCCGTTCCCGCCTGGATTTCCTGAAGCCGCCAACCAGGTCGATCCCAGCCCTGACTTCGGCCCGAATACCAACACCATCCTGACCACCGGCGCCACCAATCTGCCGGCCAAGGCGCTCGATACCCGCGTTCCCGATGCCGGCATGCTCCCCAACGGGCCGTTCGTCCTGCAGGGACTGAATATCAGTGACGATGACTACACCGGTGACATGACACACCGGTTCTACCAGGCGTGGCAGCAGTCCGACTGCAGCATGGCGAACGCCACCAAGGCCAATCCGACCGGCTGTCTCAATGACCTGTTCCCCTTCGTGATGGCGACGTTCGCTTTGAACGACAGCGTGACGCCGGCCGTCCAGGGCAACTTCAGCCAGGGCAATGAGATGGGCTTCTATGACGCGGAGCAGGAGCAGGCTTCGACCTTGAAGACGCTGGCCGACCGCTTCGCCCTGAGCGACAACTTCCACCAGTCGTTCCAGGGCGGCACGGGTGCCAATCACTTCATGCTCGGCACCGGCGATGCCGGATTCTGGAGCGACGGCAAGGGCAATCCAGTCACGCCGCCGGCGAACCAGATTGCCAACCCGAACCCGGCGAAGGGTTCCACCAACAAGTACACCGCCGACAACAACTTCAGCAATTGCTCGGACTTCTCGCAGCCGGGCGTGGCGGCCATCGTGGGCTACATCGAGTCCCTGCCTTACCGGGCGGAACCGAATTGCGCCGAACGCCACTACTACATGTTGGATAACACCAACCCGGGCTTCTTCCCGAACGGCTTCCAGGCACCGAACCCTGCGACCCAGAGCATGCTGCCCGCTTCCTCGGTGCGCACGATCGGTGATGCCCTCAACGACAAGAAGATAAGCTGGGCCTACTTCGGTGGCGGATATAACGATGCGGTCGCGCTTTCGGATGAAGCCGTTGCGGCCGGCACAGCCATGACGCAGAACTCGTCTACGGCGATGGGGGCCGCGGCGCTGGCCGATCCGTCTCATGAGCTCGGTGTCGCCTACTGTCAGATCTGCAACCCGTTCCAGTACGCGTCCTCGATCATGGGCGACTCCGCCCAGCGCAAGGCGCATATGAAGGACACTGTCGATCTGCTGGCCGACATCAAGAGCAACACGCTTCCTGCGGTGTCGTTTGGCAAACCTGACGGCCTGCTCGATGGTCACCCGCAGTCATCCAAGATCGACCTGTTCGAAGCCTACGTGCAGCAGGTTCTGGATGCCCTGGAGGCCAATCCGAAGCTGAAGGCCGAAACGGCCGTGTTCGTTACCTGGGACGAGGCCGGCGGTTACTGGGATTCGGGATTCATTCAGCCGATCGATTTCTTCGGCGACGGCCCGCGCATTCCCCTGCTCGTGCTCTCTGCGTACACCACGGGCGGCAAGGTCAGCCATGATTACGCCGACCATGTCTCGATCCTGAAGTTCATTGAGCGCAACTGGAAGCTGCGCCCGCTGACCGACCGCAGCCGCGACAACCTGCCCAACCCGAGGATGCGGGATGATCAGCCGTATGTACCGAAGAACATGCCGGCGTTGTCCGACCTGTGGGATATGTTTGACTTCGATCACGCGGTCAAACAGCCGTATCTCGAGTAACGGCGCAACTTGAGCAGGAGCTCGATGCAACAGGGGCGCCGACTCGCAGGAGTCGGCGCCCTTTGGCTTGGCGCGGTGGGGTGTCTGATGGCGCGGCCGGGGGTGGCAGCCGAGTTCTCGGCGGACATCGTTGTCGACCACTCCGCACCTACTGCACTGCACGTTGCCGATCAAGCGGTGAGGATCGACGCGCCCACGGGATATTTCCTGACAAAGGGCGGCGTGGCCCTGTTCGTGCGTCCCGGCAAGCAGATGTTTACCGACGCGCGGCAATCAACCTCACTCACCCAGTGGTTCATTCCAGTTGATCCGGATAGCCCCTGCGCGCAGTGGCGGGCTGCCGCAATGAATGCGGGTGTAGCCGGGTCGGATGGAGAGTGGCTCTGCGAGAAGATCGAGTCGGCGCCGCGTTCGCGTTGGCGCGTAACGCCTCCCGGCCAAAGCTCACGGGAATGTTGGATCGACCCGAGCCTGAGGTTTCCGGTACGAATCCAGATGAGTGACGGCACGAGCCTGTCCCTGGAAAACATTCGCCCGGGAGCACAGTCTCCCGAGCTTTTCACCATACCCGCAGGTTTCCACAAGCTCGACCCACAATCCCTGATTGAGCACATCAAACGAAGTGATGTGTGGGTCGAACCACCGCCGCAGTGACATTCGGACCCAGCGGCCGAGGGGTCCTTACTTCGCCCCGGGCACGCGGTTTTTGTCTATCTTGACCAATACGGTGTATTCAGGATCGACGAGTTGAATCACCGGCGCATGAGCGTTCTGTGACACGAACTGGTAGGCGTCCAACTCGGACATTCCCGACTTCTCGCGCACCCAGCCAATCATCGCTTTGAAAGCGACGCGCGCCGCGTCCTCGAGGGGGCGTGCGGCGCCGACAAACATCACTTCGCGCTCGTTCTCAATTCGCGGGATGGGAGTCTTCACGCCCTTGATCAGGCTCACCACAACATCGACATTCATCGCGCCCTCAATGGCAGCGCCGATGATTTCGCCGTCGCCCATCGCATAGTGGCCATCACCGAATGACAGAAGGCCGCCGGGCATGTTGACGCCGAGATAGACAGTGTTTCCCGCTCGCACTTCGGGGCAATCCATGTTGCCTCCGAACGTGTCAGGGACAATCGTCGAGCGCACTTCACCGCCCGCGGGGGCCACGCCGAGACATCCCAGGAATGGCGCCAGAGGCACCTCCCAGGAATGCTTGCCGTCCTTGGATTTGGTGCGCGCCACGCCGCGTTTCGCATCCACGTCATAGCGCCAGGTTGTTTCCTCCAACTCGGGCCCCAGCATGGCGGTGCGATCATTGCCGACCATGATTCCGAAGCCGGGAATGAAGGTGGAGATGGCGTAGTCGCGCGCAGGTTCCAGCTTCAAAATCCGGATCGCCAGCGTGTCGCCGGGTTGCGCGCCTTCCACGAAGAAAGGCCCGGTCTGTGGATTGTCGTGTCCGGGAACTGTCACCTTGGAGACGAGGTCTGCCGGTGTCTTGATCGAGCCGTCGAAGCAGTCTTCGGTCCAGGTGATGATGCGCGTTCCGGATTGGATCCGGTGGCGCGGGGCTACACCGCCGAAAGTGTAGGCCAACTCGTCGTGCTTTGGCATGTACCGGAGGACAGGACCATCAGGAGCAGCCCGTGCCGTTTGCCGCATCGTATCGCTCAGGACCACAGCCCCAATGAGCCCGAATGACGACTGAGTAATAAACCGTCGACGTGTAGTCACTTCGTTGCTTCCTTTGCCTTCGCGTCGCTCACCATCTTACGCACATCCGCCAGCAACGCCTTGGCGTCGTAAATGATCCCATCGTGAATGGTCCAACGCACGCCCCCGACGCGTTCAACTTTCCCTGTTGCATCATTGAGCCGCTGAGCCCCGGTGCCGTACAGCACCTTGAAATTCGCCAACGGGTTTTCACTGACAATCACCAGGTCAGCGTTCTTGCCCGCCTCGACCGAACCGATCTTATCAACCATTCCCAACAGCTCTGCACCTGACAGCGTGGCGGAACGCACCACTTCGAGCGGATGGAAGCCTGCTTCCTGGAGCAGCTCGAGCTCGCGGACCCAGGCGAAGCCGAACAGCTTGTAGATAAAGCCGGCATCGTCGCCGACAGCGACGCGGCCACCGGCGTTCTTGTAGTCATTGATGAATGACATCCACTTCTGATAGTTCTGTTTCCACGCTATCTCGTCCGCGGTCGTCCAATGGAACCAGTACGCGCCATGCGCTTCGCGATCTGCTGAGTACCAACGCATCAAAGTGGGCAGCGTGTACTCGTCGTGCCACTCGGCACGCTGTTCCCGCATCAGATCCCGGCTCGCCTCATATATCGTAAAGGTGGGAACAATCGTGAAATCGCGACTGCGGAGCGTATCCAACACATACTTCCAACGCTCGCTGCCGCGGGGCGCTGCCTGTGCCCACAACCTTCCAGCCTGACCAAACCGGTCCGACTCGTCGCTGTAGTTGTAGTCGACCGGGTAGTCCTGGATGGTGCGATCAGTAAACAGCGCTTCCGGCAGCCCGTACCAATGCTCCATGCTGGTGAGTCCCCAGCCGGAAGTGTCGAGCACATTCATGCGCGACACTGCGAGCTGTGCGTGGTGACAGGCGCTACGCAGGCCCTTTACTTTCGCTTCCGCTAGCGCGGCCTGCATGACATCGGGCGGAGATCCCAGGAACTTGATGCCGTCAGCACCCGCGGCGGCAACAGCGTCAACCCACTTCTTTGCTTCCGTGGCGTTGTGGACACCGCCGGGGACATCCTGATCCGTCGGGAACCCCGCATACGCGGCGATGCGAGGCGCGACGATCTCGTGTGCGGCGCTCCGGCGGCGCTCATTCATTGTCCAGCGTAGTCCGTTGAAGGAACCCACTTCACGCACCGTGGTGATTCCGTGCCCGAGCCAGAGTTTGTACACGTACTCGGCGGGTGGAACCGTGCCGACGAGCCCTTGATGAGAGTCCGCTATGTGGACATGCGCGTTGATGAAACCGGGCAACACGTACATCCCGGTCGCATCGATCTCGTGATCCCCTTTCGCGGGCCGACCCTTGTCGCGAACGGGCACCTTCGGAAATCCCACGCTGGCAACGCGAACGATCCGATCGTTCTCAATCACGATATCCACAGGCCCTACCGGCGGGGCGCCGGTACCGTCGATCAGCGTCGCACCGCGGATGATGAGGCGCTTATAGGGGCCGAGTCCCTCGTCCGGCCGTCGGTTCGGCGCCGGGGCGGGCGCCTTGACCGTGTCATTGGCGCCAGCCTCGTACATTTCCTCCCCAGGGGCGGGATGGGCGGCCTCGGCTCCAAGAGCGGCTGCAGCGGCAAAACCGGCGATGGAAATCCACGCCGCCACGGCGGCGGCCAGCATAAAGGTGTTCTTCTTCATAGCTCCCCACGTGATTTGCGCCCCCTCCGGCGTCCCTCGTAGAATGGACCGCCCTGCGGGTGTAGCTCAATGGTAGAGCTCTTGGTTCCCAACCAAGTGACGAGGGTTCGATTCCCTTCACCCGCTCCATTACTCTTCGAGCTCCAGCTGGCGCAGCCACTCCACAAACCCTTCGTCCTGAATCTGGTAGTGCCCATACTCGAGTTTCAACACGAGCTCATCCTTCTGCAGGCGACGCAGGGCGTTTTTGGGTGTATCGATTGGAGCTGGCTTTCCCAGACCCAACTCTTCTCCCAAACGCTTGCGGGCAGGTAGTGAGTGAAGATCGGTTACACCCTGGGCTAGGGCTCTCAGGGTCGCCTGGTCAGCAGGCAGTAACCGGCCCCAAATGGTGCTGTACGCTGAATTGCTGAATACATGCGCGAGCGTATTATCCAGTGCTGCACGTGACCCCAATTCCGCGTAGGTGAGATAACGCTGTAAATAGCGGCGAAAGAACTCTGGCGTGCGCTTCAAAGCCTCGAACGCGCGTACGGCTTCTCGTTCAGAAAGAGGGTAACGCGATAGTTGATTTACTTTGCGCGTCATGGCGGCAACGAACTCAGCACCCAGGCGGTCGAACGGTTCGATCGGCGCCCAGTTGTAAAATGGTTCAGTGGCTCGACCGAACATCCGCCGCAGAGAACTCTCGGAGCTGCCGGCGAATATGACCTTAATTGTTTGCTTGCGAACATCGAGGGCTGCTCGCAGCGAATGTGCGAGATCCGAATGAGCGACTGCGGCGAGCACTTGAGCTTCGTCGAGTATCAGCAGGAGCTTCTGTTTGGTGCGGTCAAAACTGCGTAACAGATCTGATAACGCCAATGTGACACTTTCCGGTTCGCCGGCAAGCTCGGCTTCGAGCGATCCTTCCGCGATTCCAGAAACCTTCGCCACAGCTTTTACCTTCTTCAGGGGTCCTCTGAGCTTCTTGATCAATGCAGCGAATCCGCGCTGCGAGGTCGCGCGAGCCAGCGCGCCGATCAAGGCGGCACGCGGATGCTCACGCGCGTCCCACAGATTCAGGTACGCGGTGAGAAGCCCAGACTTTTGAGCAGCCGGGATCAAGTCCTGCTCGAGGAATTCGCTCTTGCCCATTCGGCGAGGCGCAAAAAGTGCTTGGGCTGATATGAGTCCAATCTGAAAGGTCTTCAGATATTTCTGCGCCAATTCCGGACGCGCAAAGTGCCAAGGATCCGGTTTGGTATTCCGCATAGTTGGTAAAAGATAGCATAGCAATTACCAACTGGTAAGAGCCGTACCAGGATATGCCAACTGTCCGCAACGGCGGCCGCTTCGGGTTTGGCTCAGCGTGCGCCCATGGGGCTTTTTGGCTGCTCGAGCCGTATGAGTGTAAACTCTGACGTACTTCCGCTGATGTCCTCAAAGCATGCCCAAAATTCTCCTGTTTCGAACCGCGGGCGATTTGACCGCGCGGCTCATGGCGGAACTTTCTCGCGCTGGATATGACGTCGTGGCGCCAGAAACCACGGACGTGCGTACGGTTATTCAGCATCAGCCCGATCTGATTCTGCTGCAGACGGACGTGCGAACACTGGACTGTTGCGGTCTTCTCACTCAACTCAAAGGCAACGAGGCCACGGCGCCAGTCAAGATCATCCTCCTGGCTGAAGGGGGGCCCCTGGAGCGCAGCCGCGCTCTCGATCTGGGAGCGGACGACGTCCTGAGCATTCCCTTTGAGCCCGTGGAGCTCTCCGCCCGGATCCGGGCAGAACTGCGCGAGAAGGCGCCGGACGATCGCCTGCGCGTGGAGGTGCTCGAGGCAAAGAAGAAAGAGCAGGAAGCCGAAGCGGCGTTGGCTGCCATCGTTGCGCAAAAAGACAGTGGCAAGCGACGCTGGCTCGCACTTGGGATGGTCGCCGCTCTGATCCTGATTGGGGTGGTCATTACGGTTCGAAACGCCCAGGTCACTCGCAAATCGAACGCGAGCCTGGCGTTGCAACTGGAAGGTCTGCGCTCACAGGTACTCACGCAGGACCAGCTGCTCGAGCGGGTGCAAAAGAGTCGCGAGGCGGACAATCAGCAACTGACCGCTTCGGTGGGCAAGCAATTGGAAGCATTGCGGGCCGAGAGCGCGGAGTTGCGCAAGCAGATCTCCACCTCGAGCGGGCCCTCTCTGTCTGATCTCGACAACCGTTTGAAACAAACCTACTCCCGGATCGGGAAACTCGAGAGCGAGTCCCGTATCGCGCAGGATATCGTCCGGGACTATTCAAACAGTGTGTGTCTCATCTACGCCATTGTGGGGTTTCACGAGCGCAAAAGTGGCGCCAGGCTCAAATTTGCGGGCATTGACGCGAATGGCAGACCGGTCGTCGACGGCAAGGGTAATGTCATCGTCACTACCGAAGGCGGCAGCCGGCCGGTACAACTCCATGTGTTCGGCAGCGGCTTTCTGATCGATTCCGGGGGTCATATCCTCACCAACCACCATGTACTCGAGCCGTGGTGGCACAACGCAGCCGAAATCCCCGTACCCAGTGAGACCTTCGCGCCGACCATCGAGTCGCTATGGGCCTATTTTCCCGGATACCAGACGCCCTTGACCATGCGAGTGCAGCACGTCAGCGAGGACTTTGATCTTGGGTTGGCATCGGTCGAGTTGCCGGCGAACCCGCCGCGGCCGATCGCACTCGATCAGGAAACCGCCGTCTCGGGCAGCCCGGTGGTCTTGATTGGCTATCCCACCGGAGTCGAAGGGATTCTCGCGCGTATCGACGAAGGCACGCTCAAACAGATCGCGCAGTTGGTCGGCAACGACACGGAGGGGCTCGTGCAGGAACTGGGACGGAGGAAATTGATCCGGCCATTGGTGACGCAGGGCCACCTCGGCGTGGTTGGTGCCGATCGCCTCGTCTACGATGCACAAACAACTCACGGTGGCTCGGGGGGCCCGGTGTTCAACACCAGCGGCAAGGTGATCGGAGTGAACTTCGCGATCCTGTCGGACTTCTCCGGCTCGAACTTTGCGGTCCCCATCGCACGGGCCGCCAAGATCGTCGCAACGTCTCATACCGCGCAGTAGTCGGCCCCTAACCCCTGGGACTGGTCAGCACCCGCACCGCATCATCATGCTGCGGGGCAGTATCCGTTTCAGGTTGATGTTATGTTGTTGTCAAATTTTTTCCATGGCGCGGCCGTCGGATGTAGACTAACAGCGAAGCCCCTGTTATTTGTCGCACCGCACTAGGGGAGGTGCATCCGAAAAACCTCCGGCACAAGGAGGTTGGGCAACCGTCAGTGGACATGGATTTCGCGCAGGAGCTGTCGGAGCAGACACCCGACGCGCTGCTGGCAGTTGCGCCAGATGGCACGGTTTTGCATTGGAACCGCGCCGCCGAATTGATTTTCGGTTACAGCCGACAGGAAGCCGAGGGCTCGCTCCTTACCGATCTCATCGTCCCTGCAGACCGCGTCGACGAAGAGCGCCGCATCCGTGCAGAGGCTGCCACGAAGGGTGTGGCCGTGTACGAATCGCTACGCCGTCGCAAGGATGGCTCGCTCGTGCATGTCAGCATTTCGAGCAAGACGGTGTGTGACAGCCAAGGCATCCCACGCTATGTTGTGTCAACCAAAAAAGACATTACTCACCTCAAGATCGAGCGCGCCGCGCAACTCATGGAAGCGCGCTATGGCGCCCTGCTCGAGTCGACACCCGATGCCATCGTGATGGTCAACATCACGGGCCGGATCGTGCTCGTGAATTCGCAAGCTGAGCGCATGTTCCGTTACGAACGTGACAACCTGGTCGGCAAGCCGGTCGAAGTGCTCCTGCCGGAGCGCTTCCGGGCAAGTCACCATGGGCATCGCGTGAATTACTTCGCCCAGCCACGCACCCGAGCCATGGGAGCAGGGCTCGAACTGAATGGAGTGCGCAGCAACGGCGAGGAGTTCCCGGTCGAAATCAGCCTCAGCCCGCTCGAGACCGAAGAAGGAACGCTCGTGATGAGTGCCGTTCGGGACGTGGCGGATCGCAAAAGGGCCGAGCAGAAGTTCCGCAGCCTTCTCGAGTCCGCACCGGATGCGATGGTGATCACGGCCCACGACGGTACGATTACCCTGGTCAATTCTCAGACGGAACGACTGTTTGGCTATCCACGCGCGCAGTTGCTGGGGAAGCCACTCGAAGTGCTCGTCCCCGAGCGCTTCCGTGCGAAACATCCGGAGCATCGGGCGCACTTCTTCGCGCAGCCGCGCGCACGGCCGATGGGTCAGGGTCTGCAGCTGTTTGGTTTACGCAAGGACGAATCGGAGTTTCCCGTGGAGATCAGTTTGAGCCCGCTCGAAACAGAGGATGGCCTGTTCGTCTCCTGCGCAATTCGGGATGCGACCGAGCGCAAACGCTATGAGCAGGCCCTGCAGGACGCAAACCGGCTCAAGAGCGAGTTCCTGGCCAACATGTCGCATGAGTTGCGGACCCCGCTGAACGGCGTCATAGGCTTTGCGGAGTTTCTCGTCGATGAAAAACCAGGCCCAGTGAATGCGAAACAGAAGGAATACCTGGGTGACATTCTGAACAGCGGGCGCCACTTGCTCCGGCTCATAAACGACATTCTCGATCTGTCGAAAGTCGAAGCCGGCAAGATGGAGCTGTACCCGGAAACCTTTTCGATAGGACAGGCCGTGGGCGAAGTGCGCGCGATGATTTCGCCGCTGGCCCAGCAGAAGGACATCATCGTTCACAGCCATATCGCTGCCGACATCGCGGACATTACGCTCGATCGGCAGAAATTCATACAAGTGCTCTACAACCTCATGTCGAATGCCGTGAAGTTTACCGACGCCGGCGGGGAGGTACGCATCACCGTCGATCGCGACGGCAACGATACGCTGCGTGTTTGTGTTGCGGACACAGGTATCGGCATCAGTGACCGGGATCTCGAGCGACTGTTCGTTGAGTTTCAACAACTCGACTCGAGTGCGACACGACGTTATGGGGGTACGGGCCTTGGACTTGCCTTGACCCGGAAGATCGTCGATTTTCAAAATGGCAGCATCCATGTAGAGAGCCAGCCCGGTTGCGGCAGCACATTTACCGTTCTGCTGCCGATATTGCCGGCGCAGTCCGGCATGGCTCGAGACGCACGAGGACTATATGGCGCGACGCATCCTCATAGTCGATGACAATGCCACCAACCTGAAGCTCGCCGCGAGCGTACTGGAGAATGGCGGATTCACAGTCGATCAGGCAGCCGATGCAGAACAGGCGATGAGCCGGCTCGAGCGGGTCGTTCCTGACCTGATATTGATGGATATTGCCTTGCCCGGAATGAGCGGTCTTGCTTTGACCCGGGTTCTGAAGTCGGACGCCCGGTTGAAATGTGTACCCATTGTCGCGCTCACCGCCTCGGCAATGAAGGGTGACGATTCAAAAGCATTCGAAGCCGGATGCGACGGTTATATCTCGAAGCCGATCGACACGCGCAAGTTCACAGAACAGATACTTGCTTTTCTGGCGGCCGAGCGGAGCCAGTGATCGAGCCAATGACACCCCGGGTCTGAGCGCTGATCATGGCGAAGATACTGGTTGTCGATGATAACTCTACCAATCGTAAACTGCTCCTGACATTGCTTCAGTTTGAAGGCCATGAAGTCATCGAGGCCGTCGATGGCAGTGACGGCCTGGCGGCGGCACGGGCGCAACCGCCGCAATTGATCATTTCGGATATTCTGATGCCGACCATGGATGGCTATGAATTTGTGCGGCAGTTGCGAATGGACCCGCAGTTGCAGCGAACCGCTGTTATTTTCTACACCGCACACTATCTCGAGCGCGAAGCGCGCAAGCTCGCCCAGGCATGTCGAGTCACACGCGTCATTGTGAAAGCGGATAGTACCGCGGCGATTCTCGAGGCGGTCCGCGATGCGCTGACGGGTCCTGCGGCTGCTGAGGCAGGCTCGATCGCCGCGGAATTCGACCGCGAACATCTGCAGCTGGTCACCGACAAACTCGCGCAGAACTCTGCAGACCTGCGGGCCGCCAAAGCGCGGTTTGAAGCGCTCGCCGAGCTCAACGTTCAGTTTGCATCGGAACGCGATCCTCGCAGATTGTTGGAACAGGTATGCAGTGGAGCGAGACACCTGCTTGCCGCGAGGTTTGCGGTGTTGGCGGTAGCGGATGGTGGACACGGTGACGCACGGATCTTCTCGTGTAGTGGTGTGGATTTCGGAGGCCAGCCGGCACCGCGACCGCGTGTGGACTCGGGACTGCTCGCAAGCGTAGTTGCGGAGCGGCGGGCGCGGCGTATGTCGAACGGAAGTGGTGCCCCGATCGATATCGGGCTGCCGGCGCTCTACCCGCCCGCTCGTGCATTCCTGGTTGCACCCCTGATGTCGCCGACACAAATCTTTGGTTGGTTATGTCTGGCGGACAAGGTAGGTGCCGACGCATTCACTGCCGAGGATGAGCAAATACTCTCCGTGCTGTGTGCGCAGGCGGGCCGAATCTACGAGAACGGCAGCCTTTATAAGGAGGTGCAGCAATATGCTGCGGCACTGCTCGTCGAGATCGATGAGCGCAAGCGAGCCGCTGACAGGATCGAGCACCTGAACCGTGTTCACGCGCTGCAAAGTGGCATCAACTCGCTGATTGTGCGCGTGAGCGGGCGCGATGAGTTGTTCTCGGAAGCATGTCGCCTCGCCACCGAGCACGGCCATTTCCGAATCGCATGGTGTGGCTGGCTGGATTCGACAACCAATCAAATAGTGCCGGTTGCGAGCTCGGGCGAAGGCAGTGAATTCGTTACCCGAATCAGCGTCGGCCTCGCCCCTGACATCGAAACGATCTTACGCGCGGCGATGCGCCTCGGGCAACCTACAGCGTGCAATGATCTGCAGAATGATCCAGCGCACGTATGCTTCAGAGATGAGATGATCGCTCAGGGCTATCGATCGATAGTCGCGCTGCCACTCATCATCGAGCACCGGCCGGTGGGTTGTCTCGTGCTGGTCAGCGACGAACCGGGAATCTTCGACGAAGGTGAAATGCGGCTGCTCAAGGAGCTGGCCGGGGATATCTCCTTTGCACTCGACCATATCGAAAAGGCGGAGCGGCTCAACTACCTGGCTTACTACGACGCCCTTACCGGCCTGGCCAACATCACGTTTTTTCAGGAGCGCCTGGCGCAATGTGTCACTGCCGCAGCGCGCTCGCGGGAATCGCTTGCGGTAGTCATCGTCGAGCTCGAGCGCTTCGGGATGATCACCGATACCTTTGGGCGTCACGCCAGCGACGAATTGCTCCGCAAAATGGCCGAGGGCCTGACAAACTGTGTGGGTAATTCAGCTGACGTCGGGCGCAACGGCGCAGACCAGTTTTCCATTCTCATTCTCAACGTGTTGGAAGTAGAGGACATCGTCAGGACATTGGAGGGGTGGTGGCAGAAGTGGCTGGGTGTGCTCTTCGATGTCGGTGGCCAGGAGGTACGGATTGCCGCCAGAGCAGGCATCGCGTTGTATCCGAACGATGCGACGGATGCGGAGACCCTGTTGAAGAATGCACAGACGGCCCTGAAGAATGGCAAGGCAACGGGTCGCCCGTACATGTTCTTCACAAGAAGCTTGAGCGAACGGGTAGCCGAGTCCCTGGCGCTCGAGAACGAACTGCGACGCGCGCTCGAGCGCGACGAGTTCGTGCTTTACTACCAACCGAAAGTCGAGCTGGAGACCCGGCGGTTGCAGGGAGTAGAAGCGCTCATTCGCTGGCAGAGTCCCGAGCGAGGCCTGGTCCCGCCAGCCAAGTTCATACATCTGATGGAAGAGACCGGCTTGATCGTAGAGGTTGGCGGGTGGGCCCTGCGTCAAGCAAGTCATGACCGGTCGCGATGGTTGGAAATGCGCTTGAGCGCTCCTAGAGTCGCTGTCAACGTCTCGACCGTTCAACTCAGGCGTGATGATTTTGTTCGCGTCGTCGCCAACATACTCAAGGTCGCCGGCAGCGAAGCGGGTCTGGACATCGAAGTCACCGAGTCACTGTTCATGGATGATGCCGCGGACAATATCGAAAAACTGCGCGCAATTCGTGATCTGGGCGTCAGCATTGCAATCGATGATTTCGGGACAGGCTATTCGTCTCTGGGGTACCTGATGAAGGTTCCGGCCGAGACCCTCAAGATCGATCGCTCTTTTATCACTGCCATGGTGGATGACCCCGCAGCCATGACGCTGGTTTCAACCATTATCTCACTGGCGCATGCGTTGAATCTCGCTGTGGTCGCCGAGGGGGTGGAGTCGGAAGAGCAAGGGAAGTTCCTGCGGCTGCTTCGATGCGATCAGATGCAGGGATATCTTCTCAGTAAACCGCTGCCCTTTGATGAGATGACGACCTTTCTGGCGAGGTCTCGCCATTAGCCGCAGGTTGGGTCATCGATTCTCGTATCGGCCGTAGTCCAGCACACCCGAGCTGATTACCTCGGCCGCCCGATAGTCAGCCAGCACCTGGTCGCTCACCGCCCAGAAGCGCTCGTCCGTGCGCCGGATGCCGAAGCGGTCCAACAGCGCGGAGTAGTCCGCTTCGCTGCGTAACTGTTCGATCCTGGTTACCAGCTCCGGAATCTCAGGCTCGCTCAGCTGCAGAAAAACATTGGGATAGGCGCCCGAGACACCGTTGACGAGGGTCAGAGTGTCTTCGGCGGGCAGGCGGTTGCTGGCTGAATTGAGTACGGAAGAAAGGTTCGAATACGCGCTGTTACTCAACAACGTGAGCAAACCGTGCCCGTTGACCTTGATGATGGCCGTTTGGGGCAGGATCGACGCCGCTATGCCGCGCACCTGATCGAGCCGCGCCAGGGCTGAGATGCTCGTGGCCGACAGGCCGGACTGTTGGAGCTCGTAGCGGTGGTTTAAAACTTTCGCCATGCGTAACTGCAGCGCCCCGAAGAGCTCCGCCTTGGGTTGATCGGTCTTGAAATCCAACGGCGGCGGCAATACGCCGTGTTCGTAGTAGGAATCCAGATAGGCGTGCACGTTTCGGTCGGCACCACGATACCATTGGCCCACTTCGGCGATGCGCTGCTCCTGCGGCAGGAAGCCGAGGAAGTTCATTTCCGACTCCATGCGCAGGAAATCCATGTACATGCGTGTCATGAGTTGATGCGATGCCGTGCCATAGACGTCGAAGCCGGCAACCAGGAGATAGTGAATGCGTTCGAGGATGGGATAGTCGATCAACCAGGCTGTCTGCGGCGGGGTTCCAACCAGGCCCTGCACGACGGTGGCGCTGTCATTGTGCCGAAAGATCGTGAGAGCCGCGTTGGCGTTGGTGCCATCTCCATCCCAGAACGTGCTCAGCCCGGCTTTGTCGAGCGCGGCTGCATTACTACGGATGAAATCACCCTTGGCCTCGAGGTACCTGCGTTGCGCACGCGCGTAACTGCGCCACTTCGTCACCGACCAGATGCCGCTTCCCGCAGCCGCGGGTAACTCGAGTTGCTCATCCTCTCGCGACAGGAACTGCGCGAATTCCTTGCCGACAGCGGACTGGGGCGTCGTGAAGAACACCCAGAATCGATCCTGGATGACACTGAGGGCCACGCTACCGCGGCAGACGGGACCCTTGATGAAATTCATGATGGTGAACTGCGCTTCATCGAGCATGAAGCTGTGGCGCGATGCGTAGGGAATGCGCTCGAAGGTGAAGAAGGGGTTGGATGCCGTCTTCGCGTCGTAGCCCGGTAGCTCATCGACGGTATAGTCGGTGTCGATGAACCACTTGCGCCATCGGTCGCGGCGTGTTGCAGTGAGTTGATAGGGCATGTGTGTCTTGGCCACAACGGAGGCCGGATCGCGCCACAGCCGGTAGTACACACGCGAAACACCGGGGTCGTCATAGGGGCGACGAGTTGTGATCAGGTCCAGTGGCACGCCGGGTGGAGTGCGCGACCGAACTACTTTGAAGAACACTGTGTTGGCGCCCTGGTCCTCCAGATAGAGGTGCGCCAGGAAAAGATGCTCGTATATATAGCGCGCCACGAGCTGATGCTTGAGGCTGTCCCCATTGAAGAGCGCCTCCCAGTATTCCACTTCCTTCGCAAGCGAGGCATTGAGGGGCGCGGGCTCGGACGCCTGCCCACCAGCCAACAACCAATCTGTGAGCTGGCGATTTTCCGAGTCGCTCAGCGGTGGCAGTCCGAAAGGCATGCCCCACTGCGGAAAGCGGCGAGCGAAGGAGTCGAAAGCGTCCTCTCGTGGGCATTGCTGGGCGCGATTCAACGAAAAATCGAAGGTCTTCGGTAACAGCTTGCCCGCAGGAAGCGGGTTCTGACGCTTGAGATCCAGAATTCTCGCAAGCACTCCCGTCCGTCTGTCGGCCTCCGATGCGTCTGGGCGGTCAGGCAGGACCGGACTGAAGCCGTGCGCGCGCCATTGCTCAGTGGTTTGCGCGTCTTCAAACAAACGTGACGGCGTTGCCGGAGCAAGTCTGTCTGAGCTATAGACGCGCTCCTTGCTGGCGCCGCGTGTCAGGCCCTCATGGGAGTCCAATTTCAACTGGCACGGAGCGTCGTAGCAACCATGGCACACGAGGCAGCGGCGCTCTATCATCGGCCGAATGTCGTGTTGATAATCCGGCGCCGGTAGAGTCGCACCAATGGCGTTTGCCGCACAAGCGGCGATCAGTAGCGCTGGAAAAAACCTGTGCAGCGTTCGAATGAGGACGGATTTCAAGGTGCGTTCCCTGCCTGCGGCAGTCTATGCTCGCGAGTATCCAATATTCAAAACGGGAACGGTGAGCTTTCCGGCGCCCCCGGCAGCCGGGCGAGCCACTCCAGGACACAAACCTCCAACGCAATCCGATGGTCGTCAAAGCCATGGTTGCTTTCCAACTCGGTCGCAACAAACGTGCGCGTGTGTCCGGCGAGGGCCGCTTTAAGCCCGATCGCTTTGCTCGAGGGCAGGTCTCGGGCGGCCGTTATGAGCAATAGCGGCCGCGGTGTCAGCCAGGCGCCAACGCTCACCATGATCGACGATTTCGGCAGCAATCTGCGGGCCGGTCACGCCATTCAGACGGCCGTGTGTGACATCGCTCCAGCGATCGTTGGCGGTCGTCTCGCGCTCGGCGGGGGAAAGCGGACGGAGCAATGTCGCCAGGGTACTGGGATCCCACGGCGCAATCAGCACAGTCGCCAGCCGCTCGGGAGCGCGTTGCGCCGCATGCGCTGCGGCCAATCCACCGAGGCTGTGCCCCATCACCACAACCCTCGAGCGGTCGATATTCCATGCCTTCGCCACGGCTACCGAACGGATGTGCTGCATCGTTGCGTCCGCATCTTCGAGCACGTTGTCGATGCTGAACTTGCCCTCCGATCCAAAGGCGCCGCGGTAATGGAAAGTCAACACCGCCCATCCTGCCCGGCGCATCGCCTGCGCCAGATCCAGGCTTTGTTCGTTTCCGGGCAAACCATGTACGAAGACAACGAGTGGAAAGGGCCCAACCCCCGATGGGCGATAGACGACACCGTTCATGAAAGCGCCGTGACTCGGTATCTCCACTGCCAGCGTCGATGCCGGATGGGCTGAATCAGCGGGCGGATCGGCGTAGATGGCGTGCGGCACATCGAGAGTGTCCGCCGCCGCAAGTGTTGGGATCATCGCGGCCAACGCGAAACCCAAGCTTTTCATCAGGGTGCCGCCTTCAGTCCGAGCCCCTGGTCGAATCCTTCGAGCGCCACAAACACCTCGGAGCGGATGAGCCAGTGATCTGCTCGCTTGACCCACTGGGCTGAATAGCGCCCCTGGATAATCGTCGGGCCTTTGGCATCACCCCTGTGTCCCTTCCAAACACCGGTTTCAAATCCCAGTGGCCACACGGAGCTGGTGTCGATGCTGACGGGAATGCGCTCATAGATGATGACGTCCTTGGAAGTTGGGTCGTCGCCTTCAAAAAGCTTTCGGTAGGCCGCCTTACCCGCCAACTGCAGGCCCAGGCCCCTGCAAATCGTCACATCATCGGTCCAGTAGGAGGCGACCGCCTCCACATCGTGGCTGACGATGGCCGCATTCTGTTGCAGCCGGGCGCGTTTGATCAGCGCCCGGTCGGATGGCGTGGCGGATGGGCCTGCCATGGCTGTAGTGGCGAAAATGGCGGCGACCAGCACGCAGTCTCTTATTCTCATGATCGAGTCTCCCCCGTATCCTGCAATGCTACATTATTACATCGCATGTAATTGCCCGCCTGCGGGCCATCGACAATGATTTCGCCTCACAACCTGTTGAGGTCGAACCATGCACACCTTCCCTGTCCACACGCTCGAATCCGCACCCGAACAGTCCCGATCCTCCCTGGAAATACTGCAGGGGGTCTTTGGCACCATTCCTAACATCGCCGGCGCCATGTCAACGTCCCCGGTGCTCATCAGTGCCCTGGTTGCGCTGTTCCAGAAGGTTCACGGCGGCAGTTTCTCCGAAGAGCAGATCCAGGTGCTTCTGCTCACCAACGCGGTGACGAACGCCTGTAGCTGGGCAGTCGCCTTCCACACTGCCCTCGCCCTGAAAGAGGGCGTTGACCGCGCCGACGTCGAGGCGATCCGCCAAGGCCGGGCTCCGCGGAAACCTGGGAATTCGGCACTTTCGACGCTGGCACGGACCCTGATTGAGAAACGGGGCCTGCTGAGCAAGCAGGACGGATCGCGATTCCTGGAGGCCGGGTTCACGCGGACCCATCTGCTCGAGGTGATTGCCGTGGTGGCTGCTTCGACAATCACCAACTACACAGGCAATGTTACCCAACCGCCTGTGGAGACGGCCTTCGAAGCTCATGCCTGGAGTGCACCGTGAGTGAGTTGGGGAACCTGCTGAAACAGTGGCGCGGCCTGCGCGGCCGCAGCCAGCTCGATATTTCCGTTGACACCGGGATTTCGCAGCGACAGATCAGCTTCATTGAGAGCGGTCGGAGTGTGCCGACCCGCTCCACCCTGCTGGGGATTGCGCAGGTGCTGGAGATTCCATTGCGCGAGCGCAATACCCTGCTGCTGGCCGCTGGCTATGCACCGCTGTATTCGGATGCGGCGTGGAATTCAGATGAGATGAAGAGTATCGGCAAAGCGCTGACGCGCATGATTGCTCAGCATGAGCCGTATCCGGCTTTTGTCATGGATCGCTATTGGAATGTTGTTCTGACCAATGATGCAGCACCCCGATTCTTCAACTGTTTCATTGACATGTCGCGGCGGCCTGCGCCCCGCAACATGTTGCACCTGATGTTCGACAGCCAAGGAATGCGGCCTCACATCGCCCATTGGGAAGCTCTCGCCAAAGCGCTCCTGCAGCGCGTGCGGCGCGAGGCAGTGGGTCACATCATCGACCAGAAGACCAAAGAACTGCTGGCGGAGCTGCTTGCCTACCCGGACGTGCCTGCGGATTTGCAGGCGCCGGACATGCCCAACCCATTGCCGATGATTCCCATCAGCTTTGCCAGGCAGGGCATCACCCTGAACTATTTCTCGTTGGTTACGACGGTCGGCACTCCCCAAACCATCGCCGCGCAGGAACTTCGGGTCGAATGTATGTATCCCGCCGATGATGCAACGGAAGCACTGCACGCGAAGCTGATGCAGTCGTCGTAATCACAGCAACTCTCACATCAGCCGCCGGGCACCTATGACCTGACCTCGAGCGCGACATTCTGATTGCGCCTGGCGCTCCTGGCGGGAACTGGCGATAATTTGCTGCATGTCCATTTTGCTCATTGCCGCCTCTCGCGGTCTCGGCCTCGCCATGGCCGAGGAATTCCTGAAGAAGGGCTGGAGTGTGGTGGGTACGGTCCGTGCGGGATCTGCCAGAACCCGGCTGCACGATCTCGCCGATGAGTACCCGGGACGGCTCGAAATCGAGACACTGGATATCTGCGATCAGGCACAGGTTGCAGCGTTGCGGCAGCGTTTGTCGGGCAGAGTGTTTCAAATGCTGTTCGTAAACGCCGGCACCACGAACAACGAAAAGGAAACCATCGGCGAGGTGAGCAACGAAGAGTTCATCCGGGTCATGACTACGAATGCGCTGTGTCCCCTGCGCGTAGTTGAGTCGCTGCAGGATCTGGTGACTCCAGACGGGCTCATCGGCGTGATGTCATCCGGGCAAGGCAGCGTTACCAACAATGTCGCAGGGATGCGAGAGGTCTATCGCGGTAGCAAGGCAGCCCTGAACCAGTTCATGCGCAGTTATGCAGCTCGCCAGGCTGACACACCGCGCGCATTGGTCCTGATGGCTCCGGGCTGGGTTCGCACGGAGTTGGGTGGGCCCGAGGCACGCCTGAGTATCGACGAAAGCGTTCCGAACCTGGTGAACGTTCTGCTCAAAAAGCAGGGTCGCCCAGGTCTCGAGTATCTCGACTACCTGGGCCGCACCGTGCCGTGGTGACGGCATTCATCACCTGAGCCAGCCCCGATAGCGCACAATCAGGCCGATCCAGGGATGACTGATGTCTACATGGAAGCGGAATCGGCCGTCCCCTTCGGTTTCGTAAGCGTTGGAACGAGGTGCCAGCCACAAGGGCAGCGGAATACCGAAAATCGACCAGCGGCGCGGGATGAAGCGCAGACGATCTCCTTCGACCACCAGGGCCTGCGCAAAGTCGATTGGCCCGATCCGTTCGCACAACAGACGCTCTGAACGACCGCGTCCCATCAGCATCGTACTGGCGAAGCGGTGTTGTCCAAACTGCCGTGTCCAGCGCTCGTTGCCGTTTTCACTCCTGAAGTGAACCGAAACCGGCACATCATCGCCTGCCGCAGGAAAGCGAACCAGGGACGCGATCCAGCTCGAGAGCAACCCGCGTCCGCGCTCGACTGTACAACGCCCTCGCACCTCGTGCTCCGATGCGAACGTGTGCAGCTGTCTGACAGCGCCGGGTAAGTCGTGCCACGCTTCTCCGAGCAGCCGTTCAAACAATGACGAACCATCGACATTCGTGTCGTCGCGTGCGCCGGAGTATATCGTACGGCTCGCGAATAGCGCTTCGTAGTCAGAGAGCTCGAGCTCGCGAACGGCGGCCCGTGCACCCGGTGCGGGCTGTTGGCCCGCGAGCATTTTG
>Ga0307510_10001834_pt1 | contig 23796 bp, 17 predicted proteins | sample 12_EM_MG_FD_207224 | JGI IMG/M metagenome (GOLD analysis project Ga0307510, IMG submission 207224) | Populus trichocarpa ectomycorrhiza microbial communities from riparian zone in the Pacific Northwest, United States - 12_EM | ecosystem: Host-associated > Plants > Roots > Unclassified | place...
GCTGAAGCTCGTACCCGGCGATAAGGCCGCCGTCGCATAGGCGCTGCCATATCGGATGACGTCAAAGAAACGATGGAATTCCAGCGCCAGCTCAGACCTTCTTTCCCTTCGGATCATATCCCGCAGCTGCGACTGATCCGTCGTAGTGATGTCCGGCAACAACCCGGCCGGTACCGTTCCATAGCCCACCAGCGACGTGTCGTGCAAATAGGCATTCCTCGCCCGCTGACGAACCGCATTCAGCGGTACCAATGCCTGCGCGCTCTGCCCGCTTTCATTCAATGCCTCCGCCTCGACCAGCAGGATATCCGAAAAACGAATGGCCTCATAGTTGACTGTACCTACATTCTTGGTGGCAGTCGGTACCTCCGACAAAGGTTGCACCATCTTTTTGGTCAGATATCCCGTCGTCGTCCAGCTGCTGTCAAAAGGAATGTCAAAATAAGGATGACCACCCCGCGCTACACAGTAGTCCAGCCGGGGATCGACCTGCCCGCCCGGTGCCACCTCGAAATTGCTGACCAGGCTCTGCGTAGGATAAAAGAATCCATATCCGCCGATCACCCTCGGGGCAAACCACGCATTCAGCTCGTTCCCTACCCCCTGCGTTCCCGCCAGCTGGTTGACAGAGAGTATCGCCTCGGTATTGAGCTTCGTCGATGCCCTGAAATTATCATAGTAGTTGTCCGTCAGGGTATACCCCAATGCCACCACCTGTTGCGCCGCCTGAACAGCCAGCGTATAATGATTGGCAAGGGTCGTATGGAACAGATAGGCCTTGGCCAGTAATGCCAGCGCAGCCCCCTTCGTAGCCCGACCCAGATTGCCGTCCCCAACAGTCGCAGGAAGCACCGCAGCCGCATCCATACAATCTTTTTCTATCTGCGCATAGACCGTATCTTGCGATACTACCGGTTTCTCCGCAGCAACCCCCGTCTCGACCGTCAGATGCATCGGTATCTTTCCATAACAGCCCGTCAGGATAAAATAATAATAGGCACGCAGGAATTTTGCCTGTGCGATATAGCCGCTCTTCGAGCTGTCCGGTATAGCAGGCGTGCTGCCCGACAATCCATCCAACACCACATTACAGTAAAAGACCCCGTTGTAATAATTCTGCCAGACCGCCTCCACCGCCGAATTCGTCGTCAGGATATTGAAGTTGTGAATGGCCGTAAAGTCCGCCTGGTCGCCTGGATCTCCACCCTTTATCGCATCGTCCGAACCCACATCCCCCAATACCCATATCGCATTGTTCGCCCCGGCATTAAACGACAGGGGTTTATAGGCATTGTTCACAGCCAGCACCGCATTGGCATCTGAACTAAAAAAGTTGGAAGGCGTAAATGCGCCGTTTATCTGTTGATCCAGTATTTTCTTACACCCCACACCCGCCAGGATCAGGGGGAGTGCCATCAGCCAGTAAATATTTTTTATTCGCATGATCGTTAGCGTTGATAATTTAGAAATTGATATTCACACCCCCGGTAAAGGTCCGGGCAGAAGGATAAGTACCCCAGTCAATGCCCACCGCCTTGACGCCGTCGGCAGCAGAGTTGGCGCTGGTCGTCATCTCAGGGTCCTGACCGGTGTATTTGGTGATGGTGAACACATTCTGCGCGCTGACAAAGATCCGCATCGAAGAGATCCTTAATCTACTCAATGCGCCGCTGCTAAGCCGATACCCCAGCTGAACATTCTTCAGACGCGTATAAGCCCCGTCCTCCAGGAATCGCGTAGAGGTCTGCTTGTTATTCTGCCCTCCCGTCCACGATAGCCGCGGCCTGGTATTGCTCGTACCTTGACCGCTCCAGCTCTTCGTAGCCGTCTCCTCCGTTATATTGAACGCCCTGTAGAAGCCATCCAGTTCCGTATTCACCTGGTTGTACAGCTTATTCCCCGTAACCCCCTGGAAGAAGAGACTCAGGTCCCATTGTTTGTAGCTGAGGTTCCCCGTAAACCCATAAGTGAGGGTGGGAATAGGACTGCCTGCAAAAACCCGGTCGTTCTGGTCGATCACCCCATCCCCGTTCACATCCCTGAACTTAACATCCCCGGGTTGAATACCCGCGCCCTGGTAAGCATGTTTAAAGACATCCAGCGCATTCTGAAAGATCCCCTCCTGTTGCAATACATAGAAGGCCCCGATAGGATGCCCCACCGCCGTGCTGGTGGCAAATACATTGTTGTCAACCCGACCCGCCGGTATCGGCTGGTTGTTGATCAGCGACAGCACCTGGTTGTGCAGGGTCGCCAGGTTGCCCGTAAGATCGATAGACCAGTCCTTACTGAGACTCTTACGATAGTTCACCTCGAACTCAAAACCCCTGTTCAGGATCTTTCCATTATTCACATAGGCCGCACCCGCCGAAGCGCCCGCGCTGGTGGGATCAGGAGGATTGACCAGCAGGTTGGAAGTCACCTTCCTGAAATAATCCGCGGTAATAGTCAGCGCATTGTTGAAAAGCCCCAGATCGAGACCGATATCGGTGATCGTGCTGGTTTCCCAACGCACATTCGGGTTACCCTTGCTATAAATGGTATAGGTAGGATTGGCCGTCGTACCAAAGGGATAAAAGCCGGTCGTACCTATCAGAGAAGCATAACCGTAATTCGGTATTTCCTGGTTCCCCAGCTGCCCGACACTGGCCCTTACCTTCAGCAGGGATATTTCTTTTATGTTCTGTATAAAGGCCTCCTTATCGAGCCGCCATCCGACCGAACCCGAATAAAAATTCCCATATCGGTTGTTGGGGTCCAGTCTCGAAGACCCGTCCCGCCGGAAATTAAAGGTCGCCAGGTACTTGTCATCATACGAATACCCCAGCCTGCCGAATAGCGAGGTCAGCGCCCAATTGGTCTCGTTGCCACCTACGCCCGGCGTCAGCCCCGTGCCATTGCTGAGGAACTGAAAATTAGGCGTCTGGTTCGGATAACTCGTCTGCGAGGCAGATAACAGCTTCGTATCGTTATAGACGATTTCCGTACCCGCCAGTATGTTTACGATACTCTTCCCCATGATCCAGTCATAGGTCGCCGTATTGGTCCAGTTGTAATTGAAATTATTCGTATACGACTGCGAAAGACTATTGGGAGAGTTTTGCACACGCCCCTGCGGCCCCGCTCCACCTCCTCCCCAGGTCGGGAAGAACTGTTTGTATTCCGTCAGGATCTCATTCGTTCCAAGATCCGACCGGATCTTTAAATGGTTGATAGGTGTGATCTCCAAAAAGATATCCCCCAGAAGCGTATAGTTATAGAAATTACGGTCGGTATTGGCCGCCAGTCCCACCGGGTTTAGCCCATCTCCAAAAAAGACGGTCGGGTTGGGGAGATCGACATACTGACCAAACTTGTCATAAACCGGTGTCGCAGGTGTCCGGAACAACGCATACCGCATAACACTGGCACCAGGATTACCCGCACCAGCTCCCAGGTTATACCCATCACCCGAGCTTCCCACCTGCCGCGTTTTTGTATACGCCAGGTTCATATTGATCCCGGCTTTGAAGATCTTCGACAGGGTACTCGATATCGCCGTATGGATATTCGCCCGGTCGTTGGAGCTGTTCTCGATCAGCCCTTTCTGCGAAAAATACGCGGCAGATACAATATACCGGGTGTTGTCATTCCCTCCGCTGATAGACAGCTGGGCATTCGCCAGCGGCGCCGGCTTCAGCACTTCCTTCTGCCAGTTGACATTTGGCAAACTGTCCAGCATCCCCAACGGGATCGTTGTCCTGCCGTCATTCACAGCCGCAATATTATAGGCGTTGACATATTGTTTGGTGTTCGCCATCTTTATCAGATGCCCCCGCTCCTGAACGCCTCCATAGGCATTAAGACTCAGCTTCGGCTTGCCCGAAGAACCCTTCTTCGTCGTGATCACCACGACCCCGTTGGAAGCCCTCGCTCCATAGATAGAGGCAGAAGAGGCATCCTTCAGGACGCTGATACTTTCGATATCATTGGGAGATATTTCATTGATGCCATCCTTGGTAGGGATCCCATCCACGATGTACAAGGGGTCATTATTATTGATCGTTCCGACACCACGGATCCGGACATTTACTCCATCACCAGGAGCGCCAGTTACCTGGGTTATCGCCACACCGGCCGCCTTACCCTGCATGATCTGGTCTGCGCCGCCGACAGGTATATCGTTGATATCCTTGGCGCTGATGACAGACACCGCTCCGGTAAGGTCCTTCTTCTTTGACGTACCGTAACCGATCACTACCACCTCATTAATACTCCCGGCTAATGGCTGAAGAGTCACGGATATCCGGACCCTGCCCTCGATCGACACTTCCTGTTGCTGGTAACCCACATAAGACACAATAAGGGCAGTCGCGCTTTCCGGCACCACCAGCACAAAATTCCCGCTGCTGTCCGTATGAGTGCCATTCGTCGCCCCCTTGATCGTAATGGAGGCTCCATACAAAGGTTCGCCCGAAGCACTCACCACCGTTCCCGTGATCCGCAGATCGGTTTCTGCCATTACACCGGTCTGCCCCGTAGACAGCCCCGTCACATTCGCGGACCGCGGCGTCACCACGATCAGGTTACCCGCCATCAATTGGTAAGACAGCGGCGAGTTCCGCAGCACATTGTCCAGGATCTGCGGAACAGTCCGGTCGACGGCCGTCACATCGAACTTTTCCTTCCTGGGCAAGGTCTCGTCCTTGTAGACAAAAGTGTAATTGCTTTTCTTCTGCAACAGATCGAAGAACTGGACCCAGCTGATACCTTTTTCCGTGATGGTCAACTTGTCCTGAGAACGAACATTTGCTGAAACCTGCATGAACAATAGCAGAAAGGCGAGGGACAGCTTCATAAGCAGAATCGTTTTGTGCAGAATCGGATGGTCAGTCAGGGATGCCCTAACGTTTTTTTTCATACATTTGAAATGTTGAGGTTAAATAATCAGAAACCTGAGATCCCGCCAGAGATTAGGTTCATTACATGATTATACCCAACGCAGGAGGTGTGTCAGCACCTCTTGTTTCGTTTTAGGCCAGCACCAGGCTGACCTACTTTTGTTGGGCAAGCTTTTATCGTTTTATTCTACCAGATATGGATCATATCATTCTCCTTTTTATAGTGAAACCCAAGTATCACCTGTAAAGCCTTCATCACATTCTCTACCGGCTGATCCTTGAAATAACCCGTCAGCATCTGCTGCTGATACCGGTCGTTGTCAAACCGTATCCGGATATTATACCACCGCTCCATCCGGGCCGCAACCTCCCCCATCTGCTCATTCCTGAACACCAGTTTGTCTTCGACCCAGGATGTTTCGACAATAGTGCCATACGTGGAATCCGGCGCCACCGGCCGAAGCTTGATCACATCTCCCACAGGCACACTCTTCTTCTCAACCGCAATACTTACCTTCTCGCTGGGACGCAGGACAATGGTCTGTTTCTGTCTTCCCTTGACATCGATCTCCACCTTCCCATTTATTAAGGTGGTCTCTATAGCAGAATCTTCAGGATACGCCCGCACATTCAGCGTGGTACCCAGCACTCTCACATCCACCTGCCCGGTATGTATGATAAAGGGATGTTTGGGATCATGACGCACATCAAAGAATGCCTCACCCTGGAGGGTTAGCTCCCTTTTCCCAGCCAAAAAACTATCGGCATAGACAACCTTACTACCCGCATTCAGCCACAGCTTCGAGCCATCGGGTAGCTCCTGGTAAGAACGGGTGCCATATTTGGTGACGATCTCCTTCGCCTGTACCACGGCCTGTCTCTCTTCCCCTTCGCCCTGTTTGGAATGCCAGTACAACACCCCTGTCGTAGCTACGACCAACATACTGGCAGCCACCAGCCATCGCTTCCAACTCTTCCCGGCTCCGGTTCCTTCATCTGCAAGCTCACTCCCCATTCCATCCACCTCAGTTCCCACCCCCTCCGTCCGCGGCACCACCTTCATCTCCCTATAACGTGATTCGACCGGGCTCTTCCACTGCTGCAAACCCTTCTCCAGCATAGCTTGCTCCTCCTCAGCCGACAACCCTGTCTGCGGTTGATCCCGTATCGACAACAGGACCCGTATAACCTCTACTATCCGGGGATTAGCCAGTTTGTTCCACTCCAGCTCCTCGAGTTCTTCCGAAGTCAATTCGCCAGCCAGATATCTTCCCAATAAATACCCAATCCTATCCTGATCCATACCATGTACGAAACCATTTTTTCAAAAAACCCCTAAATGAAAATAAAAAAATCTAGCTTTATAGAGTCAATGGACTCCGCACTAAACATAATACCGGCGGTAAAACGCGGTCTCAACGATGAGCTAGCCTTTGAAAAAGTGTACAGACAATACTTTATTCGTCTGTTCCGCTTTTGCTTTTCCATCGTCCATCAGAAGGAGGCAGCCGAAGAAATTGTCAACGATGTTTTCTTATACCTTTGGAAACGAAGAGAACAGTCCGGCGATATCAAAAACCTCGAGGCCTATCTGTATATAGCCACCAAAAATCTTTCTCTCAACTATCTACGCGATAATCATTTCCTGCATCTCGTAGACGAGGACATCAATGAATATATCGGTCAATACGTAAAACTGGAAGTTACCCCGGGGTCCATGATGGAAAGTGCGGAAACCGTACGTCAGCTACAAACAGCGATTGACGAACTGCCCCCAAGGTGCAAATTGATCTTCAAGCTCATCAAAGAAGATGGCCTGAAGTATAAAGACGTAGCCGCCTTACTAAATATTTCGGTAAAAACAGTGGAAGCACAGCTGGCCATCGCGATGAAAAAGATCATTTATTCATACCAGTCGTAAATGCGGTTTCCAATAACATTTACCATGATCGCACATTTTGGGGAATCCGTTTCCCAGTCTTCGCCGCGTCTTTTCATCAGACCACAATAGACATTGTTAAGGAACACCTGGAAGGTCGTAGGTATCCTGTTCTGAAGCCCACCCAGCAAAGGCTTGATCTCGCCATTATAATGCTTGCCGTCATATTCGAATTTGATAGGAAATCTGTTAAACATAAATGGAGTATTTGAGAGAACCTGCCTGACGGCAGGTTCTCGGTTTCGAATCTTAGAGCGATGATCTGTGATTAGGTTTATCGCGTTGGTGTTTTTTATTTTTCCCCTTTGCAACTATCTGGGTCTGAAGGTCGGAGTCATAGGGCGCTGACACCCCATGTTTGTCGTCAGGCTTGCCCAGCCCCATGGCAGGCCCGCCTTTGGCGCCCATATCCCTTTCTTCATCCGCATTGCTGGTCGAAAAACCACCAGCATCTGTTTTTGGATTTGGCATAACTTCAAATTTTAGTGAGATAATAAAGGAAGGAATAAAAATATTATGCCAGCACATCTCTGCCCGCTCTATACAAGCTGCATTGCCACCATCAGCGCTGCCGCCAATGGCCCTGAAGCCGCCTGCCCCCTTAAAGGGTTCCCTATCTGATCTGCGGAAAAGCCATACCCGTGATCTTGCGATAAAGATCCACGGCAAAAAGATCGGTCATGCCCGAAATAAAATCCACAACAGACTGCATATCATTGTACAAATGACCAGCCTCGCCAGTAATGAGGAATTGCTTGGATATAAGCTGCAGTAATTTCTCCGATTTAACACTACGATGGTTGAGTATGGCCCCAAAAAACTCTTTCAGCATCCCCCCAATGACATTGTAACCCGCGATCTCAATTTCAACCACGCTTCGGTGATTGTATATATGCTGCACAGAGAAAGCATCGATCTTTTTCATCAGCGCCAGCTCCCGTTCAGGCAGGTAGTCGATCAGCGATTTCCCTACCCCGCCTTCCAGGAGTAAAGCTTCCTTTTCCATGAATATATCGCGTACCCTATAAAGAAGCAGGTTGATCAGCATCGCCCGGAGATATTGCACTTTCTGATTGTCGTCATTGATGCTGTAAAAGGTTTTCTCCACCTTCTCCCGGGAATTATATCCCTTTTCATCGTCAAAAAAAGACAGGAACAGATCCCTTATCGTTTCTATAGAAATAATGTTCAGCCGGTGAGCATCCTCAAAGTCGATGACCCGATAACAGATATCGTCAGCCGCCTCGACAAGATAAACAAAAGGATGTCGTGCAAAAACGTTTTTGCCAACTTCAACCTGAGGAATACCCAGCTCCTTTGCTATCGTTTTATAGGTATTGATCTCCGAATCAAAAAAACCCGATTTCTTAGTGATCAGCTGTTGTTTGTTAAAGCCATTCAACGAGTCCGATGGGTATTTTACGATCGATGCCAGGGTGGCGTAGGTCAGCCGGAATCCACCCAGGGCCCTTTCATTGAAGTTATGGGTCAGCGTCCGGAAAGCATTGGCATTCCCTTCAAAATACAGGAAGTCCCTTTGCTGATTGGGAGTCAGTTCGGTTTCCATACGTCTTTTGCCCTCCCCCGTCAGCTCCCGGAAGAAATTGCGGATCGCATCTTCCCCCGAATGACCAAAAGGCGGGTTACCGATATCGTGGGCCAGACAGCCCGCCGCGATCACCGACGGCAGCTCGTATTTATAAAATTCTTTAAAGTCATCCCCTATCCCCGGATATTTATCGCCTATCGCATCCCCTACAGCCTTCCCGAGGGACCTGCCTACAGAAGCCACCTCCAGACTATGCGTCAACCGGTTATGGACGAACACCGGCCCCGGAAGTGGAAAAACCTGGGTTTTGTTTTGAAGACGGCGAAAGGCAGAGGAAAAAATGATGCGGTCATAATCCCGCAGGAAAGAGGTCCGGACAACCCCATCCGGTCCCACCGACCCCGGCACCCCCTTTATGGCCGCCGAGACCGACCCCGTTCGTAAAGGACTATACAGCTGCTGCCAATTCATTTTTTCCATCGGACGCAAATATAGGGTAGCAGGGCGACTTCCCCTATCGCCCGGGCTTATAATTGACCACATTGCTCAACACCCCAATCCCATCGATGGAAATATCCACCCTATCCCCCGGCGCCAGCGTAAATTCATTCCCCGGCACCAGACAAGTCCCCGTCATCAAAAAACACCCATAGACAAAATCAGTCTCCTTATACAACCATTCCGCCAGTTCCGTCAATTTCCGCTTGATCTGGCTGATGGCTACCTCTCCGGCATAAACAGATTGGTTATCCCGGTAGATAGACATCCGGATAATAGTGGTAAGGGGTATAGGACTGGCAGGTACATAAAGACAAGGTCCCAGCGCAGCACTGCGCTCATAAACCTTCGCCTGCGGCAAATAAAGAGGATTCTCCCCTTCGATGCTCCTGGAGCTCATGTCATTCCCGATGGTATAAGCCTCTATCTGCCCCCTGCTATTGATAAAAAGAGTCAGTTCCGGCTCCGGCACATTCCATTCCGAGTCACGACGGATATATACTTCCTCACCATCAGCAGCAACCCGATGCGCCTGCGACTTAAAGAACAGCTCGGGCCGCTCAGCCACATAGACCTTATCATAAAAGTCGGCACCGCCCGAGTCCTTCGATTCTTCCATCCGGGCATCCCGGCTGCGCAGATAAGTGACACCCGCCGCCCATACCTCCTGCGACCCGATCGGAGCCAACACCCCCTCCTTCAACCACACCCGGGCCTCTTCCGCAGTTACACCCACTACCTTCGCCGTCAACACCCCTTCCACCAGCCACAATAAATAACCATGTAAACCCTCCCGGTTGATCAACAGATCCCAATCCTGTTCGATCCGGTAATACTTACCTTCCGTTTCAAGTATATTTCCTTTTTTAGTCTTATATAATTTCATGACTTTATTTTATTTGGTGTATCTGGTGGCGTCACCGACAGGGTAAAATTATAAAAAAGGATTTCGTCTTTTTTAATATGCCGGGGACCGCTATAATTATTCGCCAGCATAGACTTCCCTTTGATCCCGATATCGATGCCCCCCTTCCCTTCATTAGACCAGAAAGCAGGGATCAAAAGCGTATATCGGAGACCGGCATTGTTCGTCCCGATCCATACTCCCGTCTCCTTTTCATTTTTCGTATCCCATTTCCAGTGATACATACTATCCGGATGATACTCCCCATTCAACCCCACCCCTACCGCATACTTCGCCACTCCTTTTTCAAATGGGATATGCATCACAATATCCTTCAGGTCCACGTCCTGGAAAGCCTTTATCCGAACCGCATACTCCAGTTCCCCATCCGCCTGCATCGTTGCTGCCACATTCATATCCAATATTTCCGACTCACTATAGCCAAACCATGCCAGCCCGGTTGAAGAACGTATCTCAAAATGTATCGGCCTGCTCTTCAATCGAATATCCTTCCCATCGGCCAAAGAAGTAAAATGAAAGTGAATATTCTCCGCCAGGATATTCGTCGGCTGACCCGTCGTATCCTTCCCGTCCGCCGTAAAAAACGATGTTATCTGCTGTGGAAATCCTTGCGGGCTCAGTAATATCCGCCGCCCCCAAAAGCTGATCAGGCTATCGCCCTGTAAATGAAGTGGAAAAGCTTTTCTCTGCGCATCCGCCGCGCCAGCCCAAAGAATAATAAGAAGTGTAAATGACAGGCAATACTTTTGCATGCCTGAAAGATAAGAGTTTTGTCAAAAACTAAATGAAATAAGCATCGGGGAATTATTTTATTATCCCATGTGCTCTCAATGATTTCTGAAGATGCGGATTGCTAAGCGTCTCATTTGCCCTCTTCACATCATCTGGAACTGGTGTTACACCGGGAATAAAAGGGGTCTCCACCCAAAAAATAGTATCTATATTCTTTTTCTCTTTAAGTGCTCTCCTGACACTTTCCTCGTCTTTCATTTTAACAAATTTCATACAACAAATTTAATCAATTCTTTTAATTAAAAAACCAAAATATGCAATAGCCGCCCTGGGATGAAAGGGAATACTGTCAAGGTCATCCCCCATTTTTATTACCCCCCAAATCTCAAATAATTTACTGAAAATCGGATAATAAATTTTCAAAGTTCTGTTATACAATCTTGTACGCTCCACCGTACTTCCCTCGAAGTAAATCCAAACCTCCGGACGGGAAGATGTAAAATTATTTATAATCGACACAACGGTAGCCAATACCCTCCTGATATCTCCGTTATCAGATACTGTAACATAATCTATCGATCCATCCGGCAATCGATCTCCAAAACTGAGGTTCATAACATTCGGCGATCCTGTAGGAATAAAATCAACCACTTTCTCTATGCTCCTTTTCCCAACACTGGTAAACGTAAACCTGCCTGAGGTCAACGGATCAAATTTATACGGCGAGGTAGTCATAAACCAAATATTTGAGCATTAAATTTACCAAATATATTAGCACGTAAAAAATGAAAAAAGGCCATGCAACCGCATGGCCCTCCCCCAAAAATAATATCTAAAGATCTATTCTCCTCCCCCTCCAAACCCTCCATTCAATAAATTCCCAAAAAACAGCGCATTCAAAAAAAGCCGGTTCGTCCCAAGCCAATAGCTCCTATACGTCGGATCATCCGCAAACAGCACCACCGTCCCCGCTCCCTCCGCAGACGTCACAATAGCCGCAGAATTATTAACCCTGCCAATATTTTCCTTCGACGCATATCCATTCACAAACGAGTTGCCCGTATACCTCGCCACCGTCGCATACCTGTTCCGTGACGGCAACAATATCGTAGGCCCATTCTTATTGATAAAAAGCCGCCGGTCATTGATCCCAAAACCAATGGGATTCGAAATGTCCAGGTCAGATTGAAATATAGCCCCATTGATCCTCTTCGCGCCTTCCACATCCTGCTGACGGGAATAATCCAGCCGATCCCCATCACCACCACCGCGCCGCCCGGAACCGGACCGCAAACTATCCCCACCAGCGCGTGCACCCGACCGCACACTATCTCCCCCAACCTTCGCCACCGGCGCGGCAGCACCACCCTCACCACGAGCCACCGGCGCCCCACCCGGCACAGCCACCGTCGCCGCAACCTCACCCCCACGTCTATCCGCAAACAGCGGATCAAGCAACGCCGCATGCGCGATCTCCTGCCTCACCGCCCAGGCCGTAGCAGTCTGAAAAGTGATCAGCGTCCCCCCTTCCGTAACCCAATCCTTTATCTTCCCCACCACCGTCTTGTCCCACTCAGCATAATTGCCCCCTACCAGCACCAGCGTATTATACTTCTTCAACGAAGCCCTTTGAAACGCACTCACATCGATCTTTACAAGCGGCAGCCCCAACTGCTGATTCAGCAGGAACCAAACCTGGCCCGCCTCCTCCGAATTGACACCCTGCCCAAAGGCTATCGCCACCTCCGGCTTACGCACAGCCCGTATATTGCTGCTGCCAAGGTCAATGCCCGCCGCATTAAAGCCCGTGGTCGCACCCGTGATCTTTACCCCAAAACGCACCGCAACCCCCTGCAACAGCCGATACAGAGAGTCAGAACCAACAGCCTGCGAAGCCACCGGGATAACCAGCGTCCCATACCCATAGGCCTGCTTCCCTCCCCCATTCACATTCGCAGTAAACGGCTTAAAAGCCGTCTTCACCAGCAATCCCTGCTTCAATAGCTCATACAACACCGACGAAGCATTGTATTCCGACCAGGACAGCAGATAGGCATAACCCGACACCCCACCAACGACCTGCCCCACCAAAGGACGCACAGCCGTCACCAGTTCCCCCTTCGAAAACGCAGCCGCAGTAACCTTCGCATATTGCAGCCCGTAAGCATGGATCACAGACCACCCGGTATTATCATAAAAGATGCTGTCGGTTAATTTATTCTCTTCAAATAAAGAATGCACGATCCGATAATTCGCCTGCTCGGACGGAACCCAAAAAGCCTTCCCCTTCTCAAACCGCTTCCCCTCAAGAGAAAGATTCTCTGTCAGCTCATACACCTTCACCCGGTGCCGAAGCAAAAGATCAAGGAACTTAGCCGTCAGCGATTCATCCCGGCTATCCCCAAAGACAAAAGCTTTGTCCGGATTTGCACGAGCCTGATCCAACGCAGTTTTGAAAAACTCCTTCTGCAATTTGAACAGCCCCTCTTTTTCAGCCACCGCCCCACGCACCGTCGCCAGACCAGTCACAAGATGATTACGGATCGTAAACGGGAAGGTCAGCAAGCCATTCGTCGTTTCCCGGTTGATCCCCCCGGAACTCGCCTCCTCAAAAGTAGCCCCCACCCCGCCATAGAACTTCGGATAGGTAGACCCATATATCGGCGATAAATTATCGTAGTTCTCCTTCGTAAAATATAAAGACCCGATCTCATCCAGCGCCTTCGCCTGGTACTTCGCAAGAACAGCATTGAAATCATAAACGTCCTGCGGAATGATCGGACTCTGATGACTCTTCGGCGTCGGCTCAAAATAGTAGGTCGCATTGGCACCCTGCTCGTGAAAGTCGATCTGAACATTGGGATACCACTGATGAAAGAATTCCAGCCGGTTCTTGCTCTCCACCTGCGTAACACTCAGCCAGTCCCGGTTCAGGTTGTTCAGATAATGATTGCTCCTTCCACCCGGCCATATCTCCAGGTGCTCCTTGTCATTCCCATCCGCAACAGGAGGCCAGGACTTATAAGAGTTATACCAGTTCGCCGCGCGATCCCGGCCATCCGGATTCAACGACGGATCGATAAAGACAACCGCCTCTTTCAACCACTGCTTCGTCTCCTCACTCTGGCTCGCCACAAGATAGTAAGCAGTCAGCAGACTCACCTCCCCGCTGGAAGTTTCATTGCCATGCACACTATAACCCAAAAGTACCACCACAGGCGCAGTAGCCGCTACCACCGGCTTGGAAGGATCGACAAGCGTCGCATGCTCCTGCCTGATCTGCTCCAGCCGGCCATAGTTCTCGGTAGAAGTAATAGTCGCAATGATCTGCGGCCTTTCCTCATACGTCTTCCCTATCACCTGGATATGTATCTTTGGCGAGACCCGCGCCAGCTCATTAAAATACGCTACGATCTGGTCGTGGCGCGTATAATGCGAACCGATAGGATATCCTAAGAACTGCTCCGGAGTCGGTATCGCAGGGTCAAAACTGCCCTTGCCCGCAAAATAATAGTTGGTCTGGGCAGAAACGGTAGAACCCGATCCAAAGATCAAAGTCGCCAAAACGAATAAAACGCTAAGCTTCATATTGCTGTTATTTGTAAGTTTTAATATCCAGGATTATTCTTCCCGCCCAGATCTGGGTCCGACAGTACGTCCGACAAAGGCAGCGGGAACAACCAATAGTTGGTATTCGTCAGCCCCAATACAACACCCGCCCTCTGCGTCCGGACCAGATCGAACCAACGATGTGCCTCAAAAGCAAATTCCACGCTGTTCTCATCTTCTATCGCCTGCAACAGATCGGCCTGCGTCGATGCCGTCGAAGCCGGCACACCCGCACGCGCACGAATCGCATTCAGATCAGTCAGCGCTCCGCTGAGATCACCCAGATGCGCCTTTGCCTCCGCCCGGATAAGATACAGTTCCGCTATCCGGATGACATAGGAAGGATCAGTGCTTGTCGACGTCGTATTATACAACACTCCATAAACCGAAGTGCCGGAACCCGAGATCAGAGCCTTTCTGCTTCCCCCGATAGAAGGATCATTCAGTTTAGTCACAATAGAAGCAGAAGGTTTCAGCGTATACTGACCGCCAGCCGAACTCGGATACCAGAGATTCCAGAAACTATTCTTGTCATTAGCCGAAAAACTAAGCTCAAATACCGATTCCGCACTCAGAAAAGGCGATGAGAAAAACGTCTGATAAGGTGTCACCAGCGAATATTTTGTATTCGCGATCACCTTGCTTGCATACACAGAAGCCGAATCCCAGTTCTGACGATAAAGATCAAGTCTCGCCCGCAATGCCCGCGCAGCACTCTTCTGCGCCCTGTTACGCGTAGTAGCATCCTCAGGCAGCAGCAGTTCAGCCTGGGTAAGATCAGCCTGCACCTGCGCATAAGTTGCGTCTGGCGTACTTCTGGCAACCCCTTTCAGACTACTCAGGTCTTTAGTCGGCGCCAGCTGAAGCTGTACTCCTCCCCATCCCCGGCCAAGATCAAAATACCCCAGCGCCCGGATAAAATAAGCCTCTCCCAATATAGAGCTCTTTTCCGTAGCCGTCAGCAACGGATCGGTCACCGCCGGCACATAGGCGATGACGTTATTGGCAGCATTGATGGCCTTATAGATAAGCTGGTAAGTCGCTACAGTAGTGACATTATCCGCCGGTACCGCATTTTGATCCAATTGCAGATATTGACTCAGCGTTCCGTTAAAGATGACATTGTCCGCCGTGATAGTCCCAAGCACAATATAATTGGCACTACTCCCCGTATAATAGTTCTGCACACCATCATAGGCGCCAAGTATAGCCGCCCGGGACGTACCCAGATCCGTAATGGACTGTCCCGCGGGCAAAGCATTGTTCGGATTTTCCGTCAGGAATTTCTTACAGGACGAAGCTGTAACCAAAAAAAGAAGTACTATATATATCGATCTCATTATAAAAGAATTAAAAGGTGACATTTAAACCAACCTGGATAGTACGCGGTTGCGGAACAGTAGCCCAGTCATAACCCTGCGTATTCTGGTTATTACTCTGCGAGCTGACCTCCGGATCTAGCCCCAGGTAGTTGGTGACCGTAAAAAGATTGGTCGCCTGCACATAGGCGCGGGCGTTATTCAGCCGCAGCCGGCGGATAAGCCCCTGAGGGAATGTATAGCCAACCGAAATAGTCTTCAGCCGAAGGAAACTGCCATCCTCCAGGTACCTGCTGCTAAGACTGGCGACATTCCCGCCATAGTTGTTGGCAGCTCCGTCGTTCTGCGCCGGGTTGCTGCTATAGGTCGTCATCCGCGGGATATCTGTCTTGTCGCCCACCTTCTGCCACCGCTCCAGCTGCCTCGGCACAAACCCGATATTGGCCTGCGTCCCGCCATGCACCATAAAGAAATCATTCATGTTCATGATCTTGTTACCCTGCTGGAAATAAAAGAAGAAGCCAAGGTCAAAAGCCTTATACGTTAGATTATTGTTGAGGCCGCCCGTATATTTCGGCAGGGCATTTCCCACGATCTCCCGGTCAGCAGCCGTGATAGAGCCACTTTTATCCACGTCATCATATACCGCATTACCCGTCTGCGGGTCTACATAAAGCTGCTTGTACAGCCAGAAAGAGTTGACCGCATACCCCTTCCGGAGAATAGAGGTATTCCTTCCGGACGCACCCTGCGCGATATCCGATGCCAGCTTGACAATCTTGTTCCGGTTGGCCGATACGTTGAAATCGGACGTCCAACGGAAATCACGCGATTCGATGTTCACCGAATGCAGGGTTAGCTCCACCCCCCTGTTCCGGACCGCTCCATAGTTCTGCAGATAAGTGGTGAAACCCGAACGCGAAGGCACCGGTACGTTGAGCAAAAGATCATACGTGTATTTGTTATAATAGTCAAACGTTACACTAAGCCGTTTTTTCAAAACAGAGAATTCTGTCCCTACATCCACCTGTCTTGTCGTCTCCCAGGTAAGATCGGGATTCGCCAGCTGGCTGGGCGATGTACCCGGACTGTTCAGATAATTGGCACCCCCCGTCGAAAGACCAAGGGCTGCATAGGAACCGATGCCATTCTGATTGCCCGTCAAACCCACACTCGCCCTGAACTTCAGCTCATCAAAAAGGTTCCAGCGCTGCACAAAGCTTTCCTGGCTGGCCCTCCAGGTGATACCACCCGACGGGAAATACCCCCATCGTTTGTTGACGCCAAATTTGGAAGATCCATCCGCCCGGATACTTCCATCAAGCGTATATTTATTGTCATAGGTATAGCTTGCTTTTCCAAAGAAAGAAACCAGCTTGGCCGTAGCAGAAGAAGAAGAGCCCGTCGTCGTTGCCGCCGAAGAGATAGCCGTTATGCTGTTGCCCGGAAACCCCTGCCCCGTAGCGCTGGTGGTTTTATTCACCACTGAATTGACAGTATTCCCCACCAGGGCATTGATGGTATGTTTCCCCTCGCTGCCAAACGACCGGATAAAGGTCAGCACCTGTTCGTTGGTATATACATAGTTCTTTGTTTCATACGAAGCCGCAGAGCCAAGCGTTGCAATCCCCGCGCTGATCAGCGTATTCGCATAGTTATTTTCGTATTCGTCATTGTTGTCCACACTCCAGCTGCTGCGCAATTTCAAACCCGGTAAAAAAGTATATTCCCCGAATATATTACCGATCGTACGCCAGCCGACAGCCTTGTTGTTAAGATTGTTGATCAGCGCGATATGATTGTCAAAACTGCCATATCGGGCATAAGTGCCATCCGGCTTGAAGATCGGCAGATAGCTGCGCACAAACAGCGCTGAATTAATAACCCCCTGCGGATTATTGTCATTGCTGCTCAGGTTGCGGTAGCTCCGGCTGATATTGATACTGGTCCCGACCTTCAGTTGCGAGCTGATATAATTATCGTAATTGAAACGTACCGTATATCGTTCGTAGTTGGAAGGACGTACCACAGACTCCTGCTTAAAATAACCTACGCCAGTATAAAAAGTGCTCTTATCTGTGCCCCCCTGCACAGCCAGTTCATAATTGGAAGTGGCGGCCGTCCGGAAAAGATCCTTGAAACGATCATAGGTCGGCAACGTGTCCGGATTGGGAAATGGCAGCGCGACCGTCGAAGGGTCCTGCCCCTTGTCGATAGCCGTGTTACGCACCGATTCATTCGCCAATAGTCCCGTCTGCGGGCCATTCGTGACCTTGAACTTCTTTATGGCATCCCCCCAGCCATGATACGCATTCAGCGTCACCCGCGGAGCTGCACCCAATCGCCCCCGCTTCGTAGTGACAAGGATAACCCCGTTCGCGCCCAGCGAACCATAGATTGCGGTCGCGCTGGCATCCTTTAATATCTGGATATTTTCTATATCAGATGGGTTTAGATCGGCCAGCGGATTGGAAGCCTGCTGATTGCCGATGGAAGTCTGGACAGGGTCGGTATTGCTGACAAATACCCCGTCGATGACATACAAGGGATCGACAGACGCATTGATCGAATTGTTCCCCCTTACCCGGAAGGTGACACCTCCACCAGGCACCCCGGAATTGGCCAGTACCTGCACCCCTGCTGCCTTTCCCTGCAACAGCTGATTAAAACCCGCAGCAGGCGAGTTCTTGATCGCATCACCGCTGACACTGGTGATAGAGCCCGCAATGAATTTTCTGTTCTGCGTACTATACCCCGTAACAATGACGTCCTCCAACTGCCGGTTGTCCTTCCTCAAAAAAATAGAGCTTGCATTACGCGCATCGATAGACAATGTCTCATAGCCGGAATGACTTATAATAAGCGTCCTGTCACCCGTACCAAGCAAAAGCCGGAATGATCCATCCGGCCCCGTAGTCGTTCCCCGATGCGTCCCCTTCACAACGACACTGGCGCCGCTCAGTCCCCCCTTCTCCTCCTCGGAAGTTACTCTCCCTGTAACTGGCGTCTCCTGCGCGGCAGCGGAAAAATGAAAAATAAATAAGCTAAAAAGAACAAGTGTAAATACTTGTATTAGATGAGGTCGAGCAGTAAACATTTGGTCAGCGATTTTGTTGTTTTCTATTAGTCCACTAAATCAGTAGACAAATATATTAACTAACTGTTGACACTACAAAAAAATACTTATAAAATCTTCGTTTTGAAGTATATTTGTCATTACTACACCTAAATAACATACTACTTAATAACACTACAAATGTCACCCATCGCTATTTATCACGAACACCCCGACTGGTTCAAACCTCTTCTCGAAGAGCTCAGCAACAGGGGAATTCCGTACACCCGCTTTAACCCGACCCAACACAACTTCGCCATCGAAGAGCCAAAACCCGATTTCTCCTTATTCTTCAACCGCATGAGCCCCTCCGCCTATCTCCGCGATGGCATCCAGGGCATGTTCTATACCTTATATTATCTTAAACATCTCGAAACACTGGGCGTCCCCGTCGTCAACGGCTACAAAGCCTGGACCTTCGAAACATCCAAGGCCCTCCAATTGCAGCTGATGCAATCCCTGGGTATCAAATATCCAAAAGCACACGTAGTAAATCACCCCTCACAACTCGAAGCAGCCGCAAAAGGACTTCGCTTCCCCGTCGTCGTAAAAGCCAACATCGGCGGCAGCGGCGCCGGCATAACAAAATATCAGACCCTCGAAGACCTCCGCGCTGCCGTAGCCGAAGGCAACCTCGATTTCGGCGTCGACCATACAGCCCTGCTGCAGGAATTCATCCCCGCCCGCGATGGTTACATCACCCGCGTAGAGACCCTGGGTGGAAAATTCCTCTACGCCATTCGCGTATACCTCACCGGCGATACATTCAACCTCTGCCCGGCCGATATCTGCCAGACAAATACAGGGGTCGAGCTGGTACGCAACGCCTGCGCGCTCGACGCACCAAAAAATGGACTAAAAGTCGAAGCCTATACCCCACCTCCCAATGTCATCAAAACCATCGAGACCATCGTACAACAGTCGGGCATCGACGTCGGCGGTATCGAATACATCATTGATGACAGGGATGGAGAATTATTATACTATGACGTCAACGCCCTCTCCAACTTTGTTGCAGACGCCGTCAATGTCATCGGATTTAACCCACACCACAAACTGGTGGATTACCTGGAGAAAAGAGCCGGTATAAAAACAGGAAGCCTTTTGGCTCACGCTTAAACCAACTAACCATTATGCGATACGGATACTGGATGCCCGTTTTTGGCGGCTGGCTGCGCAACGTCGAAGACGAGCACATGCCCACGACCTGGGAATATGTCAAAAAGCTGGCTATACGAAGCGAAGAGATCGGCTTCGACCTCGCCCTCATCGCCGAGTTATACCTCAATGATATCAAAGGAGAACAGGCACCCTCCCTCGATGCCTGGTCAACAGCAGCCGCACTTGCAGCCGTTACCCACAAACAGGAGTTGATGGTAGCCGTTCGGCCCACCTTTCATAACCCGGCCCTGCTTGCCAAACAAGCCGCAAACATCGACCATATCAGCAATGGTCGCCTTTCCCTCAACGTCGTCAGCTCCTGGTGGCGCGATGAAGCCACGAAATATGGCATCGGCTTCGAACAACACGACGACCGCTACGCCCGAACAGCTGAATGGCTGACCGTGCTCAACGGCGTCTGGAATGAAGATGGCTTTACCTTCAACGGTAAATTTTACCAGGTCGCCAATAATACCCTTCAGCCAAAACCCCTCTCCCGCCCCAGACCAGCACTCTACGCCGGCGGAGAGTCGGATGCCGCAAAAGACCTGATCTCGACTATCTGCGACGGCTATGTCATGCACGGCGATACCCCCGAAACCATCGGCAAAAGGATCAGCGACATGAAGGAAAGAAGAGAAAAGAAAGGCCTCCCGCCCCTGAAATACGGCGTTGCCGCCTACAGCATCATCCGCGACAACGAAACCGAACTAAAAAAAGAGATCCAGCGGATCACCAACGTACAGCCAGGCAGCGCCGGCTATAATAACTACCAGCAATGGCTGTCCGGCACACAGCTGGAACAGAAAGTATCCCTCGAAGATTATTCCGTCTCCAACCGCGGCCTCCGCAGCGGTCTACTAGGCACACCAGCCCAGGTCGAAGACCATATCGGAGAATTCGAAAAAGCCGGAGTAGACTTCTTCCTCCTCCAATGCAGCCCGCAGCTGGAAGAGATGGAGAGATTCGCAGAAACGATCATCAACAAAGAACAATACGCCTAAACACATGAGAAAACTTCTCCTTATTCTTGCAAGCATAGCCACAAGCTATGCTTCTTCTTTTGCACAAACCTCCCCCATCACCATAAAACCCTCCCCCACCCTCCACGGCCCCGAAAAAGGCTCTCTCCTCATCATCGGCGGCAACGTCGGCTCCACCACCTCCATATGGAATAAATTCACCGAACTCGCCGGCGGAAAGGACAAAGCAAAGATCGTAGTCGTCACAGCCGCATCAGGCGACTCCGCAGCTTATGATCAAAAAGACGTGGATGAAATAAAACACCAAACCGGCATCAGCAACGTTACCCTCCTTCACACCAACGACCTCAAAGAAGCCAACAGCGAAAAATTCATCACACCCCTAAAAGACGCAACAGGGGTCTATTTCGTCGGCGGCCGCCAGTGGCGCATCGCAGATTCCTACCTCAATACCCTCACCCATCAGGCCTTCCTCGATGTCCTCAGCCGCGGCGGGGTCATCGCAGGCAGCTCCGCCGGCGCCTCCATCCAGGGCTCCTTTCTCTGGCGCGGTGACACAAAAGGCGCAGAGACCCTCGTTGGCGATCACACCCAGGGATTAAGCTTTCTGAAGAATTCCGTCATCGACCAACACCTCCTCCGACGCAACCGCCAGTTCGACCTCGCCCGCTTTATCCGCGTAGCGCCCGAACTCATCGGCATCGGCCTCGACGAAGCCACAGCCATCCTTGTACAACGGGATACCCTCCAGGTCATAGGCAAGTCCTATGTCGCCATTTACGATTACAACACCATCATGCATAATGAGACTGAACCCTTCTTTTTTCTGAGCGACGGACAAAAATACGATCTGAGGAACCGAAAGGTGATTCCACCACCGGGACGGGGTAGAGAAAAAGAATAAAAAAGAAACTAAAGAAAAATATCCCTTTATTCGTATCGAGTATATTTTCCGAAAAGGAGACCGACAGGATCATAACAATAAAACCGCTTAAAAGAATATCCCTCCGCCGGAAAGCGATCGTCGCCCCGGCCACCAATACGCCCAAATACAATAACACACCCGCCACACCCGTATTCAACCAATAACTGAGATATTGATTGTGCGCATTCAGCTCATGCGTATACGAAAGCATCAGGTGATGAGTCAGATATTTTTCTTTTAACCGACTTACCTCAGTACCCGCCCCATAACCGATCCACGGAGATTCCTTGATCAATTCCCACGCACAGCCCCAACGGACCATCCGCGGCTCAGGATCTTCAACCCTCCCCGGAACAACCTGCACATCCTGCTTCAACGATACCAGGTATCGCATATACAGAACCTTATTTGTCGTCACCAACGCTACCGATAACAAGCTCAGCAACACAAACACGACCAACGCGATACGACGAGCCCGTCCCCGCAGCATCAGCCACGGGATCAGCACATTGATCACAACCAGCATGGCGATACAGACAGCCCTCGATGCCAGTTGCACAATTGCAGCCAGCAATAAAAGAGCCATCAACCCATATCCCCATTTCACCAGGACACTATCGCTTTTCAAACCCAATCCCACCACCACTATCACCGATATGCCCAGATCCATAGCAAAATAAGTAGCATGCAGGTCTATCGGCGCAGTAAAAGAATGATTGAGAAAATCCGGTGTGAACAAAGCCCTCCAACCCAACCCCTGCTCATGGATAGAGACAAAAGCACAGCCGTATAAATAGATCACCGTAAAAAAACACGAGAAAGCAAAAGCCTTTAGCAAAGGTCCCCGAACCTTGTTCCAGTCCAGCTTCGAATACCAGGCTATCAATGGGAACAGCAATAGAGCCAGCTGCTTCTCCAGTTCCCTCCACGCATCACTAAAATGCGGCGCATAAACTGAGCTGATCAGCATCAAAACAAACAGCCCCAATACCAACCAGCCAGCCCAGCGGAATGACAGCTTCCTGCCCGTCGCCGGATGAAGAAGAGTATGTACTAGAAGACCGATAAGCGACAACTCACTGTAGAGCCTGTCGAAAGGCAGCGTGACGAGAAAAACCAGCAGTAAATAATAGCTGATCTTATTCGCGGGAGTATCTTCTATATAAAATATTTTTTTCATTCCTGTACAAGAATAAGCTCTGTAAGATGAATCGCTCGTATTGTGAGATTATCGCCGGCCAGGTAAATTTCCCGACTACCTTTTCATAGTTCCGCTGCGTCATGGCAACTTCACTTTCACCCCGGTTAAATCCTTCGATAAAAGCCGTAATATCGGTGGCAGATGAAAAATAATAGGCATCCGCACCCAATACATTTCGGTTAAAAGCATTTTCGTGCGCAAGGATCAGTGCCCTGCTGGCCATTGCCTCCAGCAACGACGGGTTCGTCCCTCCCGTACTATGCCCATGAAAATACAACCAGGAAAAAGATTTCAAAGAATGTAGCTTCTCCTTTTCAAATATGGCTCCGGTAAAAATGATCCGCTCATCCGATCCGAACTTCTCTTTCAGATAACGCCCAAGACGATTGGATATATTCCCAATGACAAGGATCTTTTTTTCCGTCCCGCTGGCAACAAAACCATCCAGGATCGTTTCGATATTATTCTCCTCCTCCATCCGCGCCATCAGCAGCAGATAGTCCCCCGGCACCAGCCCATATTCCCGCGGCACCGATTCATCAGCGGTATAAAAGAGATCCGCCCCATAAGCAATATATTCCGTTCCAATGCCATATTTCTCTTTATAGTAGTCCTGGATGACCGGCGAGTCCGAGATCCGGAAATGACTGTACCGGACCGCCAGCTTCTCCGCATACAGGAGGAAACGACGCGTCATTCGCGAGTATTTGGCCCTTTTCCATTCCAGCCCATCCATGTTGTACAGGATCACCGCCCGCTCCGGAAAAAGAAGCCCCCAGACAGAGCTGCTGGTGTACCCCAGTTGCAGGATCACATCAAAGTTTCTATCCCGTGCATCCCTGATACAGTTGAGATCATAAATGAACTGCCCAGCGCTGCCCATTAGATATTCCGGATCATGACAATGCACAATATTGACGCCTTCCCACACTTTACCCTGCCACGGATGATTATGAGAGT